>Ga0209061_1001061_pt1 | contig 51255 bp, 44 predicted proteins | sample Coa_R1_10_FD_187157 | JGI IMG/M metagenome (GOLD analysis project Ga0209061, IMG submission 187157) | Surface soil microbial communities from Centralia Pennsylvania, which are recovering from an underground coalmine fire - Coalmine... | ecosystem: Environmental > Terrestrial > Soil >...
TGGATGCGCGCAGGGCTGGAGCGTCTGCGAATGGCTGCCAAGGGAGGCGCAAAATGACGCATCCCGAGATGGATGAGCTCTATGAACTTTATGTGCTGGGCACCTTAGAGCCGGAGCTCGCGGCCGAAATTGACCAGCATCTTGAAGCAGGATGTGAGTACTGCACGGAAAAGCTTCAAGAAGCGGCCTGGCTTGCTGCATCGATGGCAGGCATTGTGGAGTCCAAGACCCCCCCGAAGGCGTTGCGAGAGCGAGTGCGTTCTCTCGGCAGAGTGCCAAAACCCGAGCGCTCCTGGCGGGTGGCGATGATGGCGTTGAGTGCAGCCTGTGCGGCGCTGATTCTCTTTTCGGTGTGGTCAGCATGGCAATTACATGCGCTGCGAGGGCAATTGAATGCTGCCAACAGAGAACGCAATGAGTTGCAGACTGCCTTAGAGATTTTAAGCCGTTTCGACACGCGAACCGTCCAGTTCGGGCTGGCGGAAGCGCCGCACGGACGGGTGTTTGTCAATCGGAACGGCGGGCTCGTATTCGTGGGATCGCAATTACCACCACTGCCTCAAAATCGTACTTACGAGCTTTGGCTGGTTCCGGCAAAAGGCGCTCCCCGTCCCGCAGGCCTTTTCCGGCCAGATGCAAAGGGCGATTCTGTAAACGTGTCTACTGTGCCAGTAAACCCCGCGGAAATCACTGCGGTGGCGGTGAGCGTAGAGCCCCGGCTCGGATCGAGTGCACCCACCACCAAACCATTTCTGATCGTGCCTCTGGGTTAGCAATTAGCCGAGCAAACCGGCGAACGCATTCTCTGTCTTTGGCTCCGCACCACGGGGCGGAGGATTGAAAAAATGGTGTTACAGGAAGTTATCGGTACGCCAATCTGGTTCTCTTTGTGCGATACTGAACCGCATCAAGGGAGTACCTTTATGCACGCATTTCGTGCTTTTCTGATTGCAGTCACCATTTGCAGTTTGCCCGCCTTCTGCCAGCGTGGCGGTGCTCCATCGACAGGCGGTCCCGGGCGCACAGGCAATTCTACTGGACCGACAAACACCACTGGCTTCCCCAACAGTCCCAGCACGCCAACGGGAATTCCAAATCCGAACAGCAGCATTCCGAGCACGAATTTTCCCAGCATGCGGGATTATTTCTTGTACGGCAAGGTGATACTGGATGATGGCGCACCACCGTCGCCTGATATCCGGATCGAGCGTGTGTGCAATGGTCGTCCGCACTTGGAGACCTATACAGATGCCAAGGGCCGCTTCAGCATTCAATTAGGGGCGCCAAACCCCGACATCGACACCGACGCAGCGGATAATGGCAACCCCATGCCCGGACGCTTCAATCAGTCTATAGGAAGAGGCATGTCACCCGGTATGGGGCCCTACTGGAACTGTGAGTTGCGGGCTGCCTACCCTGGCTACACCTCTGATGTACTGAATCTGGCCACTTTGCAGCCTTTTGATTCGCAGGTAGGCACGATTGTACTGCACCGGATTGGAGGTGTGAAAGCATCGACGATCAGTGTTACCAGTGCGCTAGCGCCTAAGCGCGCGCAAAAGGACTATGAGAAGGCCATGGATCTGATCGCGAAGCACAAATATGAGGAGGCGGAAAAACGTCTTCTGGCAGCAACGGCGGCCTACCCGAAATATGCCGTGGCTTGGTATGAGCTCGGCCGTCTTCAGGCGCGTGAAAACCGGTTAGACGCGGCGCGCCAGTCGTTTCAGGCGGCAATCGCCGCTGATAGTCATTACATGAGTCCCTATGATCAGCTCGCAGGTATCGCCGCGCAGCAGAAGCGCTGGGAGGAAGCAGTGAAATATAGCAGCGAAGTAATTTCGGCAAATCCCGACGCCTTCCCCAGCTCTTACTGGTACAACGCGGTGGCAAACTACGAATTAAAAAATACAGCAGCAGCCGAAAAGAGCGCACGCGAGCTGGTGAAGATCGACACGCTGCACGAATATCCCCAAGCAGAGCGAATGCTGGCCGGGTTGCTTCTCGATAAGGCCGATTATTCTGACTCCGCGCAGCATCTTCGTGCGTATTTGAACCTGGTGCCGAATGCGAGCGATGCTGCACAATTGCGGCAGACTCTGAGCAAGATAGAGCAGGCGGCTGCCCAATCAAAAACACAGACAAACGCAACAAAACAATAATCCAAAGGGTGACTTCCGAGTTACCCTGAAATCAAGCATGGAGTTGTCAGAACCTGGCTCGGAGACTGCCCGACAACGTTTGTACGAAGTCCGGCAGACGTTGTTTACTTTGCACAAAGCGCTGCTCGATTCCGAACGCACTTCCTACGAGCTCGGACACGGGCCGATCGGATCGCCAGCGGCATTTCTGCAATTACTGATTCATGATCCCTGGTTTGCCTGGCTTCAGCCGATCACAAGCCTGCTGGTGCAGATCGACGAAGCGCTTGCGGCGAAAAAGCCTCCAAGGTCAAAACGCGAACTGGAACTGTTGATTGAGGACACTCGCGCGCTGCTGTCGCCTTCACGGGAACGAGATGGTTTCTGGAAGCGCTACTCGGCTTCCCTGGAACGGGATCCGGCAGTGGCTCTGCTGCATTTGGAGATCAAGAAGCAGCTAGCCACCTGAGAGAGTGCGCCTTTAACGATAGGCCGGGATGCCTGTTACGCGCTCACCAATGATCAGGGCGTGAATGTGGTCTGTGCCTTCGTATGTTTTCACTGTTTCGAGATTGCACAGATGGCGCATGACCGGATATTCATCCATAATGCCGTTGGCGCCAAGCAAATCCCGGCTGATCCGGGCGCATTCGAGCGCCATGGCCGTGTTATTGCGCTTTAGCATAGAGATATGGGCCGGCTCAGCCTTTCCCGCATCTTTGAGCTTCGCCACATGCCAAGCCAGGAGTTGAGCCTTGGTGATCTCCGTGATCATCCAGGCCAATTTCTCCTGCACAAGCTGATGACTCGCGATGGGCTTTCCGTCAAACTGCTTGCGCGCGATGGTGTAGCACCGGGCAGTTTCGTAACAATCCATTGCCGCGCCGATCACCCCCCAGCCTATGCCGAAACGTGCCTGCGAAAGACAGCTTAATGCCGCTTTTAAGCCCTTGGCATAGGGCAGCCGGTTGGATTCCGGAATCCTGCAATCAGAGAAATGGAGGCTGGAGGTAACCGAAGCCCGCATGGAAAGCTTGCCATGAATCTCACTGGTTGTGTAGCCGGGGGTGCCTTTCTCTACCAAAAAACCCCCGATTCCATCGGGAGTCCGCGCCCACACCAGCGCCACGTCCGCAATCGATCCATTGGTGATCCAGGTCTTTTCGCCATTTAATACCCAACTGTCTCCCTTGCGCTCTGCCGTAGTTCGCATCCCAGCAGGGTTAGAGCCAAAGTCCGGTTCCGTCAGTCCGAAGCAACCGATTGCTTCGCCGGATTGCAGCTTGGGCAGCCAGTGTGCCTTCTGTTGATCCGAGCCATAGGTGTAGATCGGATACATCACGAGCGCGCCTTGTACACTCACAAAACTACGCAAGCCTGAATCGCCGCGCTCCAACTCCTGCATGATTAAACCGTACTCAACATGATTCAATCCGGCACATCCGTAGCCCTCGAGATTTGCACCCAAAAAACCTAATCTCGCCATCTCCGGGATGAGCTGTTTCGGAAAAATACCCTGACGAAAGGCGTCGCGAATTACGGGGACTACATGCTCTTCGACAAATCGCCGAGCCGTTTGACGGATTAAGCGCTCCTGCTCGCTCAGCAGCGAGTCGAAATGGATGAAATCTACGCCAGTGAAAGAGCCCACTGCTACCCGTTTGTGCGTCTGATTGCGGCGTTTAGCGATCCCTGCCGGTAGCCTTCGAGATCGAGCGTCACATAAAGAAATCCAAGCGACTTAAAGATCGCCGCAAGCTGTGCCGCCATTTCCATCGTGAACGCCTTGGGCAATTCCTCTTTCGCAATTTCGATGCGAACCAGCTCGCCATGAAATCGCACACGGAATTGCCGGAAGCCGAGCGCACGAACTGCTTCTTCGCCTTGCTCAATCGTCCGTATTGTTTCGGCGCTGACAGGAGTTCCGTAGGGCACGCGGGAGCTGAGACAGGCGGACGCTGGCCGGTTCCATACGGAAAGACCGGCACGGCGGGCAAGCTCGCGCAGTTCGGCTTTCGTGATTCCGGCCTCTACCAGAGGCGCCTTCACGCCATGCAACTTCGCGGCATTTTGACCAGGCCGGTAGTCGCCTAAATCGTCTTGATTGACTCCGTAAATGATGTGCGCATAGCCGTGCTCTTTGGCATATGCTTCGAGGCGCTTAAACAGCTCATCTTTGCAGTGGAAACAGCGGTTTTGATCGTTCTTAATATAGTCGGGATTTTCAAATTCACGCGTTTCAATGTATGCGTGGCGAAAGCCGCACTCGCGGGCGAAAGCTTCTGCATCTCGTTTGTGGGATGCCGGCAGCGACGCGGAATCAGCGGTAATAGCAATGGCCTTGTCGCCCAGAACACGATGCGCAGCCCAGGCCAGGTAAGCAGAATCTGCCCCGCCGGAGTAGGCGACGATCACGCTTCCTAAGCCGCGCAGAATGGAAAATAATTTCTCCTGCTTCGCCAATAACTCGTTTGCATCAAAAGCAGCCACAGCCACCTGAGGCATCACGAGCCCAGCCATAGTTTGAGTATAGCGGCTAAGTCACCATTTCGGTCACGAGCGGTTGGGGACCCTCTCTCCCGGCTCCTTCCGCTGTTTTGGCAAAGCAGCGTAAGACTTCGGCCACACTCCAGGCTTGCGCACAACACCCCCGCGGCGTAAAGGGCGGCTCGGCGTCGAAAATTTCGCTGATCGTGCCGGCACAGGCAGATGCCAGATGATCTGCAAAACTGTGGAGAAACGTTTTGGCGGTTTCCCGATCTCCTGGATGTACCTTGAGCCAGGCGTCGATAAAGGGCCCTATGAGCCATGCCCAAACCGTACCTTGATGATAGGCCGCATCGCGTGCACGAAGATCCCCATCGTAGTTGGGCTTGTAGTCCTTTTCACCAGGGGCCAGTGAACGCAATCCAAAAGGAGTTAACAGCTTCTTTTGAACTACATCCAGCACGCTCTCCCAGTGCTCCCTCTCAAGGACGGGATGCTCTAGCGAAATAGCGAAGATCTGGTTCGGACGGCAAGCCGGATCGCTACGGCCATTTTCTCCATCGACGACATCATACAGATAGCCCCCTTCCTGGTACCAAAACCGTTTGTTGAAGGACTGCTTGGCTTTTGCCGCATGAGCCGCAATACTGTTTGCCTCCTCCACGCGATCCAGACGACGCAACCAGTTCTCCAGTAAACAAAGAGCGTTGTACCAGAGTGCGTTAATTTCTACGGCTTTGCCCCGCCGCGGCGTTACCACCCAATCGCCGACTTTGGCATCCATCCAGGTAAGCTGGTAACCTTCCTGGCCTTGGGTAAGAAGGCCATCTTCTGGATCAACATGAATATTGAATTTAGTCCCTCGCAGATGATGGCCAACAATATCTACTAAATGAGGAAGGAAATAGCGCAGTAACTGTTCATCCTTTGTGTAATACAAGTACCGGCTCAGTGCATGAAATAGCCAGAGCGTTGCATCTGCCGTATGATAGAGGCCGTCTTTTTCGCCTTCTGGAAACATATTGGGGATCAGTCCATCGCGGATGTAGTGCGCGAATGTACGAAGAATATAGCTGGCTTCCACAAACCGCCCGGTGGTCAGCGTTAATCCTTCCAGACTGATCATCGTGTCGCGACCCCAGTCAGTGAACCAGTGATAGCCAGCAATGATGCTGCGTACCTCATCTCCGGCCGCACGGGCCCTGGCAGTGTCCTCCTGTCGTGCTACTGGAGTGAAGATGAATTGATCCGCCGCGAAAACTAACTGTTTGGTTACTTCATCGCAAGCCACGCGTTGTGCTTCCATCACAAGACGACGCCTGCGCTCTTGCTCAAGGTCCCAAGCCTGCTGGGCGGTGAGTGCGGCGGCTACGGTCCAGCTCTCCGCCGAGATAATGAAGGTCGCATCCTGGCTGGGCGAGATCTCGGCAGAGAAAAACCCCGGACTCCAAAGATCTCCGCGCCAAGCGTACCCCCGGCTGCGTTCGAGCTCATACGTAACATCGCGAATGGTTTCCATAGCGATCGCAAAGGCACGCTCACCATTTACGATCATCATCCTCACAGCAGGAATCTCGCTGGAGGGCTTCAGCTCAAAGTGATGATCACACACGGATAACGTATAGGTGCTGAGCGGGGCATTTACGGAAGCCTCATGCCCGCGCATATTCACCAGGGGCTGGAGGCGCAATGTTACATTTCCGGAGCCAGCAGCGATTCGGTAGTGAATGTATGTTGTGTTCTGCCGGTGCGGAAGATATACCCGTTTTTCTAAAGTTAACCCGCCGATTTCGTAAGTCCAGACCGGCAATCCGGAATCCAGATGGAACATCGCGATATAAGAGGAGGGCTCACGACGTGCTTCGCCCTCCATTTCTAGACCATTCAGCGCCACTCGCTCATTCCGGTTAATCCAAACTTCTTCGAGAATGTGATTCAACAAGATCGTTCTGCCAAATGGCAGCGGTAGCGCAGCCACGAGATAGCCGTGATATGAACGTGTGGGCGCCCCGCCGATGGTCCCGGAGGCATAGCCGCCCAGGCCATTCGTTACCAGCCACTCGGTCGTCTTCAGCACCTCCCGTTCTTCTTTCGTGAGCGCTTTAGTCGGATCGTGAGAAAAGATTTTCATGCTATTTGATGGATGTCTTTGCGTAAATGCTAGATGGAAACATCGTGAGAAGCGGGTTCTGGATGAAGGACAACGGCCGCCAGACCCGGGATGCGCCAGCCATCTTTTGTTTCAAGCGGGGCCGTGCCTGAGCCCCCATACCGAGGCTCCTCGCTGGACCAAAATGTTGTCCATTGCATCTCCCGCGGAGGTGCTAACAACGGCTCCGGCGCCGGATTTAATTCTAAATCTTCTCCGAGATTCACAATTAGCAGGCGATCGTTCATCCAATCTGATGAGAAATAGCGTAAAAGGAAACAATGTGGGGCCAAGAGAGCTCCATCGATTCCCTCCGCAGCCTGCCGTGAGATGACAGGATCGGATCTTCGCAGCCGGATGAGATCACGATGTAAAGCATATGTTTCCGCGTGACTCTTCACTTCCGAATCATTAAGTTTGCAAAGTTGAAAAGTTTCAATGCTGCACGGATCGTGAAGATACTGAGCGACGTCGGGCCGTCTGAGAGAGCGCCATTGCCAAAGAAATTGCACACGGCCTTGCGCGATCTTCTCCGCCAGCTCCTGCTTATGATCGGCGAAAAACAAAAACCGGCTGGAAGAGGCGAACTCCTGACCTTGGAAGAGCATCGGGGTTCCCGGCATGAGCAGTGTTAAAGCAGTGATCGCCCGCACTGCGCCTGGCGCTGCCAGCTCGTGAATTCGTTTCCCTGTCGCCGAATTCGCCACCTGGTCATGGTTTTGGATGAAATTGACGAAAGCTGAGCGTTCCACTTTGTAAGTAGGCTTTCCCCTCCGCTGCTTCTGCCAGCGGTATCGCTGGCCTTGAAACAGGTAACCATATTTTGCGGCCGAAACAAACTCCTGAGGCGTACCTCGATAATCGTTGTAGTAAGCTTCGCGTTTACCGGTAAGTGCGACCATAGCTGTGTGATGATAGTCATCATTCCAAAGCGCATCGAGGCCACACCCGCCCGCTTCCACTGGCTTCACTAAATTCGTTTCCTGTGGCTCATTCTCCCCAACTAAAAAAATCGATCGCGGCGCAGCAGCCGCACGTACGGCCTGGCTGATTTCGGCGAGAATATGCGGCTTTGAAGTATCGTGAATATCTTGCGTGGCGTCAAAGCGCAAACCATCCAGATGAAATTCGCGAATCCAATAGACTGCATTTTCCCGAAAAAATTCCCGCACGGGCCCCGATTGTTCACCGTCGAAGTTAATCGCTGGCCCCCAGTCTGTGCCCTGATGCGTCGAAAAATAGGCGCTTGAGAAAGCAGGCAGGTAATTGCCGTCGGGGCCGACGTGATTATAGACAACATCTAAAATCACACCGATTCCGAGCGCGTGCGCGCGATCGATGAAGCCGCGCATATCGTCCGGAGTACCGTAAATGGACGCCGGCGCATAGAGCTGCACGCCATCGTAGCCCCAGCCGAACTTGCCGACAAAATCGGCAACCGGCATCACTTCGATCAGATTGATCCCGGTGTCACGCAGATATTCGAGCTTTTCGGCCGCCCCGGACCAGGTCCCGGCAGGCGTGAATGTGCCTAAATGCAGCTCATAAATCACCAAACCTTTCGGGGAGACGCCCGGCCAGTTTTGATCGGTCCACGGAAATGGATCGGGATCGATGATCTGTGAAAAGCCATGGGGGCCTTGTGGCTGATAACGGGATGCCGGATCGGGATAGGGCCCCTCATCATCCAGGCGGTATTGGTAACGGGCCCCGGGACCAATGCCCTGGGCAAAACCTGAAAAATAGCCATTGCCTTCTGCGTGAAGCGCCACAGGCTCGCAGCCGCCTTCGAAGCAAACCTGGACCCGAAAACGCCCGGGCGCCCAAACACGGAAATGGGTTGCGCTTCGGTCTGCAAAGAACTCTGCCCCGATGGGCATCTTACGCGGGGGAAGTACGGTCACAGTCTATGGATTTCGGAGGCAGAAAACCTGTTCCTTTCTAAATTGCGCCAGCATTTGGCCGCTCTCGCTGCGAACCCCGCAGACCTACTCCCTTTGATTTCAGTTGGATAGCTGGTTTTCTAGATTCTCTATCGACATACTAGACAACTGTGGTACGCTACGGATGTGAGTACCTTGACTCACCTGCGTCAACTGGAAGCTGAGAGTATCCACATTCTGCGAGAGGTAGCTGCGGAGTGCCAGCGGCCGGTGCTCCTCTATTCGATTGGAAAGGATTCGTCGGTTCTTCTGCGTTTAGCGCAAAAGGCCTTTCATCCGGGACCCATTCCCTTCCCCTTGCTGCACATTGATACGAGCTACAAGTTCAAGGAAATGATCGAGTTTCGCGATCGCTTCACAGCCGAATTGGGTGTGCGGCTGATTGTACATACCAATACCCAAGCGCTTGCGGAGGGGGCGAACCCATTTGCATGGGGGACCCAGCGCTGTTGTGCGGCGCTGAAGACAGGCGCATTGCTGGATGCCCTGCGAACCGGCGGTTTCGATGCAGCTATCGGAGGGGCAAGGCGGGATGAAGAACGATCGCGCGCAAAGGAGAGGATCTTTTCCTTTCGTGACACACGGGGCCAGTGGGATCCACGGAACCAGAGACCCGAGCTTTGGAACCTTTACAACACGCGGATACATCCGGGCGAGAGTTTGCGCGTGTTCCCGCTTTCGAACTGGACCGAGCTAGATGTCTGGCATTACATCCATATCGAAAATATTCCGGTGGTTCCTCTGTACTTTGCAAAAGAGCGGCCGATGCTGGTGCGTGGTGACATGCTGCTGCCGCTCGAGCAGCCATTCATTCCTCTGCTTCCTGGCGAGCGGCCGCAGATGGTGAAATGCCGGATGCGCTCGCTCGGCTGCAGCCCGTGCACCGGGGCCATTCGCTCCGACGCTGACACCATTCCCAAAATCATCGAGGAACTCGTTAGTATGCGCCGCTCAGAGCGGCAAAACCGCGTGATTGATCACGATCAGGATGGCTCCATGGAAATCAAGAAGCAGGAGGGATATTTCTAATGGCGGCCACGCTCGCATCTCCTCGGATTGACAGCTTTGCCGAATTTCTTGAGCAGGATAAAGCTAAAGACCTGCTCCGTTTTACTACGGCGGGGAGCGTGGACGACGGCAAATCCACTCTTATTGGCCGCCTGCTCTATGATTCCCGCAGCGTGTACGAAGATCAGCTTGAATCGATCACGAAAGCTTCAGCGGCTCGTAATGGCGGCGGGATTGATTTCTCTCTGCTCACCGACGGTTTGCGTGCTGAGCGAGAGCAAGGCATCACAATCGACGTCGCCTACCGCTACTTCACAACGCCACGGCGGAAGTTCATTATCGCCGACACGCCAGGACACGAGCAATATACGCGCAACATGGTGACGGGCGCTTCGACGGCTGAGCTCGCCATTGTACTCGTAGACGCACGAAAAGGGTTATTGCCTCAATCGCGGCGTCATGCCTATATCGCGTATCTGCTCGGCATCCCGCATCTGGTAATTGCCGTCAACAAGATGGATCTGGTGGGTTATGATCCTGCTGTCTTTACGCAAATTGAGCGTGATTTCCGAGCGTTTCTGGCGCAGTTTCACTCCATCGAACCCTATTTCGTTCCCATTAGCGCGCTAGCGGGCGACAACGTAGTCGTTCGCAGCCGGAATATGCCGTGGTTTCAAGGGCCGAGCCTGCTCGAATATCTGGAGCGCGTTCCGGCAGGCCGAGCCGCGAGCGGATCTTTCCGATTTCCGGTCCAGCGCGTCGTCCGGCCTAATCATGAGTTTCGCGGTTATGCCGGAACGGTCGCGAGCGGACAGGTTGCGGTGGGCGATCCGGTTGCGATCTATCCTTCGGGGCGAACCAGCAGAGTGGCCTCAATTGTCACTTATGACGGCGAGCTCGACTCTGCGGAGGCAGGGCAAGCTGTCACCCTAACGCTTGCTAATGAGCTTGACATCTCGCGGGGTGACTTAATCGCTAATCCCGGGGATCCTCCCTTGTTGAGCAATACGATAGAAGCCACGCTCGTTTGGTTTGATGAATCGCCCGCCAGACTAAACAAACGTTACCGCATCAAGCATACGACGCGAATGGAATGGGCCGAGATCAAGGAACTCCGCCACCGGATCAATATTCACTCGCTCGAGCACGAGCCCGCAAGCGCTATTGAAATGAATGAAATTGCTGTCGTGCACATCGAAACCGCACGTATTCTCTCGTTCGATCCCTATGCGAGAAACCGCACGACGGGCAGCTTTATCCTCATTGATCCGGTAACCAATACAACTGCGGCAGCGGGCATGATTTCTGCTGCCGTTTCCTCATCAAATAGACATGCAGGAGACGATGCAGAAGATATTTTTTGGCGGATTCAAAATGGCGAATTGATTATCTCGAAAAAGAACGGCTTCGAAAACTTCTACGCTCCCGAAACTCTTGAGGCGTTGGAGTCTTTGGCGGCGAAAATTCGATCGGATCGCGGAGGACAGCTTTGATGGAGGATGTCAAAGTTTCCGAAGCGCGCCAGTCGATTGCCACCGCGCTCGAGCAGAGCAAGGCCCCTTGCGTGACGTGCAGCTTTCAGGCCGAAGACATGGTCGTGCTGCATCTGGTTCGCGAGCGCCGGCCTGATATTCCGGTTCTCTTTCTCGAAACGGGTTATCACTTTCCTGAGGTATACCGGTATCGCGACGAGATGACGGCCCGCTATGGCTTGAATCTGATAAATCTTGTTCCCGCTCAAAGCGTTGCGGAGCAGGAGGCGGAATTTGGCAAGCTGTACCAGTCGCAACCGGATCAATGCTGCAAGCTGCGTAAAGTACGACCTTTGTTTGCTGCTCTTGAAAACTATGATGTCTGGTTTACGGGCCTGCGCCGGGTGCAATCGCCAACTCGGGCTAACCTGATCGTGCTGGATCATTTCGCCCTGCCATCGGGCAAGCAGTTACTCAAAGTAAGCCCATTGGCGGATTGGAACGATAAGGAAGTCTGGTCTTTCGCCAGGCTCCATGACATCCCCTTGCTGCCGCTCTATGAGCTTGGCTATACCAGCATCGGTTGTCAGCCTTGCACGACTTTACCGTCCGATCTCTCCAATCCGCGCTCCGGCCGCTGGGCAGGACGCAAGCTCGAGTGCGGAATCCATATCGCGGGGACCAGCTAGCGTGGAGGTTTTGCTCGGGTTCGCAATCGCCCTCGCCATCTCGCTCACGGGTGTGGGCGCAGGCAGTCTCACAACGCCGCTGCTGATCCTGCTATTCGGCGTTTCTCCCGCTGTCGGCGTGGGTACCGCGCTGACGTTCGGCGCCATTGTGAAGATTGCTTCGCTTCCCGTCTATGTCGTGCGCCGCCAGATCAATTGGCGCATCCTGCAGCTCCTATTTTTTGGAGGCATTCCGGGCGTGCTCGTGGGAGGCTTGCTGCTTGACCGAATCAAGCGCGGGCCCTACCAGCGATACCTTTACATAGCTCTGGGAGGGTTGATCATCGCAACAGCTCTCTTTAATCTGTTCCGCATCTTCCGTCCGAAACCACAGCCCTCGAATCACAACCGTTCCCGGCTGCTCCCCTGGTTCGCACTGCCCATTGGGGCCGAAGTTGGTTTTTCTTCTGCCGGAGCTGGCGCCCTCGGTTCGCTCTTGCTCCTGAGTCTGACCCCGCTCTCGGCATCGGAAGTTGTCGGCACGGATTTGTGCTTCGGGCTAGGGCTGGCTTTCGCCGGCAGCTTGATCCAGCTCGGTGCCGGCAACTATGATCCAGCACTGCTCGTGAAGTTAGTTATTGGTGGCCTGTGTGGTGCATTCATGGGATCGTTTCTGTCCGGGCGTATCGCGCAGCGGCCGTTGCGGATTGCCGTGCTGGTGATGTTAGTGGTCTTAGGATGCGAGCTTGCTCTACAGGCGCGTGTGGGGGGCCCGGAGAACCGCGCCGTATTAGCAGCCTCTCAAAAATAGCGGAGCGCAATTTACCCGCTTCGTGAGGCATGGTCCTCTAAAGGCGATGAGCTACCTGCCTGAATCCCTGATCACCGCGCTCCCACGCGTTTTCCACGCGGTGGTTTTTTCAGAGAGAATGGCCAGAAGGAGGAGAAAACCGTGAATCTGCACAATCGCCTGATTTGCAGCCTTCAGGCAGTTTGCGGCTCCGCGCTGCTCACATTTTGCGCCCAGCCCATGCTCAGCGACACCATCACATTGAGCACGAGCGCACCGACCATTGGTTATGGGCCACCGCCTGTTCTGGGTATTGGCGGTCCCTTTTTCACCTATACGCCCGCTTCCGCTTCGCCCATAACCCTCAATGGGACGCCCATTGTCCTAAACAGCATCACTCAGAATTTTGGTACCTACACCTACAACCCTGGGGAGCTTCTCCAAAACTCCCTGAACCTAACTCTGTCGGTCACTCCTGCAGTAAATGGGAACACGGCTACAACGCCATTGGATTTTAATGGAGTACTCGAAACGGGCGCTCACCCGATCACCCAACCGACTCCTTATGTTGTATTCTTTGATCCGACCCTGAACCCTTCTGCGCAATTCATCGTCTACAACAATTCTCAATTTCTCGCGCTGCCATTTGACGGTTACTTATTTGGCGTGGACATGGGCAGTTTCCTGTCCTATCCGGCTTATGACAATGCTACGGTCGCGCCGATTATCGGGTTCATCGCGCCGGTCACTCCCGAACCAGCCACGCTGGGCACAGTCGCTACTGTCCTCGCGTTTCTGGTTTTATATAGTCTGCGTACCAGGCGGCGATCTTGCTGGCGGGCTCTGCGCCGCTGTAAATAATCACGCGGTAGCGGAACCGCAAAGATTGGCCCGGCTGCATGCTGTAGCCGCCAGAAGCAGTGGAAGTTCGCTCAAAATCCTTGACGCCGAACGGATTCACCGCAAACAGCCCATAGGCTCGCGCATGCCAGCGCGGTGGATGGTTATAGTTTTGCGGGTAATCGAAGATTGCGATCCCGACTTTTTGCCCCTCCACCATACCTTCATAATCGGCCCAATCCGCACGTTTCCCCCAAACGTTTTTCTCGCGTTGTGCGCCATTTGAGTCCCGGATCATCCCTCCGTTTTGCTCTCTCATGCTATCGGCTACACGGATGGCGAAAAAACCTTCTTTCGTATCGGCGAATTTAGCTAGCTTCACAGCAGTCAGCGTCGAGTCGACATCCAGCTTTCGTATTTCCGGATCCGCATAGAAGATCATCGTGCGGTGCTCCTCCAAAATGTTCGAGCCATCGGGAGAGCGCCAGCCGAATGTAGCGGTGATGCTCCCGTGGTCTGGGCCCGGCTTTACTTCATTTAGTTTTTCGAGAACAATGAGCCCCCGTGTGAGCGGGTTCCTGGGATTCCGATTGGTCTGTGACGCTTCATTTTCCCAGAAATTCACGTCGTTGATCTGGCCGTAGCCAATCCAAAGCCCCCGATGATGCGGATGATCTCTGGATTCGCCTTCGACTAGTTCCATTGGATAATGACGTGTGACCACCAGACCGGAGGCAGTTCGCAGAGGCGCAAGGAATGGTTTCGGATAGGAGGAGCCAATATAAAAGTCGGAAAAAGGCCGGCCGTTGATCGCAATGGCGATGTGATCACCGTGGATGTTCTGAAATGTGACTTGGCCGGAAACCGGGAATGAGGTGACGCATAAAAGGAACGTGAAAACCGCAACAGAAGCGCGCAACATAGCCGCCTGTCATAGTAGCAAGCACCCCTCTCTCCCTGTACTGGGCTATCATGAAAGAGCAGCATATGGGACCCCTTGGCTTTCAGGAGATGGTTGTCATCTTCATCCTGGCCTTGGTGCTCTTCGGCCCCAAGAAGCTCCCTGAACTGGGGCGCATGCTCGGCAAAGCGGTCAACGAATTTCGTAAAGCAAAGAATGAACTGCGCATGACGTGGGAAGCGCATATGGCTGAAATCGAACGCGAAACGCGCGAAGCGACATCAAGTTATCAGTCGCTCAATGCTCCGAGCACCGATTACTCGCACTACTCATATTCGTATGAGGACTACGATTATTACGGCGCGGGGCAACCTACAGATGCACATCCATCCGAGCCTCAGCCAGAAGCTCCCGCAGCCGCACCGCAGATTTCCGCTCCAGAGGTTCGGCCCGTTGCCGGAACTGTTGCACGATCAAACGGTGTAGCACCGGAGGGCTCCGTTCCCGCTCCAGCAAACGAGGAACATCCGGCAGCGTAGCCGGTGAGCATTGGTTCATGGGAGATGATTTTGACAGGCCTGTGACGCCCAACGGCGACGGCATCCATTGGAATCATTCCACTGCGGAAAAGCTCTCCTCTCCCGAGGCAACCCGGGCCAATATGCCTGAAGACATAAACGTTCAGACGCCAGCCAGTTCCACAGCCACGGCAGTGCTTTCGGAGAAACACGTCCCCCCGCCACCTCCGCCTCCCCCTCCTCCTGCCGATGACGATGACGAGGACGATGAAGAAAAAGGAATGCTGCGCATGTCCTTCATGGAGCACCTGGAGGAGCTGCGCATGCGGATCATCCGGGCGGTATTGGGCTTGGTCGTGGCATTCCTGCTCAGCATGTTTTTCACCAAGGACCTGTGGACCATTGTCCAGGCGCCGGCGAGTGAGGCGCTCAAGCACCTGGGCTATCATCCCGACCTGGTGGCTATCACGCCCATGGAGCAGTTCAACATCATTTGGTTCAAAATGCCATTGCTGGTTTCCCTCTTTTTGGGATCGCCATGGGTTTTATACCAAGCCTGGGCCTTCATCTCTCCTGGCCTGTACCGGCGCGAGAAGCGGTGGGCGGTTCCTTTCATCTTTTCTACCGCCGGTCTGTTTATCGCAGGGGGCCTTTTCGCTTACTTTGTTGTCTTTCGCTACGGCTTAGAGTTTTTGCTTGGGATCGGGCGGGATGTTGGGGTCACGCCCATGATCTCAATCAATTATTATTTCGATCTTTTTGTGAACGTGACGTTGGGCGTGGCGCTGGTCTTTGAGATGCCCGTCGTCATCTTCTTTTTGACGCTGTTGCGTCTGGTTTCGCCGCGGTTTCTGTTGCGGCATAGCCGGTACGCCATCCTTGCTATCACCATCATTGCGGCGGTCGTAACCCCCACGCCGGACGTATTCAACATGATGATCTTCGCCGTTCCGATGGTGATGCTGTTCTTTGTGGGGGTATTTGCGAGCTATTTGCTTGTGTTAAAGCGGGAAGGCCGCAAGTTCCCGTGGGTACCCATTCTGATCGGCACACTCGGAACGGCTGCCGTCATTGGTGCTGTGCTTGCGGTTTTCGTGCTGCACTATCATTATCATTTCGTACATCACTGGCCCTATCTTGCCCGCTAAAGAACGCTGATTTTGCAAAAACCTGCTTCGAGCTTTAGCGACGATACACTCGGGGCAACACACCGCGACGCCAGAGAGCCGCGCCACCTAACAGGCCGTCTTCATTGGGAACGCGGGTAACATTACCGGGAAGAGCAAAATCGATTTTCATCGCATTCCCGCCGCCAATGTACAAGTGATCGAAATTGAAGAGCGCTTCAAGTTGTGCGATGGCTTTCTTGAGATATTCGTTCCAGCGTTCACGGCCCAACGCCTCAAGACCACGTTTTCCCAGGAAGTCTTCGTATGTCTTGCTCTCGAGCCACGGATGATGCGCTACTTCAAGACCCGGCACCAGGTGGCCATCTGTGAACAGGGAGGAACCTAAGCCGGTACCCAAGGTAATCACAAGTTCGACTCCTTTGCCATGAATCGCTGCGAGGCCTTGCACTGCCGCGTCATTGGCAACGCGTACTGGCTTTTTCCAGCGGCCCTCCAGCGTGCCCTCAAGGTCAAACCCTACCCATTGAGGATCCAGATTCGGCGCGGTTTTGATGACGCCATGCTTCACCACACCAGGGAAGCCGACCGACACACGAGCAAAATTTGGTAGTTGACTTCGAAGTCTTTCCATCACGTCGAGAAGAGCGGCAGGTGTGGCTGGATGGGGCGTGTCTGCCTGCAATTTCTCGCTCACCGGCTTTCCGCGCAAATTGAGCAAAATCGCCTTGATGCTCGTACCACCAATATCAAAGGCTAAAGTAATCCCTTTGTGCTGAGGAGCCATAAAAAAACACTTTAGCCCGGCAGGATTCGAGAGAAAATTAGGGAAGACAGGCAAAATTGGACATGGCCCTCGCGAAGAACGATTGGTGGTCCAATATCTCGTCAGCCGCCAGCGTTCTTATGCTTGCAGGCGTTCTCTGTGCAGGCGCACCGCCGAAATCCGGGGGGCAGACGACCGGACACGGAGAGCATCCTTTTACGATTACCGCCAATGTGGATCTCGTCCTGCTGGATGTCAGCGTGCGTTATCCCAACGGCGGCTACGTTAAAGGGCTCCAAAAGAGCGACTTTCGTGTGTATGAGGACGGGCATCCACGTGAGATCACCCAATTTGGCGCAATGGACGCTCCGGTATCCGTCGGTTTAGTGGTGGACAACAGCGGCAGCATGCGCTTGAAAAGGCGGGATGTGGTAATGGCCGGCCTGGCGTTCGCCAAGCAGAGTAATCCGCAAGATGAGTTTTTTGTGGTTAACTTCAATGATGCAGTAAGCTTCGGGCTGCCCGGGGAAGTTCCGTTTACTGACAATCTGCTTTTGTTACAGCGTGCCCTGTATTATGGTGAGCCTTGGGGCGAAACAGCACTATACGATGCAATTGGGGCCGCTCTGGCACATCTTGAAAGAAGCCACCGAGAAGCACGAACTTTGATCGTGGTGAGTGATGGCGGCGACAACGCGAGCAAGATCAGCTTACGTGAGCTGATGGATATGATCGAAGCATCCCGGGCTGTCATTTACACAATCGGCCTGTTCGATCCCGCTGATGCCGACCAGAACCCAAAGGTACTGCGCAAAATTGCAAAAATCAGTGGCGGCGAATATTTTCAGCCCAAAACCGAAGACGAGATCCTGCCAGCGTTTCAGAAGATCTCGACGGATATCAGGAGCCGCTACACGATCGGCTATCATCCCGATGAGATTCAGGACAAGCGCACACTGCGCACCGTAAAAGTAACGGCGGTGAAAGGCGGGCGGAAGCTGGTCGTCAAATCCAGAACCACATACACGGTGGTTCCTTTTTCTGAACTCCTAGCCGATCGCGGACAGCGCTAGCTTGCTATAATCCTTACGAGTTTGGGAGGTCGTCTAACGGTAAGACTGCAGACTCTGGATCTGCGTATCGGGGTTCGAGTCCCTGCCTCCCAGCCATCTCTGGAGCCCAAAGCACTCTTTCAAAAAACTGTCCTCGAATCCGTCGCTCTGACAAAAACGAGTCCTGAATGATCCGAATTTTCGCTGCGGTTGCCCTCCTGTTTTGCGCACCTCGGTGGCAAATGGCTGCAACAAACGCGGCTTTACGTTTTGATTTTGGGAACGGCCAACCTGCCTCCGGCTATATAAAGGTAACCCCAACTACACAATATACGGGTCAGCTTGGCTACGGGTTGGAACCGGGCTCAGCGGTGGAATCGGTCGATCGCGGCGGCAGGGACCGATTGAAGGCCGACTTCTTAACCAGCGACGCACCATTCTACTTTTCCGTGCATCTACCTGAAGAAGGCAATTATCGAGTAACGGTCATTTTGGGCGACCGCCGGATGGCGGCAACCACCACCGTCAAAGCGGAGCTCCGGCGTCTGATGCTAGCCAACGTTCACACCGCTCCAGGCCAGTTCCAGACGCGAACGTTTCTCGTGAATATTCGCACTCCCCGGATCGCAGGAGACGGCGAAGTACGGTTAAAGCCGCGTGAAAAGGTATATGAAGCCGTTGCCTGGGATGACAAGCTTACCTTGGAATTTCTAGGCTCCCATCCCGCTGTATGCGGACTAACGATTGAAAAGGATGATCGAGTACCCACCCTTTACATTGCGGGCGACTCCACCTCGACCGACCAGCCCCGTGAACCATTCAGCGGCTGGGGCCAGATGCTACCCGTTTTCTTCAAACCTTCCATTGCCGTTGCCAATAACGGCGAATCCGGCGAGTCACTTCGCAGTTTTATCGCAGAAAAGCGACTGGACAAAGTGATGAGTGTCATCCGACCGGGCGATTGGCTGTTCATTCAAATGGGGCACAACGACCAGAAGGAAAAGGGACCCGGTGTGGGCGCGTTTACGACTTACAAGGCAGATCTGAAGCGTTTTATTGCCGAAGCCCGCCAACATGGAGCTACTCCAGTCTTGATCACACCGATGAATCGACTGACGTTCGGCCCGAACGGAAAGATTCTGAACAGCCTGGGCGATTTCCCAGAGGCTGTCCGGCAAACAGCAAAAGAGGAGCATGTAGCGCTGATTGATCTGCATGCGATGAGCGCCAAATTTTACGAGGCTCTCGGCCAGCAGAATGCTCATCTGGCCTTCGCTGGCAGCGACCACACGCATACGGACGACTACGGAAGCTATGAACTGGCAAAATGCATCGTTGAAGGAATCAAAGCAAATAAGCTCCCGCTTGCCAAATACCTCTATCCCCTACCCCGGTTTCACCCAGAGCACCCCGACGAAATCAAAAGCTTCCAAATTCCCTCCGAGCCGCAACGCGGATTGACACCCCGGCCCTACGGAGAATAGAGTCGGCCGCGTTATCCGCGGCCGGAAACCGTTCAGGCTTCAGCCCCGGCTAACGCACTCACGGGGCCTCGCTCTGAGCTTTGGCCTATCGATAGGCGCCGGCTTTCTCCCGAACTTGCGTGCGCGCGTATTCTTCCAATTTCCTCGCATCGGCGTAGAAGCGACGAATACCTTCGCTCAATTTCTCCACTGCCATAGGATCTTCATTGTGCATCCAGCGGAAGGTTTTCTCATCCAGATGTAATCTCTCACCTGGGCTTGATTTTGCCTTCTCCACAGTCAGATGCGGCGTCACTTCACCCTCGGTTGCACGCAGTTTGTCGAGGAGATCCGGGCTAATCGTCAACAGATCACAACCCGCCAGCCGGAGGATCTGATCCACTTTTCTAAAACTCGCACCCATTACCTGAGTTTTGTAATCGAACTTCTTAAAATAGTTGTAAATCCGGGTGACGGACGCTACGCCGGGATCTTCATCGATCGGAATATCAGCGCCGCCCCGTTCTTTTTTGTACCAGTCATAGATTCGACCTACAAACGGCGAAATTAGCGTGACGCCAGCTTCTGCGCAGGCCACCGCCTGGGCAAAGCTGAACAAGAGCGTTAAATTGCAGTGAATGCCTTCCCGCTCCAACTCCTCGGCTGCGCGGATACCTTCCCACGTGCTCGCTACTTTGATCAGAACCCGCTCACGACTGATGCCTTCCCTCTCGTAGAGCTCGATCAGACGGCGTGCTTTGGCTATGGTCCCTTCACGGTCAAAACTGAGCCGTGCGTCGACTTCGGTAGAAACACGGCCTGGTATATGTTTGAGGATTTCGCGGCCGAAGGCGACGAACAAACGATCCATAAATGCATCGGCCTGCTCAGCCTCACCGCCGCCCTGCCGGTCTGCATATTCGATGGCCTCTTCTACCAGATGCCGGTATTCGGGACGCTGGGCAGCACTGTAAAGAAGCGAAGGATTAGTGGTCGCATCCTGTGGTTTTAAGCGTGCAATTGCATCGATGTCTCCTGTATCGGCCACAACGATGCTGTACTTTTTCAGTGACTCAAGCAATGTCATTGGCTTCTGCTCCTGCTGTTTTCAGCGTAGCGCTGTGGGAGGAATCCTGCGTTCAAGCTGATTTCGATACAATGAGCTCGCGGATATCCCTTGCATGTCTTTGAAGAAGGTATATCTTTCCCTCGGCTCAAATCTAGGCAACCGGGAACAGAACCTGCAGCGAGGTTTGGACGCGCTGGAGCGAGAGCAGATCCGTATTTTGGCCAGGTCAGCTATTTACGAGACGGAACCGCAAGACATGCCAAACCAGCCCTGGTTCCTGAATCTCGCTGCGGAGTGCGAAACGCGATGTTTCCCGCTGCAATTGTTAGCTGTTCTGCATAAGATCGAGCGCGAAGCAGGCAGGATACGCGGTGCGGAAGCCCTACGAAAGGGACCGCGGGTTCTCGATATTGACATCCTGCTCTTTGGGAACGCCGTGATGAGCACACCGCAGCTCACGATCCCGCATCCGCGCATGTTGCAGAGGCGTTTTGTTCTCGAGCCGCTAGTCGAGATCGCTCCCGATTTGCGCCACCCTGTGACGAAGGAGTCATTTAGTAAATATCTGGTAAGTGTGGCGAGCCAAAGAGTGACCCGCCTCTATACGGCGCCCTGAAGTCTTAGAACGTAAGCTTGGGAGTCCGGAAGCAAATCCGTTCTTGGCATCTCGATGAGAGTTCCATTGCCCGTCGCGCGCCAAGATAAACTGGCGCCAGTAGCCAAAAGAGTAATCCTGCCATGCGGCTGAATATAAACATCCCTTAACAGGACTTCCCCGCTAGGCCGCCGCGGCAAAATGGCGTAAACATTTTCTCCCCTACTAGTGAAAAATGCCTCAATATGGGCATAGCCAGGAGGCGCCGCATCCACCATTTGACTGATTTCGTATTTACCCATGAATTCGGTCTCTTTGATTTCGGGTATCGTTCCCGCGCTCCACTGGCGTGACTGCTTCCATGGTTTGGTGGCATAGATCGCCTCTCCATTTACCCTTAACCAATTGCCAATTTGCACAAGCCGTTCTTGCATGATGACGGGAATGCGCCCATCCGCGGTGGGCCCGATGTCCAGCAACAGGTTGCCTCCGCGGCTCACAATATCCACGAGCATCAGAATCAATTCTCGTTCGCTGCGGTAATCCGCAAACGATTCCATCCGGTTATATCCAAAGGAGAATGCCATCCCGCGGCATTCTTCCCAAGGGTGGCCGCCGCCTTGCATACCGGCCGTATATTCCGTCGTGTAATAACCACCATGTTTGTGCCGCGTATCTTTCCCCCAGCGGTCGTCAATTACCACATCTTCGGCGACAGGCGAATCGTTAAACAACCATGCCAGCAGCTCTGGGGAGCGCCATTCAGAACTGGTCATCTCCCACTCCCCGTCAGCAAAGATAATCGAGGGCTTTACATGGTTCACGACATCTTGAAATTGCGGTATCAGATGATCGTTCACATATCGTTGGCGATCCTGAAGCCAGAGCGGGTTGTACCACTCGTAGAGTGAGTAGTAAATGCCCATGCGTAAACCTCTTCCCCGGACAGCTTCGGTCAAATCGCGGAGCAAGTCTCTTCGTGGACCGATGTCAACCGCGTTCCATGGCCGACCCCATGAGCGGTTTGCTTCGGCGCTGCGCCAGAGCGTAAACCCTTCATGATGCTTCGACGTAAGCACCACATAGCGTGCGCCAGATCGAACAAATATGTCTGCCCAATCTCCAGGATCAAACAACTCGGCGCGAAATAACGGGGCAAAATCTTGATATGGGAAATCCGCGCCGTAAACGCGCTTATGAAATTCCCAGGTGTGTAGGCCAGCCCTTCCGCTTGCCGACGCGCTCTTACCTAATCGCTCGGCCTCACGCCCCGCATGAAGAGAGTGCCAGTACCATTCTGCATAGGGAGTCTCGCCTTTTTCATGAACGGGAGCATATGCCGGCACCGAGTATACGCCCCAGTGAATAAAGATGCCGAATTTGGCATCCGTATACCAACTGGGAATGGGGCGTTTATCAAGTGAATCCCAACTGGCTTTATACTGACTGGGTGGCTGTCCGCTGACGCGATGAGCCGTCACAGTCGCGAGCGGGAGACCCGCCATTAGTGTTTTTAAAAGATCCCGGCGAAGCATGAAATCCATTTATCCTCTACTTTGAACTTTTACCTAAGCCTATGAGAGCTTTTTACATCATTGAGCCAGGCAAGACTGACCTGGCTGAGGTACCGCCGCCGAAGCCCGCACCCGGCGAATTGCTGTTGCGAACGCGTCTGATTGGCCTTTGCGGAACAGACCTGAGCACGTTTCGCGGTAAGAATCCACTGGTTAGTTATCCACGCATTCCAGGCCATGAAATAGCCGCAACGATCGTTGAAACCGGCAGCGACGTGCCGCCAGAATTTAAACCAGGCTTGAACGTGACGGTTTATCCCAATACCTCCTGCGGAAACTGCGCCTCCTGTAAACGGGGACGAACCAATGCGTGTAAGTTTAATCAGACGCTCGGGGTGCAGCGTGATGGCGCAATGTGCGAATACTTTACCATAGATTGGCGAAAAGCCTGCTTCTCGCAAAAGCTTGGACTACACGAATTGAGCATGGTTGAGCCTCTTGCTGTGGGCTTCCATGCTGCTGGGCGAGGCAGAGTGACAAAGGAGGATGCCGTCGCTGTAATTGGTTGCGGAGCAGTCGGATTGGGAGCGCTTGCTTGCAGCGCAAGACGCGGCGCCTCGACAATTGCGATCGATCTCGATGATGAGAAACTCGCGCTTGCACGGAGAGCCGGAGCACAATATGCCATCAACTCACATTCGCAGCCGCTACACGATCGACTTATGGAAATTACTGGCGGTTTAGGACCCGATGTTGTGATCGAAGCCGTCGGAACTCCCTCTACCTACACAATGGCGATCGATGAAGTTGCACATACGGGACGTGTGGTCTATATTGGCTGGTGCAAAGATCCGGTAAGCATCGAGACGAAACTGTTTGTTCACAAAGAGCTGGATATTTTAGGTTCGCGGAATTACTTAGATGAGTTTCCGGCCGTGATCAAAATTCTAGAAGATAAAGCATTTCCTATCGATTCCGCAATCTCTCTGATCGTTCCCCTTGCTGATGCAGGCGATGCGCTGCGCATGTGGAGCGAGTCGCCGCAGCGCTTTACCAAAATACTGGTCAATCTGGACGCCTGAACTGTGGAATACAGAATTCTCGGCAGGACTGACATTAGAGTCTCGATTTTGGGATTCGGCGCATCGCCTTTGGGAAATGAGTTCGGACCCATTGACGTCAAAAAGGCAAAACGCGCTGTACGCAGGGCGATCGAGCGTGGAATTAACTTATTTGACGTTTCACCTTACTACGGACGCACGTTAGCGGAGGAACGGCTTGGGGAAGCCCTCGATGGCCTGCGACAAAAAGTGGTTCTGGCAACCAAATGCGGACGCTACGATTTGCATGTATTCGATTTCTCGAGGGCCCGCGTCAGAAGTAGCTTAGAAGCCTCCTTACTCCGTCTGCGAACAGATTACGTGGACCTGCTGACAGCCCACGACATTGAATTTGGCGATCGCGAGCAGATCCTCAACGAGACGCTTCCCGCCATGCGTGAGCTGCAACGAGAGGGGAAAGTGAGATGCATCGGTATCTCCGGACTGCCATTGCGAATGCTGGCAGACGTCGCGCAGCGCGGCGATGTGGACTACGTTCTTTCATATTGTCATTACAATCTGTTGAGCCGGGACCTAGATCGCTGGTTGATGCCCGTGGTGCAATCTAAGCAGATTGGCCTCATTAATGCTTCGCCATTTCATATGGGAATTCTTACGCCCGGAGGCCCCCCGGCGTGGCACCCTGCGCCCGAATCTGTTAAATGTGCAGGAGCCGAAATTGTATCTCTCTGCCGCCGTCATGGCATTTCACCCACCGCCGTAGCGCTTCGCTTCTGTTTACATCATCCGGTCATCGCTTCAACATTAGCCGGCATGTCTAATGAATCCGAAGTGGAGGAAAATCTTCAGGCAGTGAATCTTGCGCTTCCCCAGGATCTCTTAGCCGAAATTGACAAAATCGCCGAGCCCGTGCAGGACATAACATGGGCCTCGGGCCGCAAAGAAAATAGCGATGTTTAAAATTGACGCTCATCACCATTTCTGGAGATATAATCCGACCGAATATCCGTGGATCAGCGATCGCATGATCTCCATCCGTCGCGACTTCCTACCGGAACATTTACAGCAGGAGATGGCCAAAGCTGGCATCACGGGAACCATCGCGGTTCAAGCTCGTCAGTCACTGCAGGAGACCGGTTGGCTACTCGATTTAGCCTCCCAGCATAGCTTCATCCTCGCCGTAACCGGGTGGGCGCCCCTCACCGACCCATCAGTAACCGATATCTTAACGACGCTCGCCTCAAATCCAAAGCTCCGCTCAATTCGCCACGTGTTACAAGATGAACCTGATGACCTTTACATGCTGCGGGATGACTTCAATCGCGGGATCCGGGCGCTGAAACCACTCGGGCTCGCCTACGACATTCTGATTTTTGAACGGCATCTGCCGCAGACCATTCAATTTGTTGATCTCCATCCGGATCAGATTTTTATACTCGACCATCTGGCTAAGCCGCGAATTAAAACGGGCGAGATAACCTACTGGCGGAAGAACATTCTCGAACTCGCCAAACGGCAGAACGTCTATTGCAAGTTGTCGGGACTCGTGACCGAAGCTGATTATGAAGCATGGACGGAGGACCAACTAAGGCCTTATATAGACATCGCGCTCGAAGCATTCACTCCCGCGCGGCTGATGTTTGGCTCGGATTGGCCGGTCTGTCTAGTAGCGACTACATATGGCCGTTGGGTTGCTATCGTCGATCATGTCATGAACAAATTATCATCGTCGGAACAGGAGCGCTTCTGGTACGGAACGGCTATGGAAGCGTACGGGCTGAAGAATGGTTAGACACGTGGCGTGAATTGCGCCAGATCATAAATACCTAACTGTTTCTCCAGGTCGGCAACCGCTTCCACGTTTTTCTCGAAGCCGTCCCCATGAAATAGCTCGTTCTCTTTTCTTTCGAATTCCTCGCCGAGCGCATCAAACTCATGTTTAGATACGATCTTTCGGAATGCCGGGAATAGAACGGTATCTTCGCGCGCCTCATGTGGCTCGTACATCCTGACAAACTGGTACAGACTGTTTTTCAACTTTTCCCTTGCGGCAGCGTCTTTTGCAACTGAATTGGTTGCGAGCTGGATGGTCATTCCCGTGAGGATACGACCTTTTTGGTGCTGCGTGTATAGAGTATCGACCAACTGGATGTGCTGATTGGCTTTCCGGAACCGTGGGAAGAGATAATCTTCCTCTAGCTTTTCGTGATAGTCCTCGATAAAAGTTCGAATCAACTTTGCTGCAGCGAGCACCACATTCGGAGGATATTCCTGTTTCGCATCGATTCTCCGGATGATTTCACGATAGATCAAGAGGACACGCTTAAGCACACCGTGCTCTCGCATCAGATCCTCATTCGGCGAGACTTCCTCCTCCTCATCTTCTTTTGCCTCCATGAGACGTCCGCCCGGGCTTACAATAAGCGCTGCTGCCGGGAGGCTCCAGGAACGCACCCACTGACGTCTGTCTAACAGATCTGCCATCTTTCCTGCTCCTGGCTGCCAGCGTATCACGAATTACTCGGTAGCGATTCACCAATTCGTAATTTAAAAGTGATATGCTCTGATCTACAGCGGGAAGACAAAAGGGGCAAACGATGAGACATTTCACGAGTGCAGCTTTCGTATTCGCTTATTTTGTGACCGCGCGCCTGCTTTTGGGCCAGTTTGAGACTGCCGAAGTGCTCGGCACCGTGAGAGATGCGAGCGGAGCGAGCATACCAAACGCGCAGGTCACTTTGCTCAATCAAGATACAGGCATACAGGAAAAAACCTTCACCGATGTAAACGGAAACTACGATTTCTTCAACGTCAAAGTAGGACACTATACGATCACTATAGAAGCCGCAGGATTCACGAAGTTTACTACAACCGACGTTGTGGTAAACGTCAACGCCCGGCAACGCGTAGACGCTACATTACAGGTCGGCGCCATCACGCAATCGGTGGTGGTCACGGGCACTGCGGCTCTTCTCGAGACCGACTCGAGCGTCCACGGGCAGGTAATCAACCGGGAGCAAATCGTGGAATTGCCTCTGAACGGACGCGATTATACCGATCTCGCTTTACTCTCCACCAATGTACATCGCTCGCCGATCTCGGTTCTATTTAGCCCGGGCGGCACACCACGCGAAGGCGCCGTCAATGTAAATGGAATGCGAAGTACCTACAATAATTTTCTTCTCGACGGGCTGGACAATAACGCCTACTCGCCAAGCAATCAGGGATTTTCCAGTCAGGTGGTGCAGCCGTCTCCGGATGCAATTGCGGAATTTAAAGTTTTGACCAGCAACTTCAGTGCGGAGTATGGCCGAGTAGGAGGCGGAGTCATCAACGCCGTGCTGCGCTCAGGCACCAACCAATTTCACGGCAGCGCTTGGGAGTTTCTGCGCAACACAGACTTGAATGCTGTCGGATTTTTTCAGCCTCCTGGAGGAGTTAAGCCCACGCTTCAGCGCAATCAATTTGGCGTTACAATCGGCGGCCCATTCATCAAAGATAAACTGTTCTTCTTTGGCGACTACGAAGGATACCGGCAATTACAACGTTATGCGAACTTCGATTCCCTTCCCACATTGAATGACCGTAGTGGAATCCTACCGGTGGCCGTAATAGATCCACTAACCCGCGCAGTTTTCCCAGCTAATACCCCCATTCCGATAACTGCAATGACTCCCTTCGCTATCAAGGTACTGTCTGCGCTGCCCGCGCCGACCGGGCCTGGGCGTTCAAACAATTATGAGGCCTTATTGCTCATCCGTGACTATAGCGACAAATACGACGCCAAGCTGGACTATCAGATAAACGACAAAATGAGCTCATTCCTGCGCTTCAGCCAACGCAAAGACCTTCAGTATTACCAGCCTGATATACCAGGTCCATCGGGCGGCAATGGAAACGGATTCATTCACGCAATTCAGCAGCAGGCGGCGGTCGGCTACACCTGGACTGTGACGGCTACTCAGCTTTTTGAGGCTCGCTTCGGCTTCACGCACGTGCTTGCCGGAAAAGAACCGCCTTATATCGGCGGCCCCAGTATGGAGCAGCTCTACGGCATACCCGGCCTGCCCACTTCACCCAATTTGACCGGGGGACTCAATACCCAGTCGGTTAGCGGTTTCTCACAGTTTGGCCGCCAAGCGACCAACCCGCAGTTCCAAAATCCGACATCCTTTAATCCCAAGTTCAGCTACTCCTGGATGAAAGGCAAGCATTCGCTTAAAACCGGGTACGAATTTGTAGCGATCCGTACCGAGATTTTGGATATTAATCCGCTATATGGCGCCGACACATATGCTGGGCAATTCAGCAAGCCCACCTGTGCTCTACTCGGTCAACCCTCCGGATGCTCCATACCCAATGATGCAGCCAGTTACAATCTGGCGGACTTTTTATTTGGACTACCCAGTACGATCCAGCTCGGCAATGACCTGGTTACAAATACGAGGCAGCATGTGCATGCACTCTACTTGCAAGACGACTATCGAGTAACTCCCAAGCTGACGTTAAATCTAGGGTTGAGATGGGAATTCGCAACGCCCATTTATGATCGGGATAATTATTGGTCCAATTTTGATCCCGCCACCAATCGTCTTATCCGCGCATCCAGTGGCGGCCTCTACAATCGGGCTCTTGTGTACCCCGACTATAGGGATTTCGGTCCACGATTTGGATTCGCATATAACGCTACGCACAAAACCGTCTTGCGCGGCGGGTATGGCATCAGCTACACCTTTTTCAACCGGCCTGGGAGCGCACAAGAAGGAATCAATTCTCCACTGGCTGTTTTTGGAATCATTACACAATCGATTCCCGCCGGAGGACCTGTGCCGGCTAATTTCCTGACCACCGTGAATAGTTTCACCACAGGACTTGCCAATCCGGCAAACTTTAATCCTCTAACGCAAAATATCGACTACATTCCGGCGAACACACGCTGGCCATATATTCAAAATTGGCTTTTCTCCATAGAGCAGCAATTAGCAGCTCAAACGATTCTAGAAATTGCATATAATGGCAATCACAGTCTCCGCCTACCGATCATTGCTGATTACAACCAGGCATATCCTAATCTTCCTGGTCAATCTTTGGGCGTGCAAGCACGCCGGCCAGACCAAAGCTTTGGCCCCATTACCTGGCTAGATCCGGCGGGATCCAACAACTACAATGGCCTTTCTGTACGGCTCGAACACCATTTTTCACACGGTCTGTATTTCCTGAACTCATTTACCTGGTCAAAGGCACTAGGCGACTCAGAACAAGCGCTGGAGTCTTTTCCAGGATACTCAGTCGCCAATCCCCAAAATATTCGGAACTTGGCTGCCGAAAAAGGACCGACCAGCTTCGATGTGAAGTTTATGAATGTGACGAGCGTCGTATATCAGCTTCCATTCGGCACTGGGCGCACGTTCGGCGCACATTGGAATCCGGCGCTTAAAGCTCTGCTAGGTGGCTGGGAACTAAATGCCATCAACACAGCAAACACGGGCAACCCAATCAATGTCTATTACTCGCCCTCTGCAGCTAATGATGTCACTGGTCTTACTCAGGATTGGCGAGGTGAAGCCTTTCTCCGGCCTAATGTTACGGGCAGTAGCATTAGCCAGAGCAAGTCTGCTTTGATAAATAACTATTTTGCTGGCTATACCTTCACCACACCCCCACCGAGCGCTCCATTTGGAAACTTGAGTCGAAATGCTTTTCGTACGCCTGGCTTAGAACAGTGGGACTTGGGCGTTGACAAGAACTTTCACGTCACGGAACGAGCTAACTTGCAGTTCCGCTCGGAGTTCTTCAATGTGTTGAACCACACTAACCTTGGTTTACCGAACCCCGTCACCACGAATTCCGCATTCGGCACCATTCGCACCACTTTTCCGGCACGTCAGATTCAGTTTGCTCTAAAACTCATGTTTTAAGTGTGCTAGATCAGTTCGAAACTGGCAGCTGGGAGCCGTCGCGGATCTCGTCAGTTGCGTGCTCCACGATTTGATCTCCTGGTTTGAGGTCGCCGTAAACTTCCACAAGATTGCCAATGGTAGAGCCGCGCCGAACATCAATCCATCGCGCTTTGCCGTGATCGTTGCGGATTACGAAGACTTTTTCCGTAGTCGTTACAATGCTTGTCGCAGGCACAAGTAGAGAGGGCGTGGCTTTCCTCACTGGCCACAATACGGATCCGTACATTCCCGGTGCAAGGGAGTACCCGGGATTGCTTACATCTAGCTCAACTGACATAGTACGGGTGCTCCTATCTACAACATAAGCCGGTCGAGCGACAATTCCTGTAAATATGCGATTGGGATAGGCTTGCACTCGAAATTCGACTTTGTTGCCCTTCACGATTCCTGCCACATCCGCTTCTGGCACCGCTACATCTAATCGCAACCGCGCGATCTGATCTAATTGGAGAAGCGGTACGTCATGACCGGGGCCCACAAGGGCTCCTGGATGGACGAACCGGGTCGAAATCACACCATCAAATGGTGCCGTAACGCGCAAATAAGACGCCAAATCTTCCTCGGCTTTCAGGTTACTGCGTAGCGAGTCGACGTTGCGTTGACGGGAACGCACGAGAGCCTCGGCGGCATCCGCCTGTGCCTTTGTCTGGACAATGTCGTTGGGCGCGATCGCACCTGGCGTTCGCGACGCTTCTAACGTTTTCAAATACGTACTCTTCGCTGCGACGGATTGCGCTACAGCCTGCGCTGCTTCCGACTCAGCAGCCGTCAACTGCGCCCTGGCCTGCGCTATCCGTGCCATCATTTCTGGCGCGCTAAGTTGTACCAATAGTTGCCCTTTTTTTACAAAACTTCCGCGGTCAACATAGATCTCCTCTACATAACTCGGCACTTTTGCATGGAGTTGCACGCTCAGAAAGGGATAAAATTCACCCGGTAACTCTATGTTGTATTGCACGCGCTTGGAGACAACCGGGACAAGCTGCACTTTCTGAGCAGTTAAGGGAGTGGAGGCAAGCACGAGCGCAAAGATAAACCTGTAGCCTGATTTAAGACACTTTAGGCGCCTCATAATAACGGCTCGAGGGATCATACGGATTTAAAGATAGAGAGTAGACTGTAGCGTGATTCTGTAAGATCGAATAGATTGCGGGCAGAATCGTCAGTGTCGCTAAAGATGCAAGCAGCAAACCCCCGATAACAGCCCGGCCCAGGGGGGCTGTTAGACTACCGCCTTCGCTCATTCCTAAGGCCATCGGGATCATACCTGAGGTCATTGCGCTGGCAGTCATCAGGATCGCACGCAAGCGGCCCGTCGCTCCTTCTTTTGCAGCCTCAATTGCTGCTCTACGCCGCTCGATGCGGCTGCGCTCGGAAAAAGAGATGAGCAGGATGGAATTTGCGATCGCAATGCCGCTGGCCATAATAGCGCCGATGAACGATTGAACGTTTAACGTCGTTCCCGTGATGAGCAGCATAGCTAACACGCCGCATAATACGGCTGGCATAGTCGAAATGACTGCCAACGAGAGGCGAAAAGACTGAAAATTCGCAGACAGGAGCAGAAAAATCACCACGACTGCAAGTAACAATCCTATGCGCAATCCGCCAAACGTCTGCTGCAGCGCCGGCACTTCCCCGCGCATTTGTATACTTACGCCCCTTGGCGGCACGCCTGCTTTTCGCACGGCGTCCTCGATGGGGGCCAGCGCCTTGCCCAAGGAAATCTTATAAAGGTTAGCCGTCAGGTTAATCATTCGCTGGCCGTTGTAGCGATCGATCTCGCCCGGCATATTGGTTTTGGTAATAGTTGCTAAATCGCGCAAATAAGGCTGAGTTTGCCCAGGCTTCATCAGGGGAACTGAGCCAAGCTGCTCTACACTCTGCATTCGATATTGGGGATATTCAACCTGTATTTGGAACGCATTGCCAGACCTCGGATCACGCCAATAATTCGGGCTCGTAAAACGCGAGCTGGCAGTGGCCTCCTCCAGCGAATTGGCTACATCCGACATGGTCAGGCCAAATTGACCCGCACGATCGCGGTCGATCACGGCGTGCACTGTGGGATAGTTCATCTCCTGCGCAAACTGCAGATCCCGCAAGAAATGGAGTTTTGTCAGTTGTGTATAGACTTTTTGTGCGAATGAATAATCCTGTTCTAATGCGGTCCCTTGAATCGCAATATTGACCGGTGTCGGCGATCCAAAACTCATAACCTGACTAATGATGTCGCCTGCCTCGAAGGAAACCTCGATTTGCGGGAGCGCATGATGTAGCGCATTGCGTATCCGTTCCTTTAATTCCTCATCGCCCTTTGCATTCCCTTTCAGTGCGATTCGGATGACGGCATCCTGCGGTCCGGCAGTAAATAAATAGATAAGATCCACTGGATAGCTGGCTGGCTGCGTGCCGATATAATCGCTGGTGATTGCAATATTTTCAGGACCTACCACCTGACGGATGATGTCGAGCGCCTTTAAAACCAGAGGCTCCATCTTCTCAATACGTGTTCCTGCAGGTGCGCGAAGACGGATTTGCAGCATTGGCGCATTGACTGGAGGAAATACTTCCGTACCCAATTGAGGCAAAAAGATCCAAAGAAACAGGATCGATAGCACGAGATAGCCGATTACCACCGGCCATCGAAAACGCAACACTGCGCGTATATAGCGTGAATAGCTGCGGTTGATCCACCCGAGCAGTCCTCGCGCCTCTTCTGCCTCACTTTTTTCTTTCATCATCCATGTTGAGAGCACAGGAACCAGGCTGCTTGAGAGCAGAAAAGAGGCGATCATGGCAAAGGCGACTGCAAGGGAAAGAGGCACAAACAACTGCTTGCCAATCCCACTCAGGAAGAAGGACGGAAGAAAAACCGCCAAGATGCATAACATGGACAGCAGCCGGGGGATAACGGTAAGACGTGCCGCTTCGACAACGGCTCTGGCGCGAGAAATACCGGCGGTCATATGGGTATGCAGGTTTTCAATCTCAACTGTTGATTCATCCACCAGCACACCCACAGCAAGTGCTAACCCACCAAGCGTCATGATATTGATCGTTTGTTTCGCAATCCACAATAAGACAATCGCTGTCAGGATGGCGAAGGGAATGTTGATGACCACAATGATTGCGCTGCGCCAGTCGCGGAGAAATAGCAAGACCATTAATCCCGTCAGGATGGCTCCCAGACCAGCTTCGAGCAAGAGACCTTTTAACGAGTTTGTCACATAAGGAGATTGATCGAAATCTAAACGGATATCCACGTCAGGGGGAACCAGTTTTTTGAAATTTGGAAGTGCTGCCTTCACTTCCTGGATCACACTGAGGGTTGAGGCTGTGGCTCGCTTCGTAACGGGGATATAGACCGTCCGGTGACCGTTCACATGGGCATATGCCGTAAGGATGTCAGTGCCGTTCTGTATCGTGGCTACATCGCGGAGAAAAATCGTTGGACCTGATACATTTCTGATGGGGGTAGAAAGCAGTGTATCTAAATCGCCGCCAAGCGTTGCGTTTGTAGTTGCGAATAAGTTTAAGTCACCTATCCGCACATTCCCGGACGGCATGACGAGCGTGGCTTTGTTGACCGCTTCTGTTACCTCCTCTGGTGATACGTTATGCTCCCTCAATTTGTCCGGATCCAGCGTAATCACTATGGTTCGCTGATTTCCACCAAAAGGAGGCGGTGCGGAGACACCCGGGAGCGTCGCAAAGGCGGGGCGTACACGATTCAGCGCCAGATCCTGGATTTCAGCCTGGGAGCGATTGGAACTGACAAATGTTAGTTGACCTATAGGCACGCTTCCGGAGTCAAAACGAGTAATAAAGGGAGGGACCGTTCCAGGGGGCATGAACGATCGGGCCCGGTTTACATAGCCCACGGTTTCGGCCATCGCATTGCTCATGTCTGTATCAGGCTGAAAAACCAGTTTCATGAGCGACGCGCCTTGTATGTTTCTGCTTTCTACGTACTGAATTCCCGTAATATATAAGAAATGATATTCGAAATAGTAGTTTAGAAAGCCCTCCATCTGCTCAGGATCCATTCCGCTATATGGCTGAGAAACATAGATAGCCTTCTCACCTACTGTAGGGAAAATATCTACACGCATGCGCTCGATCGCCAAAATGGAACAAAGCGCAATGGCAACTACGAAGACGATTACGGTTAGCGGTCGTTCCAGGGCAGCAAACACTAATCGCATCGTTTTCCGCTTTACTTACTCACTTCGGAGATGAAAGGCTGAATATCGCCTGCCACCGTTTCCATTTGTAAAACCGCCCGCCAGACGTTCAAACGAGCAAGCGCATCATCGATTTGCGCTTGCACGAGCAATCTCTGCGCCTGAGCAAGATTATCGATAGACGTTAGACCGGCTTTGTACTGCGCCGTAGCTTGATCCAGTGCAGTCTGAGCCGACGATACTTCGATCGGAGTGTTTTGCGCAACGCGACGCGCCCCATCCAAGGCAGCCTGTGCCGCATCCCAGTCGGCCTGCAATTTCCGTGTCACCAGCCGATATTGTTGCTGCTGTGCATGCAATGTGGCGAGCTGCGCGGACTCCTGAGCCCGAACAGCAGCAACATCCATAAATGGGAAAGTCACCGTAAATCCAATACCGTAGTTTTGAGTAGTGGGCGCCAGGCCGTTCCAGCTTCCGAGCCGCGCCCCATCACTGGGGTTCAGGCCCGTTCCCCGCGCAGAGGCTGAAGCCTGCAAAAAGAACTGCGGACGATATGTCCGCTGAAGCGCCTTCATCCGCGCTTCCGCCTGCAGGATCTGAGCATGTTGCTGCATTGCGAGCGGATTGGTTTCCGCCTGGAAAGTGGGCGCGAATTTCTCTCCGGGAAGTTGGTTCAGCAGCTTACCGGGATTCAGCCGGATCTGCGTCGGAGGAAGCCCAATGAATTGAGATAGACTCGCTCGGGCAATTTCAAAGGCTTGCTGCGCTTGAAATAGCTGGGTTCGGGCGGCGGCCAGCTCCGACTGAACACGCGATTCATCCGCGGCAGGGCGGAGCTGAGCATAAACGATTGCATGGATGTTGTGTAAAAGCACTTCCCAACTGTTCACCGCGGCCTGTGCTGCTCGCTGAGTTTGCTCGGCGGCAATTACCGTCAAAAAGGCGTCTGCCGTAGCCACTGCGACTTCAAAGCGCGTCAGATTCAAGCTAGCTTGGGCGTAACCTTTTTCTGCTCTGGCGATGTCCACATTGGCCTTCCGCAAACCCAGATCGAATGGCTGCCAGCTCACCAGCAGGCCTGCTCCACTGTCCCAAACAGAGCCTAGATTGTTCACAGGAGAACCATCTAAGCTTGGAATGATCGCGTTCGGGAGCAGCATTCCATAAAATGTATTCCTGGTTGCCCGGTTGATCTGGGCAAGCCCGTCCACACGCGGCAAGTAGGCAGTTTGTGCCAAATGGATATGCGCAACGGCCGCATTCAGCGCTTCTTGGCTAGCGTGAACCGATGGATAGTCTCGAAGAGCGTCTTGAACGGCCTCTTCTAGGCTAAGTCCGGCTGAGGATGACACCTGCGCTGCCAGGGGAAGGCAGCAGCCAATGGATAAGAGTGAGAGAGAGAACAATCTGGCATAACAAAGATTTGCCCTGACCATTCTTCTCATTTCCCCTCGATAAGCTCTCCGAAGAGTTCTCGTACTTTTTGCTTAGCCGATTTCAGGGCTCTTCGCCCCAAGGGAGTCGCCTTGTAAACGCGGCGGTACGTCTTACCGGAGCGGAAGGTTGATGAGCGCAAATAGCCCTTCTTTTCGAGACTGTGCAGGATCGGATACATCGTCCCCGGGCTCATTTTGTAACCATGCCTGCCAAGTTCCTCGATCATGTCCAAGCCAAAAATCTCACCCTCACAGGCGTGATGCAAAACGTGAAGCCGGATCAAGCCGGAATAAAGATCCTTGTCATCCACAATATCGACACTCGATGACGAAAATCGATACTAATGCTTCTTCTTCGATTTGTCAATAGGGAGATACACGCGGCAATTAAAGATCAGGAATCCTGGTTTCGCATCATCTTCTGGCGCCACATGGTAGTGATCAGAATTTCAAGGCCACGGTCCCAATCTGGAAAGAAATCGACATAATGCAGTGTTTTGGCGAGCTGGCGTGGCAGCTCACAATTGTCGAATCGAACTGGGAGGATAAATATCTCCTCGAGAGGCACTCGTGATGCGATTTCGAGAGCGTAGCGCAGCTCAGATTGGAAATGGCCGCGCTTGAGCACAGAGCGGCTGGAAAAGCAGCCGATGAAGAAATCTGACATCTCGATAGCGCGTTCGATGGCACGCGGCCAGTTCTGTCCGGGCAGCAGTTTCCTTTTGTCCATCCACGGTTCAAAACCAGCCCGCTGCAGCGCGCTGAACAACCTGCGTACGAGCGCCTGGTCCTCTTCCGCATAGGCAAGGAAGACACGAATACGCCCGTTGGGCACGAAGACCACGCGATTATTCGCGTCCAGTTCAAAGCTGCCTAGACCGTCAATCTCAATTGCTGAGCCTTCGAGAAGGCAGCGGTGAATCAGCTCGATGAGCGCCTTATTGCCGGCTCCGCGAATCATCTGTGACCTTGTCGCCGGCCCTGCAGATCTTTTAGTTTTCCTTCTGGGTTCTCTGGCGTCATGGAATGCGATCGTTTCAGACCTTTGAAAATGTCATAAAGCAAAGCATCAAGTTCGTCGGCAGCCTGCGCCCGTGAGCGGCGCGACTCACGCGCCAGCCGCTTTGCTAGATCTTTTTTGTTCATCCGCTTAGAAGGTAATATGGGTTGGTTCGGAGAACGGAATCGCTGGAAGCCTTTAAATGACCTAAGTAAAACGAAATACAGGCACTTAATTGGTGATTTAAATTTCTGCTCGTGCCGTGAACAGCAATTGGCGAAAGCTCAGTGAGGCCCCAAGTCAGGACTGGGCTGGAGTCATTCTTCCCGCAGCACAAGCAGGGGCCGCTGGTTGAGAATACGCGCGCTGACCAGCCATCCACCGACATTTGCGAGCAAGACCGTGGCGATTACACCCACCGCGAGAGCCCACCAATCGAACTCGAACGGAGCATCAATGAATTTGTCAGAAATGACCCGTGTGAACAGATTTGCCAAAATCGCCCCAACCAAACCCGCGACTCCGCCCAAGAGAGAAAACTCGATAGAGAAGACGGTCCGGATGTATCGTTTTGTGGAGCCGAGCGTTTTGAGAATAGCGACCTCGCGGATACGGCGATAACGAGTGCCCGCAACGCTCGAGCAAAGAACAATTATGCCGGCTGCGATGGCGAAACAGACAAGAAAACGGATGACAAGCGCCACTTGATCGACGGCATCCTGAATACGTTTGAGCACGTCGGCTAGATTCATGATCGTAATAGTTGGAAAGCGCTCGAAGATGGCTTCCTCAAATGAGGGAATATTGCGTGGCTCTACGTGAACCGCACCGTAATACACAACGGGCAGTCCACGCAGGGCCAACTGGGGGAAGACAAGTTCGTAGCGCACGGGCGCTCGCCGTTCCCGTTCAAAAATAGCCACCAGAGGCGCTTCCATAATCCGGCCAGCCACCTCGAAACGCAGCCGGTCCCCCAGTTTCAGATGAAAGTCGCGCTGTGCTTGCTCGGAAACAGCCAATTCCGGATGCGTCTCGTTGGCAGGCCACCAGCGCCCTTTACGCAGCTTAAGACCATAGGGCAGGGCCTGGGCCGTTGTGATGCGAACCATTTGCAGCTCGCTCGCATTCACCCGGATCGCTTTTAGACGTTCTACTGGGATGTCATTGTTGGCCAGCATTTTGGCCATAATGTATCCAGCCAGCTCCAGCTTGCCTGTTACGCCGGGCTGAGCTTCGATGAACTTGGCCACACCGGCCACATCGCGTATGTCGAGCAGAAATACGTTGCCTTCGCGGCCGGGTCCTTCACGTGTCACCGTCTGGAGGACAGTATTTTGCAACAGATAGGTAGTCGTAGTAAACATCACGCCAACCCCTAGAGCCACCAAGACCGTGGTGGTCTGATTTCCCGGCCGGTAAAGATTCGCAAAGCCATGACGGAAGGACGAGGGAAGATGAGTTCCGACTGTGTGAACCAACGTTTTCATCACAGTGAGGAGAAAGGCGGACGCCACCCAAAGAGCTATGATGCCCCCCACCAAACCAGCCATGAAATACACGCCAATTCTCCACGCGCCGCTCAACCAAACCGCGATTATCAGGAAACTGACAAGAATCATCACGGTTCCCACAAGAAAGGGGGCCTGCCGGCGCCGCCGTAGTTCCTGCCTGGCATCAGCCATGTCACGGCGGAGAACCAAATTTGCCCGAACGTTGCGTACGCTCAAAAGAGGAGGAAGCGTGAAGAGCAGTGCTGCCAAAATTCCGACGCTTAAGCCTTGCAAGCTGAAAGACCAGTCCCAGGGCACATCCGGCAGGAACGCAAATACGCGTTGGATCAGCAAGGGGAATGACTTCTGAACGAGCGCTCCGATTCCGACGCCAATCAGACTCCCGGCAAAACCCAACCAGAGTGTCTGGAGAAGATAGATCTTGATAATTTGATCCGAGCGCGCGCCGATCGCTTTCATAATGGCGATCGTGTCCATCCGCTGCTGCAGATGGGAATACATGCCCATGGATACACCCAACGAACCTACAATCAATGCGATGAGGCTGATCAAGCTAAGAAATGTTGTTGTATTGTCAATCGCTTTGCCCACAGCCGGACTGCCTTCACGGTAATCGCTGATAAAGACACGCGGCAGAGCCGCTTTGAGTTCTGCTATGACGGAGTCGAGCTTCACCCCAGGCGGCAACTTGAAGAGAAAGCGCTGAGCGGCTCGGCTGCCGAACTGAATCAGTCCGGTCCGAGCCAAGCCCCCACGGCTGACCAGCACGCGCATGCCCGGGCCAAGACCGGAGGCGAGACGATCGGGTTCGGTTATGAGCGTACCAGTGATGTGAAAATCTTTGCCTCCCAGACGAATCGAATCGCCCGGAGAAACTTTGAGGCGTATGAGCAGCTCAGGTGTTACCAGCGCGGAGGAATCGTCCGGGAGTAGGTCGCAAAGTGGTTTGGGGGGATTCACGGTAAGCGTACCGTAAAAGGGATAGACAGCGGGATCCACCGCTTTCAAGGAAACCATCTGCGGCACCCGGTCGTTTGCAGAAGCGGCCATCGTCAGCATCTCCGTTACACGAGTCATTGCGCCGTATCTGCTTGCAATCTGCTCCACTTGCCGCACTTGTTCAGGAGTTGGATTTACAAAGGTCTGGGCTTGAAGATCAGCGGCAATTAGCTGCTTCGCATCTTTGATCAACATACCCTTGAATGCGTAACCAAATCCCTTTACACCGGTGAGAGCGGCAACGCCCACTGCTACGGCCAGAATGACGAGAATAAATTTCCCGGGCGAAGCTCGCAACTCGCGCCACGCAATTTTAGAGGTGGTCCGGAAAGACATCTTCTTTAGTCCGTTTTCCGGCGATCTTGCGCCTTTTCATCGCTGGTGATCCGGCCGTCATGTAACGTAAGGACGCGGTCGGCGTGACTGGCAAGATAAGAATCGTGGGTGACAAGAATCAGCGTGGTCTGCTCTTGTCGGTTCAATTGCAGAAGGAGATCCAGTACATGTCGGCCGTTTGCGCTGTCCAGATTTCCCGTCGGCTCGTCAGCCAATAAGACAGGCGGCTTTGTGATAAATGCGCGTGCAAGAGCGACACGCTGCTGTTCGCCTCCTGAAAGTTGGATGGGGTAATGCCGCGCTCGTTCGCTCAGACCAACCCGAGCGAGCAATTCCTTCGCGCGGCGCCGCGGATTTCCATTCATGCCGCTTAGCTCTGCGGGCAGGAGAACGTTTTCTTCTGCTGTAAGGGTAGGAACCAGTTGATAGGATTGAAAAACGAAGCCAATTGTTCGGCCGCGAATGCGCGCAAGCCGGTCTTCTTCCAGATTGGTGATATCGATACCGTTTAAAAAAATCTGGCCTGAGGTAACCGTGTCCAGGCCTGCAAGCAGCCCGAGCAGCGTGCTTTTCCCACTACCGGAAACTCCCCTGATGGCCAGAAATTGCCCTCGTGGAACAGAGAAGGTAATATTGCGCAGAATCTCTATGCGGTTGGGCGGGTTCTCGATCGTCTTGCAAAGATTTCGAACCTCGATTACGGGCAATTCGCCCGAGCTACACTGCATGGCACTCTTAAAGACGTGAGACGTTGGCGATCAGTTCTCATTGTTGCAAGCGCGTTGATCTCTACCCTGCTAGCTGTAGCAGCGCCGCAGGACAGACGCCCCGTGATTGTTGCCTTTGGCGATAGCTTAACGGCTGGCGTAGCGGGCAAGAGCTATCCAGAAGATTTGCAGGATCTGCTCGATCAATATGGGTATCGCTACCGGGTTGAGAATCAGGGCGTCTCCGGGGATACCACAACCGACGGCCTGGCGCGGATCTCGAATGTAATTGCCGAACATCCCGCCATGGTCCTGCTGGAGTTTGGCGGCAATGACGGATTGCGCGGCGTCCCCGTGGATCAGATACGCAGAAATTTAGAAAAAATGATTGACCTGCTCAAAGCGGCGCACATTCAAATCGTATTACTCGGGATCACCTTGCCGCCCAACTACGGCCCCGATTACGTAAAGTCATTCACGGCAATTTATCCCCAACTGGCGCAGAAATACCATCTGCGCTTCATGCCTTTCTTGTTGTTGCATGTCTATCAAGATCCCGCGCTGATGCAACCGGACGGAATTCATCCGAGCGGAGCGGGAAACAGGATTGTGGCGCGAGATGTTTTCGAACTTATCCGCCCGCTGCTCTCTAAGACCAAAGCCAGTAAGACGTCATGAGCTATCCCGATTCAGTTCAGTTTCTCTATGCACTCGGGAATGAGCTGAAGGTCGGAGCCAAGTTCGACCTGACGCGTATGCGTACGCTCGCCTCCGCGCTTGGAAACCCGGAGCGTGGCCAGCGCTTTGTGCACATCGCGGGAACCAACGGCAAGGGGTCCACTTCGGCCATGATTGCCAGCATCCTGAAGCATAACGGCCTTCGGACAGGTTTGTATACATCTCCACATTTAATCGAACCTACCGAACGCATTCAGATTAACGGGGCTGCTATTACCGAGGAAGCGTTCGCATCTGCTTTCGAGATCGTGCATGAGTGCGCCGAGCGACTACTGCGGGAGGATCGCATCGACAGCCATCCGAGCTATTTTGAGACCGTTACGGCGATGGCGTTTCTCATCTTCCGCGAGCAGTGCGACATCACCGTGCTTGAAGTAGGACTCGGAGGACGGCTGGATGCGACAAACATTGTGAATCCCCAGTTGTGTGTAATCACGCCCATTTCCTTTGATCATGAAGCATTTCTAGGCAATACTCTGGAATCGATTGCGGCGGAAAAAGCCGGTATTTTGAAACCCGGGGTGCCCGTCGTGATCTCCCGGCAGCATGCGGCAGCCGAGCATGTCATTTGCAAGCGAGCACAGGAGCTGAACTGTCCGATCGTGCGTGCGGAAGACTTGCGCATTTCTGATGTCAAAGTGGATGCACAGAGCTCCCAATTTGTGATGGAAGACGAGCGCTACACCTGCGCACTCGCAGGACGCCACCAAATTGATAACGCAGCTACCGCCATTGCAGCCTGCCGTCTTTTAGGCGTGGATCGGGCTGCGATTCACAAGGGTCTGGCCGATGTGCGCTGGCCTGGACGACTGGAGTGGATATCGCGGAATCCTGCTATCATCCTGGACGGCGCGCATAACCCGGCAGGCGCTGCGGCACTGGCAGGCTATATCAGAGAGTTTTTTGCTGACCGCCCGGTGTGGATTGTCTATGCGGCAATGCGTGATAAGGCCATTGAAGAGATCACGGGATTGCTGTTTCCGCTAGCTCAGAAGCTGATTCTTACCGCGCCCAATTTTCCGCGCGCTTTACGTCCAGAAGCGATCTTTGAGCTGTGTCCGCACCCCAACACCGAGATCGCCCCTACGGTTCGAGAGGCGATTGCGATTGCACACACCGCTCCATCGGATGCCGCGATATTCTTTTGTGGTTCGTTGTACTTGGTAGGGGAGGCAAGGAGACTGCTGCAGGCAAGCTGACCGTCCCACAAAAGCAGTACGCTACAAGTATGGATCGGAGACGAATGCTGAAAACTATGGCGGGAGCAGGACTAGCAACACTGCTCCAGGCACAAAGTGGGGAAAAACCGGACTCTAACGGCGTGATTTATCGCAAGCTGGGCAGTACCGGCGAGCGCGTTTCGGCAATCGGAATTGGTGGCGCACACCTTGCCAGACCCAGCGAACAAGAGGCGATTCGCATCGTGCGCTCCGCGCTCGATCGCGGCATCACCTTTCTTGACAACTGCTGGGATTATTCCAACGGTGAGTGCGAACGCCGCATGGGGTTGGCACTGCGGGATGGTTATCGAGAAAAAGCATTTCTCATGACGAAATTCGATGGAAGAACCAAGCAGGCAGCCGCACAACAAATCGATCAGTCATTAAAGCGGTTGCAAACCGATCATATCGATTTAATCCAGTTCCATGAAAATATCCGGCTGGATGATCCCGACCGCTTCTTTGCGCCTGGGGGCGCCCTCGAAGGAGTGATGGCGGCAAAACAGGCCGGCAAAGTGCGCTACATCGGTTTCACAGGCCATAAGGATCCTTACGTGCACCTGCGCATGCTAGATATGGCCAAGCAAAACAACTTTCATTTCGATTCCTGCCAACTGCCGCTGAACCCGCTGGATGCACATTTTCGCAGCTTTGCGAATAACGTTGTGCCCCGGCTGGTAGAAGAAGGTATCGCCGTACTCGGCATGAAACCGCTGGCGGCGGGAATCATCATGCAGACCAATACGGTCAGCGCGATCGAATGCCTGCATTATGCGTTAAATTTGCCGACGTCAGTCGTCATCACCGGATGTGACAGCATGGAACGCTTAGATCAAGCGTTTGAAGCAATGCGAACTTTCCGGCCGATGACGGAATCCGAGGTAATCGCTTTGCTTGACAAAACGCGAGAGGTAGCCCTGAGCGGCCGCTATGAGCCATTTAAAACGTCCACTCGATTTGACGGCACCATTCACCACCCGGAGTGGCTGGAATCAGCGGCTTAGAGAGCCGAGACGACGAAACTGCCCTTGGGCAGTTTACGCTGCGTGCTTCTGCCGGCAGGCATCCGAGCAATAGTAAATGATTGTGCCATTTACCCGCCTACGAAATGGGGTGGATTCCGCTACATACGTACCGCACACCGGATCTTTATGAAGCTCACTACCGTGGGGCGGCGTCGGATTCACGTCCGGAGCCGCCGTACTTCTATGAGCTGTGCGTGACTGCTGAAATGCTTGGGCAGAGGCATTCGCAATGCTTCTCAGCACGCTTGTTAAGATGGCGCGCGCAACATACGCGACCAGGATCGTAATGCAAATTTCGATGATGGCGCGCACCATTTCAGCTAAAGCCCTTTAACAACTGCTGCAAAAATTTTTAGCGCTTCTTCCGTTTATTGTTACTCTCCGGCGCCTGATAGGTCGTTTGCACCGTTTCGCCCATAGCTTGCAGCATAGCCTGTGCCTCCTGCGCATGGGGCCCGTTGGGCTGTAAGGCCAGATATTTCCTCAATGCATCCGCGGTATCCGGCGGGTAGCTTTGTTTACCCGTCTTGGGATCTACGGTGCCTTGCATCATCGAGATGCTGCCGATCTGAAACCATGCCTCAGCATTGTTCGGGTCCGCCTGAACTGTCTTTTTGAAGTACTCGAGCGCTTCTTGAGGATGTCCGGTATTGACCAAATTGGCGCCCATGTTGAAATACGCGGTTTTAGCGTCAGCCGGATTCAGCTGGACCGCCTTGTTAAGTGCATCATTGGCCTGATCCGTCTTCTTTTCGGCAGCGTAAATATTGCCCATGTTGATGTACAGTGCAGACTGATCAGCCGGATTTTGCGTCATCCCAAGGGCCTTTTGATAAGCCTGAAGCGCTTGATCAAACGAGCTCTGGTTAGCAGGAGCAGCCTGAGCACGTCCCAGGGCGTAATATGCATCGCCTAAATGGCTCCAAATCGCAACCTGATTGGGATCAATCTGAGCGGCCTTGTTTAGGTTATCGATCGCCTGTTGATAGTAGGTTGCCTTCTGCGCTTTATCCGCAGTGGCATCACCCGCATGAAGAGCATTCATTCCAGCATTGAAAGCATCGTTGAGCGCCTTGTTTTTGGCGATCTGCTCCTGCTGTTTTTTTAGCTGCTCCTCATACTGCTTCTTCTGTTCCGCCGTCATGCCTTTTTCCTGCTCGGGCGTGAGCTGCCCGGAGGCATTGGCTTGCTGCTGGGCAACAGCTTTCGCTGCATTGAGATCTACGTCCACCGGTTCACCGTACTTGGAGTGGACCCCGCTTACTTTGTCGACTGTCTGGCCATTGATCACCAGACTAATGTCGTATGTGCCGTAAGGGAGGCCCATGTAGAGCCAGTGACCCTTCTTGTCCACTTTTACCTGGTAATGGCCCTTCATATCAGTCCGATTCAGCACTACCAGTGCACCCTTCGCCGGCTGACCGTTTTGATCTTTCGCGGTGCCTTCGAGTGTAGTGGTTTGCGCCCAGACGGGACTGGTGGCAAGAACCAGGAAACCTACAGAGCAAAGCAATCGTCGCAACGGGGAGAGCATTTTGTCGCCTCTTTAAGGAGATCGGTCGTTATCACTTCCGGTACCGGATTATATCGCTATTCCTACTATAGCGTCGCAATGCCAAAGAACGAGCTTTTCGCAACTTGGCGTATGAATCGGGCATCTTTCCAAACAGATAAGCCGTAAAGGGTACAATGCCAGTTAGTCTCAAAGGCAATCCGTTGTTGTTTCGATCACTTGTTTTTCTGGCCCTATCCAATCTCTCTTTAAGCTCGTTCCTTTTCGCAGGCGTGTTGCCAAAAGCAGAAGAATTATACGCCCGTGCGCAGTATCGGGAATCGGTGGCGCTGCTCGATGCGCATGCAACCGACCCTGCAACGCTCTTTCTGATGGGTCGCGATTATTACATGCTCTCGAATTTCAAGAAGGCGATTGATTGTTTGCAGAAAGCAGTGGAGGAAAGACCGCAAAATAGCGAATATTTCGACTGGCTGGGACGAGCCTACGGCAAGCGAGCTGAGATTTCGAACCCACTCAGTGCAGCCGCACTGGCAGCGAAAGCAAGAAAAGCCTTTGAGCGTGCCGTGGAACTGAATTCTCGCAATGTAGACGCGCTCTCAGATCTTTTTGACTATTACCTCAATGCGCCCGGCGTCCTGGGTGGCGGTTACGACAAGGCCGAGAAGGTGGCAGAAAAAATGTTGGCGGTTAACCCCCCAGAAGCTTTTCTGGAGCAAGCGGAACTCGCACAAAAGCGGCAACAATACCAGATGGCGGAACAGGCGCTGCGAAAATCGGTTGCACTTGCGCCCAGAAATGTCAGCTATCTCATCGCATTGGCGACGCTACTGGCCAAGGAGGGAATGATCAAAGAAAGTGATGTGGTTTTTGGCAGAGCGGAGCAGATGGCGCCAAACGCACCAAAAGTTTGGTTCGCCCGGGCGGATACATGGATCCAACAGCGGCGTAATCTGCCGGAGGCTAAGGCGCTGCTCGAAAAATATGTGCAGGCTCCCATCTCGGCCAACGATCCGCCGAGACAAGAAGCTTATGTCCTGCTGAAACAACTAGGCCCAGGCGTTTACAATCAGCAAAGTAGTTAATGGCAGTTCCCAACAGTCGGCTTACGCTTCTCTTTCGAACTGCATACCGGCGCACTCAGGTTCTTCCATGAATCTTTCCGAGGCGATTCGCTTTAGCTTTCAAGCGCTCAAGGCGAATCGCCTTCGCACGTTCCTCACGGCTCTGGGTCTAATCATTGGAAATGCTTCCGTCATTCTAGTGGTCACTATCTCTTTGGCAAGCAAGGATTTAATTCTGGATCAGATCCGGGGCATAGGATCCAATCTGATTTATGCCGTAAATGAAGTCGCCGGCGTGAACGTAGCTAAATTTCAAGACGACTTCATTAAGATCTCCGACGTGCAGGCCCTGCGCGAAGAGCTCGGAAATCAGATCGTGGCGGCCTCAGCCGTTATCAATATGCACGATCAGATTGTCGTAAACGGCAGCGTCCGGCTGGTCACGGTAGACGGGGTGGATCAATATTATGCGCGCGTCCGCAATCTGGTAATTTTGCGCGGGCGGGCCTTCGATGAAAGCGATATTACCCTGCGCGAGCGGGTCGCAATGCTGACAGACAAACTAGCGATCCGCCTCTTCGGCAGCCAGGATGCGGCGCTCGGCCAAACGGTCAAAATTGAACAATTACGCTTCACGGTAATCGGCACGTTCCGCGAGAAAACGAGCACGATGGGACAGGGAGAGATTACCGACGAGACGATCCTGATCCCCATCACGGTAATGAAATACTTTATGCCGTACGAGCGGATCGAGCCCGTGTACCTGGAGGCCAGAAATGCAGCAGACGTACCCTCGATCACGCAGGAAGTGGAGCGGATGCTGCAAAACCGGCACCGTCCGGGCGCGAAATACGACGTCGAAAACTTGTCGGCAATTCTCGATACTGCGGAATCCATCGCCAATGTGCTGACGGTCGTGTTGATTGTGATCTCAACCATCGCCCTGGTGATTTCCGGTATCGGCATCATGAACATTATGCTGGTAACCGTCACAGAACGCACGCGGGAAATCGGCATCCGCATGGCTATCGGTGCATCACGGCGGGAAATCCTGCTGCAATTCCTGGTAGAAGCAGTTCTGATCAGCTTAATTGGAGGGCTCTTAGGAATTCTCGTGGGGCTTGCCATACCATTGAGCGTGCGCTTCATCACCGACATTCGCGTACCGATTTCGCTAATTTCCGTCTTGGTGGCTTTTGCCGTTTCCTTCACCGTCGGCGTAGCTTTCGGTCTGCTGCCGGCACGCCGCGCGTCGCAGTTGAACCCTACCGAGGCGCTGCGCTACGAATAGAGACGGGAATACAATCGGTGCGTGTGCCCGATGGCGTCTCTAGTCGCTTTCGCAGAATGGTGAAATAGTAGCAAAACACAATGAGTTCCGTCCCAAGAGGGCCTTCTATGCCGACCGTCTCGCCCGCCACGGCGAGAACAAAAGTAATCGTCGCCACAACGGTGATGTTGTCCTTCATCTCGTTCTGGCGCGCAGCAGCGATTGTCCTCAGCGATCTGGCCTCCTCTGCTTATTACGCTGGCGGCATCGCCGAAACAGCCATTGGCAAGTCTGCCCCGTGGTTCATTCTCGGCATCATGCTCTTCGGGTTCGCCATTCGCGCCATCTACACCGAAAGCTGCAGCATGTTCGTGCGCGGCGGCGTGTACAAGGTGGTTCATGAGGCCATGGGCGGAACACTCGCCAAGTTTTCCGTCTCGGCGCTGATGTTCGATTACGTATTGACGGGACCGATCAGTGCCGTGAGCGCGGGCTTATATTTAGCTGGATTAATCAATGAACTGGCCGATTACTGGCATATTCCGCATCACGTTTCTCCCCCGTTTTTCGCGGGAGGGCTGGCACTTGTCGTCACCATTTATTTCTGGTGGCAAAACACGATCGGCATTCACGAATCGAGCGATAAGGCACTTCGGATCATGGCCGTCACAACTGCTATGGTGGTCATGCTGTTCATTTGGTGCGGCGTGACGATGTTGGTGAAAGGCTTTCAGCCCGTCCCGCTGCCCACAGCAGAAAACCTCCATTATGGGCCAGGAGCGCTGGGCTGGCTGCAAGGTACAGTCGCTCCCAAGATCACATTCATTGCCATCCTGATCGGGCTGGGGCACTCCCTGCTCGCCATGAGCGGTTTTGAGACGTTAGCCCAGGTATATCGAGAAATCGAAGCGCCGAAACTCGAGAACCTTCGCAAAACGGGGCTCGTAGTTATCCTCTACAGCTTGGTGTTCACCGCGGGGGTTTCCTTTTTGGCGGTCATGTTAATCCCGGATGCTGTACGCGGGAGATATCTGGACAACTTGATCGGTGGACTCTCCATGTATCTGGTGGGTCCAACCGCACTCAAGCTGGTATTTCACGCCTTTGTGGTCGTAGTCGGGACCCTGATTCTGGCTGGCGCCGCCAATACCGCGATTATCGGCTCCAATGGCGTACTGAACCGGGTGGCGGAAGATGGCGTTCTACCGGACTGGTTCCGCCAACCTCATCCCAAATATGGCACCACACATCGCATCATCAATCTGGTGGTGGCTTTGCAGATCATCACGATCGTGCTAAGCCGCGGCAATGTGGATACTTTGGGCGAGGCTTATGCCTTTGGCGTGATCTGGAGCTTCGCAATGAAGGCGCTAGCTGTGCTGGTATTGCGATACAAACGCCCGGAAGCACGCGAATGGAAGGTGCCCCTGAATTTTCGTGTTGGCAACAAGGAAGTGCCGGTTGGGCTGATTTTGATCACGGTTGCCCTTTTCATGCTGGCTTTGATCAACGTCGTTACCAAAGAGACGGCGACCATAGCTGGCTCGATTTTCACAATCGGTTTCTTTGCTGCATTTACGGCCTCGGAACGTCACAACCGGCACCGCCTCAAGCAAGCGGAAGCGGAGCAAGAGAAATTCCGTCTGGAAGAGCGCCCAGAGATTTCAGTTGAGGATGTGCATGTAAGACCAGGCAGTATTTTGGTCGAGGCTTCGAACCCGCAGCACCTCGAGCATCTGGAACGCGTTCTAAAGGACCTCAATCCAGAGCAACAAGATGTGGTGGTGATGACCGTGCACCGTCTTATGCCGCTAAGCAACAGTGAGTATCGCCTGGCGCCAGACCAGATCTTCAGCGAACGCGAGACTGAAGTTTTCAGCAAAGTGGTGGCCATTGCAGAGAAGGCCGGTAAGCACGTGGAACTATTAACCGTTCCGAGCCGGGATGAATACACGGCCCTTGTGCGTACGGCGCAAACGCTGAAAGCGTCGCGCATCGTAACCAGTCCCAAACCCTACCTCACGCCCGAAGAACAGGCCAGATATGTCGGCAGAGCCTGGGAACAGCTTCCGCCTCCCCGGCCTGCCCTAACCCTGGAAATTATTCCCCCCGATGGCGGTCCCTCTCAACTGTTCTCTTTGGGCCCTCATCAGCCCCAATTGTGGCCAGCAGATGTCGACTTGGTACATCGTCTCTGGAAAGAATTGTCAGACCGGCCGGAATTCGGCAGCAGGCTGCACCACCGGGATATTGTCGGCGTTGCGCTGCGCCGGCTCGATCGCGATTTGCACGGCCGCCACGGGCGCGAGGTCCTGCGCGATGTGGAACGCGAGCTGAGGCGCGAAGCAGATTCTCCCACCCAGAAAGCCTCTGCCGAAGCCACAGCAAATCAGCAGGAGCAGCCTCAAGAAACGCAAGAGGATAAAGTGAGGAGCTAAAAACCCAAAGCTGCTATTGATGTTGCGGTAAGACGTCCCAGATTCCGGGATCTTCATCTCCCAGGACCCAGGAACAGAATCCCGCCAACCCGCGCAGATTCACCAGATCCCATCGCGCCTTGAATGTTCGCTGATCTGTAAAAAAGACCCATTCACGCACCTGATCCCGATAGAAGTAGAACCAGCTCGTTTTATCTGCGTCATCCCACTGAAGCTTGGGGTGATACATTTCCATCAGCAGTTGCCAGTCAGGCCCCGAAATGCTGCGAGCGGTCTCCGACGGACGGCCCTCTGCACCGGGATCTCCCGCATACCAGTGCAATCCATATAGCGGAATTCCCAAAGATAATTTCTCTTTCGGAACAAATTGCAACGCATAATCGAGGTTTGCCACCATCCAGCTCCAGCCGGAAACTGGCCCTGGCGGCGTGTAGCGCGTGTGCTCATCATACGTCATGAGGCAGATCAGATCGACCTGTGCAGCTAGTGCTTTTAGATCATAGGCCCCGCGCCAGTTCGCATAAATCCACTTGTCGAAGGCGCTTGCGCCCGGGTAACCGGGCGCGTTCGGAACCGTGGCAATGGTCAGTTTGTATCCGCGGCTGTGCAGAGCTGTGGCCGTATGTGTCACTAAGGCCGTAAGCGCATCCCGGTCGGTCCAGGCGACATTTTCAAAGTCAAACTGAAAACCCGCATAGCCGTTCCTGTCGCATTCGCGAAGCAATGCGGCGATCATATTTTCGTAGCTTGATTGCGTGATAGCGAGCTTATGAAACTCCTGCTGATTGAAACCGGCGTTCACAATAATCGGCATCACAGGCACGTGAGCTCCGCGCGCAGTCCGCATGACTAACTCATCCGGCTCGCCCCAAACTAAGCCATTGCCGTCCACCGAATACCAAGTCGGTACAATCACATCGATTTTGTTTGCATGAGCAAGAAACGACCGGACCGAATTCGGATTGGTGGTCATGTAGAAGAGAGCCTGCGATCGAGCGAGTAGAGCTTGTGGTCCTAACGCTACGCTTAGGAATACAAAGAGCCTGAGGTTTCGAATCATCAGCTACGAATTGTTACACGATTACAAAAAGCCTTATTGCGGCGCAACCACCAATAATCCAAAGGTGTCAGGAAGAATCCTAGGACGCCTGCTGGTGCTGGACTCGCCGGCAGGGGGCGGCGCGAAATCTGCATCCGACAGGTAGATACGATGGGTTTTATAGTCAATAGCCATAGTACGGGCTCCCCGTTTTGTGATGACGTTCTCGACAAAAGTGAATTGATTGGGGGATTGTTCGCGAATGACGGTCAGCGTACCGTCTCCGCCATTGGATGCAAAGGCCAATTTACGATCCGGGTCGAATCCAGCCGCATCGGTTCCAGCCCCTGTTGGGAGGTGCGTAAGAACTTTACCGCTGTCCGCGTCGACCACCACCATCATGGCGTTGTCGCAGACTGCGAACAGGCGGCGATGGACTGTATCCATAGCAAGGCCAGAGGGCGCTTCACACGGCGCCAGAGACCAACGATTGCGAACCTCGAGAGTCTTTGGATCGATGCGAACCAACTCGCTTTTATCCTCGAGGTTGTCGTATAAGCTGCCCCGGCCATCCGAGACGGCAAATTCCGGTTTACCACCCAGCGGAACGGTTTGGATCACACTTCCGCTTGCAGCGTCAATCGCCGTCAGATCATGGCTGCGGCCATTGAACGCAAAAACGCGCTTAGTATAAGGATCGTAGACAATCGCATCCGGATTTGTACCAGCTTTGACGGTCGAAAGCGTAGCAAGTGTCCTGATATCGAAGACCGTGACTTGGTTGTCGCGCCCATCGCTGATAAATCCGCGATTCAGATCATCTGCCACGGCTATGCCATGCACGCCGTTTGTGTTCGGAATCTTTCCCACGACGGCATCCGAGTCCAGATTGATTACATCCACTTCGGTGCCGTGGGATACATACAGGCGCCGATTTAAGGAGTCAGCAGCGAGATAATCCCACCCTCCGTTACCCCCCACATGAATCGTTTTGACGAGCTTGTAGGAGCTAGCGCCAGACAGACCAGCCGCGCAAATGAGAAACGCAAATAGGAATTTAGACAATGTTCACCTCTAGCGAAACAATATTATCCAAATTACCGGCTCGTGGGAAGGAGGGGCAGTTAAACTACCCACCCCATCGGCCGATAAGCATCGTAGGAAAAAGCTCGCAAAGTCGCACAAGCGGCGCCAGCGAGGGAAAAGCCAACTTGGAGTAGTCTAGTGCCTGCAAGTAGCAGCAAACGC
>Ga0209061_1001062_pt1 | contig 51243 bp, 38 predicted proteins | sample Coa_R1_10_FD_187157 | JGI IMG/M metagenome (GOLD analysis project Ga0209061, IMG submission 187157) | Surface soil microbial communities from Centralia Pennsylvania, which are recovering from an underground coalmine fire - Coalmine... | ecosystem: Environmental > Terrestrial > Soil >...
TCTGGGCTCGCCGGCAGCCCGCGTTGCCCGCTGAGCGCCTCACCCGGGCGCGATAATCGAAGCAAAGGCTCTTGGCGGACGAGTTTTGTCGCCATGAGCGGGCCAGTTTTGTCGCTAACCCATGGAGCGAGCGACGGGAATCGAACCCGCGTTCTCAGCTTGGGAAGCTGATGTACTGCCTCTGTACGACGCTCGCTAGCACATCACTGCCTTTGGGAGGCATTTTAGCCTCGAGGGCCGGTCGCCGGCACGCCGGCCGCCACTTTAGGTGCGGGCCCGAGCACGGGCGTGCGCCATAGCCCCCTGGTCTGGAAATCTTGCCCCGGGCCACTTGGCAAGAGGAGCTTTTGCATGTACGATTGTGGTCTTGGAGCGGGAACCCGCCGCCTGCTCCGCAGAGCGGATCTGAGATCCGCCGCTCGATCTGCTCCGCTAGTGGCGCCCTGAGGGGCGCCACTGGTGTTTTAAAAAGTTGCCGATGTTCGGGAGGCACCCACGCCGGCGGCGTTGCTAGTAGGAACGTGCTAGGAAAGCGACCTAGACCAATGGCCACGGCCCTCACACCGGGGACAGCCCCAGAAAGAGAAAGCTCTGACGAGCGAACAGGTCTCGCCAACCAAGGCGAGAGCGCGCTCGTCTCCGAGCGCGACCGGCTCCTTGCCGCCGTGCTGGCCCTTTGTGCGTCGGCGGGCAGGGTTGACCTCTCCCAGGTGGTACGGGAGGCGGCAACCTTGGCGCTCAGCCTGACGGGTGCCGACTTCGCCATGTTCGTGCCGGCAGAGGCGGCGGGCTTCGACCTACCTCAAGTTTCCTACCAGCGAGAGCCCTCGGCAGCGCCGCCGGCCTTGCCGGAGGCGGTGCGGCTCTCGGAGGTCCTGTGGGGAGGAGAAGCGGTCCGGGTGGACGACTTGGGAGAGGTGAGCCACTTGGCCGCCGGGCAGGGCGGACTAGGCGGCGAGACGGGGCGCGGACGGTGCGACAAAGGTGGCAGAGCGGCCGAGGGCGGAGACCTCTGCAGCTGGGTCGGCCTGCCGGTGAAAGCGCGCGACGGGGACGCCATTGGTGCCCTCTTCGTGGGGGCGCGCGACCCCGAGGTCTTTGGGGCGCGGGAAGTGGAGCTTGCCCAGGCCCTGGCCAGCTACCTCGGGGCCCGCTTCGACAACCTTTCTCTTTCTCTGGAGAGAGCTCAGGTGGCGGGGGCGTTGCAGCAGACGCTCCTGCCTCCAACGCTCCCTGACATACCCGGCCTGCAAGTGGCAGCGCGCTATCGGCCCGCCAAGGCGGTCGCCCGGGTAGGGGGTGACTTTTACGACATCTTCGAGGTCGGCGAGGGCACTTGGGGCCTCATGGTCGGAGATGTGTCGGGCACCGGCCCTGAGGCAGCAGCACTGACCGGCGTGGCCCGTTACGGGGCGCGAGCGATCGCTTCTGGAGAGCACTCTCCCGCCGAGCTGCTGTCGCAACTAAACGACACGCTCCTCCGGCTGCGCCTCCGGGAGAAGTTCTGCACCTTGCTGTACGCGCACTTGGTCCCCTGTAAGGGAAAGGTGAGGGCCGAGCTGGCCAACGGGGGCCACCCGTACCCCTTCGTGGTCCGCGCTAGCGGGGAGGTCGAGCAGGTAGCGGTCCATGGGACGTTACTAGGCGCGTTTGACGAGCTCTGTGTGGAACAGCGTGAGGTCCTCCTTGAGCCTGGGGACCTCATGGTCTTTTACACAGACGGTGTCATCGAGGCGCACGGCTCTTCTGGGGACTTTTTCGGCACCGAGGGGCTCGTCCGAGTGCTCTCCAATAGCGCCGGCGCGAGCCCCGCTCAGGTCGCGCGTGCCATCGAGCGAGCGGTGCTCGAGCACCAAGAGGGAGGGGCCCGCGATGACGTGGCGGTCATCGTCGTGCGCAACCGGCGGGCTGCAAGCTAAGTGCCTGAACGTTGGCGACAGCCGTTCGCCTCTAGCGAGGCTGTCCGGCGGCGGATGAGCGTTCAGCGCCGGTCGGGGACCGCTCCTGAGCTTGCTTTGCGGCGTGCCCTTTTTGCCCTCGGGCTGCGTTACCGGGTCGGCACCGCCCCGGTGCCGGGGCTCAGGCGCAAGGCCGACATCGTGTTCGGGAGGGCCAAGGTGGCGGTGTTCGTCGACGGGTGCTTCTGGCACGGCTGCCCGCAGCACGGGGAGCGCCGCCACGAGGTGAACGGCTGGTACTGGCTTGACAAGATCGAACGCAACCGTCGGCGCGACCGGGACACCGACAACTTGCTTGCCGCAGCCGGCTGGCAGGTGCTGCGGGTGTGGGAGCACGAACTGGACGGTCCAGGGGCTCTCGTAGTGGCCGAACGGGTGCATGCCCTCGTGGCCACGTCGGGGCACCTCGAGCTCAGGCGGGCGGGCCGCTCGAGAGCTTGATAGTCGCGGACTCGTCCTGGCCCGTCGGGGTCTCCCAGGACACTTTGACTCTTTCACCCGGGTGGTAGGGGACGAGCAGGTGGGAAAGTTGGGTGTCGGAGCTGAGCTCGGCCCCGTTGAACTTGGTGAGCACGTCTCCTTGCGCTATGCCCGCCTTTGCGGCACCCGTCCCCGGTACCACCGCGTAGACCTCGAGGCCATTGGCGCCACCTGGGAAAAGGTTGGGGTTGGGGTTGCTCTCGGAGTACAACCGCAAACCGATGAACGCCGTCGGCCCCACGTGGACGGTCGCCGTACCCCGCCCCGACTCTATGACCTTGGCTATGGCCATGGCCCTGGCGATCGGGATCGCGAAACCCTGGTTGCCGGTTTGGGAAAACGCGAAGCTGCCCGTCGCCGCCGTGTCCATGCCGACAACTTCTCCAGACGAATTGACCAGTGGGCCCCCGGAGTCGCCTGATTGGACATCAGCGCTCGTCTCGATCAACCCGCTCAGGCTTTCGCTGCTCTGGGTCAACGCGTCCGACGCGGTTATGTCTTGGTCCAAGGCCGTCACCGTCCCGACCGCCGCGGAGGGGACGCCTCCTGTGCCGCCGGCGTTCCCGATGGCGACGACGGGTTCCCCGACGGTCGCCGGAGCGCTCGCGATGCTCGCCGTCGCGAGCCCGGAAGCGCCCTGCAGCTTGAGCAGGGCCACGTCATGGGTGTTGTCGTAACCAAGCACGGTCGCGTTGTAGGTACGGCCGTTGCCGATGTCGGTGACGCTCGCGTTGGTGGCCTCGTCGATCACGTGGTTGTTGGTGAGGACCAAGCCGTTAGGGCTGATCACGATCCCGGTGCCGGCCCCGGCAGCGTTTTGGTAGCTGAACTGGACGTTCACGTCCACCACAGCCGGGTCGACCTTGGCCGCGATCTCTGCGACGTCAGCTGGGCCGGTCGAAGACCCGCCGGCGCCCTGGCCTGCTGGTGCCGTCGTGGAAGGAGACGCGCTGCTGGCAGGCTCCGTGCTCGGCCAGGCGACGTGGCCTAGCGCTGCGCCGGTGATGGCTGCAGCAGCGACGACCAGCACGGCTGCAGCCGAACGCAAGGCCCGCCCCCGGGCGCGGGTGCCCGGTGCTGGCAGGGGCGGGCTCGGCGGGTGAGGGGCGCCCCCGAGGGCGCCTCCGTAAGGGGCCTGGCCCGCGCCTCCAAAGCTCGGCGGGAAGCCTCCCGCTGGCCCGCTTGGGTAGGCAGCGGTGCCACCAGGCGGGTAGGCAGCGGTGCCGCCAGGGCCGTATATGCTCCCGTAGCCGTCTGGGCGGTGGGGGCCACCAGCTCCGTCGGGCGCACCCGGCAACTGACGGCCAGCGGGCGGCCACACCGGGGCCGTGGGCTCGCTTGGCGTGCGTGGAGGGTCAGGTGGCGGGGCGGGCGGCCCCGTCTCGCTTCCCTGGTCAGCCCATGATGGTCCGTCGCTCATCCCTGCCTCCGGTTCGGCACGCTAGTGTCGTGCCTAATCAACCTGACAAACCTGTTAACGCCCTGAACCTCCCCTGAAACTCCCGCCAACTCAAGCTTAGGGTGCCAGCGGTCGAGCGGGTGTTCCGGGGTGCCGCTCAGCTCCGGGCTCGCTGGTGGAGGGCGCACAGGCGGGCTACTGGAGGCTCTGGCCCTTCGTCCGGCACAGGTTGGCCGCACGCCTCGCAGCGCCCGTAGGTACCTGCGTCGATCTTTTCTAACGCGACCTCGACATTGTCCAAGTCCCGCCGGAGGCGCGCGAGCAGTTCGAGGTCAGCAGCGAGAGCTGAAAAGCTGTTGAGCGCGCCCGGGCCTTCGCAGGCTTCCCCAAGGTCGTCCATCTTCTGCTGGCCTTACTGGCGGTAGCCTTCCACCACGTCTTTTGGCCGCACTTCGGCGGCGTCTGGGTTTTGGCCGAACTCTCTGCGCGCACGCCGCTGGCGGAGCAGATCCCAGCATTGGTCCAGCGTTTCCTCGATTTGACGGAGCTTGGCTTGCTCGTCTGCCGACAGTTCGAGACCTGTATGGGAACGTTCGAGCTCGTGCTCTTGCTCGACTAGCCTGTGGATCCGGCTCACTATTTCTGTGTCCTCTGTGGGCATGGGCTTCAAGGTACCTCTAGCGGCGCCCCGTAAGCTTCTGCCATGCGGGCGGCTTCAGCGTCGTCGCGAGCTTCGCTTGCCGCCGCTGCGACCAGCTTGGCCCCGGCGAGGTAGCGGGACAGCTCAGCTTCCAAAGCAGTCTCGTCCCACCCGAGCAAGCCCGCCATCACTTCGGCGGCCTCTCGTGCGCTGGTGGCTGCTCCGCCTGGCTCTTCTATGGCGAGCCGGGTGCGCCGCGACAGGACATCGTCTAGGTGCCGAGCACCCTCGTGCGAAACCGCATAGGCGACTTCTGCTTTCAAGTAGTCGCTTTCGCCGAGCCGTTCGCCGAGCGCCGGCGAGCTCGCTACGCACGAGGCCACTTCGGGTGCCAAGGACCCGTAGCGGTCGAGGAGGTGCTCGACGCTCGCAGGGGGCAGTCTGTGCTCACTGGCGAGGGCTGCGAGCCTCGCTCTCGCTTGCTCCAAGCCGCGGGCCCCGAGCAGGGGGACTCGCGCGGTTCTGCAGGCGAGGGCGTGCAGGCCTGCCTCGCGGACCGCGGCGTCCACTGCGTCAGCTGCCATGACGCGGTAGGTCGTGTACTTGCCGCCCGACACGGCCACCAGGCCCGGCGCCGGCTCGGCCACTGCGTGCTCGCGAGAGACCCGGGCGGTGTCCTCCCCGCTTACCTCCCCCGGCCCGCGCACCACCCCTTGGCCAGCGACAAGCGGGCGGAGGCCGGCGTAGACGCCGACAACGTCGTTGGGGGCCAAGGGGTGCTCGGCGACCGAGTTGAACTCTGAGAGGATGTAGGCAACATCGGCTGCGGTAGCGAGCGGCCACCTCTTGGAGTAGGGCCAGTCGGTGTCGGTGGTGCCGATCAACCAGTGGCGCTTGCCCCAAGGCAGCACGAACAAGACGCTCCTTTCGGTCCGCAATATGATGCCGCAGCCCGCTTCGAAGCGGTCACGCGGCACGACGACGTGAGCCCCCTTCGAGGGCCTCACCCGTACGGCGCGCTCTTTGCCTGCTAGAGCTTCGGTCTCTTCGGTCCACGGGCCGGTCGCCAAGATGGTCACGCGGGCATGGACTTCGAAACACCGGCCAGTCTCAGCGTCTCTCAGCGTCGCGCCCACGACCCTCTTCGGCCCGTGGAGGAAGCCCTCTACGGCTGTGCCGCTCACCGGCACGGCCCCGTAACTGGCCGCCGTGCGGACGAGCTCCACCACGTAGCGGGCGTCGTCGACCTGGCAGTCGTAGTAGACGACCGCCCCGGCCAGGCTGTCGCGGCGCAGCCCCGGAGCCATCTCGAGCGCCCGGCGGCGCGAGAGGTGACGGTGCCAGGGAAGGCCCCGGTTGGTGCCAGTGGAGAAGGCGAGCAGGTCGTACAGAGCCACGCCGGCGCCGACGTAGGCCCGCTCGAAAAACGGCCTCTGCAAGGGGTAGAGGACCGGCAAGGGCCTCACTAGATGCGGCGCGACTCGCCCGAGCAAGATGGAACGCTCCCGGAGGGCTTCGCGCACGAGGTGGAAGTCGAGCATCTGCAAGTAGCGGAGCCCCCCGTGCACGAGCTTGCTCGAGCGGCTCGAAGTACCGACAGCCCAGTCGGTGGCCTCCACCAGCGCCACCGAGAGACCCCTAGTAGCTGCGTCGAGCGCGGCTCCGGCCCCTGTCACGCCGCCCCCCACCACCAGCACGTCGAACTCCTCGGTAGCCAACCTCTCCAAGTCGGCCTGCCTGCGCTCAGGTGACAGGACGCTCGCTATCGTGCTCATGGCTAGGCGCGAGAGCCTAGCGTTGTCGCGATGCCTGAGCTCGTCGGCGCGCTCGACCAAGGTACGACCAGCACCCGCTTCATGGTCTTTGACCCAGAAGGCCGCGAGCTCGCCCGCCAGCAGGTGGAGCACCGCCAGCTGACCCCTCGCCCGGGTTGGGTGGAGCACGACCCGGCCGAGATCCTAGAGAGCACCACAGAAGTCGTCGCCAAAGCTCTGGCAAAAGCCTCCTTGCGCCTGGCGGACCTGGCCGGCGTCGGTGTCACCAACCAAAGGGAGACCACGGTGCTGTGGGAAAGGAAAACAGGCCGCCCTCTCGCCAACGCTATCGTCTGGCAAGATACCCGCTCGGCTGGTTACATGAGCGCGCTCCAACGCTCCGCTAGGGCCCGGTTGGTGCAAGACAAGACGGGGCTGCCGCTTTCCACCTACTTTTCTGCCGGGAAGTTGGCCTGGGCGCTCGAGGAAATAGACGGCTTCCGGGCGGCTGCTCACGCCGGCGAAGCTTGCTTCGGCACAGTCGACAGCTGGCTCGTGTGGAACCTGACCGGGGGCCTCCACTTGACAGATGTCACCAATGCCAGCCGGACAATGCTGATGAACTTGCAGTCCCTTTGCTGGGACGAGCAACTGCTCGAGATTTTTGGCGTGCCGCGCGAGCTTCTGGCCGAGATCCGGCCTTCGTGGAGCGGGCCTGGCTTCGGGGAGGCCAACTTCGGTTTGGAAGGGCCCGCCGTGCCCCTCGCAGCTGTATTGGGGGACCAGCACGCTGCCTTGGTGGGCCAGGCCTGCTTCGCTCCCGGGGAGGCCAAAAGCACTTACGGGACAGGCAACTTCTTGCTCTCCAACACCGGGACTTCGCTGGTCCGCTCACAAAATGGCCTTCTCAGCACTCTTTCTTACCAGGCTGGCGGTGCGCCGGGGTGCTATGCGCTCGAAGGCTCTGTAGCGGTCACAGGTGCCGCGGTGCAGTGGTTGCGAGACCAGCTCGGGGTGATCAGCTCCGCGGCTGAGATCGAAGCGCTGGCGGCGCAGGTCCCCGACGCCGGTGGGGTGTACTTCGTGCCGGCTTTTTCCGGCTTGTTCGCCCCTTATTGGCGCGCGGACGCGAGGGGAGCGGTGTTCGGCCTTACACGAGCGGCCACCAAGGCGCACCTCGCCCGGGCGGTGCTCGAGGCGATCTGCTTCCAGACCCGTGACGTGGTGCTGGCCATGGAGGCCGACATGGGCCGGCGGCTCGAAGTGCTCAAGGTGGACGGGGGCGTCAGTGCTAACGACCTGTGCATGCAGCTGCAGGCCGACATCCTCGGGGTGCCGGTATCGCGGCCGGCCGTCCAAGAGACCACTGCGCTCGGAGCGGCTTTTGCCGCCGGCTCTGCCGTCGGGCTATGGCAAGGGCCGGAAGACTTGCGACGGTTGTGGCAACAGGAACGCAAGTTCGAGCCGACCTGGAGCGAGGACCGGCGCGAGGCGGCCTACGCCGGCTGGAAGAAGGCTGTGGAGCGCAGCCTCGGCTGGGCAGAGGCCTAAGAACCGGCTGCGACCGCTCGGGCTGTACCGTGGGGCCCGATGGAACTGAGCCACGGCCTCCCTTTCCCCTTGGGAGCGACGACGCGTGACGGGGGGACCAACTTCGCTGTCTACTCGGAGGTTGCGGAGGCAGTGTGGGTCTGCCTGTTCGACGAAAGTGGGGCAGAAACCCGCATCGAGCTGCCCGAGCGCACCAACGACGTGTGGCACGGGTTCGTAGCCGGCGTCGGCCCTGGCCAGCGCTATGGGCTGAGGGTGAAGGGGCCGTGGTCACCCGCAGACGGGCTGCGCTGCAACGACGCCAAGCTGCTGATCGACCCCTACGCCACCGCTTTGGAGGGGGAAGTGCGTTGGGGGGAGGAGGTCTTCGGCCACCTCCTCGCCGACCCAGGCCAGCTCAACCCGGCTGACTCAGCCGCGAGCATGCCCAAGTGCGTGGTCACCGAGCGCAACTTTGACTGGGAGGGCGACTGCCCACCGCGAGTGCCCCTTGACGAGACCGTGGTCTACGAGACCCATGTGAAGGGCCTCACCATGCGCCACCCCGACGTGCCCCCCGAGCTTCGGGGCACCTACGCCGGTCTCGCCCACCCGGCCGTGACGAGTTACTTGTCCGACCTCGGGGTGACGGCGGTCGAGCTATTGCCCGTGCACCAGTTCGTACAGGACCAGCACCTCTTGGAGCGAGGGCTGCGCAACTACTGGGGCTACAACACGGTCGCCTTCTTGGCGCCTCACGGTGCCTACAGCTCGGCGGGCAGCGCCGGCGCCCAGGTGAGAGAGTTCAAGCAGATGGTGAAGGCCCTCCACCGGGCGGGCCTCGAGGTCATATTGGACGTGGTGTACAACCACACCGCGGAGGGCAACCGCCTAGGGCCGACCCTTTCGCTGAAGGGGATCGACAACCCCACCTACTACCGCTTGGTGGACGGCGACCGCCAGCACTACTTCGACACGACCGGGACGGGCAACAGCTTGAACGTGGGACATCGCGCCGCCCTCCGGCTCATCATGGACTCCCTGCGCTACTGGGTGACCGAGATGCACGTGGACGGGTTCCGCTTCGACTTGGCCACCGCGCTCACGCGCCAGCTCGGCGACGCCAGCACGAACAGCGCCTTCTTGGCGCTCGTGCACCAAGACCCGGTCCTCGCCCCGGTGAAGCTCATCGCCGAGCCCTGGGACGTAGCCGGCTACCAGCTCGGCGGCTTCCCCCCGGGTTGGTCGGAGTGGAACGGCCGCTACCGCGACGCCGTGCGCGACTTCTGGCGGGGAGCAGACGGTGCCCTCGGAGAGCTGGCGCTGCGCCTCACCGGCAGCCCAGACATCTACTCCTCGGAGAGGCGCGGGCCGGTCGCGAGCGTGAACTTCGTGACCGCGCACGACGGGTTCACCTTGGCTGACCTCACTTCGTACAACGCCAAGCACAACGAGGCCAACGGCGAGGACAACAGGGACGGCACCGACGACAACCGCAGCTGGAACTGCGGCGCCGAGGGCGACACAGACGACCCCTCCGTGCTGGAGCTGCGCGACCGCCAGAGGCGCAACTTATTGGCCACCCTGTTGCTGTCCGCCGGCGTGCCTATGCTGCTCGGCGGCGACGAGCTCGGCCGCACCCAACGCGGCAACAACAACGCCTATTGCCAGGACAACGAGCTGTCTTGGTACGACTGGGACAACGTAGACAAAGACCTGCTCTCGTTCGTGAAGGAGGCGATCGCCCTTCGACGCGAGAACCATGCCCTGCGGCCCCGGGAGTACCTTCGCGGCCCCGAAGGCGGCGTAGCCCAGATGGTGCTCTATCGGCCCGACGGCAAGCAGATGGAGCCCTCCGACTGGCAGCAGCCCCAGGCCCGCGCCCTGTGCGTGGCGCTCGACGCCCGTCACATAGAAGACGTAGACGGCGAGACGGCAACCGACCACTTCGCGCTACTGCTAAACGCCCACTACGGCCCCGTCCGTTTCACGCTCCCCCGCGCTAAGACCAGGTGGGAGGTGGCTCTCTCGACAGAGCCGGCTGGACCGGCGCCCCGGGTGACCCAGAGGCGCACGGTAACGGTGGGGCCTCGCTCGCTCGTTTTGCTGCGCGGCCGGTAGCTGCTAGGGCAAACTGGCTCGAGCGTCGCCAGGGCAGCCGGCGACTGGCTCGCAAGGCCGCCGGCGCTTGAGCGCTACGTGGTCGCCGGCGACTGAACTGAAGCTTGGCGGTACGTGGCCGCTCGTTCGCACCGCATGACAGCCGGGCTCGGGCTCTTGCCAGCGCCAAGCCAAGTGGCGCCGGGCCCTAGCCGCGTCCCGGCTCACCCCAAGAAGGCGTGCCAGGTGCCGGTCACGAGCGCGAGCACATTGGCGGCTGCGACGACCGCCACGGTAACGGCCACGAGGGCCCAATCGGCCCTGCCCACTTGTTGGCGGCGGGCGGCGGTGCGCGCTTTGCCCGAGGAAAAGCCCCGGCTGTCCATGGCGAGGGCGAGGCGGGTGGCACGGCGTACGGCGACGACCAGCAGGGCGTAGACGGCGGAAGCGAACAGCGCGGCGGACTTCGCCGGCGCAACTGGCCCTCTGCCGGCGTCGATACCTCTTGCGCGCCGCGCCCGGCGGACCAGCGCCCAGTCAGCCGAGAGCAAGGGGAGAAGGCGCAGGCCAGCCAGCGCGCCGTAAGCAAAGCGCGCCGGGAGGTGCAGCTGTTGGACCAGCGAGTCTGCTAGGTCAACGGCCTCGGTGGAGGCGAAGACCAGTACCCCAGGTAAGGCGATCGCTAGGAGGCGCAAAGAGATGGCCGCTATGGTCGCCGTGCCGGCATCTGAGGCCACCAGGTTCGCGCCGGCCACGCCGGCAGCGCCGAGAGGGAGCGGCCACAGGCGCTGAGCCAGGGCGCGGGGGGAAGCGCCGGCGAGAGGAAGGCTGGCCAGTTCAGCGCCAAGCACCACCGAAGCGCTCACCACGCTCGCGCTGGCGATGAGCCCTGCCAAGACGACCGCTGCGGCCGCCAGCTTGGCTGCCGGGTTGAAGCGCCCTAGGCGGCTGCCGGCTAGGCAGGCACCAAGCGAGAGGGAAGCAGCGGGGCGCATCGCTCTCAGGTGGGCGTGCCGGCCGAGGACAGAGGTGTTGGCCTGGTCGGCATACTGGGCTGCTCGGCGTGGCGCTCACCCGGCTCTAGTAAGCGCCGGGCGGGGGCGGTACCGTTGGCGGCGCCCACCTGTTCAGCGCCGAGGCGGTCATCTGCCCGGGCCATGCTCGCGGCGGTAGCGAGGCGCCCGGCTTGCAGGCGTACCTCCCGGTCGGCCAAGGCGGCCACCAGTTCTTGGTCGTGGGTGACTGTCACGACGGCTCTGCCGGCGTCACGCTCTCTTGCCAGCAGCTCGACCAGCTCGGCCCAGGTGGAGGCGTCCTGGCCGAAAGTCGGCTCGTCGAGCACGAGCAGCGCTGGCCCGGTCGCCAAAGCCGTAGCCACCGACAGGCGCCTCTTTTCTCCTCCCGAAAGAGTGAAGGGGTTTGCCTTGGCCAGGTGGGCGAGCTTCAGGCGTTCCATCAGCTCGGCGGCTTTGCGCCGCGCGGTTTCGGCTGGCAAGCCGGCCCGGCGCGGTCCCACCTGGAGCTCAGCCTCCACGCTCGACGTCACGAACTGGTGCTCGGGATCCTGGAAGACGGTCCCCACCCAGCGCACGAGCTCTCGCGCCCGCCACTTCAGGTAAGCGCGGCCTGGCCCGCCGGCGAGGAACCTCACCTGTCCCCTGCTCGGCACCAGCAAAGACGCGAGGACAAGGGCGAGAGTGGACTTGCCCGAGCCGTTAGGGCCGGTCACCGCCAGTACTTGCCCGCCAAAGACGTCCAAGTCGATGTCGTCTAGCGCGGCTCGAGCGGCCCCGGGGTAGCGCAGCCCCACCGCCTCGGCAGCTGCAACACGGGGCCCGGGCGCTCGCGCCGGCGCGACCCTCTCAGGAGGCGGTCCCGGGGCCCACACGCCTTGTTTTCGCAAGGCTTCCCCGTAGTTAGCGAACACCTCTTTTGGGCTCCCGTCAGCCACGACCCCGCCGCTACTTAGGACCACGACGCGCTCGATCAGGCCAAGCACGGGCGCCAGCTTGTGCTCGACGAGGAGCAGGGTCGTGGAGGCCGAGGCGAGGAGGTCCCCGAGCGTCTCGAGCACGAGCCGGGAGCCGTCTGGGTCGAGGTTGGCTGTCGGCTCGTCTAGCAGCCACAGTCTGGGTGACATGGCGAGGACGCCCGCAATGGCAAGACGCTGCTGTTCGCCCCCCGAGAGCTGCTCGGTCGGGTGGTCCAAGGGGTAGCCGAGGCCGACGGCGGCGAGCGCCTCTTCGACGCGAGGCCAGATGCTCTCCCTCGGCACGGCTTGGTTCTCGAGCCCGAAGGCCACCTCGTCACCGACGCGGCCCATCACGATCGATGAGGAAGGGTCCTGGAAGACGATGCCGGCGTAGCCCGCCGCCTCGCTGGCCGGCGCCCCTCCTACGAGCAAGGTGCCCTCCTCGTCGCCGCTTTCTGGCGCACGAAGGAGCCCCGCGATGGCTGCAAGCAGCGTGCTCTTACCCGAACCTGAGGGCCCGAGGAGGAGCACCCGCTCGCCCGGTCGGACCACCAGGTCCAAGCCGCGAAGCGCCCAGTTTCGACGACCGGCGTGACGCCAGCCCCAGCTTCGCGCTTGTATTACTGGCTGTTGCACGCTGGTTGCTGAACGCCTCCTGAGCGCGGGTTCCTATACGGCAGCGGAGCGCCCCGACGCGAACGGCTGGAGCACGCCGGTGCGGGCGAGCGCCCTTACCAAAGCCGCCCCGCCCACGCCGGCTATCGCCAGCGAGCTTGCCATCACGATCAGCACGTAGGTGGCTTTCCAGTCCCCTCTCCAGGCGCCGTAGTAGTAAACGAGGTCCAGGCAGGCAGCTGCCAGCCCCGCGGCGGCGCCGGCAAGCGCGGCCACGGGCAAGCGCCACCAGCGGTAGAGGAAAATGGCGAAGACGAGCTCGGGGGCGGCACCTTGGGCCACACCGTACGCGACCACCGAGAGCCCCCACTGGTTGCCGAGGAGGGCCTCCACTACCGAGGCCACTAGCTCGGTGTAAAACGCCGCCCCGGGCTTGCGCAATATGAGGCCGCCCACGACACCGGGTGCGAGCCAGATCCCATAGAGGACGGCGTGCGCCGGCGGGAAGGCGGAAAAGCCTGCCGAGGTGGCAGCCCAGAGCTGGTCCCATGCCCAGAAGACCACCCCCCCGGCAACCGCCACTACGGAAGCCACGACGATGTCCACGGTGCGCCAGCGCCAAAGTGCGCGTGGCCGACGGGTGACGCTGGTAGTAGTTGCCATAGTTATGACTCCCTTCGCTGGTATTACCCAGATCAGGTGCCAAGGGTCTGCGGCTAGGCCGCACTCTCAGCGCGTGAGCGCTCCCCTGTCATCTGCTCAGTTGTGCCATCTCTAATATAGGGCGCCCGGCCTCATAGCCGGATCTGGGCTTCGCGGCCGGCGAACCAGCAGCCGGCGCCCAGGCCTGCGAGCTGGCCTCCGCACGAGCGCGGTCGCCGTCGCTGCGCGCGCAACGTCCAGCAACCTAGGGGAGCGAGCGAGCCACCTAGTGGGAGTCGCGCGGCACTTCGTGGCCACGCCGACCAGCGAGGAAGTCGAAGTCTGCCCCCTGGTCCGCCTGCATCACGTGCTCGGTGTAAAGCCAGGTGTAGCCCGAACGCGCTTTGGGTGCGGGGGGCGCCCACGCGGCCCGCCGGCGCTCGAGCTCTGCCTCGGGCACGTCTAGGTGCAAGCTGCGCCCTGGCACGTCGAGCTCGATCGTGTCGCCTGTCCGCACCAAGGCGATCGGCCCACCGGCGGCCGCCTCCGGCGCCACGTGCAGCACGACTGTCCCAAAGCCGGTGCCGCTCATGCGCCCGTCGCAGATCCGCACCATGTCGGTCACGCCGGAGCGGAGCATCTTCGCCGGCAGCGCCACATTGGCGACTTCAGGCATGCCGGGGTAACCCTTGGGCCCCGCATAGCGCACGACTATCACGTCGTCCGGGGTCACGTCGAAGTCGTCGGCGTCGCAAACCGCGTGGTACTGCTCGGGAGAGTCGAACACGAGCGCCCTTCCTCGGTGTTTCATTAGTTGAGGCGAAGCGGCCGATTGTTTTATGACCGCGCCCGAAGGGCAGAGGTTCCCATGCAGCACGGCTGTGCCTGAACCGGCTGGCAGGAACGGCTCCTCGACGCTTCGTACGACTTCTCTGTCCCAGCAGCGGGCGCCGGCGATGTTCTCGCCCATGGTCTTGCCGGTCACGGTCATCTGAGCCGTGTCGAGCAGGCCGGCACCTGCTAGCTCCGACAGGACGGCCGGGAGCCCTCCCGCGTAGCAGAAGTCCTCCATCAAGTGCCGCCCGGAGGGCATCAAGTCCACCAGGGTCGGTACCGGGCGGGCGAGGCTGTCGAAGTCGTCGAGCGACAGCTCAACACCGAGGCGCCCGGCAATTGCGAGCAAATGGATTACCGCGTTGGTCGAGCCGCCGATCGCCGCGTTGGCCCTCACCGCGTTCACAAAGGCGCCCCGCCTCATTATGGCGCTCGGCCGCAGGTCTTCGTCCACCAACTCGACGGCTCGTATGCCCGCCTCTTGGGCCACTTCGTAGCGGCGAGAGTCGACTGCCGGCCACGTAGCCGAACCGGGGAGCTGCATACCGAGGGCCTCCGCCATGCACGCCATGGTCGACGCCGTGCCCATTGTCATGCAGTGGCCGGCAGAGCGCGCCATGCACCCTTCGGCTTCCCAGATGTCTTCTCGTGTCATCCGGCCTGCCTTCAGCTCGGCTTCGAAACCCCAGACGTGGGTGCCAGATCCGACGTCCTGGCCTCGGAACTTGCCGGTGAGCATAGGGCCGCCCGTCACCATTATCGCCGGCAGGTCGGCGCTCGCAGCCGCCATCAGCAGCCCCGGCGTCGTCTTGTCGCACCCAGACAGGAGCACGACGCCGTCGAGGGGGTTGGCCCGGAAAAGCTCTTCGGCTTCCATGGCCAAGAGGTTGCGGTAGAGCATCGCAGTCGGGCGCATCAGCGTTTCGCCTGTGGCGAGGGCAGGGAACTCCAAGGGGAAACCACCCGCCTGCCAGACGCCCCGCTTCACCGCTTCGGCCACTTTGTGCAGATGAGCATTGCACGGGGCGAGCTCGGACCACGTCGTCGCGATGCCTATGACCGGGCGACCGTCGAAAACTCGGGCCCCGAAGCCTTCGTTGCGGAGCCAAGAACGGTAGATCATGCCTGACCGGCCTTCGGCCCCGAACCAGGCCTGGCTCCTCCGTTTGCGTTCAGCTGCCGTCATCGGTAGGGCCAACCTCCCTGTTGCTTCTTGTTAGACGCGGCGCCACTGCCTCTTCAGGCGCGCTCATGGCAGGACCAACTTGCCGTCTACTCGCCGCGGCACCGCGTGCTCAGGCGCCGGCTCGTCCAGCAGCTCGGGTGGCAGCATCGCTGCGGGGAAGTTCTGGTAGCAAACTGGCCGCAGCCACCGCCTTATGGCCGCAGCGCCGACTGAGCTGTGCAGGGGGCTCGTCGTCGCGGGGTAGGGCCCGCCGTGGTGCATGGCCCAGCTGACCGCGACCCCGGTGGGGTACCCGCCCCACACGACGCGGCCCGACAGTTGCTCGGCGGCACGGACGGCTACGTCGGCTACCGGCTTGTCGTGGGGGAGCTCGGCGTGCAAGCTCATCGTGAGCGCAGGCCGCAACTTCCCCAAGATAGAGGAAAGTTCGCTTGGGCTTGTATAGCGGGCCACTACCAGCACGGGGCCGAAGCACTCCTCGGTGAGCGGGCCGTCCATTTGGGCAGCGCTCGCTTCGACGAGGAGCGGTGCCCCCCACCAGCCGCCGCCGTCGCCGGCAACGCCCTGAGCGACGGCTCGCACGCCGGGGTGAGCAAGCAGCTTCGCCGCACAATCGCTGTAAGACTTGGCTATACGCTCGCTCAACATGCGGCCGGCCGCAGCGGAGCCGACCTGTTCTGCTAGCGCGTCTCGCAAGACGTCGCCCGCTTGCCCAGCCGGGGCCAGGAGCAAGCCCGGCTTCGTGCAAAACTGCCCCACGCCTAGCGTGAAGGACGCTGCCAGCCCCTTGGCTATCTCGGCCGCCCGCTCTTCGGCCGCAGCAGGAGCAACGACCAGTGCGTTCAACGCCCCGAGCTCCCCGTAAAAGGGAACGGGGTCGGGGCGTTGGTGTGCCAGGTCGGACAGGTACCTCCCACCATTGAGGGACCCGGTAAACCCGACGGCTTTGATGTTGGGGTGCTGGACGAGCCGAGCGCCGGCACCGTCGCCGAAGACGAGCGAGACAGCAGGGGTTCTTACGCCGGCCCGGCGCGCCCCTTCGGAGAGCGCTTGGGAGCAAAGAAGCGAGGTAGCCGGGTGGGCGGGATGAGCCTTTACGACGACGGCGCAGCCAGCGGCGAGGGCCGAGGCAGTGTCGCCGCCGGGCACGCTGAAGGCGAGCGGGAAGTTGCTAGCCCCGAACACCGCCACCGGCCCGAGCGGCCGCAGCATCCTGCGAAGGTCCGGGCGGGGGCCCATCGGGGTGTCCCCGGCGTGGTCCACAGTCACCTCGAGATAAGCGCCGTCGGTTACGACTTCGCCCATAAAGCGAAGCTGGAAGCAGGTCCTCGTGAGCTCGCTGTTGAGGCGTTCCTCGCCCAAGGCTGTTTCGCCGTCGGCGGCCCTTACTATCTCGTCGCGCCGCTCCTCTAGGGCTGTTGCCATATGGCCGAGCATCTCTGCTCGCTTGTGCCTGCCTAGCCCCTCTAGCTCAACCGCCGCTTCGGCGGCTCGCTGGCAGAGGGCGTCGAGTTCGGCCTCGGTTGTCTCGCCGGCGACCTCTCCGACGACCAGCCCCGTTCTGGCGTCCACGCTCGTCACCATGACTGCTTCACGTTGCCCCACGCTATCGTTCGGCCGCCCGGGCTACCGTTCGGGTTGGAGCCGGGGCCGGCCCGGCGTGGTGGCCGGAGGCAAGGCGCCGGTGGGGACAGGGGCAAGGCGCTGTCAGGGGAGCAGGTCGCCGGACTAAAGACGTCGCGCATTGAACCTCCACAGGGGACGACGCGTCCCTCTTCGGGTGAGGCGGCACCTGTAGAGTTACTGGGTCAACATGAAAAGCCATGAAGCACTGTCGTATTGAGGTACTCTCGACCGGGGGCCGAGATAGCGCCCGCCAGCGCTAACCCCGTCCAAGCGCTGCCCGGAGCTCGCGGGGCGCAGCCCGCTTCATGGCGTCCAACCCCCTGACGACGTGGTTAGTGAGAGTGCCGACGTGCTGGACAGTCACTTTCACCACGTCACCTGCCGCGAGGCTGAACGGAGCCTCGGGCACGAGGCAGGTGCCAGTCGACAGCACCACCCCGTCGGGATGGGCGTCGGCCCGGAACAAGTACTCGGCTAGTTGCTCGAAGCGCCTATGCAGTTTGGAGGTGCTCGTCGTACCCTCCCACACGGTCTGGCCGTCGCGCTCGATCGTCATCTCGATCGACAGGTCGTAAGGGCCCGGGATTTCCCGTGCTGGGGTAATAGCCGGCCCGAGCGCGCAGGAGCCCAAGTAGATCTTGGCTTGGGGAAGGTACAGAGGGTTATCGCCCTCGATCGAGCGCGACGAAACGTCGTTACAGGCCGTGTAGCCCACTATTTCTCCGAAGCGGTTGAGCACGAGGGCAACTTCAGGTTCGGGCACGTCGAGGGCCGAGTCGTCCCTGATAGCGACCGGTTGGCCATCGCCTGACACTTTCCAAGCCGACGCCTTGAAAAACAACTCTGGGCGCTCGGCATCGTAGACCCGCTCGTAGACGCTCGCGTCACGCCGGCTCTCTTCCATACGGGCGTCCCGAGAGATCTCGTAGGTGACGCCGCAAGCCCAGACCTCAGTGCGACCGTCTATTGGGGGCAATAGCTCCACTTCCTCGACGGCGGTGCCTTGCTCTAGCGCTCGAGCTGCCGCCTCGTCGAGGAGTTTGTAGGCGGCACTCGTGGGCATCGCCCACAGCCGACCCAGGGTCAGGGAACCGACGTCGCCCGCTACAGAAGCGCCGGGCCCAGCGACGAGCCCGGCCACCCGCCCGCCGGCGAGCACCCCGACCTCAGGGCCTAGTTCTCCCCGGAAGCGGACAATTTGCATAGGCAACGTCGAGGCTAGCCTCGGGCGCTCGGGGCGCCGCAAGTCCCGGTGCCTGCGTCCGCCTATGTCGCCACTATGACGGGCACGACGCATTCCTCGAGCGAGGTACCCCCATGGGTGTAGCGCCCCTCCGGGCCCTTGCCCCAGGCGGTGCTTTCCCTGAAGCCGTGGTCTGCCATCACTACGACTGGGACCGAGCGCGGTAGCGCCGAGAGAGACGCGAGGACCCGCTGGGAAATGGTTCGCACCGCGTCGTCCAAGAGCACCGCGAGCTCGACGGAGCTGTGGTGGAGGCGCTCGTCCAAGCTGGAAGCGACCGCGACCGTGATGGGAGAAGGTGAGGACCAAAGTTGCCTTAGTTGGGCGGCATTGTGGTCGCGGTCGGCCCGTTTGAGCAGGGCGACTTCGTACCCGAGGTGTTCGAAGGGGGTGAGCACCGGCTGGTGGGCCTCGGCGCGGTCACCTTGCCCCGCGGGCTCTCCTACGCCCCGGTTCCTCGCCGGTGCGGGGCCCCAATCCCCGCCGGCGCCGGGACTTTGCCCCGCCGTGCCCCCTACGTCCCGGCTCCCCGCCGGCACCGCTCCCGCCGGCACCGCCCGCCCCAAAGCCATGGCCGCCACTGATTCGGCCGTCCTGGTCGGCTCCGGTACCACAGCCCAATGCCAGCGCAGCCGCCGGCCTGGGAGGGCGCGGGCAAGCTCGCCGGCTACCAGTTTCGCCGCGTCGGCCCGCATGGCGTCCACGAGGACAACGGCCACCTTGCCCGCCTCGCCGGGGGCGCCATTGGGCTCTGCGGACGGCTCTTTAGCGCGCCCAGTGCCCCTGAGGAGCGGCTCTAGTACCGCCCGGCCGACGTCTTGGACCAGCAGGCAGCCGGCGAACCCGGCTTCTGCGTGGCGGGTAAAGGCGCGGTCGGCAGCGGCCAAGAGCCGGCGGGCGCTCGCATGGAACTCCTCGGTCGCTTCGGGCGGGAGCAGCGAGCGCCCGGCGCCGGCGAGCGATGCCCTGCTGAGCAGCAGCGGCACCTCGGAGAGGTGCTCCGGGTAGAGGTCCTCTACCAGTTCGCAGCACGACGCCCCGGCGAGCCGGCGCTCGATCTCCCCTAGGTGGCGGGAAGCTTCGAGCAAGTGGCCGAGCGAGGCCAACTCACCCGACGTGACGAGGTAGTGGGCAGAAGCGAGGGCTTCGAGGTCGAAAAGGTCGCCCGCAGCCTGCCAGTCGCCGGCCAGGCGGCGCACGAGCTGGTCAGCCGCCAGCGCGAGCGGGTAGCGCAGCAGCCGTTCGGACGAGAGCACGCTGGCGACCTCCGCCATCGTCGCTTGCTCGAGCCCGAGGGCACGTCTGATGTGCTCGCCAAGGGCCGTTCCGGGGCTGCAACGGCTGTCTAGGTCGGCCAGCTCGGCCAAGGCGTCGGGGCCCGACCGCAGGGCCGAAACAGCCTGGGCGAGCCTTGGGGTTTCGAGCAGGGCGCGAGGTACCCATGCCGGCGGGCCCTGCCGGCGGGGCTCAATGGGCTCCGGGCCGCCTGCCCACCACGCCGCTAGCCAGAAGGCGTCGGCGGCTGGCTCGGACGGAAGTACCGCTGCCACACCGGGGAAACGCTCTCGCAGAAACGCTACGGTCGGCGAGCCCGTGACGCCGAGGCCCCTCCCGTTCTGAGAACCGCCCCAGCTGGCTGAGGCGGCCGAGCCGACGCCGGCGCCCGGGCCGGCTGGCGCCCCTTCGGAGCTGTCTGTCACCTCGACCAGCCCTCCGCCCGGCAGGCTGCCGTCGGGGTCTAGCCAAGCTTGGAACAGCTCGAGGAGCCGGCGCTTGGTGTAGCGCCTGCCGATCAGGTCTTCCCTCAAAACGGCCAGGTCGCGAGCCACTATCAGTTGGCCGCCGGCGAGTACGTCGCGGAGCACCTCTTGCACCTCGGTCCCGGCGACGCTGGCGACGGCCATCAGGTCTGCCTTGTCCGGTTCGGTAGCCAGTTCGACGAGGCGGCGAACGTCGCCGGCGAGCTCCGCCCGGCCGAGCGCCTCGAGCTGGCCGGCGGCCTCCTCCACGCGCTCCCTGGCCCGAGGTGCGCGAAGCTCGGCCAGGTGCTGCCGGGCTCCCCGCTCGGCCACTTCCAGCACCTTGGCCGTGTCCAGGTTTGGCACAGGCTCTCCCAAGCGAAAGCCGCAAGGGCAGCGCGGTTTCCAGGAGAGCTCCTGCTCGACACGCCTCGTGCAGGGAGGGGGGACGGCCGCGGAGATCATGCGGTCCACCTTCACCCTCCCGTCGGGGGCCGCAATTGCTCCCGACAGCGCCGCCAGGGCTCGGTAGGCGGGCGAGGAGCGCAACTGCTCGACCTCTTTCTGGCTCACCGCGCTGTAGTGGCGGTCGTGGGCTGCGACGTAGGCAGCGACGTACGCGCTGCGGAACTCGGCGATCGCGGAGGTTAGTTCTCGCAGGCGGTCCTCCGCCGCCAAGCTGAGCACCTGAGGAACGAGCGCAAGCACTGCCGAGCGCAGGCCTGTGAGGCCGCCGTCGGAGCCCTCTGGTACTACGAGCTCGGGGTGGGTCACGTAGGAGGCAGCGTCATTTATTCGCCGCAGTTCGTCCCGGAAGAAGCGGGCCAACGCCGCAAGCCTCCTTGCCGCGGCCTGAAGCCCGCCCGCCCCGCCGCCGGCGGCGGAAAAAACCCCGTCGCCGCTCGCGTTGGGGTCGCCGGCGACGGCGCCGCCAGCGGCCGCGACCAGCGCCCGCAGGCCCTCTGCCGGCGAACTGGCACCCGAACAAGCTTCGACCACAGCCTCGACCAGGCGCAGGTCCTCTTCCGCCTGGGTGGTGCGGGCGGCGGCGAGCGCGGGGAAGTCGTCGAGCCGCTTGAGGCCAGAGCGCACTTGCGCCGCGTCTTCACGCCTTTCTGCAAGCCAGGCTTGGGCGCGCTCCCAGGCCTCGCGCTGCGTGCTCGAAGTCCACGGCTCGAAAGGGCCCGGCCCGGTAACCGGCGAAAGTGCCGCCACCGCTTCGCGAAGCGGCTGCTCCACAAGTTCGCCCGGCCCGAAATTGTCGGTGGAGGTGACCGCCAGGAAAGTCTCGTCCGGCTTCCGTTTCCCCCTCCACCGCTCGATCAAGCCCGCGCACACACAAGCGTTCAGCAGCAAAATGGCCTCTTTATCGATAAGCCCGAGGGGGCCTTCGGCGAGCGAGCGCAAGAGCCAGGGGCCATCCACCGTCCCGCCCTCGCCCACCAAGCGGAGGACCTCGGCTACCGCAGGGCTGCGGGCGGGGTCGGGAGCAAGTACGGCGCCGTCCCTGCGCACGCGTGCCACGCCCAGAGGTACTAGGTAGTTTTCTATGAGGCCGCGGAGGCCGCCCCGTTCGAGAGCTGCAGCGCCGGCGTGGCCGACCGCAACGAACTCGTTAACGAGCACCTGCACCTGCCGGTCCCCCCGCAGCTCCGAGCGAGGTGCCACGCGGGCGTGCAGGGGGTGCAGCCGGGTGAGGGCGGGGCCGATGAGGTGAGGTAGCTGCGAGTCGAAAGAACGGCCTGCAAGCGACGGGAGGTCGACCCCTGCGCCCTCCCCGGCCGGCACGAGCGAGCCAGAGAAGTAGATCCGGGAGAGCACCTCCCGTGCCCGAGCGGCCTCAGCGTCGCGGCCGCGCTCCAAAAGCTCCGCCAGGTCTGTACGGCCCTCTTTAGTCACCTGAGCGAGGACAGTTCGCCGGGTATGTATGTCCGACAGGTAAGCGAGCTCAGCTTCAGTGAGCGCTGCCGGCACCCAAATTGCCAGGTGCTGAGGGGAGGTTCCCGCTCCGCCGGTCAAGCTCCTCGCTCTGTCAGCGACTTCTGCAGCGTCTAGCAGCTCTGGTTCGGCGACGACTAAGGCGGTTTCTGCCCCGGCACCTCGGGCAGCCTCCACGGCCTTTGCCGCGTCCTCGGGGGACCACTCAGCCACCCTGGAGAGGCCGACCGTCACGTAACGTTCGGTGTTTTGCCAGATAACCTGGCGTTTAGCAAGCCCTGCGGACTTCATCAGCGTGAGCGGCAGCTGGGGCGTGGACCCGAGCTCGATGAGAGTAGAGACCATGCGGCGGTCGGCTTCGGAAAGCTCTGCGCGGGCGGCTTGCAGCCGCGCTTCGAGCGCCACGGCAGCGTCGGCCCCCGCCTCCACCGAATATGTAACGGGTTGGCCGGCCAGCGCCGTGACGTAGGCGCCGCGGGCGACGAGCGGCGCGAGCACCACGTCTTCCAAGTACTTGGCGTTGGCGGACGGGTCGGTGGCGCTAAATTTCGTGAGCAGCATGCAGGCGAGCTCGGCGGCGCTCCTCGGCCGCTCGAGCGGTGAAACCGACAGCAGGCAAAGCAACTTCACCGCCCGCAAGGCCAGTGCTGCATCGGCGGGCCCGAAGATCTCCCCTGCAGCGCGCTCCCAGTAAGGGACGACCGCGGCGGCAAGGCGCGCAGTTTCCCACCGCTCGGAAAGGCGCTCTTGGAAGTGGTCCCAGATGCGCTCCGGCGTTATGAGGGTGCTCGCCTCCGCCCCGAGGTCCGCGCTGACCTGCCGGTACACGAAGTCCACCACCCCCCGGTTTTGCGAGAGCAAGAACCGCAGCCCTTCGAGCAAGTCCAGAGTGGCCGGGTGGAGGGGGTAGCAGCGCAGGAGCCTGGCCCGGTCGAAGTGCGCGCCCGGGAAAGAAGCGGCCGTTTCTTTCCCGATCTTCTCCACGATGGCTTCCGCGCCGGGCAGCAAGCGCACCAGCCTCCCGCGCACCAAGTCCTCCACGTGGCGCATCGTGAGGCGCAGGTCATTGTAACGGTCGCGTATGCGAGCCAGCTCTTTTTCACTGACGTTGGCCACTTCTTCGATGCTCTCTTGGAGAGCGGCCAGCACTATGGCCGGGCGGTCCTTGGCCCATTCGCCGAGGAACTGCAAAAAGCGCAGGTCTTCGGTGAGCGCTGGCCCGCGCTTTGCCCGCAGCCATTCGGAGAGCTCGTCGAGCAATATGGTGATGCCTTGGTAGCCGGCCGACTTCGCGCTTTCCAAGAAAAGGTCCCAGTGCTCGCGCCGGTCGCTGCCGCCCGCCGGAGCTGCGTCGAGGCACCGCCGAGCCCGCGCTCGGACGACGTCTTCCAAGGCGAGCTCGGCCCGGTAATCGACGAGGGGCACCTTTAGCGGGAGCGAGCGCCGTAGGCCAGCTGTTGAGCGCGCAATATCGTCCGGCCAGGAGGCCGGCGCTCGGCTGGCGCCGGCCAGTAGCTCGCCAGCTGCCGCGAGCAAGTGAGACTTGCCGCTGCCGAAAGGCCCGACCACGAAAAACGCCCTACCGCCAGCACCTTTTGCCGCCTCGAGCAGGTAGGCCAGCGCGCTTTTCACGTCACCGGTCGGGACAAGCTCTGCTAGCTGGCCGCCCGGCCCGTCGAGCCTGACCACCGTCTCGACAGTAGCGACCTCGGCTAGGTCGCCGATCTTCTTTGGCGCCGCTTGCATCACGCGGTCGGGATTTTCTTCAGTTCGCCCAAATAGGCGCCGTACCTTTTGCCCGCCGCCGGCAGGAGCCCTTCGAGGGTGGCGCGGAGCTCGCCGAGCGCGCCTCGGCTTTTTTGGAGCTTCACATAGTTCGTGAAGACCACCTGGTCCTCGGGGTCGTCCGCCAAGCACTGTGCGAGCGCCCGCGCAGCTTCGTCAAGCCGACCGGCCCGCTTCAAGGTAAGGGCATAGTCCTTGCGGGAACGTAGGTCACCGCTCATCGCCACCGCGCGCGAGAGAGTTTCGGCGGCGTCTTCGGGGCGGCCCATTGCCTTTTGCAGCTTTGCCAGCAGGCGCTGGAGGTGGACGTTGCCCTTTGCCACCGTCTTCAGCAGCATTTGGACCTCCCGCACCTGCGCGTCGGGGGCGAGCTCGCCGACGCGGGCCTCGACGAGTTTCGCGTAGCAGTACTTGTCCGCCGGCGCCACCTGCTGGGCGCGTGCCAGGAACTCTTCGGCTTCTTTGAAGCGCCGTTCCGCCAGAGCGATCTCGCCGAGCACCAGCCAGCCGCCCGGTTCGGAGGGGGCGCGTTCGGCCGCCTGAGCCGCGGCCCCCTTGGCGGCGGAGGCGTCTCCGGCGTGGGCGTAGCTGCGGGCCAGCCCGACCAGTGACCACGTCCCTTCGTCGCCGAGCGCGACCGCGTCCCGGTAAGCACGCGCCGCATCGGCATAGCGGCGCTGCTGGTAAGCGATGTCGCCCCGGAGGCGGGAGGTGAGGGCGGTAGCGCCTGCCAGGGACTCAGCTCGCTCCAAGCACGCGGATGCCTCGGCTAAGCGCTTGCGGCGCACTTGGACCTCGGCTAGCCGGGCCAGGGCCAAGGCGTTGTCGGGCTGGCGGGCGAGGAGGCCTTCAAAGGCGATCACAGCCCGTTCGAGCCCGCTTTGGCTGCTCATGACGTACGCCAGGCTACCAGTGCCCAGCCGCCCGCCTCGCCTGGCACCGAAAACATGCTGGCCCGCTTGGAGCCGGCATGGTAACTTCGGGCGTGAAGTGCTCATGTCTGGAGCCGCCCTTTCTAGACATGCCTAAGGCAGGCAGGTTGGCCCGATTGGCGCCGGCATGGTAGCTTCGGGGGGCTACGTAGAGCGGTGAGGAGGCCACTGTGCGCTTACAAACGTTTGGAGCCGTCGCTGTCAGCGCATCTCTGGGGGCTGCCCTCCTAGCCCAGCCTGTGGCGGCAAGCGCGCAGGTGCCGGCGGCTGCCAGACAGGCGCCAGAGACCGTGGTCGTCGTGCTGAACGCCCCCTGCTCGCGCGGCGGGGCGTGCCCGGCGCAAGCTCGGGTGATCGCCCAGGTCGCATCTTCAGGCGGGAGCGTGCTCAGCACGACCAGCTTGGTAGACACGGTGACGGCGCGGGTCAGCCCAGCCGAGGCCCAAGTGCTGGGCGGTCTCCCCGGCGTATCCCAAGTTGTCCCCGATGCCGCCATCCCCATGCCCGCCCCTCCGCCGGCTGCGCAGGTGCCGCAAGGCGCGCTGCCCTTCGTTTCTCCTGGCTTTCGCCCGCACGGTCGCGGGGCGGCGCCGGCCATCTGCGGCACCGAGCGGCGCCCCGAGCTCGACCCAGAAGCCCTGAGCCAGATCGGCGCCACGGAGGCGCAGGCCGAAGGCTACGACGGAGCCGGGGTGACCGTCGCCTTCCTGGCCGACGGCCTCGACCCGGCCAATGCCGACTTCCAGCGCAACCGCGCCTACGGGCCCGCGGGTACTCCGGTGATCACGAGCTACCAGGACTTTTCAGGTGACGGCACGCAGGCCCCGACCGACGGCGCGGAAGCGTTCGGCGATGCCAGTTCGATCGCGGCCCAAGGCAACGTCGCCTACAACCTCTCCCAGTACGTGAACCCCTCCCAAGCGGCCCGCCTGCCGGCTGGAGGGTGCTGGATCCGTATCGTCGGGGACGCGCCCGGCGCCAACTTGATGGCGCTCAAGGTTTTCGCCCAGTTGGACGACACGACCACCTCAGGGTTTTTGCAGGCGGTCCAGTACGCGGTGGACAACGGGGCCAAGGTCATCAACGAAAGTTTTGGCGCCGACAACTTTCCCGACACGTCCTTGGACGTGATCCGCGATGCTGACGACGCAGCGGTGGCTGCAGGGGTCACCGTGGTCGTTAGCTCGGGCGATGCCGGTCCCACGAGCACGATCGGCTCGCCGGCGAGCGACCCTCAGGTGATCAGCGTCGGCGCCACCACCAGTTTCCGTGCTTATGCCCAGTCCGACGAAGGCGGGTTCTACAACCCCGCCGTCGGCAACGGCCGCTTCGTCGACGGCAACATCTCTTCGCTTTCCTCGGGCGGCTTCACCCAAGCCGGCGGCACGGTGGACCTGGTGGCGCCAGGGGACTTGAACTGGGCGGTGTGCTCCACTGACACCGCCCTTTACGCCGGGTGCGCCGACATCTTCGGAGGCAGCGACATCGGGGCCCAGCTCTTCGGTGGTACGAGCGAGGCGGCGCCGCTCACTGCCGGCGCGGCCGCCGACGTCATAGAAGCCTACGCCGAGCACCACGGCGGCATTGACCCAGCGCCGGCGCTCGTCAAGCAGATCCTGATGAGCACGGCCACCGACATAGGGGCGCCGGCGACCGAGCAGGGCGCAGGATTGCTCAACGTGGCGGCGGCGGTGAGGCTGGCGGCTTCCCTGCCGGCCAGCGCCGGTGGCCCTGGCCCGGCGGCAAACCGCCCTGGCGCGGCGGCAAACCGCCCTGGCGCGGCGGCAAACCGCCCTGGCCCCGTGGTCGACTTCCCCAACGCGTTTGGTGGGCAGGACCACTGCCGAGGGGCGGTGTGCTCCCCCCTCGGCCAGGCGGGCTTGCTTGTCAGCCCCAACCAGGTGAACTTCGTCGCCTCGCCGGGCACCCCGCAAAGCGCCGAGGTCACCCTCACCAACCCCGGCAGCAGCACCGAGTTCGTCAGGTTGTCGACCCGTGCGCTCACGGACAAGGTGTACGACTCGGGCGTGCAGCAGTTCGTCATGAACCCCGCCAGCCTCACCGCGAACAGCGGGACGTTCCCGATCTGGTCGGGCGTCACCGAGGTGTACCAAGTCGAGCATTTCCAAGTCCCCCCTGCTGCCAACGGCTCCGGCACGCGCCTGGAGTTCTCTGCGGACTACCAGGACACGGGCCAGAGCTCCGTCCTGCACTTTGCGCTCTTCGAGCCGGACGGCACCTATGCTGGCTATTCGCTTCCCCAGGGTCTCGGGGACTACGGCGAGGTGGAGGTGGCCAACCCGCCCCCCGGCACTTGGAGCGCGCTTTTCTTCACTGAACTAGACGGGGCGACCCCGGGCGCTACTGGGACGAGCGGCCCCGTCCAGTGGGACGCCAGCGTCTTTCGCTACGCGCCCTACGGCACCGTCAGGCCATCTTTTGTCGTACTGGCACCCGGGGCCACCACTAATGTCGCGCTCAGCCTGACCACGCCCTCGAGCCCCGGCGACACGAGCCTCTCGCTCGTGATCGCGAGCAGGGCCTTCGCCCGCTTTCGCCACTTCGGGCCGGCCCCTGTGCTGCCGGTCTTCTCGTCTGTCGGGGCCACCACGACTGTGCCCGTAACCCTGCGCTCGACCGTGGCGCTCGGCCCGGGCGGAGGGACCTTCAACGGCGTGCTCACCGGCGGGAACGGCCGCGCCGGCGCGGAAGCCGAGACCAATACGTACTTTTTCCAAGTGCCTCCTGGCGAGGCCGACATGGACGTGAGCGTGGCCTTGGCCAACGACCCCGGCGACGAGCTCATCGCTTACCTTGTGAGCCCCGAAGGGCAAACTGTCGGTTACTCGAGCAACTACACCCTGGTCCCACAGGCGAGCGGGCTCGTCCCCGGCGCGACGCGCTACACCCAGATTTACCACGTCGCGCCTCAGCCTGGCACCTGGGAGCTGGTACTGGCGTGGCAAAACCCCGTCACCGGGGACGAGCTCGACGAGCCGTTCACCGGCGCGGTCGCGTTCAACCAAGTAAAGGTGACAAGCGACCTCCCGAGCTCGGCATCGGTCGAGCTCCCCGAGCTCACGTCGTCGGCGTTCGAAGTTTCGGTCACCAACACGGGCTTAGCCCCCGAGGCGTTTTTCGTGGACCCTAGGCTCACGCAGACGGCCACGGTCGTACTTGCCAACATCAACCCGGCCATCACTGCGAGCAGCTTCACCCTCCCCTTGCCGGCCGGCCTCTCTTTCCCGTACTACCTGGTACCGCCGCAAACCTACGAGCTCCAAGCCAGCGTGTCGCGCACTTCGGGCACGGCGCCGGTCACGTTCGACATGTCTTATTTCCCGGGCGACCCCGACGTGTCGCCTGCGTTGGCCGCTCCTGGCGTCGCGGGGCTTAGCACCGGCGCTACGGCGGGCCTCACCCTCGCGAACGTTGTCCCGTCCACGGGCCAATCGAGCGAGCTGTCCCCGGGGCTGTGGTTGTTGAACCCCGACGAGGTCGGACCTTACCCGCCTGCCGGCGCGCCCAAAGACACGGCGAGCGCTACCGTCGCGGCGCTCACCCAGGAGTTCGACCCGAGCGTTAGCAGCAGCACTGGCGACTTGTGGCAGCAGCAGCCGACGGACCTCTTGTACCTGCTGCCTGGCCAGTCGGGGAAAATCAGCGTCGACATAACCCCGAGCGGCCCACCCGGCACGGTGCAGTCGGGCGTGCTCTACGTGGACGACTTCGTCCTGGCAAGCCTGTTCTCCACGCCGCTACCTGACGGGGACGAGCTCGCTGCCATCCCCTATACCTATACGGTGGCGCCTACGACGCAAGCGGGCAAGCAACCGGCCAGGGAGTAAGGGGCCAGCTGCTGCCGGCAGGCTGTCAGGGGCCCGGCGGCCCGCTAGCTGGGCTCGCGAGCAACAGGCCGGGAGAAAGAAGCCAGCTGCCGCTACGGCCCAAGGCCGGTCCCCTGGTACGGCAGGCGGGCAGGGGAACTGTAGGTCAGGCGCAGCACGCTAGGCCGGGAGTAAGGGAGCCAGGTCAGCTCGAGCGAGCCACGCATCCGTCGAGCCTGTTCGCCCGTACAGCTTTTAGCAAAGCTACGACAAAGGAGGATGAGGCTCATGAAATCGTCAGGTCTAGCGCGCCTAGGTGCGGGTGCTCTGTTGTCTTGCACCGCCCTGGTTGCCTCAGCCCTGAGCGGGCTGTTGTCGGCTGCGCCTGCACAGGCCGCCGACGTCACGGTTGCCAGTGGCGTGACAGCAGAGGGGCGCGTCCTAGTTGGCGCCAACGGCTTGTCGCTGTACATGTTCAGCGGCGATTATTCCCCGGCGACAGCTTGCACGTCTGCCGAGTGCCTCAAGTTCTGGCCTCCGCTCCTCGCCCCGAGCGGCACCGTCAGCGCCGGAGCGGGGGTCAACGCAAAGGAGCTGGCGGTCGTCAACCGGCCCGGCGTGGGCAAACAGGTCACTTACTATGGCCACCCTCTCTATTACTTCCTGCTCGACAAAGCGGGCGGCCAGACCAACGGGGAAGACGTTACTTCCTTTGGCGGAGTGTGGGACCTTGTCTCGGTGGCCGGGCACCCCGCACCGGCTAGGGCTTATATAAGGCTCGAGGTGACCCCAGAGGGCTTGGGGCTTGGGGCCGTCACCGCCTTCGGGGCGGTGAGGTCGCTTTACCTGCTCAGCTCCGAGACAGCGACCTCGACGCCTTGCACGGGGGCCTGCAACGCCTTCTGGCCGCCTTTGCTCAGCTCAGGCCCCGCTATCGCCGGGCCAGGCGTCAACAGCTCGCTGCTTGGGCTCGTGAAGCTGCCCGACGGGTCCCTCCAGGTGACCTATGGGGGCCATCGGCTTCGCATGTTCACCAAGGACATGGCCGGCAGCAGGCCTCCTGCTGGCGCGGTCGACGGTGCCAACGTGCTGGCCCAGCCCTTCAACGGGGTCTGGTACCCAGTCTCGCCGGCAGGCTTCGCCCTGCCCGGTGCCGCCCGCATGACGACCGAGCCGTCTGCTGCTGGCAACCTCGTAGCCTTTATGGGAGCTGGGGGTGCCAAGGCCACCGTCTACGCGTTTACGGGCAAGAGCTGCACCGGCGAGTGCGCCGTTCGTTGGCCGCCCGTGCTGACCAGCGAGCCGCCTGTCGCTCTCGACGGGGTTTCCCCCAGCGAGCTCGGAGCCGTGCAGCGGCCTGACGGCAGCTACCAGGTGACGTACTTTGGCAAGCCGCTGTACCTGTTTTTCAAGGCGCTCTCCAGCTCTACCTCCGGCGCAGGCATAAGGGCCTTCGGTGGCACATTTGAGGCGGTGACGGCGGGGGGCAAGCTGCTCAGCTCCGTCTCCAAGGCGCCGGCGGCGACGACCACTAGCACCACCACGGCGCCTGCCTCCACTACCACCACAACAGCCGCTTACTCGGGCTACTGACGGGCGCTGTCGTAGACGGGGTTGGCGGCTCGGCCTTAGAAGCCGGCTCAGGCGCAGGCGAGCGCTGCGCTCGCCAAGGCCTCTGGTGACGAGCGTTTACGTCGCCGGACCAGCGGGTACCGGCGGTTGTGCGTGAGGTCCGAGGCGGTCACCGCCCAAAATGTCAAGGCGGCGGGCCCCCGCTGCCGGCGGTGGCCGCCGCTTCCAAGGTCGCCGGCGTGCCGGTTGAGCTCGTCGAGAACGCCAGCCCCCGACGACGGTTCTTGGCGATCGCCTCCCGCGACTGTGCTCAACTGCTCACGAGGCGGCCGAGCTCCACTGCTCGCGCCTCGACGGCGAGGTCATGCCTGAGAGCACCTATAGTGTGCTGCTAGAAGTGTGACTATGCGGATAGCTGTTGGCCAAGCGGCCCGCCCGACCGAAGAGTACCTCGCTTTTGCCAGCCAACTGGGCGTCAAGGGTGTGCAGTTCAACACGCCTGACCTCCCCGGCGAGCAACGATGGGAGCTCACCGACTTAGTAGCTCTCCGCGAGCGCGTCGAGTCTCGCGGGCTCGTGCTCGAAGCCATAGAAAACATCCCGAACCACTTTTACCAAAAGGCCATGCTCGGCCTCCCAGGCCGTGACGAGGAAATCGAAAACGTCGTCACGACCGTCCGCAACATTGGCAAAGCTGGCATACCCGTGCTCGGGTTCAACTGGATGGCCAACTCGGTTTGGCGTACCGACCTGTTGCCTGTAGGCCGAGGTGGGGCGGTTGTCTCGAGTTTCGACCTCTCCCTCGTCGAAGACCGAGCGCGGGAGGGCAAGCTGCTGGTGGCCCGGCGGGACCGCAGGGTCGAGGACAAAAAGGACTCCTGGAGCGAAGGTGCGCTTTACGAGCTCGAGGCCGAGCGCGACGACGCAGAGATGTGGGAAAGTTATGAGTACTTCGTGAAGGCCGTCGTCCCCGCCGCCGAAGAGGCTGGTGTCGTCCTCGCCCTCCACCCCGACGACCCACCTGTTCCCGTCCTTGGCGGTATTGCACGGATCTTCCGCTCCGTGGAGGCTCTTGTGCGGGCGGCTGACCTTTGGCCCGGCCCTGGCTTTGGCTTCGAGCTGTGCCTCGGGACCATATCGGAGATGGGCGGGGAGGAGGCGGTGCTCCAAGCCATACGTTCTTTGGGGCCGCGCGGCAAGATCACTTACGTGCACCTGCGCGACGTGAAAGGGACGGTGCCCGACTTCGTCGAGTGCTTCCTCGGGGAGGGCAACTACAGGCCGGCGTTGGTCATAAGCGAGCTGCGCCGAGCCGGTTTTGACGGGTTCATCTTGGACGACCACACACCGGCGCTGGCGGGTGACTCGCCCTACGGCCACAGAGGCCGGGCGTTCGCTCTCGGTTACATAAGGGGCCTAATAGAGATGCTGGACTTTGTTGGTCGCTGAGCAGGACGCGACCATTGGTCGCGGAACTGGGCGGCTGTAGACATGGAACGCAACCAAAAACATAGGCATAGGTCACGCCCAGAAGGAGGGCGTTGTGCTTACCAGCCGGTAGGTACCGGAACGTACCGGTCGGCTCAGGTCATCAGGTAGGTACGCGGGCACCGTTTTTGCACCACGCGGGTGGGGCGGCCCTCCTCCGTCCCAGAGCTGACAGGCGCCCGGCCTAACGCCACCCACGTCAGTGGCTGGTGCTTCGTCGGGGGCCACGATAGAAGGCCTTCGAACGCTCACGTTTCTGGCTCGCCGCCTGGGCGGCGCGAGAGGCCGGCGAGCAGCTCCACCTGAGCCGGGCCCGCTAGAGCGGACCCGACCCCGACGGCGCGAGCGCCTGCCCGGAGGAAATCGGCCGCATTGTGCCCATCGACCCCGCCGGTGGCCACGAAGCGGGCGTTCGGGAACGGTGCGAGCATGGATTTGACCCATCCAGGGGTTAGCTGCGCAGCCGGGAAGGCCTTCAGCCAGTGGAGCCCGAGCGAGATCGCCTCGTGGACCTCGGTTGCGGTCGCCACGCCGGGGAGGTGGGGGAGGCCGGCGGCGAGCGAGGCTCTAGCCACCTCTCGGTCGAGCCCTGGGGCGACGGTGAAGACCGCGCCAGCAGCGGCGGCTTGACGCACTAGCTCGGCGGAGGTCACAGTACCTGCCCCGACCATGCGGCCCCGCTCGCGCCCCGCCGCGACCGCCGCGTCGAGAGAAGCGAGCGCGTCGGGGCTCTGGAGCGTCACTTCGACCAACCCGATGCCCGCCGCCCAAGCTTTCTCGCACAGCTCGACGGTCTCAGCCGGCGGCATCCCACGGAGGACTGCCATCACGCACTGTCTGGCGAAGCAGTCTTCGAAAAAGTCATCGGAACCGCTTGAGCCTCTTAGAGGAGAGCTGGCCGAAGTCACCCGCAGCTCCCTGTGCCCCACGCCGCCGGCCCCCCAGCCCAAGCGGCGTCGTCGGCTTCGAGCGCCGCCTGCAAGAGTTGAGGCGGAGGTGGGGAGGCGTGGTCGGCGGTAGAAGAAAGGGCGGCGCTAGCGAGTAGGTGGCCCAGCCGGAGCCGCCCGGCTTGGGGAAGGCCCCGGAGGAAACCCGAAAGCCATCCAGCGGCAAACGCATCGCCGGCGCCGACAGGCTCGTTCACTTCCACTGGGAGCGAGGGTACGAACGTCTCGCTTTCTGCGTCAAACGCCGTGGCGCCGACGGCACCGTCTTTTACCACCACTACAGGTGCCTCCTTCAGCCGGTCGCGCACTTGCTGGGGGGTGGTCGTGCCCCAAAGCGTGCGCGCCTCGTCGAGGCCCACGAAGACGACGCCGGCTTGGAGGGCCAGCCCCTCCAACCTGGCCCCGGCCGCGCCAGGAGAAGGCCAGAGGGCGCTACGGTAGTTGACGTCGAGGCTGAGCAAGGTCTGCGTACCCACGAACATGTCGAACAGAGCGCTCGTCATGTTGTCGCACGAGAAAGACAGCGCTGGAGTTATGCCGCTCGTGTGCACCACCCGAGGAGGCGACGCGGCGAGGAACTCTACCGTCTTGGGGCCCATGAAAGACGCCGCCGACCCGCGCCGGTAGTAAAAGACCCTCGTCCCCAAAGGGCCGGGATCTTTGAAGTAGACGCCCGTCGGAGCAGCCGCGTCTAGCTCGACGTTCGTCGTGGCTACGCCTGCACCCGATACGTTGCGTAGCACCCGGCGGCCGAGCGGGTCGTCTCCGAGCCTGCTCACCCAGCTGACGCGGTGGCCGAGGCCGGCGAGGTACATGGCGACGTTGGACTCTGCGCCGCCGCTGTGGAGGGCGAACTCGGAGGCCACCTCGAGCGGCTCCGCTTGCACCGGTGTGACCATGGCCATCGTCTCGCCTACGCAGACGACTTCGGGTTGGCCGGGGCCGCCCGCCGGCGTGGGAGCAGTAGGCACCGGAGCTGTCGGCTCATGGGGAGCCGGTCTCACTGCACCGCTCCCAGGGTGATGCCTTCAACGATGTGGCGCTGGGCCAGCACGGCAACGAGCAGGACGGGGGCGACGACGATCAGCGCAGCAGCCATCATCAGGTTGTAGTTAGTGGAGAACTGCGTCTGGAACACTGACAAGCCTTGCGAGAGCACTTCCATGCTGGTCGTGTTGACGACGATCAAGGGGAAGAGGAAGTTGTTCCAGTTTTGTAAGAACGCGATGATCCCGAAGGCGGCGATTATAGGCCGGCCAAGTGGCGCGTACACGTTCCAGAAGATGCGCAGCTCTGAAGCCCCGTCCATGTGGGCAGCCTCGCCGAGCTCGACGGGCGCGCCCAAGAAGAACTGGCGGAACAAGAAAGCCCCGAGCGCCGACGCGATGTTGGGCACGATGAGGCCCTGGTAGGTGTTGAGCCAGTGGAGGTCGCCCAAGATTTGTACGACGGGGACGATAACGGTGGCAAAGGGGACCATGAGACCTGAGAGCAGCACGTAGAACAGCACGCGCTTACCAGGGAAATCGTACATGGCGAACGCGTACCCTGCCAGCATCCCTGTCAGGATCTGGCCGAGGGTAGCAGCGCCGGCGAAGATCACGGTGTTGAGGAACCAGCGGCCAAAAGGTGCCGAGCGCCATGCCTGCTCGATGTTGCCCCAGTGGAACTGGTCCGGCCAGAGCGACGCCCGCAGGTCGAGGATCTGAGCGTTGGTTTTCACTGCGGCGAGCAGCATCCAGATGAGCGGGAAAGCGACGACGACCACCGCGACCGCTATCGCGGCGTACACCGCGGTGCGGGAGAGAAGGCGGCTCCTTCGCCGGCGCTTGGCCCGGGGGCCGTTGCGCGACGCCTTCACGAGCTCCTGGGGAGCAATGGCGCTGGTGGCGCTAGTCACTACGGGAGCCTCTCCCGATGAGGGCGACTTGCACGATGGTGACGCAGAGCGATATGAGGAACAAGATCACGCCCATCGCGTCAGCCAAGCCCGTGTTGAACTGCACGAAGCCTTGGTCGTATATGTAGTAGAGGGCGGTAGTAGTAGCTCCGTTGGGCCCGCCGTTGGTGAGCACGTAAATCTGGGTGAAGGTCTGTAGCCCGGTGAGGGTCGTGATCACCCAAATGAGCACATTGCTCCGGCGCAGCAACGGCCAACGCATGTAGCGGAACCTCGCCCACGGTCCTGCCCCGTCCACGCTGGCTGCTTCGATGACGTCGACCGGCAGGGTCTTGAGCGACGCTAGGTACAAGATCACGTTCTCGCCGAAGAACTGCCACACGCCGAAGGTTAGGATCATGAGCAGCGCAAGGGAGGGAGAGGAGGTGAAGTTCGCTTCCGGCAGGCCGAGCGCGGCGAGGGTGCGGTTTATAAAGCCGAAGTCCGGTGCGAAGAGGTTGCCCCAGATGAGCGCCGTCGCCACTGTCGGGACGACGACGGGGATTATGAAAGGAGCTCTTAGGCGCGAGAGCCCTGGGAGGTTGACGTTCAACAGCAGAGCCACGCCGAGGCCGAGGCCCATGGCAAAGACCACGAAGCCGGCTGTATAGATGCCGGTTACTTCGAGAGCGTGGGCGCCTCCTTCGCTGAAGGCGTTGCTGTAGTTTTGCAGGCCGACGTACTGGAGCGTGGTCGCAAAGACCCCGCCGGAGAACAAGCTGCGGTAGGCGAGCATGCCGAGCGGCAGCAGCGAGAAGGCGGCGGTAAGCACGACCGCCGGCGCCACGAACAAATAGGGCAGGGCCAAGGGCCGTTTCCCAGCCCGCCCAGAACGGCCGCGGCGGCTCTGAGCGCCGCGGCGTGTAGCGCCACGGCGCAGGGAGGGGGCGGCCCGCCTGAGGTGGCCGGAGCTACGAGAGGCACCCGGGCCCCCGCTCGGGCCTGTGCCAGCAGGCTCCCTGCCGGAGGGCCAGGCCCTAAGGGCGGGTTGCGAAGCCGGCGTGGGGGGCCGTCCCGGCACCGTCTCGCGCAACCCGCCGCTGCAAGGCCAGCCCTATGCGCCCTTGGCGAGGACCTGGTCTGCCTGCTTGGCGGCCGCCGCGAGGGCTTGAGAAGGGCTCACCTTGCCCGTAAGGGCTTGGTTGATAGCTGTCCAAAGATCTTCGGAGACCGCGTTGTAGTACGGGCTGATCGGGCGGACCTTTCCGTATTTTTCCTCTTCGGCGAACACGTTGTACCAAGGCTTAGCCTCGGCCGCCTTGAGCAGCGGCTGGTTGAGCTGAGCTGGGCTGTCCGGCAGGCCGCCGTTTTGGCTGGCTAGGTACGCGCCCTGTTTAGGGCTGGCCAAGAACTTGATGAACGCGAGCCCCGCCGCGTCCTGTGCCGGCGTGGTCTTCATCAACGCGACCACGCCGATACCGATATTGGTCGAAGGCCCCTTCGGCCCGGCGGGGTAGGGGGCCACCGCGTAGTCGAGGCCCTTGGGCACCTCTCCTTCGAGCCAAGGCCCGTCGGTGATCATGGCGACCGCGTTGGAAGAAAACGCGGTCGGCCCGTCGAAGTTGCCGTCCGCGGCGAAGCTGGTCGCCGGGGCCACCTTGTCTTTTATCATGCTGGCCCACGTAGACAGCGCGGCCACGCCGGCAGGGCTGTCAAAGGTGGCCTTGGTCTCGTTGGCGTTCAAAAGGTTACCCCCGAAACCCCAGAGCACCGGCTCCCAGTCGTAGGAAATCCACTCGGCGTCGCCGAGCGGCACGTAGAAGCCCCAGCGGTGGGCCGACGGGTCGGTCAGCTTCTTGGCGTCGGCAGCTACTTGCGCCCAAGTTTTCGGGGGCGACTTGATGCCGGCCTGGGCGAAGTCGGTCTTGTTGTAGAAAAGCGCTATGTCACCTACGCCCGAGAGCGCCATTCCAAGCTGACGGCCCCGGTAGAAAAGCGAGTCCTTTATGCCCGGGTAGAGCTGGTTGGTGAGAGCCGTCAGCTTGCCGTTCAACGCTAACAGCTTGCCGCTCGAGGCGATGAGCGGGAGGTCTGAGGGGTTTTGGTCGGTGAGCACGGTCGGGTAGGTACCGCTCTTCAGGGCGGCTATGACCTTCGGCAGGTACTCATCTGACTTGGTTATGTACTGGCCCTGCGCCTGGTACTGCGGGTAGGCCTTGTGAAAGGCTGCGTCCAAGGTGTTTATCTCCTGGGTGCTAAACCCGCTCGTCCAGTAGGTAAAGGTCGTCGTGGAGGCAGCCGAAGCCGGCGAGGCCAAGCCCGTCAACAACGACGCCAAGGTCGCGGCTCCAGCAGCAGCGGCCATCACTTTCCTTTGCATTTTCTTCCTCCTTAGGTAGTCGAGGTAGTTGGTGCGGTGGCGTCCTCTAGGGCTTCTTCTGGCCCCGAGTGCCAGGGAAGAGTCGCGCAGGGCCTTTGGCAGGTCTGGCCGAGCTGGCAGGTTTCGAGCAGCGCCGGGAGCCAAGCGTAGTGACGCCGCACGGTCTCGTCGCCTGCTTCGTTCCACCAAGCGGCGACGTCCCGCCAGCACGGCGCGGACAGAGAACCGCCCGGGTAGCGAACGGACAGGCCGGCGCAGAGGTTGGCGAAGCGCATGCGCTGCTCCACGGGCCAGCCGGCGAGCGTCCCATAGATGAAAGCGGCGTCGAACACGTCGCCGGCCCCCGTCGTGTCCACCACTTGCGTGGAGAGGGCCTCGACCCAAAGGGGGCCGTCTACCCCCTGGCCGGCGGCGACCGCTCCCCGGTCTCCGCACTTTACGACCGCCAGGGGCACGTATTCGGCAAGGGTGGCCGCGGCCTCTCGGGGGCTGCCTGTCAGGGTGTAGGCCATGGCCTCTGCGGCGTTGGGCAAAAAGACGTCGACGAGAGCCAGCTCGTCTAGCAGCTGGCCGCCCCAGTGCTCAGCTTGGTCCCAGCCGACGTCAGCGAAAACAAGGGAGAAGCGGCGCTTGGCCTGCTCTAGCCAGGGTCGCTCGGTACCTCTCAAAGGCAGGTAGCAGGCGGCGCCCTCGCTTTGTGCTTCGGTGCGGGCGGCCGGGCCCTCGGGGACCGGTTCTTCGTAGGTGACGAGGCTGCGCTCTTTCAGGTAGGCGAACGAGACCGTGAGCGGCGTCGTCCAGCCAGGGAGGCGCCAAGACGCGGAGAGGTCGACGCCCTCGTGCTCGAGCGAACCCCAAAGGAAGTGGCCGAAGGCGTCGCCGGCGAAGGGCGCCGACAGGCGCGCCCTCAGCCCGAGGCGCGCCAGCGCCACAGCTATGTTGGCGCTGCCGCCCGGGGAGAGCCCGAGGCGCCTGGTGCGGACTTCGGTCCCCGGACGGGGAGGCGTGGGCAGGTCCGAGAAGACGAGGTCGAAGAACACCGTGCCGAACACCTCGACCGTCGAGCGGGGGTCGCCACTGGCTGGTTTTGCAGGTGCGTGGTCGTGCATGAGGGCCGTCTCCTCCCAGGCTGCGATCAAGTTAGCGCGCTGGGCGCGTTTAAAGCGGCTGGGCCCCTTCGCAGCGCCCAGCGCCAGGCAAGCCCTGGGTCGTGGGCCGCGGGCACGTGTCAGGCCGAGCGGCGCTTCACCAGCGTGGTGGGCACCAAGACTTGCCGGGGCGGCTGCGCTCCGCCGGCGAGCTCGGCGAGGGCCCGGGCGACCTCGGAGGCGAGGCGCTCGAAGGGCTGGCGAACGGTCGTGAGGGGCGGTTCGGCCATGGTCGCGGCGGCTGAATCGTCGAAGCCCACCAAGGCGACGTCGTCGGGCACCCGGCGCCCCGCTTCCCTAAGCGCCCCCAACGCCCCCAGGGCCATCAGGTCAGAGCCAACGAAGAGCCCGTCGATGTCGGGGTGCCGTTCGAGCAGGCGGCAAGCGGCCAGGCGGGCGGAGCGAGGGGACCAGTCGCCGCGAGCGACCATGGCACGCCCTTGGCCGGCTGCAACGACCGCTCTTTTGTAGCCAGCCAAACGTTCGCGGCCGCTGCTGGTCCCAACCGGCCCGGTTATGGTGGCCACCGCCCTACGGCCTTGGCTGAACAGGTAACTGGTGGCTTCGAAGGCGGCCGCTTCGTCGTCCACGCCCACCCAGGAGAGCTGGTCTTCGAAGCCGATGGGCCGCCCGAGGACGACGAGGGGCAGACCGCTTTGGGCGAGCAGGCCAAGGAGGGCCTCGTCTTTGTGGGGCTGGGCGAAGATCGCTGCATCTACGTGCCCGGACGCCAGGTAACGGGCGAGGAAGGCCTCGTCTAGGTAGTCCTCGGCGGCCGTCACTATGAGGTGCTGGCCGCTCCCACGCAGGTGCTTGGTGAGCAGCCTCACCCACAGGCCGAAGTTGGGGTCGCTGAAGAGGTGCTCCTGGCGCTCCGAGATGACGAAGGCTACCGAGCCCGTCCTGGCACTGGCCAGGTTGCGGGCCGCTTGGTTGACGGAGTAGCCGAGCTGAGCGACGGCGGCGTTGACCTTGGCTATGACCTCCGGCCGGACGTGGGTGCCGCCGTTGAGCGCCCGTGAGACGGTCCCGCGGGAAACGCCGGCTAGGCGCGCCACGTCCTCGATGGTGGGCCACTGCCGGCGAAGCTGCCCCGACCGGCCTAGCCCGGTTCTTGTGGAGCCTTTCACCGCATCGGCGACAGCCGGGTTAGATCCCGGCCTAGTACCCGAAAAACTTGAGGCCCCCGATCGCCTCGAGGGCTCCCTCGGCGCCCAGTCGCGCGTGCACAGGCCCGGCCAAAAGCTCGTAGCCCGCCGCCTGTGCCTCTTCGACGAGCGGGGCGGTGGCGACTAGGTGGTTGACTTCCAGCGTGTTTGCCAGGGCCACTGCCTCGAGCTCCCTCTCGCCCAGCCCTACCAGTGAGGCGAGGGCCAGGTTGACGGCTTGGGCGTCGCTCGGAGCGACCATGGGGAGCCTGGCGCCCGGCAACGACTTGGACGCCATCGCGTTCGCGTAGGTGGCGGCCCAGTTCACCTTGGAACGGAGCCGCTCGGTCACCACATCTGCCACCCCTACTCCTATGGCGTTGCCTTCTGAGTCGTCTCGGAGGTCGAGCACGGCCAAACGGGACACGCGGGTGGGCGCCGACAGCGGGTCGTTGGGGAAGCGCCCGGTCACGTTGGGGTCCATTCCCGCTCCCGAAACGGTCTTGCCCATCTCTTTGACCACGAGCAAGTCGAGCTCGCCAAAGGGCAGGGAAGCGAAGTTGGCCCAGGCTTCTTTTAGCAGCGCCTCGTCGCGCTCTAAGATTTGGTCGCCCGCCACGACCTCCCACTTGAAGAGCCGGTGCCAGGCGTCCTCCACGAGCGCCACCCCGAAGGGCACCCGCAGCGAACGGGCCACGATGCCGAGCGCTTCTGGCAGCACTTCGCCAAAGGCGGGGAAGCCGGCGCTGTGCAGGCTCGAAGCCCCGAGCTCCTTGCCGATGCCGATAGTCAGCATCTTGGTGAGCCCGCTCTCGACGGGCGCCCGGAAGTCAGAGTGGGGCTTCACCCGGGCGACCGGTACGACAGCGTCGGCAGCGAGGGCGGCCTTGGCGACGTAGACAGGGAGCCCCCGCGCCAAGCGGCCCACCTCGGCCACCTCCATGGACGCTTCGACCGGCACCCCGAGCTCCTCTGGCTTGACGCCCAGCTGGCGGAGCACCTCGACCTGCCCGCCCGGGGTGGCACCCCCGTGCGAACCCATAGCTGGCACGAGCACCGGCCTCGCCCCCGCTCGCTTCAGGCCCTCTACCGCTGCGGCGGTGACTTCGCCGATGCGGGAGATGCCGCGGCTGCCGACTGCTACCGCCACCGTGGCGCCCTCGGCCAGAGCTGACTTGGCAGAAAGGGCGACGGCCTCGGACAGCGGGCCCAAGTCCACTTGGAGCGCCGGTGCCGGTCGGCGGAGCTCGAACCAAGCAAGGCTGTCCAAGGTCTCCACGCTGTCCAGGCTAGCGGCGCCGGCGCTAGCGTGGTGGCCGGAAGGAGGCCGGCTTTGCCGTTCGAACTGAAAAAGGTCTTGGAGGACTACAAGGGGCAGAACTTCTCGCTCCACTCCCGCTACATCTCGCCGCAGCTGCCGAGGGTTCTCGAGACCCTCGAGTTCGACCGGTACTACGAACGGGGCGAGGGCTGCTATCTCTACGACGACAAGGGGAGGCGGTACCTCGACTTCCTGGCCGGCTTTGGGGTCTTCGCCCTCGGCCGGGCCCACCCGGTCGTCATGGCTGCGCTCCACGAGGCCATCGAGGCCCGCCTGCCCAACCTCGTGCAGATGGACTGTGCCCTTCTGCCAGGGGTCTTGGCCAAGGAGCTCACCGGGCGGGCTCACGCCGGTATAGAGCGTGCCTTTTTCACCAATTCGGGAACAGAGGCCGTCGAAGCGGCGCTCAAGTTCGCCCGTGCTGCTACCAAGAAGAAGCGCATCTTGTACTGCGAGCACGCCTTCCACGGCCTCACCATGGGCGCTTTGTCTCTCAATGGAGGAGCAGAGTTCCGCCGAGGGTTCGGCGCGCTCCTCCCGGGCTGCGACCCGGTGCCCTTCGGGGACGCTCGCGCCTTGGAGGCCGAGCTGCGCCGCGGCGACGTGGCGGCCTTCATCGCAGAACCGGTGCAGGGAAAGGGCGTCTACATGGCCTCGAGCGACTACTGGGCGGAAGCCGAATCGGCTTGCCGGCGCCACAAAGCGCTGTTTATCGCCGACGAGGTGCAGACCGGCCTCGGCCGCACCGGCGCCATGTTCTGTTACGAGCACTACGGCATAAAGCCCGACATCATCACGGTTTCCAAAGCTCTCTCGGGCGGTTACGTGCCCGTAGGGGCGATGCTCACCTCGGCGAAGATCTCTGACAGCGTGTACAGCTCCATGGACAGAGCGGTCGTCCACTCGTCTACTTTCGGCTCCAACCAGCTGGCGATGGTGGCTGGCCTCGCCACGTTGGCGGTCTTCGACGACGAGGACATCGTGGACCATGCCCGCAGGATGGGCGACGCCTTGGCCAAAGCCTTGGCGCCGCTCGTCGAACGCCACGAGTTCCTCCACGAGGTGCGGGGCAAGGGCCTCATGGTCGGGCTCGTGTTCGGCGAACCTTCCTCCCCGGCGCTCCGCCGGCGCTGGAAGGCGCTCGAGGCCCTGCGCACGGGACTTTTTTCCCAGATGATCGTCGTGCCTTTGTTCCAGCGCCACCGCGTCCTCACCCAGGTCGCCGCCGACAACGTCAACATCGTGAAGCTGTTGCCGCCGCTTGTAGTGGGCGAGGAGGAAATCGAGTACTTCACCGACGCATTGGACGACGTCCTATCAAGCGCTGAGCGCGGCAACGACTTGCTCTTAGAGTTCGGCAAGACGCTGGCCAAGGGGAGTTGGCACCGGGCACGCGCCTAATTTACCTATCAATTAGCCCAGCGTGACCTAGACGGGCGCCGCGAGCAACTCAATGGTTGGGGGGCCCTGGCAGGGCTCCCGGTGCCCTGGCTTCAGGTTCGCCCGCACCGCCCGCTAGCGGTTTTGCTCCCGGCCCGTCGGCAGCGGCCGGCACCTCGGCGGGGGGGACGGAGCGAGGTAGCTGGTGGATGCCGGCGGCCAGCATCGCCGAGTTCGGCACCTTGAGCAGGCCGTCTTCGGTGTAGAGGGTCACGTAGGTGAGGCTCATTTCTATGACCCAGGCGTCGAATATGCCCCCGAGGGCGCCGGCGCGGACGCGCACGTGGTCACCAACGGAAAAGGGCTTGGCGACGAGGAGGACGACGCCGGCGAACACGTTCCCGAGGCTTTGCTGGGCCGCGATACCGAGCACTACGCCGGCGAGGCCAGCACCGACCAGGATCTTTTCTACCGATACTTCGAGCAGGGCGAGAGCGGAAAAGAACACGAACACGTAGCCGACCGCGGCTGAGACCACCTTCACTCCTGCCGAGGCAGACCTGGCCCCCTTTTCGCTGACCAGGTGGCTGAGGGCGCTCGAGAGCCGTGAGCTGGCGATGGCCCCGAAGACCACGAACACGGGCGTGCACGTCCAAGCGATGATCTTCGGCTCGAGGGGCTTACCGTGGAGCGTGCCGAACCCCGAACCGGCCACGAGAGCGGCTATAGCTACAAGCCCGCTCGCCGCACCGACAGACCAGTTGTGCTTGCGGATCCGTCCAAGCGGGCTCATGTTCGTCCAAGCAGGGCTATGTCCGTCCAAGCGGGCTCATGTTCGTCCAAGCGGGGCCATGTTCGTCCAAGCGGGCTCATGTGGGTGGCTCTCCTTGGGGTGGTGGACCGCGCAGATCTTAGGGGTGCGCTGTGGTGGGCTCTGCAGCCTGCTCTCGTTGTCCTGCGGCGCGCACAGTCCGAGCTGGGTAGAACGCCGGCGAGGAGCTGAGCAGTAGCGCGCCGGCGACAAGGGCTGCTCCGGAGACGACCGCCAAGGCGATGTAGAAGCCACCGTTGGTGCGTTCGCCGAACGCAAGGACCCCCCAGGCCACTGAGGTGAACGGGTCCATCAACGAGATCCCAGGTTGTGCCGCCACGAGCCGGCCGGCCTGGAGGGCGTTTTGCACCAAGAACAGCCCGAGGACGCCGGTAACCGCCATAGCGTACAAGCTCCACGACTCGAACAAATGGCCGAAGCCACGGGAAAACGCTCCAGTCATCGCCTTCATGAACGATGCAGTCAGGCCGAACGCGATGCCAGCGGCTACCCCATAGAGCGCGCCGCGGGCGTCGCCCTTTCTCGCCCTCCCCACGGCGACAAGCGTCGTCATGGCCACGAAACTGAGCCCGCCTCCGAGCGCCCAGGTCACCGTCGACGTCGAAGACTGCCCGCCGCGGGGATGGAGGAACCCGACGAGGCCCGCTAACCCGGCCGTCAACAGGACTATGGCCAGCCACTCACGTAGGCCGAGGCGAGCCCTGAAAAACAACGCGGCCGCTATCAGGGTGAGCGGCAGTTCGAGCAGGATGACCGGTTGAACTATGGCCAGTTCGCCGGTGCCAAGGGCGGTCGCTTGCAGTAGGAAAGAGGCGATGATCAGCCCGAAAGCAGCTAGCCAGCGCTTCTGGTGAAGCAGCGCCCAGGTGAGCTTGGGCGAAAGGGAAAGCTCGGAAGGCTCCCTGCGGCTAGCGTCGCGCTGGAGGACGTTGGAGCCGGCGTTGGCGACCGCGGCAAGCGCAGCGAGGACGAGGCTCACGATCATGGCGGGTGTTATTTCCTAGCATGTCCCCGGTGAAAGGTGCCCTGGGAGATCCGGGCCGGCCAGTCGTGGCCGTGCTGGGAGCGAACATGGGGGCGGGGCACGCACAGGTGGGCCGAGAGCTCGCCCGCCGCCTGGCGTCGCGTAGGGTAAGGACGCGCCTGGTGGACCTTGGCGAGCTGCTCCCCGCCGGGTGGGGGCAGGGGCTCACCGGTCTGTACAAGTTCATGGCGTGCCGGGCGCAGTGGCTTTACGAGGCAACGTTCCGCCTCCAGATGCGGACGGCTCCGGGCTCTAGCCCGCTCCTGTTCCCCCTCGACGTGCTGGCAGAGCGCCGCCTGGCTGCCCTGGTCGAGCGGGAGCGGCCGGCGCTTTTGGTTTCGACGTTCCATTTGAGCTCGCAGTTCGCGGGGCGGATGCGCCTCTCCGGCCAGCTCGAGGTGCCGGTGGCCTCGCTCGTGCTCGACTTCTTCGTGCACGGCATGTGGGTGCACCCCGGGGTCGACGCCCACCTGCTCCTCCATCGCTCCCAGGTGGCCCAGGTCGAGGCACGGGGAGGGCGGAGCCCGGTCGTATGTGGCCCGGTGGTGAGGCCCGCCTTTGACGCCGAGTCGCCGAGCTGGGGCCGCGACGATGCCCGCCGTTCCCTCGGGCTTGGCGAGCATGACCGTTGCGTGGTGATCGCCGGCGGCTCCTGGGGTGTCGGGGACCTGCCCAAGACCTATCGGGTGGTCGCCGGGGACCGGCGGCTCCTCCCCCTGGCGGTGGCCGGCCACAACCAGAGGCTCCTACGTTCGCTTGACGAGGCCCGGAGGCAGACTGGTAGGGGGCGTGTGCTCGGCTGGGTGGGGGACATGGACCGGCTCATGGCTGCTGCCGACGCCTTGGTCGAAAACGCCGGTGGCCTCACCGCCATGGAGGCGATGGCCCGGGGCGTCCCAGTCGTGGCGTACGCGCCTATCGCAGGTCACGGCCGCGCCAACGCTCTCGCCATGGCCGAAGCCGGCGTCTCCGCCTACCCCCGCCGGCCGGGCGAGCTGGTCGCCACCTTGAGCGAGCTCACCGAAGACAGCGAAGGCCGCCGGCGCCTGGTGGCGCAAGGGCGCTCGATGTTTGCTTGCGACCCCGCGTCGCTCATCGCTTCGTGGGCGCTCTCAGGTCGGGTGGGCGCTGGGACTTCTAGGAGGCCTGAAAGCCGTCCCTCCTGCGATTGTGCTGGCGCCGGCAATGACCGGGCACCGGGGGGCGGAGATGCCGCCGCCCTTGCGGGCGGCTGCCAAGGCGGGGCCGCTGGGAGCGCTGGCGAGGCGGGCGCCGTGCGGGCGGCGCGTACCGGGTGGCCATGACGGGCTACGTAGCCCCAGGCGTCAGGGAGGTCGACACCCTGCTTGGGGGGTGGGAGCGGGTGACGGCCGCCTACCTCATAGAGGGGCCGGAGCCGGTCCTAGTAGAGGCCGGCAGCCAGAGCTCGGTGCCGGCGTTGCTCGAAGCGCTCGGCCGCCACGGTGTCTCCCCCGGGGACCTGGCCGGCATCGCCGTCACCCACGTCCATTTGGACCACGCCGGCGGGGTGGGCGACGTCGCCCGCGCCTTTCCTCACGCAACGGTGTACGTCCATCCTCGGGGCGCCCGCCACCTGGCCGACCCGAGCCGCCTTGTGGCGTCAGCAGCCACGGTGTACGGGCCCTTGCTGGACTCCCTCTACGGGCGTCTCGAGCCTACTGACCCTGGCCGCATCAAGGCTTTGGAGGACGGGGAGCGGGTGCCGATCGGGGGCGGCCGGTCGCTTCTGGCAGTGCACTCGCCGGGCCACGCCAAGCACCACGTCGCCTACCACGACAGCGAGTCGGGCTTGCTGTTCGTGGGCGACGCGGTGGGCGTGCGCCTCCCGGGTGCCGGCCCTCTCCGGCCTGCCACTCCTCCTACCGACTTCGACCTCGACCTCGCTCTGCAAAGCTTGGCCCGCTTCGTCTCGTTGTCGCCTGCAGCCGTGGCTCTTGCTCACTACGGGCTCTTGCCTGGCGAGCCGGTGCCGGCGCTCCAAGAGGCCGGGGAAGTGCTGCGAGAGTGGGCCGGAGCAGCGGCGGCGGCCTGGGGGGCCGGGGCAGACGTCGAGCAAGCGCTCCGCCGGCGCTTCGGGCCGGGGCTCGATGCGCTCCCCGAGGAGCAACGCCGGCGTGCGGAGGCCTTGAACGGCATCCACTCCAACGCCGAAGGCCTGAAGCTCTGGCTGGGCCGCACGCGCGCCTCGGGGCCTCAGCGCGAGTGACTACTTCGGCGCCAGACCCAGCTATATCTAGACGCAACTAGGCGCGTGAAGGAGCAAAACGGGGCGCTGGCGCGTACATGAAGTGCTACATGGCACCGGAACAGACAGGTCGATGAAGCACAAAAGGTGCTGGCTGACAATTACATGAAGTACAACAGGGCACCGGCCAGAAGTGCGAGCAGGGCGGCCGGGCCGCTGTACTGGCCGGCAAGGTGCACGACGCCAGCTTCTTCGAGCCTGTGGCCGTCGAGGCGGACCGGCTCGCCGCCGACTTTGCCGCGCACAGCGGCGCGCGCGTGGTCGCCCGAGAGGCTGACGAACACCTCGAAGCTCGTCGCGCCGAGGTGCCCTTCCGCAGCGACGGCGTGGCCCCCGAGGCCGCCCGTAGCCGGTCCCAGCTCCGCTAGGAGCTCTTCTTCGCCCACCCTGCCGCTCACCTCTCCGGCCCCGGGCCCCAGGCCGATTTGCAAGCGAAAGCCCGCGCGTAGGTCTACCTCGCGCTCAGCGAACCTGCCCTCGAGCTCGCCTGAAAGGGCATCGGCTTGGCCACTTGCGGGCCCGGCACGCCAAGTCACGCCCAGCGCCGCGCCGGCCCAATCTCCCTCTGCCGACCCCTGGTGCGACCACTGCCCGAGGAGCTGCACGGGAGACCCGCCGACGCTACCTTCGACTATGCGCCTGTCCCTAAAGGTGAGCTCGGCTCTCTGTGCTTCGGGTACCTCGGCGAAATCGGCCGGCGCCAAGGCGTCTTCGGGGAAAGAGCGGGCATCTCGCAGGCGAGGTTGTGCCGGCGCTGCTCTGGGGTGCGAGGTAGCTACCGCGCGCTCTGGGGCCCCAAGGGCCGTGCCCAGGGCGGTGCCGCAAGTAGAGCAGTACACGATGCGCATTAGCGGAGCCGGCCTGCCCTCCCCTGCCCCTTCTGCGGGCTGGACCTCGATGTCGCGGTAGCGGGCTGACGTCTCGAGGTGGGCACCGCAGCGGCCGCAGACCGGCGGCTCGAGCCTGAGCAGGCCGGGGCCCTCGCGCACTTCCGCGGCCAGCGTTTGGAACTGCCGGTTCCTGCCGCGAGAGCCCTCCTCCGGCGGCTGGTCCCCACCAGGAGGGGCCTCCCCCGCCTCTGGGCTAGCCGCCTCTCCCTCCGCCCTGTAACCGCTCAAGAGCTCTAGGACCGTGCTCCGAGCTCGTTCGGGGCTCACACCGAGCTGCTCCAGCACCCCTGCCGCCACCCCGTTGCCTTCGCGGACCAAGCCGAGCAGAAGGTGCTCGGTACCTATGAAGTTGTGCCCGAGGTCCAGCGCCTCACGGAGGGAAAGTTCGAGCACCTTTTTGGCCTGTGGCGTGAACGGTGGTGAGCCTTCCCAAGGCCGGCCAGACGACCGCCCCGCCACCTCTTTCACCTTTGCTCTGACTAGGTCGAGGCTAGCCCCGAGAGCCTCCAGGGCCTTAGCCGCTACCCCGTTGCCTTCGCGGACCAAGCCGAGCAAGATGTGCTCGGTGCCTATGAAGTTGTCGTTGAGCAGCCTTGCCTCGTCCTGGGCCAGCACGAGCACCCGCCGGGCGCCGTCAGTGAACCGCTTGAACACCTAAGGCACGCTAGCCCGTAGCAGGAGGCCTAGCTCAGCTGCCTGCCCACTTCCTCGGCGATCAGGCGGAGGTGGTCGAGGTCGGCCAAGTCGAGCACCTGCAAGTAGGCGCGCTGCGCGCCGGCTGCGGAGTACTGGCGGAGCTTCTCGGCCACCTCGCCCGGGGTGCCGGCTATGGCGTTCTCACGCAGCTCTGAAAGGTCGCGCCCAATGGCGCGGGCGCGCCGAGCGAGCTCAGCCTCGTTGCGGCCGCAGCAAACGGTGCTGGCGAAAGAAAAGATCACGTCTCCAGAGCCGCGGCCGAGGGCTTCAGAGGCCTTCTTCACCTTGGCGAACGCCATGGCCGCTTGCGCCGGCGGGACGAAGGCAGCGTTGAACTCGTCTGCGTAGGTCGCGGCTAGCCGCCTGTTCCGCGGCCCAGCTCCACCTCCCAAGATTATGGGCGGGTGCGGCCTTTGCGCCGGCTTGAGCGGCTCTGCCTCTATTTGTACCGAGCAAGTGCGCCCTTTGTACTCGAAGGTGGTGCCTGGCGGTGCCGACCACACGCCATGCAGGACCGCCAGCTGGTCTTCCAGCATGTCGTAGCGCACGCTCACCGGAGGGAAGCCGAGGCCGTAGGCGACGTGCTCTGGCTGGTACCAGCCCGCCCCTAGGCCCACTTCGACGCGGCCGGCGCTCATATGGTCCACTTGCGACACCAGCACCGGGAACGTGCCGACCGGACGGAACGTGACGGGGGTCACAAGAACCCCTAGGCGGATTTGCCGGGTGTCTCGCGCGAGGCCTGCGAGGGTCGTCCAAGCGTCTGTGTAGGCGGGCAGGCCGCTTGCCGGAGCCATCTTCAGGTAGTGGTCGGAGCGGAAAAAAGCGCTGAAGCCGAGCTCCTCGGCTGCTTTGGCGACCAAAAGCAGTTGCTCGTAGCTGGCACCTTGCTGGGGCTCGGTGAACACTCGTAAGTCCATGGCCCGACCCTAGCTACGGTCGACGGACAAGCTCACCAGCGGTCGTGGACGTACTGAGCGATTTCTTCGGCGTAGGTGGCCCGGATCTCCGCGGCTAGCGCCTCAGGGAGGGCTGGACGGCTTGCGACCGCTGCGTTCGCTCGCGCCTGGCTGGGGTTGCGAGCGCCCGGGATGACCGTCGAGACGCCGGGCGCGTCGATGCACCACCGCAGGGCCACCTCAGCCAGCGTCCAGCCTTCCGGCACCGCCTTTTGCAGCCTGCGCACAGCTTTTACACCGACGTCGTAGGGCACGCCAGAAAAGGTCTCTCCGACGTCGAACGCCTCGCCGTGACGGTTGTAGCTGCGGTGGTCGTTCTCGGGGAACTGCGAGCGTTCGTCGTACTTCCCGGTGAGCAGCCCCGAAGCTAGGGGCACCCTAGCGATGACGCCTACGTTGGCCGCTTCGCATGCGGGGAGCAGCCTTTCGAGAGGCTTTAGGCGGAAAGCGTTGAAGATGACCTGGACGGTAGCCACGCCTGGACGCTCTATGGCCCGGAGCCCTTGCGCCACAGTCTCCACCGAGACACCATAGGCGCCTAGCAGACCTTCGGCGACCAAAGCGTCAAGGGTGTCGAACACCTCGTCATTTTCGTACACCGCGTCGGGAGGGCAGTGGAGCTGAGTGAGCGGTACCCTATCGAGGCCCAGGTTTTGCAGGCTCCTTTCGGTCCACTCCCGGAGCGCCGCTGCCGTGTAATTTGCGGGGTCCTGCGGTACCCGCCGGCCGCACTTGGTGGCGACGACTAGTCCCTCTCCAGGCCTTTCGGCCAAGAGGCGCCCGACGAAGCGCTCGCTGCGACCGTCGCCGTACACGTCGGCGGTGTCGAAGAAGGTGACTCCAGCATCAGCCGCGGCGTGGAGCGCCGCCATCGCTTCCTCGTCGCTCACGTCGCCCCAACCGGCGCCGAGCTGCCAGCAGCCCATCCCTACCACGCTCACCTCGAGACGTGACCTGCCCAACATGCGCGTCTCCAAACGCGGAACTCCTTTCAGGCCTTTGTCACCTACAGGAGAAGGTAGCTTAGCCGGTTGAGCAGGCCGGCGTGCCAGGCCCGCTACAAACAAGAGGAGCTTGGCCTGCTGAGCAGGCCGGCGTGCCCTGTCTGCCAAAGGAGGGAACTTGGCCTGGCGATGGCACCGATGGGCTCGGCCCGCTAGGCTCTTTGAAAATGAAGGCGATTGGAGGCGGCAAGCGTGTTGCTGTCTTGGCTATTGCGCTGGCGTTCGGCTTGTTAGTGGCAGCTTGCGGCGGTCAAAGCGCAGCCAAAGGGGCCAAACGAGGGGCTAGTCCCACCCAGGCCGCCGCTGCCCGCAAACGCACGCGGCAGGCACTGACAAGGACGCGCCAGCACAATACGTTACATAGCCTGGCGATCTGCCCGTTGACGGGACTGCCCGCACCGGGAGGCCACGTCCCCGAGCACGCCGCGGTAGCCGTCAAGGTCGAGAACCTTCCCCAGGCACGGCCTCAATGGGGGCTAGACACCGCCGATGTAGTCTTCGAGGAGCCCGTCGAGGGCGGTATAACCAGGTTCATCGCGGTTTACGATTGCGGGAGCGCATCGCGTATCGAGCCGGTCCGCTCGGGACGGTTCGATGACCCGCTCATCCTCGAGCCGCTCGGGAAGCTCCTGTTTGCTTACGCCGGAGCCATCCAGCCGGTGGTGAACGAGATCGGCTCGTCCCGCTCGCTATTGGAGGACGTCGGTATTTTCAAGGCGCCTCAGGCTTATTGGCGCGACCCGAGCCGTTACGCCCCCCATAACCTCGTCACCTCAACGGCCGCCTTGTACGCAGCGGCCAAGCAGCTCGGTTATGTCGAAAGACCCCCTCACCCGATTTTCAGCTACGGCAAAGCTGCCCCAGGAGGTACGCCGGCGGCGGTCATCAACATCCACTACCCGATCGACACCACAACTTGGACCTGGCGCCCTTCAGCCGGCGTGTACTACCGTTCCTATTCGGATACCGGCCCAGCGGTCCAGGGTGACGGTAAGCAGGTGACTGCTTCGAACGTGATCGTGATGCTCGTCCCCAATTACGAGACTCCCTGGGTCGAGGACCCGACAGGAGCGCACGAGTACGTGATGGGGCTGAAGGGGAGCGGGCCGGCGTGGGTCTTTCGTGACGGCGTCCAGTACTTCGGCAAGTGGGAGAGGCCGCTGCTCGACCAGCCGACGGTTTTCTTGGAAGCCAACGGTACCAAGGTCACTTTGACGCCAGGCAACACCTGGGTCGAGTACGTACCCCTCGGAAGCTCAGTTTCTGTTGAGCCTTGAACGGGGCTTCTGTTGAGCTTCGAGCGGCGGCCTTCGCTAGTGGCTACGCCTGCTTGCTCCTGTCTCGTACTGTGCTCCTAGATTGACGCGGCGCCGGTGCCTCGCGCGCCGTCCCAAACGTCGACACCGGAGCCGTTGATCGACGCGTGAAGGTCACGTTGTACTGCCCCAGGGATCTCGTCCGAGGGGTGAAAGAGGCCGTACTTCGCGTTGAGGATGAATAGGCATGCCCGAAGCGCTGGGCGAGTTGCCGTGCAGGATGAACGGCCTGCCCGTATAGCCACTGCGGGCTGCAACGGGCGGGTGTCCGGGCCCCCTCCCAGACCGTGGCGCTGCCGCAGGGGACGATCGCCGTGCGCCTATCCACTGGTCACGTGGGCAGCACGCTCGATGTCCTTGGGGCACACCATGGTGAGCGGGCAGCGTTCACAAGTGGGGGCTCCAGGGCGGCACCACTTCCGGCCGATAAGCCAGGCCGGAAGGTCCAAGGCGCCCGGGCGTTGCGGGTACAGCTCGCGCGCCCTTGCGATCATGTGGTCTCGGTCGTCGCGCTCTGCCAGGCGTGTCCGAAGGAAGACCCTGCGGATGTGAACGTCGTAGGCAATGTCGCTTCGCTCCAAGGCCCTGATGGGAACGCCGATGTCCCGCTCCAGGATCTCGACGGCCATGGCGGCCTTCTTCTGCCCGATGCCGGCGAAGGCGTCGAACCGGCGCTGCAGCTCGTCGGCAGGCCACGTCCACGCAAGTGGTGTACGAGCTAACCACCACGCGATCTGTTTTCAGCTTACGCGCTGAGCGGGGAGGGGAGCTCCAGGGCCGGCCCTAGTTCGTC
>Ga0209061_1001063_pt1 | contig 51230 bp, 55 predicted proteins | sample Coa_R1_10_FD_187157 | JGI IMG/M metagenome (GOLD analysis project Ga0209061, IMG submission 187157) | Surface soil microbial communities from Centralia Pennsylvania, which are recovering from an underground coalmine fire - Coalmine... | ecosystem: Environmental > Terrestrial > Soil >...
TATGATCTGGGCTACTTCGATCTCGAGACCAGAGTGCTCGAACCGCTCGAAAATCCGTTCGGCCCAAAACTGTTACCCATGTAGCCGGTACATTCCGTTACCCATGTCTCCGGGCCGGACCCGGGGCCCTTGGCGGGCGCGGCAGGATTCGAACCTGCGACCCTCCGCTTAGAAGTCGAGCAACCCGCCTGTCACCAAGCATCACCACGTGATATGGAGTGAGCGGCGGGCGCGGGAACCCCCGCGTAAAACGCCAGGAAAGACGCGGGCGCGAGCGCAGGTGCCGCCTGGTGACACTCCAGCCCACTTGGGGGACGGAACGCGATCCCTTTGGAAGATCGTTTGGAATTCCAAATGACTTCCAAATGGCCGAAGCGCCTTCGCTTCGTGGCTAGCCGGCGGCCAGATGGAAGCAGGCGTTCCGTTAGGGCAAAACGCGCCACGCTGCCCGTGGCGGGGCGAACGTGGCGCGGGCGGTGCGGAAGAGGGGCTATTGAATGCTGGTCGCAGGCGTGCCGGCCTGCGCGCGCGGCGGGGCATCCTGCCGCTGTGCGCTGATCGTCTCGACGGCGGAGCGCAGATCGTCCAGCCGGAAGTGGCCATAGCGCGCGGCCATATGGACCATGGTCGAGGGCGCCCAGCCGAGAATCTTGGCGACCTTGACGAGCGGGACGCCGGCATCGAGCATCCGGCTGGCCGCCAGGTGGCGCAGATCGTGAATCCTGATCCGCACCCCGGCGCGTTTGCGGGCCGCCTCCCAGGCTGAGGTTATGTCCCCGATAGGCCGGCGAGGGTCCACATCGTAGGCGATGCCGCCGACGAAGCACGCATCCCGCCGGGCGCCCTGCGGGCCGCGCTTGCCGCTGCCGCCAATGGCCATGGTGGGGAAGACGTAATCGTCGGGCTGGCGGTTGGGGAACTGCTCGGCCCAGCCCGTAAGCGCCGCCACGGCGCGGGCGCTGAGCGGAACGACGCGGCCGGTGCCGGCCGGAGTCTTGTCCTTGCCCCAGGTGAGGCAACGGTTGGCGAAGTCCACGCGCTTCCACTGAAGCGTCATAACCACGCCGCGCCGGGCGCCCGTCTCGATGGCGAGCGTGACGAAGGGATGGAGGGCCGGGGAGCGCGACGCGGCCGAGGCCGCCAGCAGCGCATCTTCCTGCTCGCGGGTGATCGCCACGCCCGGCGATGCCGGTTCCGCCAGCATAGTCACGTCCGGCGCGATGTTGGCCCACAGCCGGGCGCGGATCATCACGCTGCGCAAGGCGCCGACTTCCATATTGACGGTGCGATGGGACACGCCGGCGGCAAGCCTGCGCTGCTGGTATTCGGCTATCACGTCCGCCGTGACCCCGCCTAGGGCGATGTTGCCCAGGCCGTCCGAGAGCCGCGCGATCGACGCCCGGTAAATCGCCGCCGTGCGCGGGGCGATGGCGTGCTCGCGTTTGGCCAGCCATTCCTCCAGGGCCTTCGGTAACTGCCAGCGGGCCATGTCGGAGGGCAGCCGGTTCTCGAGCTGCTGCTTGATGGTCTCGTTCCTGAGGCGGCGCGCTTCCTGGTAAGACGCCGTGCCGGTCTTGAACTCGCGCCACTTGCCGCCGACGCGGAGGGTGAAGTACCAGTTGCGCCCGCGCCGGTGCAGCCCGTCGTTGTCGTTCGCCGGCCGGCCGCCGGCTTCAATGACTTGCAGCTTGTCGGGCATTCGCTTTCTCCTTTCGCCCATCCTTCGGGGGCCGGCCGCCGAGCTTGCCGTTCTCGCGGGCGACGCGGCGGATTTCCTCGATGCCTTGCACCTCCAGCCGCACTCGCCACGCCTTGCGGCCCATCGCGGACGCCGCCCGGCTGATTTCGGTTTTCGTGATCCGGGCCATGCCGAAAACCTATCCGAATTGGATTGCAATGTCAACAAAAAAGTGAGAAGCTGGGGATGACGCGGCAAGGCCCGGCCGACGGGCGCGGGCCGATGCGGGCGGTAACCTCGCCGCCCGCGCCGCTCGCTGGAGGTGGCGAGCCGTGATCCACGCAACCGAGCCCGAACCTGCTGCCGGCACCCTGTCGCCAGCCTGGCTGCGGTCGAAGCCGCTCCTGGATTGCCTGCTGGCGCTGGCGGACGCCGAGCGCGAACGCATCTTGAGGGAGTGGCATGCTAGCGAGGGCGGCGCCTACGATCCCGCCGCCGGCGGGCACGAGGCCGACACCGCCGGGCTGTGGCGGGCGCTGGCCCCTTGGGACGCGCTGCCGCTGCGCCTGCTGCCGCATCCGGGCCGCGCCGAGCGTCGCACGAGAATGGCTGCATTCGCGGATAAGGCACGCACCGTGACCTTCATCCTCCCGGACTGGCTTGGGGGCGTTCGCATCGGGCCGGCCGGCGTGGGCAGGGGCGAGGCGAGACGCTGGCGCGACGCGCGCAGCCTGGGGCAAGGGTCGCGCCCGCGTGTCGCGGGCGAAGACTGGGCGCTATGGGCGCTAGAGCAGCAGCGGCTAGCGTGGCTCGCCGGCGAGACGATTCCGTCGGGGCAATCGTTGTGGTTTGCGTTTTACGACGATGCCCACCCTCCCGATTACAACCGCCATCAACTGCCGGCGCTGCGGCGCGTAATCGAAGACTGCGGAATCGCGCTGCCCTGGTAGGCGCCGGCCGGCCGCCTGGGGCTAAGTGCCGCACACCGGCCAGCGCCACACCTGGGCGAGTGTGGGCTGGTCATGCTACACCCACTATCGCCCGCCCCCGCCGCCGCGCTCCAGTCGGAGCCGGCCGCGCCGCAATTACTTTCCATTCGCGAGTGCGCCGCGCGCACCGGCGCGTCGGTGGCCTTTTGGCGGCGCGAGGTCCTCCTCCGCCGCATTCGCGTGTACCGTCTCGGTGACCTCGTTCGCATCGCGGAGCCCGACCTGGCGGCCTATCTCGCGGCCCGCGCGGCGCTGCCGCGCGGAGGCCGGCAGTGACCGCCGCCGCCATCGCCGAGCGCCTGCGCATCCCGCCCGAGCTGCTCGCCGCTGCCGGCTGGCGGGACGCCAGTGACGCCGAGGTGCGCGACGCGCTGGGCTACGGTGGCCATCGCGGCGCTGACCTGAGCGGGCTACTGATTCCTTATCGGCACCCGCGCACCGGGGAGGTGCTGGGCCACCGAGTGCGGCTGGCGCACCCAGTGACGGGCGCGGGCGGTGAAGCCAAGTATCTCAGCACGCCAGCGATGCGATGGCTCTACTTCGCTCCGGTCCCGCCCGAATGGCTGGATGATCCCACGGTGCCGGTGATGATTGTCGAGGCCGAGAAATCGGCTCTGGCCGGCGTGGCGATGGACACGCGCCATCGAATCAAGCGCGTCTGGATCGCCACGGGTGGAATTTCAGGATGGCGGCGCACGATCACCAAAGCAGCCCAGCCGGATGGAACGCTCGCGCCAGTGACCGGCCCGAGTCCGAGCCTGGATCTGCTGGAATGGGCCGGGCGCGAAGTGATTTTGTTTCGCGACTCGAACGTGGCCGGCCGCCGAGACCTGATGCGCGCTTCGGGCGCGCTGGCGCACGAATTGCTCGGGCGTGGCGCCGCCGTCAAGTTCGCCGACGCACCGAAGCTAGAAGGCGTCAACGGCCCCGATGACTTGATCGCCGTGGCCGGCGACGATGCTGCGTTAGATGCCCTGGCTGCGGCGCGGCCGTTCCCCGAGGCGGCGCGGGCCGAGGCCGAAGCCGCCGTCTCCGCGCTGGAAGCGATGGACGGCGCCGCCCGCAAGAACGCACCGATGCCGACGGCGGAACTGGCCGACGTGGGCGACGCGGAGCTACGGGCGCGGCTGGTAGGGCGCATCGCTGCGCTTAGGATTCCGGGCGTAGTCAAGCCCGAAATCGAAAAGCGCGTGGCGCAGCACCGCGCCGATGCCGAGGCCGCCCGCCGGCAAGCCGCCGAGGCGGCGCGGCGGGGCAAGCTGCTCGGCATGCGGGTGGACGGCGCGGCGCTGCTGGCCGACCTGGCCGGCTGGCTGCGCGGCTACGTGGTCATGAGCGCTGCGCAGGCTGACGCCTGCGCCCTATGGCTGCTGCACGGCCATGCGCTCGATGCCGCCGACTACACTCCCTATCTCCACATCACTGCCCCCGAAAAGCGCTGCGGCAAGAGCCGGCTGCTTGAAGCACTGGAGGTGCTGGCCGCGCGCGCCTGGCGCTGCGACCGCACCACGGCGGCGGCGCTGCTGCGCTCGGTCGAGCGCGACACGCCCACGCTGCTGCTGGATGAGTGGGACGCCGCAAAAGGAAGCGGCGACGAATATGCCGAGGCGATGCGCGGGCTGCTCAACAGCGGATTCCGGCGCGGCGGGGCGTACCGCATGTGCGTGGGCGAGGACCGCGAGCCTCACGACTTCGCCACGTATTGCCCCAAGGCCATTGCTGGGATCGGGCGCCTACCCGATACGGTCGCGGATCGCAGCCTGGCCATCGCGCTCCGCCGCAAGGCGCCGCAAGAGCGCGTGGCGATGTTCCGCCGCCGCGAGGCGGAGCCGCAGGCCGCGTACCTGCGCGAGCGCTGCGAGGCGTGGGCGATGCAGGCGACGGCGCGGCTGCGGGAGGCGCGGCCGGAGTTCCCTCCGGCGCTGAATGACAGGCAGAGGGACATCATCGAGCCGCTACTGGCCATCGCGGACCTGGCGGGTGGCGATTGGCCGGAGCGGGCGCGGCGGGCGCTGGTCGAGCTGTGCACTGGCGCGGCGGCCGCGGACGAATCCATCGGCGCGCGCCTGCTCGCCGACGTGCGAGCGATCTTCGGCGAGCGGCAGGCCGAGCGCATCGCCTCCAAAGATCTGGCCGAGGCATTGGGCGGGATGGAAGATCGCCCGTGGGCGGAGTGGGGCCGCCAGCAAAAGCCGATTACGCCGCCGCAGGTGGCCCGGCTGCTTGGCCGCTTCGGCATCGCGCCGCGCAATCTGCGAGACGGCACCAGCGTGCTCAAAGGCTATGTGCGCGATGACTTCGCCGAGGGGTGGGCGCGTTACCTCGCGCCCGATCCGCCCCCCGACGATCCCCCACCCCCCGATATGCCGATTCCAAACCGCTACACCGCTACAAGGCCCGTAAACATTGGCGAAAACCGCGATTTTCGAAACGCTACAGCGACCGCATGTAGCGGATCGGAAAATGGCATTTCGGCCAGTAAAGACGCGGGTTGTAGCGGTGTAGCGGTTTCAAACCAGCAAAGTGGGGAGGGCGGATGCCAGGCGGACCTTTTCGCCCCGCCGGTGCCGCCCAAGGCTGACGGCGAGACCTGGGGCGAGAGCATCGTTCGAGCCCGCCGCGAGGGGCGGTTGCCGGCCGCTGAGCCACCTGCCAGGCCGGCAGGGGAGGTGGACGTATGAGCACCGCATCTGTACTCGACCTGATCCGCGAGGCCGAGGCCGCCGGCATCCGGCTGCGGGTGGATGGCGACAAGGTTAAGGCGGCGCTCCCCGATCCGCCCGGGCCGGTGGCGCCGATCCTAGCCCGGCTTCGGCAGCATCGTACCGAAGTCCGGCAAGCTCTCTCCGCAACTGGCCGCGATGACGCCTGCCCTGCTTGCGGCACCGCCGCCTACCGCTGGCAGGACGCTGCCGGCTGGCACTGCGGCAAGTGCGAACCCAACCCGCGCGCCGCCCGCTGGGCCGGGGTGACGCTGGCCACGCTCGGTGACCGCGCCATCAGTCTGACACCACCCGCGCGCGATCTGCCGACGCCCCGCGAGTGGGTCATGACGCCTGCCGGACTGGCAGACTTGTTGTGCTGGGAGGTGAGCGGCGCCGAGGGCCTGGTCCGGCTGTTCCGGCCGCGCCAGGGACAGCCGGCGCTGGTATGGTTCCCCTCCGAGCGGATCGTGGGGGAAATCGAATGGGCGAGGAAACGAGCATGAGCCGCGAGAGTCCCATGTCCGCCTGCCCGCGTTGCTCGGCTGCGACCGCCTGGCCGATGAGCGGCGATGCCGTGTTTTGCTCCGCTTGCCGCCGCTGGTTTCGTCGCGCGACGGTCGGATTTGAGTTTGCCGGCACCGGACTGCCGGTATATTGGCGCCCGTTAGAGGGGCGCCGGGAGGGCCAATGAAGATCAAAATGCTTGTATCGGTGGCGCTGCTTGCCGCGCTGCCGGCGGCGGCGCAGATCACGCATTACGCGAGCTGCAACTCCACCTATACCGGCGGCCACGAGCGGCAACGCAAATTTCGCTTCGGTGCAGACGGACGAAGCCGCGGTTTTCGCGCCGGCGGCGGCTTCGCCGCACGCGGTAATGAAGGGCGTCGTACTCAAGAACGGCGTGGTGCGATGAAGCGCCCGCTCGCCAATTCTCGTTCAAGGGGGGTCTGAAATGTCGGCATTCTTGCAAGCGATCGGGCAGTTAGGGCAAGCGCTCGGCACCGCCAAGCTGCGGGGGCAGTTAGCCTCCCGCCAAGCCCAGGCCGAGCAGTTCCGGCGACAATTGGCGCTGCGGCAGCTTCAGCTGCAGCAGCAGGAGCTTGCCGGCCGCCAGGCTGACGCCCAACAAACGGGGGACCTGCGCGCCGAGCAGGCGCGCCTCACCGCCGCCTACCGGCAAGCGCAGCAGCAGGCCCTTGCGCGATATCGCCAGGGGCAACTCACAGTCGAGCAGCTTCGCGCGCAACTGTCGGCGCTCCAAGTTGAGCTGGGCGCGCAACAACGCCTCGCGGCGGCCAAGTACAACGCCGCACGCCTCGCCGAAACAACACGGCATGATAAGGCGATGGAGGCTGCCGTCTCGGCGCGAGCCGCCGGCACCTCGCCTGCCGCACGCGCGAAGGCTGCGCACCTCGCCGCCGCCCAGCAAAGTTTTCAGTTCGCGTTCGATGCGGCCCGAAAGGCCCTCGCCGGCAAAGGCTCGTTCGGTCACTTCGGCCGCCAGACTCCGGCGGATCGCCAAGCGCTCGCCAAGCTGGCCGGCGCCGCCTACCGATTAGGCGCGAATCTGGGCATGAGCGCCGGCGTCCTGCGCACGTATGTTGACGCGCTCCAGCCCGGCGTCCTGACTCCCAGCAGCGGCGTGCTCGGGGCGATGGACCGGCTACAGGAATTCTTGCAGTCCGCCACCCCGCCCGCCGACGCGGACCAGCTCGGCGGGCAGCTCTTCCCGAGAGGCTAGCAATGAGCACTCACCCACATCCGCTCACGATCCCGCTGAATCAGCCGCTGGTGCCGCCGACCGGCGGCCAGATGTCGATGGATCAGGCGCGCAATCTCATCCGCTCGCCACAGTTCCGGGCGTGGCCGGCGGCAGCGCAAGCCAATTTCCTGCGGCTGCATTTCCAGCCCTTCGCGCAGTTGCCGGCGCCAGAGCAGCAGCGATTCATTGACCGCTACGTTCGCGGCCCGCTGCCGCCGAAGCCGCCGGAGATGCCCAGTATCTCCAGCCTCATCGGCGGTCCGGAGGGCGCGGGCGGAGCGCTTGGCGCGGTCGTTGGCGGGCTGCTCGCTCCCGAGAGCGGCGGTTTGTCGCTCCTGGTCCCCGTCGCCGGCGCCGCGCTCGGCGGGGCGGCGGGCAGTGAACTTCATCAGGCGACAAGCGGCAACCGTGAAACCGTCGGTCAAAACCTGAAACAAGCTGGCGAGGCCGGCGCGACTCAGGGAGCGCTCGAGCTGGTGTCCGGGCTGCTCTCGCCGCTCCTCTCGCGCACGCTCGGCGGAGCCTTTCGCGGCCGCGTGGTCGGTCCGCTCTTGCGCCATGCCGTTGGCGTCCGCACGGCGGAGGATCAGGCCGTCAAGGATATTAGCGACAAATACGGGCTCGGGTTGGGCCTAAACGATATCACCGGCCGGCTCAAGTCCCTCTCCACGATGTTTGGTTCAGGCGGTGCGCCCCAGCGAATTCGCAAAGCCGGCGTCGAGGCCGCGCAGTCCCTGATCTCGCGGCTCGGACCGGCCGCCGAGACGACTGACACGCGTGACGCCCTGCGCGCCGTTACAGCGCAGGCGGAGCGCGCGTTCAACTCGGGAGCGGATCGCCTGTTCAGCGTGGCGCGCAAGCTGAACGCCGGCCGCGAGGTTGACCTTTCCTCGCTGGCGCCCGACCTCGAGCGTGGCCGGCAAGGCGTGGCTTTCGGATCACAGGTGGGCCTGCGCGGCACGCCTACGGCCAAGCGGGTTGCCGGCGTTGCCGGCCTCTTGCGCGACGCCATCGACGAGGATGCCGCCGCGCGCATCGAGCCCCAGGCCGACGCCTTGCGCAAGTCGGTTGCCGCGCTTGAGGCCATCGGCCCGGACCAATTCATGCCGGGCGCGAGCGCCGACCTGAAAGCGGCAGCAAACGAGCTGCAATCGGGCCGGGCCGACGCCTACGCTCAAGCCGCCGCAAGCGTCGAGCGAATTGCCAGCGCCGTGAGCGGACGCCTGCCGAATCTCCCCGAGACGGCAACCGCGATCCGCGCCGCCGATGCGCTCGGCGCGGCGGCAAGGAATGTCCTGGACCATCCGTCTCTCAGCTTTGCGCGCGCCGACAAAGTTCTTCAGGACTTGCGCGAGTTTCGGCCGGAGGCCGACGACCCCAACCCGGCGATGACTCGGCGCTTTGCCGCGAAGCTATCCCAGCACCTCTACGGCGCGATTGATAAGGCCACTGGCCCGGGCTCGGAGGGAAATAGCGCCTGGCGCGCCGCTCGCTCGTTCTACCATGGCGCTGGCGAATTCCGCGAGGGCATCGCCGCCGAGATTCTGGCGCGACGTTCGCAAGATATTGGGCGGGAAATTGCCGAGCAGAAAGTTAGCGACGAAGACCTGCGCTCCTTCTTCGGTGCGCTCGATCATCTGCGCCGCGCCGGCCTGGACCATGAGGCCGACCAAGCTATGTCGCGCATTCGCCGCGGCGTGGTGCAATCGCTCGTCGGCGACACGCAGGGCCGCGGCCTGGATGTCGGGGAGCTGGCGAAGCTGCCCGAGCGCGTGAAGCAGTGGCCCGCCCGCAAAATTTCTTTGATCTTCGGCGGCGATGCAAAGGCGATGGCTGTCTGGCAAGACCTCCGGCTTGTCGCGCAGGCGATGGACCGCATTCCGCCGGCGACTCGGGCGCGGAGTCTCTATTGGATTCGCTACCCGGTCGAGATGGGCCTGGGCGGAGGGCTGATGGATTTATTCGCGCCGCCGAAGAACGCCAACGCGGGCATGGGCGCGTGGGCCAGCCGTTATGCCATCGGCGCTCTCGCTACGTTCGCGGGGGGCGAAACGCTGGTCCGAATCGTCAACTCCCCGCCAGCGACGCGCTGGTTACTTCGCTCGTTTGACGATGCGGCGCACCTCAGCCGCCTCGAGAAGATGCTGGCGAAGAGCCCTGGCGCGCGCCGGGCCGCGCAACAGGCTACCCGCTCCATGCTAGCCAACTTCGCGCGCGCCGCTCGGACCGCCACGCAGGCGCGGCCGGCGCCGCCGCGATAATCAGTCCCGGCCGGTCCAGGCCGATTCGTCGCACGCTTCCACGGCCAACACGCCAAGCAGGCCCAGGGCGCCGCAACCGATTTGCACGACCGCGCTGTCGGTGCCGCGGGCGATCCACAGCGTCACGATCACGATGCACAGGCCGGCGAGAAATTTGATCATTCTCCACCTCCGATCCGCACCGCGGCGGCGGCGAGTGGGCCCGCCGCCGCAGGCGCTCGTCATGCGGCACCGCCATTCCCGGCCTCGCTGTCGGGAGTTTGCTCCGGCTCCCTGGGCACGCCGAGCATCCGAATCACGGCGGGATCGTAGCCCAGCGTGGTTTCGCCAGGCTCGAGAGTCCGAACGGCCAGGCCGGCAATTGCGATTTCGCCGTAGGGACCACTGATCGTATCGAAAAGCTGGCAAGCGGCGGCGACCCCGGCTGGCACTGCGTTAGGGTCGACCGCCAAATCACAGAACACCCGAACAATGCGCCCGGACTCGACTACCTTGGTTCGGCGCACGCCATCGCGCAGCACGCCAAACAGCGGCTCCGCCTCGAGCGGCGATGGTGCCGGCGACGACGGCGCGGGAATGGCAGCCGCGGCGGCGAGCTTGATTTTGCCTGTTCCCTTCATGCCGCACCTCCAGGCTTTCCGGCCCGCTCCGCGGCCTGTTCACAGCCCTTGCCCTCAATCCCGCATTGCAGGGATTCCAGAAATTCGGTCGGCCGCTGGAACAAGTTGCTCGCCACGATCAGCCCGTACTGCAACGTGCGCTCGATTGCTTCGCGGTCAACGTTGCCGCCGATCAAACTCCCGCTGCCGGGCAGCAAGTCGGCGACGTCAACAAGCACGCCCAACAATTCTCCGCCCAGCGCGGCCTCCTGCCACGCCAGCTCGAAGGGAGAATCAAGGCTTTCTAGGTCGCTGCCATGGCACCCCTTGGCGATAACAGCGCCAGCCGCGTGACCAGCGGCGATGTGCTTCTCCATGCCAATTTTTCTCAAGAATTCACAGGAGAAACGGAGCCTGACGGAATCGCCAGGCACCTGCTCAGCCAGCGCGAGCCTAGAGTTTTTCGCTTTCACGGTTGCCTCCTCGGATCGCCCTCATCCGGGCGCGGAGGCCGCGAGGTTGGTAAAATCGGCGCAGCGCGTCGCGTGCCTGTGCACGCTGCGCGTCAGGCCCTTGCCGGCGTTTGCTCGCCGTCAGGGGCCGCTTTGTGATCGGCCCAAACTTACCTCCGGCGCATGCCTCTGTCAACTGGCCGGGCGACGGCTCGCGTCCGCGGCGCCGTCTTTTGCGGGGGCGTTTCGCTAGGGTTGGCGCCGGGAAAGTCATCAGGCAGAGACAGCACCCAGCGCTCAATCGCGGTGATTTTATCCGGCGCTGGAATCCCCAATTCCGCCAGCGCGCGCCGCACCTCGGAGTCGCTCATTGTCTCGGCCGTGGCCGCGGGTTTCTTGTCAAGATTTGCCGCCATTCGCCGCCTCCCTTCGTTGACGTTGCCGGGCGAGTCCGCCGCGCTTAGCGTGCATCGAGCGCCCCCAGCGCGACCATGACGCCGGCGGGCGCAGCGCATAGACTCGAGCCCGGCCCGCGAGGATCGCGCGCCGCCAGCCCGGCATGCGGCCGCCCCACCTGCTCAGATAGAACGCGAACTGCGCTCGCGCCACCGCGCCGAGGGCTTCGCCCAGATCGGCGAACATCTGCCCGCCTCGCTTCCGCCGCCGGAACCCCGGGATCGGTCGCCCCATGACCCCAATAGACTACTCCCACTCCACACAACTGCCCGCTTTGGGTTTCTTGGCCTGGCGGATTATGGGCGGGTGAACCGAGAGCGTTGCCCGAAGCCGCATAGCGCAACCGGGGCTCGGCCGAAACGCGCCGGAGTCCTCTGTGCGGACCGGCTACACGGCCCAACGCTGAGCCTCTGCTCGCTCAGGCGAGGCGATCGGTTGTCGGGTGCAGACGACTACCAGGGCGGGGCCGTTCGCCGCGTATAGGGCAGCGTAGCGTGTTCCTGCGATGCCAAGTAGTAGGCGATGCCGTGTACTGTGCATTGCTAAGTTGGGTGGAAAGTTGGGGGACCCCTGAGAGAAAACAGGGGCAATTGCGAGGGCGGGACTGTATAGAAAGGTGCCAGAAAAGCCGCCCTATTCGCGCACGCCACTGCCCCAGGTTACACTCTTTGCCTGCCGTGTTACACGATTCGTAATCAGCAGGTCGCCGGTTCGAGCCCGGCCGTCGGCTCCAGCGCCTTAACACGACCCCGCTGCCGCGCCCGTAGATCTCAAGCCATCAGACCTCAGTGGGCCAGGGCTCGCCCCTGCCCACCTGCGCCCACGGCTGCACCACCAGGAAATAGGCCAGAATCAGCGCCAGCACCACCACCCACGAATACCAGGCGCCGCCGCTCGCCATGCCTTGCGGATTCAGCATCCAATACACGAGCAGCGCCGGCAGCGCGATCACTTGCGCGAGCAAGGGGAGCGCGAAAAGCAGATAGCGCCCCCAGCGCCGCCACCGCTCCCGCCGCAGCGAGGCGCCGGCGCTCAGAGGAGCCGGCATTCCTGCCTGCCTGCGTTCGCCCGCGTCGCCATTGCGCCGCGCGGGCTCACCGCCCGCCACTCGCATGGACCGCTTCGGGGCAAGTCATTGCACCCCGCTCTTTCGCCGGGGCGCCGGCTCAGCCGCCGTGCCGCCACACGGCGCGGCCGACGAAGAACGGTCCCATGGCTTCGATGAACTCGCTCGTTTGGCGCGTCTTGCGCATCGCCTGCACGCAGGCCGAGAGCGGATGCAGCCGCGCGCCCAGCAAGCCGATCACGAAATCGTTGTCGTGCGCATCCAGGCCGAAACACGCCAGCCGCACGTCCTGCGCGAAGCCGGCCTCGCCGAAGGCGTGGCCGATGCGCCCGTGCTCGCGCAGGATCGGCTGCGCTTGCTCCGGCGTCAGCGCGGAAAATGCGCCCTTGCGCCGCAGCGGATACCACACCGCCCACGGCCACTCCGGATTCAGCACCGAACGCCGCGGCTTCTCGATCAGCCAATCCTCCAGGTCGGGCTCGTGGCCGAGCGCATAGCTGCGGCCGAACATCGTGTAGCCGGGCTTGAGCGCCCAGCCTGCGAGCGCCGGCTGCTGCAGCGCCGCGCGCAGCGGCCCGGTGAAAAATTCCGGATCCTCGCTCCACGTGAGCAGCCCCAGCCCTCGCGGATCGTGCAGGTCGGCGTAGATCACGCCGGGAATTTGCGCCGCCGCCAGCGCCCGGCTCAGCGGCGCCGGATCGGGCGCGCCGCCGAACGCCAGCAGCTGCAAGTACAGGCGCCGGTCGAGAAATTGCGGCTGCCCCTGCCGCGCGCCGCCCTGTTCGCGAATCTCCGGAATCTCGGCCATGTCCTCAGCTTACGACCACCACGTCTTGTCGGCCGAGAAGCAAAACTTCTCGATCGCGCAGTCGATGCACTTCGGCTTGCGCGCGACGCAAATTTGCCGCCCATGCCAGATCACCCGATGGGAAAAGTCGATCCATTGCTCTTGGGGAATCTGCCGCATCAAATCGGCTTCGATGCGCTTGGGGTCTTCCTCGCGCGTCAGCTCCAGGCGGCGCGACACCCGCTGCACGTGCGTGTCCACCACCACGCCCGTCGCCTTGTGGAACCACACCCCCAGCACCACGTTGGCGGTCTTGCGCGCCACGCCGGGCAGCGTCAGCAGCGCCTCCATCGTGTCCGGCACCTTGCCGCCGTAGTCGGCGACGATCTTCCGCGCCGCGCCGACCAACGACTTCGCCTTGTTGTGATAGAAGCCGGTCGAGCGAATCAGCGGCTCGACCGCTTCCGGCTCCATCCGCGCCATCGCCGCCGGCGTCGGGAATTCCGCGAAGAGCGCCGGCGTCACTTGATTCACGCGCGCGTCGGTGCATTGCGCCGAGAGAATCGTCGCCACCAGCAGCTCCCAGGCGTTGCGGTGCGTCAGCGCGCAGTGGGCGTGGGGATAGGCGGCGGCGAGGCCCGCGAGGATTCCGCGCTGCCGGTCGGCTTCCGGCGGCCGCGGCCGCCGCGGCGGGGCGGCCTTGCGCGCGCGGGGCGGGGAAGAGGCTTTAGCCATGGCTGTGCGTGCGGGCGTTCTGCGCCTGCCTCCAGGCCAGCAGTTGCCGGGCCGCGGCGCCGCGATGACTATAATGCGCCTTCTGCTCCGGCGTCAGCTCGCCGAAGGCGCAGCCGGCCGCGGGCGAGTAGAACAGCGGATCGTAGCCGAACCCGTGCGCGCCGCGCGGCGCTTCCAGAATGAAGCCCTCCGCCCGTCCGTGAAACGTCGCCAGCAGCCGCCCCGCTTCCGCCAGCGCCAGCACGCACACGAAGGCGGCCTGCCGCCGCTTGCGCGGCACTCCCGTCAGCCGCTCCAGCAGCAGCCGGTTGTTGTCCGCGTCGCTCGCGTTCGGCCCGGCGAAGCGAGCCGAATGCACGCCCGGCGCGCCCCCGAGCGCCGCCACTTCCAATCCGGAGTCGTCGGCCACCACCCGTTGTCCCGACAGCCGGCTGTAATGCTCCGCCTTCTTGACCGCGTTGGCTTCGAACGTGGCCCCGTCCTCGATCGCCAGCGGTAGGGCGGCGAAGCCCGGCAGCAGCTCCACCTCCAGCGGCGCCATGCCGCTGAAATCCCGCAGCTTGCCGGGGTTGGAGCTGGCCAGATAGAACTTCATGCCCCCAGCTCGAGCGCCAGCACCGCGCGTTGCGCCTCGAACAGCTTGGCCGCGCCCGCGCGCGCCAGCCCCAGCAGCGCCTGCGCTTGCTCGTCGCCGAAGGGCCGCCGCTCCGACGTCCCCTGGATCTCGACATAGCGTCCGCTGCCGGTCAGCACCACGTTCATGTCCACTTCCGCGCGCGCATCCTCCTCGTAGTTGAGGTCCAAGGTGGGCGTGCCGTCAATCAGCCCGGCGCTGACCGCCGCCAGGTAATCCCGCACCGGCAGCGTCGCGAAAACGCCCGCCTGCTGCATGCGCCGCAGCGCCAGCGCTACCGCCACGAAGCCGCCGGTGATGGCGGCGGTGCGCGTGCCGCCGTCGGCCTGCAAGACGTCGCAGTCGACAATCACCGTGCGTTCGCCCAGCTTGGTCAGATCGAGCGCCGCGCGCAGCGAGCGCCCGATCAGCCGCTGGATCTCATGGCTGCGGCCCGAGATCCGCCCCCGCGCCGCATCCCGCGGCGTGCGCGTCAGCGTCGCCCGCGGCAGCATCGCGTATTCGCCGGTCAGCCAGCCTTGGCCCGAGCCGCGCAGAAAACTCGGCACGCTGTCCTCCACCGTCGCCGTGCAGATCACCCGCGTATGGCCGATCACGATCAGCGCCGAGCCCTCGGCCGTCGGCAGGAAGTCGGGTTCGATGTGCACCGGACGCAGTTGATCCGGCGCGCGCAAGTCGCTTCGCAAGGCGCAGTCTCCGTAAAGCGTTCAGTCTAGCAAGCGCCGCGCCGCCGCCGCCCCGTGCGAGCGCCGCCGTCCCGGTCGCATATACTAGCGCCATGGGCACTCCGGTCAAGGATGCGATCGCCATCGCCAAGGGCATGGCCGTCACGCTGAAAGAGCTGTTTCGCCCCCCGATCACCGAGTTCTACCCCGACGAGCCGGTGCGCTTTCAGGAGCGCTTTCGCGGCGTTCACGTCCTCCAGCGCGACGAAAACGGATTGGAAAAATGCGTCGCCTGCTTCTTGTGCGCCGCCAACTGCCCCGCCAACTGCATCTATATCGAAGCGGCCGACAACACCGACACCCAGCGCATCAGCGCCAGTGAGCGCTACGCCAAGGTGTACAACATTGATTACAACCGCTGCATTTTTTGCGGCTATTGCGTCGAAGCTTGCCCCACTGACGCCATCACGCACGGCCACGGCTTTGAACTCGCCTCCTACGACGTCAGCAATCTGATCTACCGCAAGGAGCAGCTCCTGGCGCCCGTGCCGGCTGGCGCCGCGGCCGCCGATTCCTAGCCGGTTCCGGCTCGTATCGCCCCGCCCACCATGCCCGCCCCTCCGGCGCTTGCCGCCGGGGTTTGCATCGAAGCGCCGCCGTGCTTTAATCTTTTCTGAGGAGGAGTCTTACCCGAATGATTAACGTCACCCCGAAGGCGGTCGAAAAGGTTAAGGAGATCATGGCGCAGCAGACGCCCCTGCCCGGCGGTTTGCGCGTGGCGGTGGTCGGCGGCGGGTGCTCCGGTTTCTCCTACTCGATGCAATTCGACACGCCCACGGCCCAGGACAAGACCCTCGAGGTGGATGGCCTCAAGGTGTTCGTGGATCCGATGAGCCTGATGTACTTGGACGGCTGCGAAGTGGACTACGTCGAAACCCTCGAAGGCAGCGGCTTCAAGTTCAACAACCCCAACGTCAAGCACACCTGCGGCTGCGGCTCGTCGTTCTCCGTCTAAGCGGCGCCGGCGCTGAGGTCCCGGGCGGCGTCAGTTCCACATCGCATGCAGCCGGCGCAGCGCCGCCCGCGCCGGAGCGTAGTGCGGGTTAGCCTCGAGCGCCGCCAGGTAGGCTTGCTGCGCCCGGGCGTAGTCGCGCTTGCGCTCGAAAACCCGCCCCAGGTTGTAGTACGGAAAGCAATAACTCTCATAGCGCTGGGCGCGCGTCGCCCGCTGCAGCCAGCCGATCGCCTCGTTCCACTGGCCCTTCTCGATCAGGTAGGCCCCGATATCGTTGTACGGGTTGCCGTAGGAGGGATCCACTTCGATGGCGCGCAGGCACTCTTCGATCGCCTGGTCGTAATCGCCCAAAAACGAATACGTCCAGCCGCGAAACGTGTACGCCTCGGCGGTGGGATAGGTCTCGATCGAACGGGTGTAGAGCGAGAGCGCCTCGTCCAGCGCGCCCTGCATTTGGCGCCGATACGCCTCTTCGAACAGAGATAGAGCCCGCGCCCGCGTGTCTTCCATGAACCGAACCTGCTGCCATTATCCGAATCTCGCCCGCCTCTGCCAACCTGGCCGCATCAAGGGCATCAACGGACCCGTCCCGGGAAGGGAGGCCAGGTCCGCCAGCTCGCCCAACCCCGGCGCGGAACCCGGCATCAGGCGAAAGGAGGGGGATTTTCCATGGCTTCTGGCCGGTTCTTGACTGCTTCTCGGGCTCGCATCGTTTATTGCCTCGATCACGTCGTGTATTACCAGCCCGAGGACAACGGCAAGGTCAAAGTGCACTTCTCCAACGGCGAATCGAAGGACCTTGAGGCCGAAGACGCTCGCGTCTTTCTCACCGAAGTCAACCGCATCTCGGTCAGCCCGGCTTCGCCCGCTCAGGCGGCGTAAGCCCTCGCGCTCGCGCTTCCGCTGCCCGCCGCCTCCGCCCCAGCGCTGCTGCCGGCGCCGCCTGGCGTGCGTCCCGGTGTCAATTTGCTAGACTTTGAGCAGTGAAAATCGCGCTGGCCCAGGTGAATCCCACCATTGGCGCGCTGGCCGCCAACGCCTCCAAAATTGCCGACTTCGCCCGTCAAGCTGCCGCCGAAGGGGCGGAGTTGGCCGTCTTTCCCGAGATGGCCATCTGCGGCTATCCCGCGCGGGACCTGGTCGAAAAGCCCGAGTTCGTGGAGGAGTGCCAGGCGCTGCTGCGCGATGTCTCGCGCCAGGTGCCCGGCGTCGCCATCCTTTGCGGCTGCCCCACGCCGGCGCGGGCGGAAACCGGCAAGAGCGTCCACAACACCGCGCTCGTTCTCCAAGGCGGGGACGTCGTCTTCCAGCAGTCGAAGATGCTCCTGCCCACCTATGACGTTTTCGACGAGTTGCGCAACTTCGCTCCCGCAGAGCGGCAGCGGGTGTGGAACTGGCGCGGCCGGCGCATCGCCGTGACCATCTGCGAGGACGCCTGGAACGATAAGCACTACTGGCCCAAAAAGCGCGCCCGCTTGCTTTACGCCGAAGATCCCGTCGCCGATCAAATGCGCCAAGGCGCCGACTTCTTGATCAATATCTCGGCCTCGCCCTTCTGGCGCGGCAAGATCGGCCTGCGGCAGGAGATGCTGGGCGCCATCGCCCGCGAGTACCGCGTGCCCGTCATCCTCGTCAATCAAGCCGGCGGCGACGATCAGTTGATCTTCGACGGCTCCTCGCTGGTGCTGGGCGACTACGGCGACCTGCGCGCGCGCGCCGCCAGCTTCAGCGAAGACCTGTTCGTGGTCCAGGCCGGCGAATGGCGCGGCCCCATCCGCGCGCAGCCGGAGCACGAGACCGCGGCGGCCTGGCAGGCGCTCGTGCTCGGCACCCGCGACTACGTGCGCAAGTGCGGCTTCCACCGCGTGCTGGTCGGCCTCAGCGGCGGCGTGGATTCGGCCCTGACCGCCGCCATCGCCGTCGAGGCGCTGGGCCCGCAGGCGGTCTTGGCCCTCACCATGCCCAGCCGCTACTCCTCGCCCGCCAGCGCCGCCGACGCCCGTTGCCTTGCCGCCAACCTCGGCATCGAGTTGCGCGAAGTCTCCATCGAGCCCCCCTTCGCCGCCATGCTCGCCGCCCTCCGCCCGGAGTGGCAAGGCGCCGCCGACGGCGCGTGCCAGGACCTCGCCGAGCAAAACATCCAGGCGCGGCTGCGCGGCATGGTGTTGATGGCGTTCTCGAACCGCACCGGCGCGCTCGTGCTCTCGACCGGCAACAAGAGCGAATTGGCCGTGGGCTACTGCACCCTCTACGGCGACATGGCCGGCGGTTTGGCCGTGATCTCCGACGTGCTCAAAACCCAGGTCTACGAGCTGGCCCGGTACGCCAACCGCGAGCGGGAGATCATCCCCCGCGCCGTTCTCGACAAGGCGCCCTCGGCGGAGTTGCGCCCGAACCAGACCGACCAGCAAGATCTGCCTCCCTACCCGGTGCTCGACGCGATCATCTTGGATTACGTCGAAGAATATAAGAGCGCCGAGCAGATCGCCGCCGACCGTAACCTCGACCCGGACTTGGTAGTCCAATGGATCATGCGCATCGACCGCAGCGAATACAAGCGGCAGCAGGCGGCGCCGGGGCTTAAGATTTCCAAGAAGGCCTTCGGGATGGGGCGGCGATTCCCCATCGCGCAGCAATACGTGGAGAAAACGGCGCGGCCGGCTGCCGCCGCCGGAGAACGAGGGAAACCATGACACGCAGAGGGAATTGGGCGCCCCTGCTGGCGCTGGCCCTGGCGCTCGCGGCGGTGCCGGCCTTGGCGGCGCCGCGCGCCGGCCAAGCCGAGAAAGCGCGCGGCGCCGCTTCCGAGTCGAGCTTGCGCGCCCGCGTGCAGGCGTACTTGCACCGGGTGCTGGATTTCCAGCATCTTGACGAGATGACGATCACCAGCATCTCCCCGCCCGATGCCAGCGGCATTCGCACCGTCAAGGTCGCCGTCGCCAAGGGGGACCAGCACGCCGAGCAGACCTATTTCATCTCGCCCGACGAGCGCGAGATCATGCTCGGCGAGGATAAAAGCGAGCTCAGCGCCGACCCGTGGCGCTCGATCCGCGCCAAGCTGCAAATTGGCGATAGCCCCGCCGAGGGTGCGGCTTCGGCGCCGGTGACCATCTACGAATTCAGCGATCTCGAGTGCCCCTATTGCAAGGAAGAGAACACCGTCTTGCAGCAGCTCGCGCAGCAGATGCCGGGGACGGTGCGCGTGGTCTTCAAATATTTTCCGCTGGTCAAGATTCATCCCTGGTCCATGGCCGCGGCGGAGGCGGCCGCCTGCGTCGTCCAGCAAAACCCCGCCCACTTCTGGCCCTTCGAGCAAGCGACCTTCGATCATCAAGACCAGCTCACGCCCGCCGATGCCGCCAGCCGCTTGCGCGACTTCGCCTTGGAGTCGGGCAGCGATCCCGCGCGCTTCGATGCCTGCATGAGTTCGCCGTTGCCGCGGCGCGTGGTCGAGCGCACTCTCGCCGAGGGCAAGGCGGTCGGGGTGGTCCGCACCCCCACGCTCTTCGTCAACGGGCGCCCGATTCCCGGCGCCGTGCCGATACAGGTCATGCGGCCGCTGGTCGAGGCGGAAGCCAAGGACGGCCCGCTCGACGATACGCCGGGGAAATTGGTCGGCGACCTCAAGGGCGGGCAGTGCGGACATTGCAAGCCCTTGCCGCCGCTGCCCGCTCATCCCAAACAACCCTAGTCGCGCACGCCGCGAGAAGACCCGCGCAATTCCGCGGGGCGGATCTCGTCGGCTAAGGTGAGCTAACCACGCCGGGGCGGGGCGAACCTCCCAAGGCGCAGCGGCGCGCCTTGGCGTGGGAGAACGACGCCCTGCGAAGCTGATCGCCCCGCCCGCCATACCTGACCGCGAGGCCGGTGTGCCGGGAGGCAAGAGCCGGCGCGCTTCGGTATCGCCAAATTTCGGCGCACGCGACATAATCTGACTTCCCCCCAGACAGAACGCGTCCATGGCGTCCCAATTCAGCGTGGGCGGCCGGGCGGATTGGCTCCGCTGGCTCACGCGCATCCGCTTCTTCGGCATCTCGCTGGTGCTGTCGCTGGAGCTGTTGATCGCTTATCGCGACTCGACCAACGCCCGCGCCATCATCCCGTTGTTGGCGCTGATCGCGCTCTGGTACTTGGCGGCGCTCGGCGAGCGCCTGCTGCTGCCGCGCTGGCGCGCGCTCGGCCCGCAGGTCTATCTCCAGCTCAGCATTGACATGCTGCTGATCACGGCGCTGGTGGCCGTAAGCGGCGGCGTGAACAGCCTGCTGGCCGAGATCTACGCGCTGCTGGTGATCGTGGCCGCGCTGCTGCTGCCCGGCCTGTACGTTTACATCCTCGCCGGCCTGTGCGCGGTCTCCTACTGGGGCGCCGCCGAACTGGCGCTGCTGCCCGCCTTCGCCCGCCTGCAGCCCACCGCCGCCGCGGCCAGCGAAAAGGCGCTCGCGCTCTCCGTGCTGCTCAACGGCTTGGCCTTCCTCGCGGCCGCCTATCTCGCCGAACTGCTGGCCGGCAAGCTGAAGGCCGCCGGCGAAGAGCTGCAAGAGCAGCAGCACGATCTCGCCAGCCTGCGCTCGCTCAACGACAACATCATTCGTTCCATGAGCGGCGGCCTGCTGACCACCGACCTCGCCGGGCGCATTTATTTGGCCAACGGCGCGGCGGAGCGAATCCTGGAGCGGGGCGCCAGCCAGCTCGTCGGCACGCAAGTGCAAAAAGTCTTCGGCGACATTCCCGAAAGCATGCTCGGCCGCCGCGGCGAAGTGAACTTGGCGATCAACCGCCGCGAGAAGATCGTCGGCTTGACCGTGGTGCCGCTGCAAGTCGCGGGGCGGTCCGCCGGCCGCGTCTTTCACTTTCAGGACCTGACCGAGCTGCGGCGGCTGGAACGGGAAGTGCGCGTCCGCGACCGCATGGCGGCGCTGGGGCGCATGGCCGCCGGCATCGCCCACGAAATCCGCAATCCGTTGGCCTCGGTGGCCGGCTCGGTGCGCCTGCTCGGCCGCTTCGCCTCGCTCGACGACGAGCAGCGCCGCCTGATCGAGATCGTGGTGCGCGAGTCGGAGCGGCTCAACCGCATCGTCAGCGACTTCTTGACCTACGCCCGCGAGCAGCCTTGCACCTTGGCGCCGCTCGACCTGCGCGCCACCTTGGAGGAGGTCTTGGCGCTGGTGCGCAACGGGCCGCGCTGCCAGGCCGCCGGCGTCGTCATCGCCGCCGACCTCGGGCCCGCCCCCATCGTCGTCAGCGGCGATGTCGACCGGCTCAAGCAAGTCTTCTGGAACCTGACCGATAACGCCTTGAAGGCGATGCCCAACGGCGGCACGCTGCGCATTGCCGCGCGGCCGTCGTCGTTCGGCGTGCGCCTGGAATTTCAAGACACCGGCTGCGGCCTCCAGCCCGGCGCCGAGGAAGAGATCTTCGAGCCCTTCCGCGGCCACTTCGGCGACGGCACCGGGCTCGGCCTGGCCACCGTCTATTCCCTCGTCGAAATGCACGAAGGCAAGGTCTGGGCGGAGCGGCCCGAAGAGGGCGGTACCCGCTTCGTCATTCAGCTCCCCCTTGCCGAGCGACCGGCGGCGGAAGCCGCCGTGGTCGCCGACGGCGAAATGCGGCTGGTCGCTTCCTACCGCCGTTCCGCTTCCTAAAGCCATGGCCCACCTGCTCATCGTTGACGACGAAAAGTCCATTTGCGAAATGCTCGATATCGCCTTGCGCAAGCAGGGCCATCAAGTCGAGACCGTTCATGCCGCCGCCGAGGCGCGGCACAAGCTGGAAAGCGCGATCTTCGACCTCGTGATCGCGGACCTGCGCCTCAGTCCCACCGAAAACGGCCTCGACCTGCTGCGCTTCGCGCGCTCGCTCGACGCCGAAGCCGCCTTCGTCTTCATCACCGGCCACGGCAGCATGGAAACCGCGATCGAGGCGATCAAGATCGGCGGCGTCATCGACTACATCATCAAGACCCCCGACCTCGTGGACCAGGTGCGCTACACCGTCGAGCGCGCGCTCGCCTATCAGCGGCTGGGCCGCGAAAACCGCAGCCTCAAGCGCGAGCTCAAGTCGCGCAACGACGCCGCGCTGGCCGGCTTGGTGGGCAACAGCGCGCCCATCCAGCAATTGAAGCAGACCATCCGCACCGTCGCCGCCGCCTCCAGCACCGTGCTGATTCGCGGCAAGAGCGGCACCGGCAAGGAACTCGTCGCCCGCGGCATCCATGCCTGTTCGCCGCGCGCCGAGCAGCCCTTCGTCAGCGTCAATTGCGGCGCGTTTCCCGAGTCGCTGCTCGAAAGCGAGCTCTTCGGCTACGTCAAGGGCGCCTTCACCGGCGCCAACAGCAATCGCCGCGGCCTCTTCGAAGCCGCCGACGGCGGCACCCTGTTTCTCGACGAGATCGGCGAGATGACCCTGCCCATGCAGGTCTCGCTGCTGCGCGTGCTGCAAGAGCGCCAGGTGCGGCCGCTCGGCTCCTCGCAGCAGATTCCCGTGGATGTCCGCGTGCTCGCCGCCACCAACGCCAACCTGGAAACCGCGGTCAAGGAAGGGAAGTTCCGCGAGGATCTCTACTACCGCATCAGCGTGATCCCCATCGAGCTGCCCGCCCTGCGCGATCGCGCCGAAGACATTCCCCTGCTGGCGATGCACTTCTTGCGCCGCTTCGCCGAGGAGATGCATAAGCCGGTCACCCGATTCTCCGAGGAGTCGTTGCGCAGCATGGAGCATTACGACTGGCCGGGCAACGTGCGCCAGCTCGAAAACGTGGTCGAGCGCGCCGTCGCCCTGGCGCAAGGCGAAATCGTCAGCATCGGACCGCTGCGCGAAACCAACGGCAACGGCGCCCCAGCCTCCGGCGACGCGCTGCCTGCGCTCCCGCCCGACGGCCTGGAGCGTTTCATCGAGGGCGTCGAACGGCATTATCTCGCCTCCGCCTTGCAGCAAGCCGGCGGCGTGCGCACCAAAGCCGCCGACCTGCTGCGCATGTCGTATCGCTCCTTCCGCCACTACGCCAAAAAGTACGGCATCTAGCGCGGCGGCCCGTCCGTCGCCGGTGCCGCGCGGATCGCGCCCGCCGCGCCGCTTGCTATCCTGATGGGTGGCGAAGGCCATGGTGGATCGGCGGGCAACGGTCTGGGTTCTGATCGGCGAATACACCGGCTTGGCGGTGATGATGCCCGCCGCCGCGCTGATCGGATTCTTCATCGGCTACACCCTCGACCATTGGTGGCGCACGCAGCCCGTCTTCGAGATCGTTTTCGTCATCCTGGGCGTGATCGCCGGCCTGTTGGAGCTGTTTCGCGTGGTGAAACGCACCCAAGGCGGCTCGCCTCCCGCATGAGCACTTCGCGCTGGGCCCGCCTCGCACCCGAAGAGCGCGTGGAGCGCCTGACCCTGCTGTGCGCCCTGCTGGCGGCGGCGGGCGTGGGCGCTTGGCGCGGTCCGGCGTGGGGCTTCGGCCTGGCGCTCGGCGGCCTGCTGAGCTGGCTCAACTTTCGCTGGCTGAAGAGCGGCATCTACGCCATGACCGCCAGCATCGCCGGCGGCGGCAAGCGGCGCGGCGGCAGCCGTTACTGGCTGCGCCTGGTGCTGCTCGCCGCGGCTCTTTATGCTATATTTGTCGTTCACCTGGTGGCGTTTTTCGCCGTGCTGTTCGGCCTGTTGGCCGCGGCGGCGGCCGTGATGATCGAGGCTTTCTACGAGGTCGCGCAGGCGTTTCGCGGCCCCGGCGACGGCCCCCAGCGCAGTGAGTCGGTTTCGCCGCCCGAGGCGGTCTGAAAGCCGGCCGGCGGCCGCCCGGCGCCGCGTCCGGAAAATCGGCGGCCGCGCCGCCCGGGACCTTAGACCTTGCACGAACTCTGGTTCACTCGTCTGCTCAATGCCGCCTTCGGCGGGCCCGTGCTGGCCCTGCTGCATTGGCTGCATATTCGCCCCGCCAACCCGCAGGCGCCGATTCCCGGCCAGGTGGCGATGGAGATTCTGGTCGCGCTCTTCTTGGGCGTCTTGGGAACGCTGGTCGGGCGCGCGCTGTCCGTCGAGAATCCGCGCGGCTGGCAGCACATCTTCGAGTGGCTGTGGACCGGTCTGGACCAGCACTCCGAGGAGGTGATCGGCCACGAGTCGCACCGCTTCCTCGGCCTCATCTTCACGCTCACGATCTTCATCCTCGCCGGCAATTTGCTCGGCCTCATCCCCGGCTTCGAGTCGCCGACCGGCAGCGAATCGGTCACGCTGGGCCTGGCCGTCGTCGCGTTTCTCTACTATCACTGGGCGGGCGTGCGCAAGCACGGCGGCAAGCATTACCTCAAGCAGTTCGCCGGGCCCATGCCCGCGATCGCGCCGCTGATGGTGCCCATCGAGGTCATCAGCCATTTTGCCCGCATCCTTTCGCTCAGCGTTCGTCTTTACGCCAACATGTTCGCCGGCGATATGGTCATCGTCATGATGACCGCGCTGGTGCCCGTGGCCGGCGTGCTCTTCATGGGCTTTCACGTTTTCGAGGCGCTGCTGCAGACCTACATCTTCGTCCTGCTGACGATGGTCTATTTGGGCAGCGCCGTCGCCGAGGAGCATTGATCGCGATGCCCGCTCGGCCCCGGTTTTGGCAGCACCGCGCCAGCGTGAGCTGCGCGGCCCCCCGGCCGCGCCAGAACCACCTCCTGGGCGGAATTCATACGCGGCTCCGGTGACGGAGCCGAAAAGGACAATCCAGCATGCGACGCAAGTGGATGCAGCTCTTAGCCCTGGTGGGCGGCGTTTTGGCCGCCTCGCCGCTCTTTGCGCAAGCGACGGCCGCCGGCAATGCCGCCGCCGCCAATCCCGCCAGTTGGGCCAAGCCCCTGGCCGCGGTCTTGGGCATGGGAATCGCCGCCGGTCTCTGCGGCATCGGCCAAGGCATGGCCACCGCGCATAGCGCCGACGGCCTGGCGCGCAATCCCGGCGCCAACAACGCCATTCGCACCATGGTCATCCTCGGCCTGGCGCTGATCGAATCGCTGGCGCTCTATACGCTCGTCATCGCGATTATCGTCATCTTTACGAAGTGAGGCGGAGCGGCCGCGCATGGCCGGCGAACGCACACAACTGCGGCGGCATCCGGAGCGCGGCTCGCACGCGCCTGCGGACGTGCACGCGATCCTGGATGCCGCCTTCCTCGCCCACGTCGGCTTCTGCGCCGAGGGCCAGCCCGTCGTCGTGCCCATGCTCTACGGCCGCGACGGCGAGGTGTTGTATCTGCACGGCTCCGCCGCCAGCCGCATCGTGCGCGCGCTCGACCGCGGCTGCCCCACCTGCGTCACCGTCACCCTCGTGGACGGCCTGGTGCTGGCGCGCTCGGCCTTCAACCATTCCTTGAACTATCGCTCGGTCATGGCCTTCGGCACGGCGCAAACCATCGCCGAGCCCGGGGCCAAGCAAGCGGCGCTGCGCGTCATCTCCGACCACCTCATCGCCGGCCGCTGGCCGGCGGTGCGGCCGCCGAGCGAGAAGGAGCTCCGCGCCACCGGCGTCGTCCGCTTCACCATCGAGGAGGCTTCCGCCAAGGTGCGCAGCGGCCCGCCCAAAGACGAAGACGCCGACTACGCCTTGCCCGTCTGGGCGGGCGTCGTGCCCCTGCGCCAGACCGCCGCCGCGCCCGTCGCCGATCCGCGCCTGCCGCCCGGAACGCCCGCGCCGGAGCACGTGCAGGCTTATTGGCGCGCGCGCAAAATCGAGCCATGAGCGCCATCGGCAGGCCGGGGCCGGAGGAAGCCGCGGCCTACTACCACAACTACATCCAGCAAGTCCCCGGCGATGATCCCGTCGCCGTGCTCGCCGCCCAGCTCCCCGAGTTCGACCGCTTCGCCGCCGCGATCTCCGAGGACTGGTCCCGTCATCGCTATGCGCCCGGCAAGTGGAGCATGCGCGAGGTGCTGGCGCACGTCACTGACACCGAGCGCGTCATGGCCTTTCGCGCCTTCTGGTTCGCGCGCGGCCTGTCGCCGGACCTGCCGAGCTTCGACCAGGACGCCGCCGTGGCGGCGGCCGGATCCGACCAGATCGCCTGGGCGGAGCATGCCGGGGAGTTCCGCCGCGTTCGCGCTGCCTCCCTCGACCTGTTCCGCCACCTGCCGCAGGAGGCGTGGGGCCGCCGCGGCGTCGCCAGCGGCAACCCCGTCAGCGTGCGCGCGCTGGCCTTCATCGTCGCCGGCCATTACGCGCATCACCTGCGCCTGCTGCGCGAACGGTATCTCTAGCTTGATCTCCAGCTTCGGTCGCGTCCGCCGCGGCCGCCGCCCCGAAAAAAGTCGGCGCGCCGGGCTCTACCCCGCCGGCGTCGGCTGCGCCGCGGCGCGATAGGACCGGCGCAGTTCCGCGGCGATCTCTCGCGCCGCCGCCCGCGCTTCCTCCACCGCGCTCGGCGCGAACGAAATCGCCCCCACGCGCGCGTGCCCCCCGCCGCCGTAGCGTTCGCAGATGGCCGCCAGGTTCTCCATGCGCGGCAGCGAGTGCCACGGATTCGAGCCCACCGAGAGCTTCACGCGGAAGGGACTGCGGCTCACGCCGATGCTATAGACCCCTTCCGGATGCCAGTAGTAGGGCAGGAACTTGTTGTAGCCCTCGTAGTCGAGGTCGGCCAAATCGAAAACGATCACGCCGTCGCGGCACTCGCTGCGCTCGCGGATCAATTCCCGCATCTGCTGGTGCCGCCGCAGCAGCGGCTCGAGCGCCGCCTGCACGTAGTCCTGGCGCAGCAACGCGTCGAGCGAATGGCGCAGAAAATCCGGGATCAGGCGGCGGAGAAACTCCGGCGCCCGCGTGCCCTCGATCGCGAGCGTCAGCTTCAGCGCCGGCTCGCGCATCTCCACCGCCGCCGCCGCGCTGGGAAACAGCGCCCCGTCCACCACGTCCGCCCAGTGCACCAGCTCGCGCAAGCCCGGCTCGTCGAAGCCGAAGCGCTCCCGCGCCACCTGCGCCAAAAACGCCGTGCAGGAGCGGAAATCCGGATCGTAAAACTTCTGCGGGCTGCGCTCGCGGCGAAAATGCTCGGCGTCAGCGGCGGAAAGGAACGCGCTCTGGTGATGATCGAACCACCACGTCACCCGCGGGTCGGGGTTGTACTTGAAATCCACGATGGCGTTGTCGTCCCCCGTGAACTCCGCCGTATCGAACAAGCCCTCCGCCTTATGCACCAGGCCGAAATAGCCAAATTCGGCGCCGGCCGCGATCTTGGCGCGATAGAAGGCGGTGAAAACCGCCGCCGAAGCAGCGCCATCGAAGCATTTGTCATGGAAGAAAACCCGCACCTGCCGCAAATTCCAGAACCTCCGCCGCTGGCGCCCGCGCCCGGCCCCGCCGGCCGTCGCCGGGCAAAGAGTGTTAGCTTGGGGCGCACGCGCCCGTTTGTCAAGCGCGCGGCGCCGCCCCGCTCCGTCCCGCCGCCGCTCTCTCCGGCGTTCGCCACCGCCGCCGGCGGCCCCAGCGCAAGCAAATGAGAAATACTGGTGGCAGGGGCATCGGCGCGACATGGCGAAACGCGGCTTTCCCGGCTGGGCCTGGGGATTGATTGTCATCGGCATCATCATCGGCGGCGGCGTCACCTGGGTGCGCACCGCCCGCGGCTTCAGCGCCGCCGCCAAGCCGACCGCTCTCGAAACCTGGCTGGCGACCCTGGCGCGCAACTGGGCGCTGCCCGCGGGCGAAAAGCAATTGCGGAATCCCCTCCCTCCGACCGCAGCCAATCTCACCGCCGGGCGCGAGCACTTCGCCGCCCACTGCGCCATCTGCCACGACAACAACGGCGACGGCCTGACCGACATGGGCAAGAACTTCTATCCCAAGCCCCCCGATCTGCGCGGATTCACTACCCAGGGAAAGTCCGACGGCGCGCTCTTTTACACCATCCGCAACGGCATTCGCATGAGCGGCATGCCTGCCTGGCCCGACGACGACGCCGACGACATCTGGCGGTTGGTGCTGTTCATCCGCCACTTGCCCAAGCAGACCCCGGATGAGCTGCGCCAGATGCAGGCGTACAATCCCCGCAGCATTTATCCCGAGCCCGTGATGTAGTCTGGTAGCGTCCGCGCGCCCTGGCGCGCGGGCGCGGGCCCCATATGCTCAAGAAAGGTCTGATCGTGGCCGCGACGGCCGTCTTCGCGATTCTCTTTTTCCTCGACGGCGCCTACAAGCTGATCGCGCCCGGCTCCGATCAAGCGATGTTCGCGCGCTATGGCTTCGCGCCCTGGTTCGTGATCGTCTTCGGGCTGGTGGAAGTGCTCGGCGCGCTGGCGCTGCTGCCGCGGCGGCTGGCGCCGCTCGCCGCCGCGGTGCTGGCGGTGCTCATGCTCGGCGGCGCGGCCGTCTTTGTCCTGCATCGCGATTACCCGCTCGCCGCCGCGCACCTGTGCTTCGCGATCGTGCTCGCGGCGCTGGGCCTGGCGCGCCGGCCGCGCCGCGCCGTCGCGCTCTAGGATGAACCCATGCAACGAACCGCAGCCCTGGCGCTCGCCTGCGCCCTCTGGCTCGCCGCCGGCGCCGCCTGTTCGCGCCGCCGCGCTCCCGACCCGCGCTTCAACGGCGCCTGGCAGCTCGACCTTTCGCAATCGCGAGGCGTGCCGCCGATGATGCAAGGCCACAGCACCGTCATCAAGCTCACCGCCTCGGGCGAGGCCTTCACCATCGCTTTCGTGTTCGACGGCAACCCCATGAATGTCAGCACGTTCATCCTCGACGGCCAATCGCATCCGCTGCCCTTGGGCGGGGTGACCGGCGCGGCCGTCGCGCGCGTGCTCGCGGGCGGCCGCGCCATCGCGCTCGACATTCATCGTCCGCCCGGCTCTCCCGCCGCCGCCGACGAACACATCGTCTTCACCCTCGCGCCCGACGGCCAAACCATCCGGCGCGAGCGCACCGTGCCCGGCCGCAGCGGGCCGCCGCAGGTTTATCTCTACCGCCGCTTGTCTTCGAACTAGGCCTTCGACGCCGACGCCGCGCCCCCGGGCGCCGCGTGCTGGAACGGCAGATAGGCCGCGCCCAGCAGCCCCGCTTCCGCGCCCAGCGCGCTCGGCTCGATGCGCGGCGTGGTGGCGCGGTAGACGACCGAGCGCTTTTGCACTTCCTCGAGCAGCGGCTGCCGGAACGCCTCCCAGCCGCGTGCCACGCCGCCGCCGAGCACGTACAGCGGCAGATTGAAGGCGTTGATCAGGTTCGCCACGGCGACCCCCAGCGACCGCCCCACCAGATCGAAGATCTCGCGCGCGACCCGGTCCCCCTGCTGCGCCATGATGAAGACGATCTCCGCCGTCAGTTCGCCGACCTCTTCGGCAGCGCGGCTCAGCGCCGGCGAGCGCCCGACGTTGATTGCCGCATGCGCCATGTGCGCGATCGCCGTCGCCGAGGCGTAAGCCTCGATGCACCCCAGATTGCCGCAGCCGCAAAGCTGGCCGTTGGGATCGATGGTCATGTGCCCGAGTTCGCCGGCCATGCCGTCGCGCCCGTGCCAGATGTGCCCGTCGAGAATGATGCCGCCGCCGATGCCCGTGCCCAGCGTCAGCATGCACAGGCCGGAAACGTCCTTGCCCGCGCCCACCCACTTCTCCCCCAGCGCCGCCGCGTTGGCGTCGTTTTCGAGGATCACCTGGGTGTTGAGCCGGTTCTCGATGTCGGCGCGCACCGGAAAATCGCTCCAGCCCGGCAGATTCGGCGACTGGCGGATCATGCCCGTGCCCAAATTGATGATCCCGGGCACGCCGATGCCGATGCCGGCCGGCCGCCCGCTGCCCATGCGCCCGCACAGTTCCTCGATCGCCCCGCACATGTCCGCGATCACCCGCTCGCGCCCCTCCTTGACCTCCGTGTCGAGCGCGATTTTCTCGAGGATCTCGCCGGTGGGACTGACCGCCGCGATGCGCAGATTGGTGCCGCCAAGATCCACGCCGATGCCATATTGGGTTGCTGTCATGCCGCAGGGGTTCCTTTCGTGATCATAGCAATGCGCTCTCCGCGCCCGCGCCGCTCGCGATCATCCGCCGTCGTCCCGCGCCGCCGGTCGCGCGCCGGGCGATGCCCCTCCGCGCATTTCCGAGGCCTTGCGCCCGCCGGGTCGCGTTAGGATGAAAAGCCGGTGTCCTCCCCTTCCTCGTCATCCTCTAACGACGGCTCAGGCGTCTCGGTTTCACCGACGCCGCCGGCGCCGGAGCTGGTCAAGAGTCTTTCGCTCCTGCAGGCGTCGGCCTTCAACATGTCCAACATGGTGGGAATCGGCGTCTTTCTCACCATTCCCCTGATCCTGGCGCAATTGCCCGGCCCGCAAGCGCTGCTGGGCTGGGCGGCGGGCGCCGTCTTGGCCATCTGCGACGGCATGATCTGGTGCGAGCTGGGGGCCGCGCTGCCCGGCTCGGGCGGCTCCTACCTGTTCCTGCGCGAGACCTTCGGGCCGCGCCGCTGGGGACGGCTGCTGGCCTTTCTCTTCATCTGGCAGTTCATCCTCAGCGGGCCGCTGGAGATCGCCTCCGGCACCATCGGCTTCGCCGATTACTCCCGCTATTTCTTCCCCGCCATGAGCGACTGGCATCACGGCCTCTTGGCCGCCGCCGTCGCCCTGCTGGCGGTGGCGCTGTGCTACCGCCGCATCGAATCGGTGGGCAAGATCACCGTCGTGCTGTGGGCGGGAATGATGAGCGCGGTGGGCCTGACCATCGTCGCCGGCTTCACCCACTTCCATGCCAGCCGCGCGTTTCACGGCGGCCGCCCGTTCCATCTCGATGGCGCGGGCATGATGGCGCTCGGCGCGGCCATGGCTTTCGTCATCTACGACTTTCTCGGTTACTACGTCATCTGTTATGTCGGCGAGGAAGTGCGGGATCCCCAGCGCACCATCCCCGGCTCGATCATCATCTCCGTCCTCGGCGTGGCGCTGCTCTATTTGGCCATTCACCTGGCCATCACCGGCTCCCTCGGCATCGAGGCCGCGCGCCACAGCGGCTACGTCGCCAGCCTCTTCATGGAAAAGATCTGGGGCGTGAAGGCGGCGGCGCTGCTGACCGCGCTCATCCTCTGGACCAGCTTCGCCTCCTCGTTCGCGCTGATGCTCGGCTATTCGCGCATCCCCTACGCCGCCGCCCGCGACGGCTATTTCTTCCGCGCCTTCGAGCATGTGCATCCGCGCGGCAAGTTCCCCGACCTGTCGCTCATCGTGCTTGGCGCCGTCACCGTCGCCGTCAGCTTCGTGCCCTTGGCCGCCGAGATCACCATCCTGCTGACCTCGCGTATCTTGGTGCAGTTCATCGCTCAGGGCTTCGGCGTGTTCCTGTTGCACAAGCGCTTTCCCCCCGGCCGCCGGCCCTTCCGCATGTGGCTCTATCCGCTCCCCGTGCTGCTGGCGATCGCCGGATGGATCTACGTCTTCACCGCCTCCGGCTCGACCACGTTCACGCTCTTCGGCCGCTCCTTCGCCGCCTCCAACATGTTCTGGGGCGCGATCAGCCTCGCGGCGGGCATCCCGATTTTCTTCTATTGGGTGTGGCGCCAGGGCCACTGGCCGTTCGAGCGGATCCGCGCCGAAGGCGCGGCCGATTAGATCGGATTAGACCGGCGCCGGCAGCCCGTGCGCGGCGCGGAACGCGCGCATGGCGTCTTGCTGGTGCGTGAGGATGCGCAGCGGCGAGCGCGGCCGCGCCGTGCACAGCAAGATGAAACCGGCGGCGCGGTCAGCCTCGTAGTAGCGGCGCGCCGCCGAGGCATCGAAGTCGCCCGGCGCCAGCAGCCGTCCGGCGCAGGTCAGGCACCAGCCGATGCGGCAGCGCGACGGCAGATCGATGCCGGCGCGCCCCGCCGCCTGCCACAGAAAATCCTGCTCCTCGACCTCGAGCGTGAATTCCCCCGCCGGCGTCACGTAAACCACTGGATGCGAGGCCACCGTTCAGGATAGCGGACCCTCGCCCCCCTCCGGGCGGCTGCGCCGCCAACGCCGTCCCGGCGATGGTGGAGTTGAGCGGACCTTGGATGAGCTGTTCGGCCGGATTTGGCCGCCCTCGAACACCCGAACCTTGCCGAACGGCGAAGTGATGGCGACACCGTCGAGAGCGTTGCACAGCACGCCCGCGCCGCTCTGCGCGGCCGCTGCGCCGGCCCTCGCGCCTCGCCGCGGCCGCCCGCGCCTAGCGCTTCCGCAGCCGCGCCAGGATCCGCCGCCAGCGCTGCCACGCTTGCTGCCGCGCTTTGCGGTTGCCCGGCGTGGCGTCCGGCGCTTCCCCGGCGCGCATGAAGCCATGGCCCGCCCCGGCGTATACCACCGGCTGGTAGAACTTGCCCGCCGCCTTCATCTCCCGCGTGGTGTCGGGGACGGTCGCGCTGATGCGCGCGTCCAGTCCGGCATAAAACCCGTACACCGGCGCGGTGATGCGCCGCATCGCCGCCGGTGACGGCGGCGGCCCGTAAAAGACGAAGGCGGCCGTCAGTCCCGGCCGGTGGGTCGCGTAACGGAAGCTCTGGCCGCCGCCCCAGCAAAACCCCGCCACCATAAGCTGCCCGTTGAACGACGGCAGCTTCTCCGCATAATCGGCGGCGGCGTCCAGGTCGGCGGTGATCTGCTCGGGATCAAGTTCGCTGACCGCCTTCACGCGCGCGCTTTGGTCGGGAAAGGCGTCGCTGTCCCCGCCCCCCGGCCCCATGCCGGAGAGCAGATCCGGCGCCACCGCGATGTAGCCCGCCGCCGCCACCTCGTCGGCGACATCCCGCACCCAATCGGTCATGCCGAAGATCTCGTGGATGATCAGCACCGCCGGCCGCTTCTCGCTCGCCTGCGGATACGCGATGAACACCTGCACGGCGCGGTTGCCGTGCCGCACCGTCACCCATTCGTGGTGCCGCGGCGATCGCTCGACCTTCGCCCGCGCCCACCCCTGCGCCGCCGCCGGCGTCAGGAATAGCGCCGCCGCCGCCGCCGTCCAGAGCAGCCGCCGCGCCGCCGCCCAACCGCCGCGCCGTGCCGCCAAACCGTCTCGCCTCGGCGCCCAGCCGCCTCGCACTGCCCAACCGCCGCGCACCGCAGCTAAGCCGTCTCGCATCGCCGTGTATCTCCGCGCCTGTTGTCGCCGCGCCTGTGTTGCTGGCATGTCGCGATCATACCAGCCCCGCCGCTCTCGCGCTCCCGTCGCCGCCGCGCCGAGCCCACGCGCGCCCCGGGCGATAATGCCATCGAGGCGGGGCGATCATCGGCGCCGTCGAAGCTGCCTCGGCGCGGCGAGCAGCCCGCTTCCATGTGCAAAGGAGAGGACCATGACCCCGCCCGCCACCGAGCGAACGGCACGGCAGGACCGCGCCGCCATCCTGAATCTGCTCGAAGAGATCGCCCGCGCGCACTACGAAAAAAGCGCAGCCGGCATTGCCGCGCCATATGCGCCTCACGCCGTCATTTTCGATCTCGAACCGCCGCTCGTTCACGATGGGATCGATCCAAAACGAAAAGAGGCCTGGCTCGGCATTTGGGAGGGCCCGGTGACCATCGCAACGAAAGGCATCGAGGTGAAGGTCACGGGCGACGTTGCCTTCGCGCACGGCTATGTGCGGCTCGCGGGCCGGAAGAAGGGCGCCGCCCGCGATGTTGACTTCTGGATGCGCCAAACGGTCTGCCTGGAGCGCCGCGACGGCAACTGGCGAATCGTGCATGAACACACGTCCGTGCCCTTCTACATGGATGAAAGCCTGCGTCCGGCATTCGATCTGAAGCCTTAGCTGCGGCGACCGAAATGCGTGTAGCATCCTGACGGAAGGCCGATGCCATGCCGCGGGAACCTCGTCAGCTTCCAGATCCCGGCTCCGCCGGCGACTCGATCGTCTTCGTCGAGCAGGGAATCCGTCATTCGTTTCAGTTCGAAGGGGCGGCGCCGGCCCACGATCGCGAGGACGTATTCCTTCGCCTCAATTTCGTGAGCGTCTATGTTCGCGATCAGGAGCGCAGCAAGAACTTCTTTGTGGACCAACTCGGCTTCCGGCTGATGATTGATGCGCGCTTCCCATCCGGCTATCGCTGGATTGAAGTCGCTCCCCCCGACGGCACCGCCCGGCTGGCGCTGGTGCTGCCGGGCCCCGGTTTCGTTCCCGAAGGCGTCCCCGGCCGTTCCAGCCTCATCACCTTTACCGCGGAAAACGTCGAGGCCAAGTACCAGGAATGGTCCGCGCGCGGCGTGAAGTTCTCCCTGCCGCCGCACATCGCGGAATGGGGCGCGATGTTCTGCCGTTTCGAAGATCCGGACGGCAACCCGTTCGGCCTGGCGGGGTTCAGCGAGGTGACGCAAGCGCTCGAGACCCGGCGGCAAGCCGAGGCTCGCCGCCGCGAAGCCGAGCGCCTCGCTGCCCGCGAAATGGAAATCGCGAGGCAAGTGCAGTTGCGCTTGCTGCCGCAAAAACCGCCTTCGATCCCCACGCTCGACTGCGCGGGGATCTGTGTTCAAGCCCGGGCCGTTGGCGGCGATTATTACGACTTCCTCGAGCTTGGCGGGGATAAGGTCGCCGTGGTCGTCGCCGACATCGCCGGCAAGGGCATTGCGGCGGCGCTGCAAATGGCCAACCTTCAGGCCAGCCTGCGCAGCCAGTGCGCCTGGGGCGGCGGGCGGGCGGAACAGGCGCTCGCGAATGTGAATCGCCTGTTGTTTGAAACCACGGATTCGAGCGCCTACGCGACGCTTTTCTATGCGGAGTACGACACCAACTCGGGCCGATTGCACTACGCCAACTGCGGCCATCTGCCCGGGCTGCTGCTCCGCGGCGACGAAATCACGAAGCTTGACGCGGCCAATACCGTCGTCGGCCTTTTCTCCGGCTGGGAATGCACCCTCTCCGAGGCGTTGATGCAAACCGGCGACATGCTCGTGCTTTACACCGACGGCGTGACCGAAGCCTTCGACGGCTCCGGAGAGCAATTCGGTGAACCGCGCCTCATCGGCGCGATCCGCGCCAACCGCGATGTTTCGGCCGGCCTGCTCACCAGGACCATCATCGGCGAGGTTGCCGATTTCGCCGCCGGCAAGCAGGATGACGACATGACGGTCGTAGTCGTGAAAAAGATTGCCTGACGGCGTTCCTCCGGCCGGAACGTCGATCATTGTGCTCGCCAGGCAAGTTGAGAAGATTCGACCGCCGCCCCTACAGGAACCCGCAAGCGCGGTCCTCGAGGTCTCCGGGGCCGTCGCTGGCTTCGCCGCCGCCGCGCGCCGGACGCAAATGGTGGCCAGGGACGGAATCGAACCGCCGACACGCGGATTTTCAGTCCGCTGCTCTACCAACTGAGCTACCTGGCCGTCCTGCGGAGGGACAACAGCATGCGCGTCTGGACTTCAGCGCCGCCGGCCGCCGTTCCCAACCGCCTCGGGGCCGCGCGCCGCGCACGGGGAGCGCGCAGCCTTCATGATGCCACGTCTTCGCCGCGCGCGCAGCCCCAACGCGCGCGCGCAGCCCCGCCCCGCCGTGCCGCCCGCGTCCGGCGCTCACGGCCGCGCGCGCCCCTGCCGCTCCGGCGGCGCGGCGAGCGCGGCGAGCAGGCGGCGCCAGGCGTCGCGCTCGGCCGCCGGAGTGATGTGCGGCCGCAGGCGCTCGCCTTGCGCGCGCAGCCGCGCCAAGAACGCGGCGTCTTGCTCGGCGCGCAGCAGCAGCGCGCGCAGCGCCGCGGTGTCCTCGCACGGGAAATACCCTTCGTAGTCCTCGCCGAGCAGTCCGACGTTCCCCTCGATGCGCGACGCCAGCACCGCGACGCCGGCGGCGGCGGCTTCGCTGATCGCGTTGGCGCCCCCCTCCAGCCGCGAGCTCACCGCCAGGGCGCGCGAGCCGGCCAGCAGCCGCAGCCCCTCTGCGTGCGGCAAGTCGCCGAGCCAGCGATAGCGCGGGTTGCGCGCCTGTTCCGCGCGCGCGGCCTCGGCCCAGTCCCCGCTCAGCGCCGCCCCGGCATGCGCCACCTCGATGCGCGACGCCGCCGGCAGCTCGCGCGCCGCGTAAGCCGCGCGCAGCGGATCCTTGACCGCGCGCAAGTGCGCCAGCACGCAAATCCGGAACGGCGCATCGCCGCCGGCGCGCTCCGCCGCCGGCGCGGTCGCCGATTGATAAATGACGTGCGCCTTGTCGCGCGCCGCCGCCGGCAGCCGCTTAAGCGCCAGCGGCTGCAGCACCACCAGCCGCGTCGCGATCTCCACCGACTGGCGCGCCTCCGCGCTCTCCGGCAAATCCGCGTAAAGGTCCGTGCCGGTGAGCGCGACCACCAGCGGCGCCTGCGGCCGCGCTTGCCGGAAGCGCGCGATCGCGGCGTGGCTGCGCCGCGCGTGCAAAGCGATGAGCGCGTCGCAGGCTTCGCCCTGCCAATCCTCGCCCCGGCTCACCTCATGCCCGAGTTCGCCGAGCAGTCCCGCCCAGCGCGCCGCGGTCACCGAGTTGCCGCTGCGCGGGTCGCCGCCCGGAGGTGTGAGCAACCGGATGCGCACGGATGGCGCGGCGCTAGCCGTTCCCCGCCGCGCAGGTGCGAAAGCCGGCCCAAACGTCCCGGCGGTGCGGCGGATAAAAATTGCGCCAGGTATTGCGCAGCAGCCGCGCGCGGGTGGGCCAGGCGCCGCCGCGCAGCACCTTGTGCGTGCCGAACCATGGCTGGGAGTACTCCCGGTAGGGATCGGGCGTGAAGCCGGGGTAGGGGCCGAAATCGCTCGCCGTCCACTCCCAGACGTTGCCGATCATTTGGCGGCAGCCGCAGGCGCTGTCGCCCGCCGCCAGCGCCGCCACGTCCACGGCCCCCATCGTGCGCCAGTCGAGGTTGGCGGTGGCCGCCGTCGGCGGCGCCGCGCCCCAGGGAAAGCGCCGCTGCCCCACCTCGTCGCTGCCGGGGAGCGCGGCTGCCGCCTCCCACTCCGCCTCGCTCGGCAGCCGCCGTCCCGCCCAGCGGCAATACGCCTCGGCCTCGTGCCAGTTCACGTGCAGCACCGGACGCTCGGGCTCGAGCGCCACCCAGCGGTCGAAGTCGCGCCGCCACCAGCGGCCGCCGTCGCGCCGCCAATACACCGGCTGCGTCGCCTGCGCCTGCTCGCGCCACTGCCAGCCCGCCGGGCTCCACCACTCGCGCCGCCGGTACCCGCCCTCCTCGACGAACGCCAGAAACTCCCCCTGCGTCACCGCCGCGCGCGCGATCGCGAAGGGCGCCAGCTCCACCCGATGCGCCCACTTCTCGTTATCGAAAACGAAGCCGCCGTCCTCGGGCGCCGCCCCCAGCCAGAACGGCCCGCCCGCCAGCTCCGCGTCGCCCGCGCACCCGTCCGCGCCGGCAGGGCGCGCGTCTTCGCCCGCGCCCGCGCTGGCGCCGGCGCTGCCAGCGGCGCCGTCTTCGCCCGCCGCCGCCGCGCCGAAGACCGGCGCGGGATAGCCCAGCGTCTGGCGCGTATAGGTGAACGCCTCCGTGTGCATGTCCTCGTGAAACACCCCGAGCTGGATGAAATACCGCTCCGCCTCGCTCAGCCCGCCGCGCGCGATGCGCTCCAGGATCTCGTCGCGCACGCGCACCAAGTACTCGCCCGTCTCTTTCCGCCCGGGCAGCGGCAGATCCCAGCGCGTATCGTGGGCGATGGCGGCGGAGTCGTAGAGCGCATCGGCGTCGGCGCGCAGCGGCGCCCGTCCCGCCGCGTGCCGCAGCGCCCACTTCTCCTGGAACCAGGCGACGTGGCCGATCTCCCAGAGCAGCGGATTGAGGATCGCCAGGCGCGGGCCGAGCAACTGCTCGTCGCTCAGGTCCGCGACCAGCGCCAGCGTGCGCGCGCGCGCGTCGCGCACCCATTCGGCCAGCTCGCGGTCGCTCGCCGCGAACGCGGCCTCGGGCACGCCCGCCGGGCGCATGAACGTCCTTTCGTTCGCCGCCATCGCGACGGTGGCTCCTCGGCTAGCATACCGCCGCCCACCGCGCGCCGGGCGCCGCCAATCTCCTAGCTGCGAACTCGCAGCAGTTGGCGCTCGGGTCGCTCGGCGCGTCGCCCCTTTGGCGTCTCGCCGGGGGCAATCGCCGGTAATTGGCCGGTAATTGAAGGTCCGCCGCCGGCCTCACCGCAAAGGGCCGGCCTGCGACCGCCGTCCGTCCACGCCCGGCCCTCCGGCGCGCCCGCCGCGTCCCCAATCACCGTGACCGGATCACTGTGATATGCTGCCAACCGCATTCCTGTCGCCGCCCATGTCAGCTCACGAGACTGCCCCTTCGAAGCCGCAGATGACCCGGCGCGAATTTGTCGGCGCCGGCGCTGCTGCCGCCGCGCTCACCTTGCTGCCGCGTTCGGCCCTGGGCCTGCCCACGGTGCCCGCCAGCCGCCCCATCCGCCTCGCCTCCATCGGCGTGGGCGCGCAAGGCACGCGCGTGATGATGGACTTCCTCAAGTTCGCCGACGTGCGCGTGGTCGCCGTCTGCGACGTCAACCGCGAGAGCAGCGACTACTCCGAGTGGGATCCCGGCGAAATTCTCGAAAAGCAGCGCAAGCTGCTCGGTGACGATGCCTGGGGCGCCGATTGGAAAGGCCCGACCTGCGGCCGCGCGCCCGCGGCGCGCCTGGTCGATGCCTACTACCGCAAGACCCTGCCCGCCGGCGAGCAGCGGCCGTGCGCCCAATACAACGACTTCCGCGAGCTGCTGGCGCGCGAGCGCGACGTGGACGCAGTCGTCGTCTGCACGCCCGATCACTGGCATGCGCAGATCTCGATCTACGCCCTGCGCCATGGCAAGCACGTCTTCTGCCAGAAGGCCATGGCGCACACCATCGCCGAATGCGCCCTGATGGCGCGGGCGGCGCGCGAGACCGGCCTGGCGACCCAGGTCGCGGTGATGAACGAGGCCTCCGACGCCACGCGCCATCTCACCGAATGGGTGGCGGCGGGCGTAATCGGCCCGGTGCGCGAGGTGCACAACTGGTCGCAGCGTCCCTATTGGCCGCAAGGCCTCGCCCGCCCAACGGAAATCCAGCCCGTGCCCGACGGCCTCGATTGGGACCTGTGGCTGGGGCCGGCGCCCCTGCGCCCCTTCCACCATATCTACCTGCCCTTCGTCTGGCGCGGCTGGTACGACTTCGGCGAAGGTGCCATCGGCGACATGGCCAATTACAGCTTCGACACCCTGTTTCGCGTGCTGCGGCTCACCGCCCCGACCACCGTCGAAGCCAGCTCGACGCCGCTGTTTCCCGAGAGCTTTCCCGTCGGCGAGCTGGTGCGCTGGGAATTTCCCGCGCGCGGCGAATACCCGGCGGTGACGATTCATTGGTATGACGCGCACCTGCGCCCGCCGCGGCCGGCGGAGCTGGCGCCCGGCGAGCTGATGAGCGATCCCGGCGATGGCGAGGGCATGCTCTTCGTCGGCGATCGCGGCAAGATCCTCTGCGGCTTCGAGGGCGAGCATCCCAAGCTCATCCCCGACGCGCGCCAGCAGGCCTTCAATCCGCCGCCCGACGATCTGCCCAAGTCGCCCGGCGCTTATCGCGAGTGGCTCGACGCTATTCGCGGCGGCCCCGCGCCGCGCGCCAACTTCGAGTTCGAGCAGCCGGTCGTCGAGGCGCTCTTGCTCGGCTGCATCGCCGTCCGCGCCGGTACCAAGCTGGCTTGGGATCCCGCCGCCAAACGCATCACCAGCCTGGCCGAGGGCAAGCCCGAGGACCTCGACGCCGCCAACGCGCAGATCGCGCCGCCGCGCCGCTGGCCTTGGGAGCTGGCCTAGCCGCTGCGCGCCGCCGCGCCCCGCGCCGCAGCCACCCAGAAGCCGCCCGGAGGAGCCATGTTCGCATCCGACCTCAACCGCCGCCAATTTCTGCAGGCCGCCGGCGCGCTCGCCGGCCTCGCCGCCGCCGCCGCGCGGCCCGCCGCCGCCGATCCGCTGGGCTTGCCCATCGGCTGCCAGACCTGGCCGGTGCGCGACCAAATCGCGCGCGATTTCCCCGGCACGCTGGCGACGCTGGCGCGCGCCGGCTTCAAGTCCATCGAGCTGTGCTCGCCGGTCGGCTACGCCGACAGCGGCTTCGGCGGTCTCGCCAAATATTCCGGACGCGAGCTGCGCCGCATCATCGAAGATCACGGCCTCACCTGCGTCAGCTCCCACTTCGGCATGGACGAGCTGCGCACCCAGCAGCCGGCCCGCATCGCCTGGGCGCACGAGCTCGGCCTGACGCAGATGATCGTGCCCAGCCTCGACGGCCCCCAGCATCCCACGCTCGACGACGTCAAGCGCGCCGCCGACGAGTACAACGGCATCGCGGCGCGCGCCGCCGCCGCCGGCATCCAGCAAGGCCTGCACAACGAGGGCTTCCTCGACACCAGCGTCGGCAGCCGCCGCACCTACGATCTGCTGTTCCAGTTGCTCGATCCCCGCCTGGTGAAGTTCCAGTTCCAGGTCTCTTCCATCGCCTACGGCTTCGACGCCGTCACCTATTTCACCCGTTATCCCGGCCGCTTCATTTCCATGCACGTGCAAGGCTGGTCGGCGAGGACCCGCCGCATCGTGCCGCTCGGCCAGGGTACCCTCGACTGGCGGCGCATCTTCGCCGCCGCCAAGATCGGCGGCATCCGCAACTATTACCTGGAGATGAGCCTGCCGATGATGGAAGCCAGCCTGCCCGTGCTCCATCGCCTGCGCTGACCGTTCCCGCGGCCCCGCCGCGCTTCAGCGCTGCGGAAGCGCCGGGATTTAGCGCCGTGGCGCCGCCGGGCTTTGACCTCGTGGCAGAGCCGGGCTTGAGCCCGGCGTTCGCGCCGTCATTAGCGATTCCGGGGCTTAGCCCCGGCGCCCGCGCTCACTGCGCTGACGAACGCACGAACGCCTGCGTCTCCTCCGATCCCGATCCCCGCCATCCCGCCGGCTCGTCCCAATTGGCGTGCGGCGGGCGATTGAGCACGAGATACTTCCACAGCAGCTCGCCGAAGGTGTGGTAGCGCATGCCCCGCTGCGCGTAGAAGGGCCGCAACAGCCGTCCCAAGCGCGGCAGGTTGTAGAGCGGCACGCGCGGGAAGTAATGGTGCTCGAGATGGTAGTTGGAGTTGAGAAATGCGAGACTCCAATACCAGCGCGGCTTCATCAGCGTGCTCCACTCCGCCGTGTCCTCGGGACGGATGTCGTAGTGCTGCCCCAGCCGGTTCAGCGCAAACGCCACGGGAAAGACCAGAAAGACCGGCGCCGCCCAGGCGCGCAGCATCGCCCCCCAGCCGGCGAGCAGCAGCGTCGCCGCGCCCACCGCCAAGTGAAACAGCATCGCCAGCCGCCGCTCGGCGGCGATGCGCGCCTGCAGCGCCGCCGGATAGGTGCTCGCCTCCCGCCGCGCCGCGCGGAAATAGATGAAGAACAGCGCCGGCGTGAAGTAGAGCAGCTTCAGCCAGCGGCGGTTGCGCTTGGGCGACAGATGGGCGCGCTTGGGATCGCTTTCGCTCGAGCCCAGTTCGGCGTGATGGTCGAGATGCCAGCGCGTGAACTGGGTGGCGGAGATGCCGCTGGGAATCGAGTAGGCGAGCGCCAGCGCGCGGTGCCAGCCGCCCGCCTCCGCCGGCAGCTCCGCCTCGCGCGTGCCCCGCAGCACGTTGTCGTGCACCACTTCGTGCAGCAGCACCGTGCAGTCGAAAATGCAGAAGCCCTCGACGATCGCCAGCGGCGCCCAGATCCACGGCTGCGCGAAATGCGCCGCCCCGGCGAAGGCCAGCGCCAGAACCGCGAACAAGCCCCCGGCGGCCAGGAAGTGCCGCGCCGGCTGCTTGCGGTGCAGCGCGCGCAGCGCCGCCGCGTCGAGCGCGGCCGCCAGTTCGCGCTTCAACCCCTCCGCATGTTCGGCGTAAAAATGCGGCTTCGCCACGGCTGCCCTCAATTCTACGCTGCCCCGCCCTCCGCCGCGCGCCCAAGCGGCGGCGCGCGTTTACAATTGGATAGGGATAACCATCGATCCCCCGGGGAGGAAGACCGTTGCAGCTCAGCGAAGGCAAGTTGAAGGGAATGAAGGCGGTATCCGACGAGCGCGGGGTGATCGCCGCCGCCGCCATGGATCAGCGCGGCAGCTTGGAGAAGGCATTGGCCAAGGCGGCGGGGAAGCCCGCCACGCGGGCGCAGATGGAAGAGTTCAAGATCGCCGTCGCCCGCCTGCTCACCCCCTACGCCAGCGCCATCTTGCTCGACCCGGAGTTCGGCCTGCCCGCCACCCGGCGCCGCGCCAAGAACGCCGGCCTGCTGCTCGCCTACGAGAAATCCGGCTATGACAACACGCAGCCGGGGCGCCTGCCCGACCTGCTGCCCGACCAGTCCGTGCGCCGCCTCAAGGCCGCCGGCGCCGATTGCATCAAGGTGCTGCTCTACTACACCCCCTTCGAGCGCGCCGAGATCAACGATCACAAGCACGCCTTCATCGAGCGCGTCGGCGACGAGTGCCGCGCCCAGGACATTCCGTTCTTCCTCGAGTTCGTCGGCTACGATCCCGCCGGCGGCGACGAAAAGGGGCTGGAATACGCGCGCAAGAAGCCGGAGATCGTCGCCCGCAGCATGGCCGAGTTCTCGAAGCCGCAATACGGCGTGGATATCCTGAAAGTCGAGATCCCGGTCAATCTGAAATTCACCGCCGGTACCCGCGCCTGTACCGGCGCCGCCGCCTATACCCGCGACGAAGCCAAGCGCCATTTCACCGCCGCCGCCGCCGCGGCCGGCAAGCCCTTCATCTATCTCAGCGCCGGCGTCAGCAACGCCGAGTTCAACGAGAGCTTGGCGCTCGCGGCGGAAGCCGGCGTCCCCTTCTCCGGCGTGCTCTGCGGACGCGCCACCTGGGCCGACGGCATTCCCGTCTATGCCCGCCAGGGCCTGGCCGCCTTCGAGCAGTGGCTCGAGAGCGAGGGCCGCAAGAACATCGAAGCGGTCAACGCCAGCCTGCGCGCGGCGAAGCCCTGGTTCGCCTTTTACGGCCTCGATGCCCACGGCGCCGCGCCGCGCCGCGGGGAGCCGGGCGTCGCGCCCGCCGCCCCCTTGGCCTAGCCGGTGTCCCGCGACGGCGCGCGCGACGCCTTCGGCCTGTATCTCGCCGTGCCGTTCTGCCGCGCGAAGTGCTCCTACTGCAACTTCGCCAGCGGCGTCTTTCCCGCCGCCCTGCAAGCCGACTACTGCCGCGCCCTGCTGCGCGAAATCGACCTCACCCTCGCCGCCCTCGATCTCGCGCGGCCGCCGGTGGATACCATCTATTGGGGCGGCGGCACGCCCACGCTGCTCGCCCCCGAACAGATCGCCGCGCTCGCCGCCGCCCTGCGCGAGCGCTTCGCCATCGCCCCCGGCGCCGAATTCACCGTCGAGGCCATGCCCGGCACCCTCCCGCCCGCGGTCCTCGGCGCCCTCGCCGCCGCCGGCGTGAATCGCGTCAGCCTGGGCGTGCAGTCGTTCGTCGAAGCCGAGGCGCGCGCCGTCGGCCGCCGCCAGCCGCCCGCCGCCGTCCTCGCCGATCTCGCGCATCTGCGCGCCGCCGGCATCGCCAACGTCAATCTCGACCTCATCGCCGGCTTGCCCCGCCAGACGCCCGCCTCCTGGCGCACATCGCTGGCCGCGGCGGTCGCCGCGGACGCGCCCCACATCTCCATCTACATGCTCGAGGTGGATGACGACAGCCGCTTGGGCCGCGAGCTGCGCGCCGGCGGCGCGCGCTATCACGCCGCTGCCGTCCCCGACGACGACGCCATCGCCGAGCAATACGAGACCGCCTGCGCCCTGCTCGCGCGCGCCGGCTATCGCCAATACGAGATCTCCAACTTCGCCCGCCCCGGCGGCGAAAGCCGCCACAACGAGCGCTATTGGCTGCGCCGCCCCTATCTCGGCTTCGGGCTGGACGCGCACTCCTTCACCGGCTCCGAGCGCTGGGGCAACGCCGGCGGCCTCGACGCCTACCTCGCCGCCCTCGCCGCCGGCCGCCTGCCCCGCCGGGAGCGCTGCGCGCTCACCCCGCGCATGGCGCGCGAGGAAGCGCTGTTTCTCGGCCTGCGCCGCAATGCCGGCGTCGCGGCGGCGGCCTTCGCCGGCTTCGAGACGGCGCTGGCGGAGCTCGCCGCCGCCGGCCTGCTCGCCGCGCAGGGCGGGCGCGTCGCCCTGACGCCGCGCGGCCGCCTGCTCTCGAACGAAGTCTTCGCCCGCTTCCTCTGACCCCCGTCAGTCCCGCTCCTGCTGTAGGGCGGGCATTCTTGCCTGCCAGTTTTGCCGCGGGGTGCGCAGCCTTGCCTGCCGGTCTTGGCCTCCCCGTCAGCCTGCCGTCGCGTCTCCCCGATCCCAGTTACTCTAGCTCTATGCGAGGACGCTTCACCCCCAAGGGCATGACCGACGTGGCGGAAATGGAGGAGCGCGGCGTCTCCTCCGCCGTGGACCTGCGCAGCGACACCGTCACCCGCCCCAGCGCCGAGATGCGCCGCGCCATGGCCGCCGCCGAGGTCGGCGACGACGTCTACGGCGAGGACCCCACCGTCAACCGCCTGGAGCAGCGCGCGGCCGAGATCTTCGGCCGCGAAGCCGCCCTCTTCGTCCCCACCGGCACCATGGGCAACCAGATCGCCGTGCATCTCCACACGCGGCCGGGGCAGGAGATCGTCTGCGAAGCGCGCAGCCACGTCTATAACTACGAAATGGCGATGGCCGCGGCCTTCTCCGGCTGCCTGGTGCGGCCCGTCGCCAGCAGCGACGGCCGCCTGGATTGGCGCCAGGTGGCGCCCCAGCTCTCGCTCGCCGCGCCCTACCATCGCGCGCGCACCGGCTTGGCCGTGCTCGAGAACACCCACAACATGGCCGGCGGCGTGGTGACCGGCGCCGCCCAAACCGCCGAGCTCTGCCGCCGCTTTCACGAGCTGGAAATTCCCGTGCACCTCGACGGCGCGCGCATCTTCAACGCCGCCGCCGCCGCCGGCGCCAGCGTCGCCGAGTTGTCGCGCGATTGCGACTCGGTGATGTTTTGCCTCTCCAAGGGCCTGGGCGCGCCGGTCGGCTCGATGCTCGCCGGCAGCCGCGACTTCATCCATCGCGCCCGCATCGTCCGCAAGATGCTGGGCGGCGGCATGCGCCAGGCCGGCGTGCTCGCCGCCGCCGGCCTGGTGGCGCTCGAGAAAGGGCCGGCGCGGCTGGCGCAAGATCATGCGCTGGCGAAACGGCTGGCCGAGGGCTTGGCCGAGATTCGCGGCGTCGAGATCGATCCCGCCCGCGTCGAAACCAACATCGTCATCTTCGGCACCGCGCGCACCGGCTTCTCCGCCGCCGAAATCGTCGCCCGCATGGCCGAACATAACGTGCTCGCCGGCGCCGCCGGCCCCGACGCCATTCGCCTGGTCACCCATCTCGACGTGGACGCCGCCAAGATCGAAGAGGCGCTGCGCGTCATCCGCGCCGCCATCGAGCGCGCCTAGCCGGTCCCCGCTCCTCGTTCCGTCCTCCAAAATAGTCCCTCGCGTGCCCTAAAATTGCCTTACATGCCACGAGGGGACGTGGGGGCGTGCGCCCCGCTCACGGGATTGACGACGGCCGAAGCCGAGGCGCGGCAGCGCGAATTCGGCCCCAATCGCGTCGAGGAGGAGCGCCGCCGCCCCCTGCGCGCCTTCTTGGGCAAGTTTTGGGCGCCCGTTCCCTGGATGCTCGAAGCCACCGTGGTGCTCGAACTGCTCGTGCGCAAGCGCGACGACGCGATCATCATCGCCGCCCTGCTCGTATTCAACGCCATTCTCAGCTTCACCCAGGAGAACCAGGCCAACCGTGCGCTCGCGCTGCTGCGCGCGCGCTTGCGCGTGCAGGCGCGCGTCTTGCGCGACGGCCGCTGGCAAACGACCGCCGCCGAGCGCCTCGTGCCGGGCGACGTCATCCATCTGCGCCTGGGCGACCTCGCTCCCGCCGATGTGCGGCTGCTCGCCGGCGCGCTGCAAGTGGATGAATCCGAACTCACCGGCGAATCGCTGCCGGTGGCGAAATCCGCCGGCGCCCTCGTCTACGCCGGCTCGCGCCTGAAGCACGGGGAGGCCGACGGCGAAGTCACGGCCACCGGCGCCCGCACCTATTTCGGCAGGGCCGCCGAACTGGTGAAGACCGCGAAGACCGCCAGCCACCTGCAAGAACTCATTTTCACGATCGTCAAATATCTCATCGCCCTCGACGCCGCGCTGGTGGCCGCGCTGCTGATGTACGCGCCCTTCGCGCGGCTGCCGTGGGCCGAGGCCTTGCCGTTCGCGCTGATTCTGCTGGTGGCCTCGGTGCCCGTGGCGCTGCCGGCGACCTTCGCCGTGGCTACGGCCCTGGGCGCGCTGGAGCTGTCACGCCACGCGGTGCTGGTGACGCGCCTCTCCGCCATCGAAGAGGCGGCGGCCATGGACGTCCTCTGCACCGACAAGACCGGCACCATCACCGAAAATCGCCTGGCGGTCGCCCAGGTGCAGCCGCTCGCCGGCCATTCCGCCGCCGAAGTCCTGCGCTTTGCCGCGCTGGCCTCCGATGCCGCCACGCAGGACCCGATCGATCTCGCCATCCTCGCCGCCGCCGGGAAGGCGGGCGCGCTCGTTGCCCCGCCCCAACGGCTGCACTTGATCCCCTTCGACCCGGCCACCAAGCGTTCCGAGTCCGTTTACGAGCACGGCGCCGGCCGCCTCCGCGTCGTGAAAGGCGCGCCTGACGCCGTGTTCGGCGCTGGCGAGGCCGCCGCTGCGGCCGCCGCCGTCGCCCGCCTCGCCGCCACCGGCGGACGCGTTCTCGCCGTCGCCGCCGGCGAGGGAGGCAGCCTGGAAGCCGTCGGCCTCCTCGGCCTGCAAGATCCCATTCGCGCCGACTCGAAGGCGCTGGTGCAGAGCCTGCAGCGCCTGGGCGTGCGCGTCATCATGATCACCGGCGACGGCGCCGCCACCGCGCGCGCGGTTGCCGCCCAGGTCGGCATCGGCGAGCGCGTCGGCAGCGCCGCCGACCTGCAAGACGGCGCCGCCGCCGCCGACCGCTGCGACGCCTTCGCCGGCGTCTTCCCCGAAGACAAGCTCCGCCTGGTCGCCGCCTTGCAGCGCCGCGGCCACATCGTCGGCATGACCGGCGACGGCGTCAACGACGCCCCGGCGCTCAAGCAGGCCGAGACCGGCGTCGCCGTCGCCAGCGCCACCGACGTCGCCAAGGCGGCGGCCAGCGTCGTGCTCACGGAAACCGGCCTCTCCGGCGTCCTGCGCGCCGTCGAAACCGGCCGCCGCATTCACCAGCGCATGCTGACCTACACGCTCAACAAGATCATCAAGACGCTCGAGATCGGCATCCTGCTCAGCCTCGGCGTGATGCTCGCGCGGGCGTTCGTGATCACGCCGCTGCTGGTGGTGCTGCTGCTCTTCACCAACGACTTCGTCACCATGGCCATCGCCACCGATCGCGTCTCGTTTTCGCCGGAGCCCGACCGCTGGGACATCGCCACGCTCGTGCTGACCGCCGCCGTGCTCGCGGCCTTCGTGCTCGCGCTGTCCTTCGCCGTCTTCTTTTATGGCCGTGACGTGCTGCGCCTGCCGCTGGGACAGCTTCAAACCCTGGTGTTCCTCCTGCTCGTCTTCACCGGGCAGGGCAACGTCTATCTCGTGCGCGAGCGCGGCCGGCTGTGGCGCTCGCGCCCCAGCCGCTGGCTCCTGCTGGCCTCGGCCCTCGATCTCATCGCCGTCGCCGCCCTGGCGGGCAAGGGAGTCTTGATGGCCCCGCTCCCCTGGCGCCTCATCGTCGAGCTGCTCGTGGTCGTGGCGGTCTTCACGGTCGCCATTGACGGCGTCAAAGTGCGGGTGTTCCGCCGCTTCGCCGTTCGCTGACCCCGCGGCCGGCCCGCGCCCCGGTCCGCCCCGCCCTGCGCGCGCGGGTGTATGATGGCGGGCGCTCCCATGCCTCGCCTCCGCCTGCTGGCGCTCGCCGCGTCTCTCGCCGCCCTCGCCGCTGCGCCGCCCGCCGCCCCGGCGCAAACCCCGCCCCCAGCCCGCACGCAGACGCTCGCGGTCCCCGGCCTCGAGCGTCCGGTAACCATCCGCATCGACCGCTGGGGCATCGCCCACATCTACGCGCATAACGAGCACGACCTGTTTTTCGCGCAGGGCTACAACGTCGCCCGCGACCGGCTCTTCCAGCTCGAGATTTGGCGCCGCCAGGCGACCGGCACCGTGGCCGAGATCCTCGGCCCCGCCGAGCTCGACCGCGACATCGGCGCCCGCCTGTTCCAGTTTCGCGGCGATCTCGACCGCGAGCTGCGCTGGTATCACCCCGACGGCCCGGCGATCGTCCGCGCCTTCGTCGCCGGCATCAACGCCTACATCGCGCGCACCCGCCGCGATCCCGGCTTGCTTACGCCCGAGTTCCAGATGCTCGGCATCCGGCCCCAGCCCTGGAAGCCCGCCGACGTGGTCTCGCGCTTCAACGGGCTGCTCGGCAACGTGCGCCAGGAGCTGAACGTGGCGCTGGCGGTGCGCGCCATCGGCGCCGCCCGCGTCGCGCAGCTCGAGTCCTTCCAGCCGCCGCATCCCGATCTGCGGATGGATCCCGCCGTCAATGCATCGCTGCTGAGCGAGCGCATCCTGGCCTTGTACGCCGCCTTCCGCACGCCCATCCGTTTCACCGCCGCCGAGCTCGCCCCCGCCTATCGCGCCGCCTCCCCCGCCGCGCGCGCCCGCGCCCTCGCCGACCTCGACGCCTGGGCGCGCTGGACCACCGCGCCCACCGTCGCCGACCTCGACGTGCGGCGCGACGTCATCGGCAGCAACAACTGGGTGGTCGCCGGGAGCCGCGCCGCCGCCGGCCTGCCGCTCATGGCCAACGATCCCCATCGCGTGCAGGAGGCGCCCTCGCTGCGCTATTGGGTGCATCTGGTCGCGCCCGGCTGGGACGTGATCGGCGGCGGCGAGCCGGCGCTGCCCGGCGTCTCCATCGGCCACAACCGCTACGGCGCCTGGGGCCTGACCATCTTCGGCGGCGACGAAGAAGACCTCTACGTGTACGCCACCAATCCCGCCAACCCGCTGCAATACCGCTATCGCGGCCGCTGGGAGACGATGCGCGTGCTCGCCGCCACGATTCCGGTGAAGGGGCGCGCGCCGGTGGCCGTCGCGCTCAAGTACACGCGCCACGGCCCGGTGGTCTTCGAAGATCCGGCGCATCATGTGGCCTATGCCGTCCGCGCCGCCTGGCTGCAAACCGGCAGCGCGCCCTATCTCGCCAGCCTGCGCATGGATCAGGCGCGCACCTGGCGCGAGTTCCGCGATGCCTGCGCCTACTCGCGCATTCCCTCCGAGAACATGGTCTGGGCCGGACGCGACGGCCATATCGGCTGGCAGGCGACCGGCATCGCGCCGCTGCGTCCCAACTGGAGCGGCCTGGTGCCGGTGCCCGGCGACGGCCGCTACGAATGGGCCGGCTTCCTGCCCATCCTCGAGCTGCCGCACGTCGTCGATCCCGCCCAGGGCTTCTGGAACACCTCGAATAACTACCTGATCCCGCCCCACTGGCCCTACCGGGAAGCGCTCACCTACCAGTGGGCCGATCCCTTCCGCGCCGAAGTCGTCGCCGAGGTCCTCGCGCGCGGCAGCCGTTTCGACGTCGCCGCCATGGAGGCGCTGCAGAACGACTACCTCTCGATTCCCGCGCGCCGCCTGGTGCCGCTGCTCGCCGCCGTGCGGACGCCCGGCGCCGCCGTCGAGCGCGCGCGCCAGGCGCTCTTGCACTGGAATTACGTCCTCGACCCGGATTCCGCCGCCGCCGGCATCTACCAGAAGTGGCAAAACCATCTCCAGGCGGATCTCTATCGCCTGCGCGTCCCGCCCGCCGCGCGCCCCTATATCGGCCGCCTGGGCCTGGCCAAGATCATCGGCTGGCTCGAGCGGCCCGACGCCCGCTTCGGCCCCAACCCCGCCGCCGCCCGCGACGCCGTGCTGGCGAACGCCCTCGCCGAAACCGTGCGCGAGCTGGCGGCGCGCTTCGGGCCCGACCCCTCGCGCTGGCGCCTGGGCGCCTTCCATCACGCCACGATCTTTCATCCGCTCAGCCCGGCGCTGCCCCCGGCGCTGCGCGCCCGCTTCGACGTCGGCGCCCTGCCGCGCGGCGGCGACGCCTATACCGTGGACGCCACCGGCGACGGCGGCAACCAAATCGCCGGCGGCTCGTTCAAGATCATCGCCGATACCGCCGACTGGGATCGCTCCGTCGGCCTCAATAACCCCGGCCAGTCCGGCGACGTCCGCAGCCCGCACTATCGCGACCTCTATCCCCTCTGGGCCCGCGGCCGCTATTTCCCGATCTACTTCTCGCCCGCCCGCGTCGCCGCCGCCACCGAACGCACCCTCCTCCTCACCCCCGCCCCCCGCTGACTCTGCCCGTGGACGCTGGGCGTCGGCCGCCTGGCGCCCCATCGCAGACGCTCGCGCTTCCCGGCCGCCGGCGGCGCCCCGAGTTAACCACCGAAAATCCAGCCAGCCGAGGCGCGCCCCGGGGTGGGAGAACGAAGCCCTGCGAAGCTCATCGCCCCGCCCACCAGGAGTAAGTCGGAGGTTGACGCCCCAACGTTCAATGAATCAGGTGCAGCGCCTTCTTCCCGTCCAGGACCGCATCGGTGACCAGCCGTTGATCAAAGCTGGCCAGTTGGCCGTTGTGCGCGCGCGCAAGCGCCAAGAGATAACTGTCGGTGACGTGAGCCGAATCCAGGAGACGCGCTGTGTTCACGCGCCGGCGGTTCAGCAGCGTCACGTCGTCGGGCCAGAATGCATGGCCGGGCAGCGCTCGGAATTGAACCAGCAACTCGGCGACTGCCGCCGGAGAACCAGGGGAATTCGGATAGCGCGGATGGCCCACGATCCGCAGGACGCCGTTTTCGGTGAGCGGACATGTGGCCCAAGCTTTGCGGCCTTGCCGTTCAAACCACGCGTGCGCTCGATCGTGCTGCATGTGCCCCGGATCGATCAGGGCGATCATCACGTTGATATCGAGCAAGAACGTCACGGCAGATCCTCACGGAGTTGCCGGATCAGCTCTGACGTGACTCGCTGCGCTCTCCCGCGCACGTTGAGCAGCGGCACGCCATTGCGGCGTTTCGCGTTGGATCCTCCTCCCACGAGTGCCCGTCTCGCCAAAGAGGAAATGATTTCCCCCACGGATTTCTTCTCCATCGCCGCCATCTCTTTGGCCGCGCTCAGCACGTCGTCGTCGATCGCCAGGGTCGTCCGCATAAGGCCATCCGCATCACGCATCATACATCAGATGCGAAGTCATCAGATGCGAGCCCGAACCCAGCCCTTGGCGCCGGCCGCCGAGTTCCAGCACCGAAGATCCAGCCAGCCGCGACCGAGCGGGGATGCGCGGCCCTGCGAAGCTCATCGCCCGGCCCGGTCCGGCCCGGAGACATGGGTAACGGAATGTACCGGCTACATGGGTAACAGTTTTGGGCCGAACGGATTTTCGAGCGGTTCGAGCACTCTGGTCTCGAGATCGAAGTAGCCCAGATCATAGT
>Ga0209061_1001065_pt1 | contig 51206 bp, 56 predicted proteins | sample Coa_R1_10_FD_187157 | JGI IMG/M metagenome (GOLD analysis project Ga0209061, IMG submission 187157) | Surface soil microbial communities from Centralia Pennsylvania, which are recovering from an underground coalmine fire - Coalmine... | ecosystem: Environmental > Terrestrial > Soil >...
CCCATGGACCCGTAGAACCCGGCGTCGCCGAAGCTGAAGATCCCGCCGTCGGAGGCGACGAGCCAGTACCCCTTGCCGTCCGGGGTGGACGCCATCCCGACGACCGGCGCGCGCAGGGCCTTGCCACCCATGGACCCGTAGAACCCGGCGTCGCCGAAGCTGAAGATCCCGCCGTCGGACGCGACCTCCCAGTAACCGCCGTTCACCGCGTCGCCGGCGATGCCGACGACCCGGGCCGCGAGCGCGTGGCCCGCCATCGACCCTGCGAAGACGGCGGTGCCCGCGGCGAACACGCCGCCGTTCGACGCCACCTCCCAGTACCCGCCGGGCTTCGCTGCCGCGGCGAGCCCGGTCACCGCGGCAGAGAGGGTCGACGTCGAGGCAGCAGACGCAGCAGGGGTCGTGACAGACGACGGCATCGACGTCGAACGCGAGGAACGCGAGCGTGCGCGCGTCGTGGCGTGGGCGGCTGCGGAGACAGAGCGTGACGCCGACGGGAGCACGGCGGAGGAGATGACGAGCGCACATGCCGCGGCGCCAACGAGCGCGCTCGCGTGCAGTGCTCGACGTGAACGTCCAATGCGAGTGCCGATCCCCAACCCTCCGCCATCCCCTTTCCCGACTCGGCGGCAACGGTAACGAGGCTACCAAGGTGCCCGGGTGCGGGAAAGGCGCGGTGTTGCAACTGGTCGTGCGGGCTGCGGGTGCTCAGTTCTTGGCGCGGACGGAGTGCGCGTGAGCGGATCCGCTCGGCCGACGTTTCTTGCGATCGGCCATAAGACCCTGCCTGCACGTGCGTTTACACATTGACGCGGGTGGAGATTCCCTGGGCCGGGATGTGCCCTGGACCCGGGCACTGGAACGCAACATGAGAGGTGCAACGTGAGACGGACCATGCCTTCACAGGCGAGCACAACGTCGTCACCGATGAGGACTTCACACGTGACGAAGGGCGCATCCACCGTTGCGGCGGCGACGGCGGTCGCGCTCGCGGCAGTCATGGGGGGACCCGTTGTCGGGCTGGGCGCAGGCGTTGCGGGCGCGTCTTCGAGCGGGCACGCGCACACACACGGCGGAGCCTCTCCGCACGCGCCGCATGACAGCGGCGCACCGAAGGCGAGCCAGCAACCGAGCAAGTCCCCGCAGCAACCGAGCACGTCCCCGCAGCACAGCTCGCAGCCGCCGAGCACCACCAAGGCCCCGCAGCACAGCTCGCAACCGCCGAGCACCACCAAGGCCCCGCAGCACAGCTCGCAACCGCCGAGCACCACCAAGGCCCCGCAGCACAGCTCGCAACCGCCGAGCACGTCCCCGCAGCACAGCTCGCAGCCCAGCGGAGCTCAGGGTGCGAGCGCACCCCCGGGGAACAACGGCACGATCAAGATCGACCAGACCAAGGTCTCCACAGGGCCGGGGATGGAGGCGAACCATCCGCACGTGAGCTGTTCGTTCCTCCTGGCCTTCTTCGGCTACGACACCGGCACGAGAACGGCGACAATCAGCTTGACCGCGATGCCGCCGAGCGGCTCGTTCACCCCGGTCATGCCGACGACGGGACCCACCTCGACGACCTTCACAGTGCCGGCGCGGCGCAGCGGCAACCAGCTCGACGCCACATACACCTACCGGCTCGACGTGAGCGGGCTCAAGGCTGCCCGGCAGGGCTACCACATCAAGGTCACCGTGGACGTGACAGGGTCCAAGGGCGCCGACGAGAAGCACAAGGTCTTCTGGTACGAGCCCTGCACATCGACAACGGGCACGCCCGCGTCCTCGTCGTCAGGGTCCTCGACGTCGAGGTCTTCGTCGTCAGGGTCCTCGTCGTCGGGGTCTTCGTCCGGGTCGCGCTCGGGGGCGTCGGCCGGCACTGGGACCGGCGCGGGCTCGACCGGCGCCTCTCACAGCTCGGCGGGGTCCACAGGGAGTGCCCCCGCCTCAACCGGCCAGACCAGCGGCTCCACCCGGGCGACCGGGAGCAGCGCGGGCTCGAGTGGCGCGACGGGCTCGTCTCGCAGCGCTGCTTCGGCCGGCGCGACGACGAGCGCGCGAGGCGCCCCGACGCGACAGGACATGGCGTCGAGCGCGGTGACACTCGGCGAAGGCCTGCCCCCGGTGCCGGGGAGGGTCTCGCTCGCGTCGAGCTCGACAGTGCCGACCGGTGCTCCGGGTACCGGCGGGACGCCGCCCGTGGCCGGCGAAGGCTGGCTGGCCGGGGTCGGGGCCGCAGTCTCGCTCCTCGGCGTCGCAGCCTGGGAGCGCCGTCGGCGCTTCCTGCGCCGGTCCTGACGGGCCCGTACGCAGGTCTCGCGAAGCCCAAGACCGATCGGAGCCTCTGTGACCAGGCATCGGGTCCTCCAGGTGATCGCGGTGCTGGCCGTGTCCGGCGGGCTGGCGCTGAGCGCCTACGCGGTCTTCGCGTCGCGCCGTGTCAGCCCGCCGACGCCGCAAGCCGGTGACGCTCGTGCGACGGCGGCCGTGGCCACCGGCGCGTCCTCTCCCAAGGTCGTGCCCTCGCCGCCGGTCCGCATCACCATCCCCAGCATCGGGGTCGCGTCCGTGCTCGGGCCACCGCGGGGCCTGACGCCGCAGGGCACGATCGACGACGCCCCGTTGTCGGGGCCGATCTGGTCGCTGCCGTGGTGGTACGACAGGGGCCGGATCCCCGGCGAACCCGGGTCGGCGGTGATCCTCGGTCACGTGGACTCGGCGAGCGGGGCGGGACACCTCGGCGTCTTCTTCCGCCTCGGCGATCTCCGCCCGGGCGCACTCGTGACGGTGACGCTTGCCGACGGGACCGTGACGCGCTGGACGGTGGAGTCCGTGGACATGTACCCGGACACAGGGTTCCCCGACTCCGTGGTCTACGACCCCTCGGGCCCGCCGCGGCTTCGCCTCGTGACGTGTGGCGGCGCCTTCGACTAGTCCACGCACCACTACGAGTCGGCGATCGTGGTCACCGCGTCGCTCACCGGCGTCTCGCCGAGCCCCGCCACGACTCGCTGACCGACCCGACCGCGCGCACCTTCGACAACTTCAATGCGGCGCCGCGCGTGCCGATCTTCCTGCTGGTCGTCCGAACGGATTGGACGGAGGGAGCCAAGGAGTGGCACCGAGGAAGGGCGCGCCGCGCCGCGGACACATGCCGGGGGTCGCCTGTGCGATCGCGGTCTTCGTCTGGAGCCTCGTCGCGGCCTCCGGCGCGTCGGCTGCATCGGCGGCAGCCGCCGCACCGGCTGCACCCGTCCACTCTGCCTCGCAACCGGCGATCACCACTGCGAACTGGTCGGGCGAGGTGGAGAGTGGCCCCGGCGCCTCCTTCGTCACCGCCTCCGGCCAATGGGCGGTCCCTGCCGTCGAGGCGACGTGGGGCCTGACCGTGACCGTCACATGGGTCGGCATCGGCACGCTCGGGCAGGAGAAGCTCGTCCAGTGCGGCACGTACGAGTGGTCCCAGGACGGCCGCACCGGCTACCGCGCCTTCTACGAGACACTGGGCTCGGGCACCGTGACCTTCTTCCCCGGTCCGGTCGCCCCCGGCGACCAGGTGACCGGGTCGGTCACCGAGACCACCAGGGGCCCGGTGGCTGCTCCGGCTCACCGACGCCACGAGAGGGTGGGTCACACAGGTGCTCGTCGCCTACACAGACGGCTCGTCGGGGGATGCCGAGTGGATCACCGAGCGGCCGTCGCTCGGGGCGGGGCCCGCTGCGCTCGCCGCCTACGGCGCGACGCGCTTCACCCACCTCGCGGCGGCGGGCACCGGGCTCGCGCACGCCTCCCTGTCGCCCGTCACGATGGAGGTCACAGGCTGGGTGATGTCGCGTCCCGTGGACGCCAGCGCCCGCACAGGCCGGAGCTTCACCGACGTCTTCACCCCACCGCCCCCTGTGGTCACAGGGATCGTGCCCGTCTGGACAGGCTGCGCGACACAGTGCGGCGCGACCATCCACGTGGTCGGGCAGTGGTTCTACGGGGTGCAAGCTGTGCGCGTCGGACCCCGGCTGGCCCAGGTGCTCTCGGTCACCGAGACAACACTGACGGTCCGCGTGCCACCTGGGTCGAGTACACAGCAGCTCACCGTGGTGACCCGCTCGGGGACGAGCAGGCAGACCCCGACATCGCTCCTCTGGCTGTGATCCCAGCCGGCCGCCGGCTCGCCCGGCGATGGGTCTCTAAATGACTCTAAAGACTCTACACAACTCTAACGCCGACGCACCCTGGGGACGTACCCTGGGGTGGTGCCCAACCCGTTCCATCCGACCTTCGGGGTGAGCCCCCCGCTGCTGGTGGGCCGCGACGACCTGATCGAGCAGTTCGTCGAGGCGTTGGAGGACGGTCCCGGAGCGGGGGGCCGGGCGACCCTCTACACGGGTGCTCGCGGATCGGGCAAGACGGTCATGCTCAACGCCGTCGAGGACCGGGCGAAGGCGCTCGGGTGGGTGGTCGTGAGCGAGACCGCCGCGCCCGGGTTCGTCCGCCGCATCAGCCGCGAGCACCTTCCGGCCTTGCTGCAGGCGTTCGACCCCGATGCGGTTCGTCGGCGCCTGAGCGGCATCACCGCTCCGTTCAACGTCGGAGGAGTGAGCTGGGCCACGATCGAGACGCACCTCGCCGAAGCCGGTCTGCGCAGCCAGATCCAGCTCCTCACCGACCTCCTCGGCGAGCACGGCACCGGCCTGCTCATCACGTTGGACGAGATCCACCAGAACCAGATCGGCGAGCTGCGAGAGCTCGCCACCACGGTGCAGCACGCCTTCCGCGAGGAGCGACAGCTCGCCTTCGTGGGTGCGGGGTTGGCGTCGGCCGTGAGCGACGTGACGGCCGACGAGGTGCTCACCTTCTTGCGGCGCGCCGAGCGCCACTCGCTCGGGCTGCTCGGACGCAAGGACGTCGAGCGCGCCCTGCGGGAGCCGGTCGAGGCGTCGGGTCGGAGCGTCGGAGACGAGGCCCTTGCGATCATGGCGGAGGGGACCCAGGGCTACCCGTTCTTGATCCAGCTCGTCGGCGCGCAGTCCTGGCGTCTGCGCCCTCGGGCCGCAGAGATCTCCGTCGACGACGCGAGGCGGGGGGTCGCCAACGCGCGCCGTCGTCTTGGGTCCCTCGTCCACGAGCCCGCGCTCGCCGGCACGTCGGCGGTTGATCGCTCCTTCCTGCTGGCGATGGCCGAAGACGACGGTCCCTCGAAGATGGCCGACATCCAGGCGCGGATGCACGTCGACGTCAACTACGCGAGCCAGTACCGGCTGCGCCTGATCGCCGCAGAGCTGATCGAGCCTGTCCGACGCGGGGTCGTCGACTTCGCACTTCCATACCTGCGCGAGTACCTGCGGGAGCACGCCGACGCTGACCGGTGAGCCCGGTCCACGATGGCGACTGGCGCCGGCCGGCTGTGGAGGCGCCGAGGGCGGGTCAGCCCGCGGCGCCGCCGGGGGACCCTCAGGCGGTGAGCAGCACCACCTTGCCGAGCTTCTTCCCCTCGGTGAACCGGTCGTAGGCCGCGGGCGCCTCGGCGAGGGGGAAGGTGGCGCAGACCGGGACCCGCACCCGCCCTGCGGCGAGGAGGGGGAGCACGTGCGCCCGCACCGCAGCGGAGACCTCCGCCTTCTCGGCCCGGCTCCTGCTCCTGAGCGTGGAGCCGCCGATCCACGCGCGGGCGCCCATCAGCGTGCGCAGGTCCAGCTCGACGCGCGCGCCGCTCCCGACGCCGACGACGGCGACCCGGGCGCCCGTGGCGAGCGCGCCCAGGGCCTGGGGCAGCGAGGCCGCGCCGACGAGCTCGAGCACGACGTCGTAGGGACCGTGGGAGGCGAGGTCGTCGGCGCCCACCACCTCGGCAGCGCCGAGCGCGGCGACCTGCTCGCGCAGCGACGGCTCGCGCACCGAGGCGACGACCGTCGCGCCGGCGGCCGCGCCGAGCTGGACGGCGGCGACCCCGACGCCGCCTGCGGCGCCGGTGACGAGCAGTCGGTCCCCGACCGAGAGCCCGGCGCGCGTGAAGAGCGCGTCGTACGCCGTGGAGAAGGCCTCGGGGAACCCACCCGCCTCCTGCCAGGAGAGCGAGTCGGGGACCGGGACGAGGTGGCTCGCGTCGACCACGGCCAACGTCGCCTGAGCCCCGCCGCCCACGATCGCCATCACCCGTGCGCCGTGCTCCACGCCGCGCACCTGGGCGCCGAGACCGACGACCTCCCCGGCCAGCTCGAGCCCCAAGATGTCCGCCGGCGCGCCCGCAGGGGCGGGGTAGTGCCCGCTGCGCTGGAGCATGTCGGCGCCGTTCAGCCCTGCCGCGCGCACGGCGACGAGGACCTCGGTGTCGCCGGGGACCGGGTCCGGGCGTGGCGCGACGTGCAGCTCCCCGTTCTCGACGACGACGGCTCGCATCGCGCTACCGGCGCCCCATCCCCGGCTTGATCGTACGACGCTGCTCGCTCATGGCTCTCAGGAACCCTCGCTGCCCTGCACCGCTCCACTCCTCAGGCTGGCTTGGCACGATAGCGGCATGGTCCGGATCCGGGCTCACGCTCGGTCTCGGCCCTCCCACTCGCGCCGGAGGAGCCCGTAGACCCAGGAGTCGGAGACCTCGCCGTCCACCATGCAGTCCTCGCGAAGCGTCCCTTCGCGCACGAACCCGAGCTTCTCCAGCACGCGGGCCGACGCGACGTTGCGCGTGTCGGTCTCGGCCTGGACGCGTCGCAGCCCGAGGGTGTCGAACGCCCACCCGAGCAGCGCGCCAGCGGCCTCCGTGGCGTAGCCCCGGCCCCAGGCCGCGTCGGTGAAGCAGTAGCCGAGCGAGGCACGCCGGTGGTCGGCGTCCCAGTGGTGCAGGCTGCACCAGCCGATGAACGCCCCGTCCTCGGCGCGCTCGACGGCGACGCGCACCGCGGTGCCCTCCTCGGCCATCTGCCGGCACGCCTCGACGAAGCGCTCGGCCCGCTGCGGATCGCTCCAGGGGGGAGCGTCCCAGTAGCGCAGGACGTACGCGTTCGACTGGAGCGCGAAGAGGTCGGCCGCGTCCGCCTCGACGAAGGGGCGAAGCCGCAGGCGGGCGGTCTGCAGCGTCGGGACGGGCAGGGGCACGGGGAGCCATGCTCGTCTCCGCGCGCTGGTGGGGTCAACCGCCGGGGCGAGCGCACCAAGGGGCGTCGCCTCCGACGTCCTGTGGGACGATGCCCCCGTGGACCGCCGCACCAGCCCCGCGCCCTTCGAGGCGGCGATCTTCGACATGGACGGCCTGCTCGTCGACTCCGAGCCCCTCTGGCACCAGGCCGAGGTGGAGGTGCTCGGGTCCCTCGGCGTGCCCATCGCCGAGGGCGACCCGCGTCGCACCAAGGGCATCTTCGTGCGCGAGGTCGCGCGCTACTGGTACGAGCGCTTCCCCTGGGACGGCCCGTCGACCGACGAGGTGGCGAGGCGGATCGTCGACCGGGTCATCGAGCTGGTGGGGGAGCGAGGACGGCTCCAGCCGGGGGTGGACCGGGCCATCTCGCTGTGCGCCGGGCACGGGCTCGCGCTCGCGGTCGCCTCGTCCTCGGAGCACCGGCTCGTCTCCTACGTCCTCGCGCGCTTCGACCTCGCCCGGCACTTCGCCTTGGCGCACTCCGCCGAGGACGAGCCCTACGGGAAGCCCCACCCTGCGGTCTTCCTCACGACGGCGGAGCGGCTCGGCTGCGCGCCGGACCGCTGCCTCGTGTGGGAGGACGCGCCCGCCGGGGTGCTGGCGGCGAAGGCGGCGCGCATGACCTGCGTGGCGGTGCCGGCGGCCGACGAGCGGACATCGCCCGTGCTCGGGATCGCCGACGCCGTCCTCGGGTCCCTCGAGGAGGCCGACGAGGGGCTCTGGGACCGCCTCGTGGCGGCGCGCCGCCCCTGATCGCGGCAGTCACCAGGTCAGTGCCGTCAGTGGGCGCAGAGGCAGAACGGGTGGCCCTCGGGGTCGGCGTAGACGCGCCAGTTGGCACCCTCGGGGAGCTGGTCCGCCCGGGCCAACACGGTCGCGCCGAGCTCGAGCACCCGCAGCTCGTCGGCTTCGATGTCGTCCACGGCGAAGTCCAGGTGGAACTGCTGGGGCCGCTCCTGGCCGGGCCAGCTCGGTGCCCGGTACCCCTCCACTCGCTGGAAGGCGAGCGGCGTCCCGTCGAAGTCGTGGACCTCCGCCCAGCCGGGCTCTTCGTCCTGCACGACCACACGCCCCCCGAGCACGGCAGCGTAGAACTGTGCGAGCCGGAGCGGGTCGGCGCAGTCGAGCGCAACCGCCTGGAGCCTCTTGATCATGGCCGTCGTGCCTTTCGCTTGTCGCGGTCCTGGCCGCCGGCGGCCCGTGCAGGGCTCCGCGACGAGCGGAGCTGCCCCGGCCGCTGGCGTGCCGCGGGCTTGGCGAGCACGTAGCGACCGTGGCCGACTCGGGCCACCCGTCCCTCGTCGATGAGGGCGACGAGCGCCTGGCGCAGGCTCGGCATCGCTACCTGCCGGCCGAGGTGCTCGGTCGACAGTGCGGCGAGCTGCGCCGGGCCGACCCTCGCGGCGCCGCGGCCCAGCTTGCGGCTGTCATGTTCGAGGTCGGCCATGACCTCGACCACCGCGTCCATGAGCTGGGTCCGCGATAGCACGCGCGTCCGCTCCCGCCCGCCCGGCCCGAGCTTGAACGGCTCCACCACCTCGTCGGGGACCCGCTTCCACCAGTGGTCGGCGTCGCCGGCGCCGTGGACGGCCTTGGTGGTCGCCTTGAGGCTGAGCCCCACGACGTCCGCCACTTCCTGCCAGGTGCGCCCGGCGTCGTGGAGCGCCTTCAAGGCGTCCCTCCGGAGGTCCGAGAGCCTGCCGGTGAGCTCACGCGCCTCGCGGTGCGCCTCCACAGCCCGGACCGCCCGCCGCTCGGGATCCCGGATCCGCAAGAGCTCCGCCTCGATACCGCCCACCTGGATGCCCCTCTTCCCGGGCACGTCACCTCCGTATCCGCCTTCCGCCCAGCACGGCCTGTCCAGATGGGGGTTACCCCATCGTACTCCTGCGGGCTCCCGAGGGGGTGGACGCCGAGGCTCCCGCGATGCACGGCCTGTGCAAGGCGAAGCCCCGCGCCGGCTCCCATGACACCCTCCTGTGGCACCGGCTACCATCGGCCGGTCTCCTGGGGATGGGGGACGGCGATGGGAGGGGAGACGATGGCAGCGGTCGCCACGGGCCGGGCCGGCACAGGCTGGGTCGCAACAGGCTCGGCCATCACAGGCTCGGCCATCACAGGCTCGGACTCGGCCTCCGACGACGGCGCCGCCTCCGATGCCGATGGCCTGGTCGAGTGCGCGGTCACGACCGGGACGATGGTCACCTTCACCGACACGGCGACGACGCAGGGGTGCCCGGGCCGCCCCGAGAGCGAGGGCGCGTTGCTCGACGCCGCGCTCGGCTGGCTGCGTGCGCGTGCACGCGGGCGCGGCTGTGCAGCGATGCAGATCGGCTTCGACCCCGGCGGACGCCCCCGGCTCGCGGTGGCGCTCTCGGACCCCGACGGCCCGGCGCGCCGGCCTCCTCCCCGGAGGTCCTCGGACGGCGCCGTTGCGATCGAGTCTCTCCCCTGCACGCTCGTGACCTTCACGGACTGCTCGCATGGGTCGACCGCCGAGAGGGACGCGCTGGCGCTTGTGCGCGCGATGCGGAGATGGGTCCGAGCGCACCCGGACTTCTCGTGCGACGCCGTGCAGACCACTCGCGACCTCGAAGGGCGCGCGCAGCTTGTCCTCGTGGGGGAGGGCTGGGGGCTCGACTGAGGGTCACCGCGCGCCTCCGCGCCGGGCCGGGAGGCTCCCCCGAGGCTCCCAACCTTCACCCCTGTTGTGATCAACCCCTTAGGGGTCTATAGTCGCCGCATCCATCGGGGGATGGACCGGTCCTCGGGCCGGTGAAGTAAGGGGAAGATGGGGATGCTTGACACGCGCGAGCAGCGACGCATGCCCGCGCCGCGGCGGATCGGGGACGCACCACCGGACGACGCGGAGCTGGCGGAGCTCTGGGACGCCTTCAAGAGCAGGGGGGAGGAGGCGGCGCGCCAGCAGCTCATCACCGTGTACTGGCCGCTCGTCAAGTACCAGGCGAAGCAGATCAGGATGAAGCTCTCGAGCCAGGCGGCGCCGCTCGGCGACCTCCAGAGCTACGGCGCCGAAGGGCTGATCAAGGCCGTCGACCGCTTCGACCCGGCCCGGGGGGTGCGCTTCGCGACCTTCGCCACGCACCTCATCCGCGGCGCCATCCTCGACGGCGTGCGCTCGGAGGACTGGGCGTTCCGCAGCGTCCGGCGCCGGTCGCGCGAGATCCACGAGGTGCGCACCCACCTGTGGAACACGCGGGGGCGTGCGCCCACCGAGGCCGAGGAGGCGGAGGCGCTGGGGCTCCCGCTCGACACCTACCGCTCGGTGAAGAAGGCGATCGCCGACTCCGAGATCTCGCACCTCGAGACATACGACCTGGACGAGGTGGTGCGCACCCGCGCCGAGGACGACCCCTTCGAGGCCTACCTCGGACGGGAGCGGCGCCAGCGTGTCCGCGAGGCCATCGACTCGTTGCCCGAGCGGGAGCGCACGGTCGTGACCCTCAGCTTCGGGGCCGAGATGACCCTCGCCCAGATCGGCCAGTACCTGGGCGGGATCACCGAGAGCCGCGTGTGCCAGATCCGCATGGGCGCCCTGAGGCGCCTGTGCAAGCTGGTCCCCGCCGCGCTCGCCTGAGCTCGGCCGCGTGGCCCCGCTCCGGGCGGGGCCCTTCAGGTGGGGGGCGCACCAGCCGATAGACCCCTCGGACCCGTAGGCACGGACGCCACGCGGGAAGAGGGAGACACGGATGATCGTCCTCACCACGCTCAGAGGAGAGAGCTTCGCCCTCAACGAGGAGCTCATCGAGAGAGTAGAAGCCGACCCTGAGACCCGGGTCATCCTCACGACCGGCACCCGCTACATCGTCGCCGAGGCGGTGACAGAGGTGGTGCGCCGGGTCCGGCTCGAGCACGCCGAGACCCAGGTGCTCGCCAAGCAGCTCGACGCCCATGCGAGGCAGCTCACCCTCGCCGCGTCCCCAGGCGACCCCGGCGGACCGACCGGGGACGTCGTGCCCTTCGGCAGGACCACCACGCGCCCCGGGCCTCAGGGCCCCGGCCAGCTCGGCCCGAGGTAGCGCGATGAAAGACACGCTCACCCCGATGGCGATCGGGTTCGGTCTCGCCTGCATCTTCCTCGCCATGCTGATGGACGGCGGCAACCCGGTCGTGCTCTTCAAGCCCGCGCCCCTCATCCTCGTCTTCGGCGGGACCCTCGGCGTGTCGGTCGCCGGGCTCCTCAAGCGGGACGTGAAGAGCTTGAAGGTGATCTTCAAGCAGGCGATGGGCCGCCCGGTCGCCGACCTCGAGACCTCGATCGAGAACGTCGTCCAGCTCGCGCACATCGCCAAGTCCAAGGACGGCCTCCTCGGGCTCGACAGCTACGCCAAGAACATCGACGACAGCTTCCTCCAGCTCGGCGTGCAGCTCATCGTCGACGGGGTCAGCACAGTGGAGATCCGCGAGATCCTCGAGAGCGAGATCGCGGCGATGGAGGAGCGGCACCGCAAGGGGATCAAGTTCTTCACCGACATGGGCGGCTTCTCCCCGACGCTCGGGATCCTCGGCACCGTGATCGGCCTCGTGAACGTGCTCGGCCACCTCTCGAACCCCGGGCAGCTCGGTCCGGGCATCGCCTCGGCGTTCACGGCGACGCTGTGGGGTGTGCTCTCGGCCAACGTGTTCTGGTTGCCGATCGCCAACAAGCTCCAGCGCATCAGCGGCGTGGAGTCGCAGGTGAAGACCATGCAGACCGAGGGCCTGCTGGCCATCCAGAACGGCAACACGAGCCGCATGGTCCGCGCCCGCATGGAGACGTTCCTGCCTGCGACCGACCGGGACGCGGCGGCGACCGAGAAGGAGGCCGCGTGAGCGGTCCCCCGCGTCGGCAGGCCGGCGGCCACCAGGGCCACCAGGGTCACCAGGGTCACCAGCAGCGCCCGGACGTCGCCGCGTACGAGGCGCTGCGCCGGCGGTCGCGCCACAAGCGCGGCGGGCACGGGGGCGAGGGGGGAGGCGGCCACGACGCGGCGGGCATGGCGCGGTGGCTGCTCACCTACAGCGACATGATCACGCTGCTGCTCGCGCTGTTCATCATCCTCTTCGCGATCTCGTCGATCAACGTGAAGAAGTTCATGGCGTTCAAGGTGGGCATCACCCAGTCGTTCAACAACGTCCTCCAGCAGACCAGCAAGAACGGCCTCCTTCCCGACGAGAACAGCCTTTCCGCCCCGCCGCGCCTCACAACCTCGGTGAGCTCGGTCGTGCCGAAGCAGGCCGCGACAACGACCGCGCTCACACACGTGCGGGCCCAGCTCTCCCAGGCGCTCTCCAAGGCGGGCTTCGGGTCGATCACCAGCGTCACGCGCACCAAGCAGGGCGTCGTCGTCGACGTCTTCTCCGACGACGCCTACTTCGCCACCGACGAGGCGACACTCCAGCCCTTGGGCGACCAGGTCATCGACACCATCGGCGGGGTGCTGCGCACCATCCCGAACCGCATCGAGGTGCAGGGGTTCACCGACAACGAGCCGATCACCGGCGGCCCCTACGTCTCGAACTGGGAGCTCTCCGGGGCGCGCGCGGCGGCAGCAGTCGTGCGCCTCGAGACACACGACGGGATCGCGGCCGACCGGCTCTCGGCGCTCGGCTTCGGCACAACCCGCCCCGTCGACTCGAACGCCACGCCGGCGGGCCGCGCGCACAACCGGCGCATCGACGTGGTGGTCCTCACAACAGCCGTCCCTGCCCCTGGCGCGACATCCTCCGCGAGCGCCGCGACACCGGCAGTCCGGACGACATCGGCAGAAAGGACGGTGTCCCGATGACCATGCCCGCCCCCGCGTCGCCGCCCCCGGCGCCCGGCGCGCCGACGGTCGCCCCGGCCGGACGCGTCCCGGCCGTGGTGGCGCCCGAGCCGGCCGAGCCGAAGAAGAAGAGCAAGAAGAAGCTGGTCCTCATCGTCGCCGTCGTGCTCCTGCTGCTCGTCGGGTTCGAGGCCAAGTCCAAGCTGCTCAAGCCCCACTACCGCCCCGGCCAGCCGGTGCCCCCGGGCCAGGTGCTCGGGCTGGGCACCCTCACGGTGAACACCACCGACGGGCACCTCGTCCAGGCGGCGATCGACCTCCAGCTCACCAAGCCGGCCAGCGAGAAGACGGTCGAGGCCGACGAGCCGCAGCTGCGCAACGCCGCCATCATCGACCTCGGCCGCTGGAGCTACTCCCAGCTCCTGAACGTGACCACACGCCAGGTGCTCGCCCACCAGCTCCTCCAGTCCTTCCAGCAGGTCCTCGGGACCGTCGACGGGGCCGCCCAGCAGGTGAGCGCCGTCTACTTCACGAGCTTCCTGCTGCAGTGACCGGCCGGGCCTCCCCGGGGTCCCGCCAGGATCCCCCCGAGATTCCTCCCGCGATTCCTACGAAGGACCCTTTACCGCCGGCTGCTCCCTGCCGATAACACTCCCCGTGGAGCCCTCCAACGCCTTGGAGCACCTGGCGTCGCGCATCGAGGACCAGCTGGACGTGCTCCGGCACCTCTGCTTCCGCTTCGAGATGCTCCACGCCGTGGTGGTCGCCGGCAAGCAGGAGTGGCTGCCCGAGTCCAACACCGACCTCGGCCAGGCGCTGGGCGCCCTCCAGGAGAGCGACCTGCGCTTCCGCTCGGCTCTCGCCGAGGCCGCCGTGAGCATCGGCCTGTCGCCCGAGTCCACCCTGCGCGAGGTGGCCGCGGCGGTCCCCGAGCCCTGGGACTTCATCTTCGGCAAGCACCGGGAGGAGATCGCCCGCTGGGCCACCCGGGCCGGTGCGCTCGCACGGGCGAACACCCAGCTCATCCGCAAGTTCCTCGCCGCCGCCAACTCGGCGCTCGCCCTCCTCGGGGGCGAGGCGCCCCTCGGCTACGACGAGACCGGGAGCGAGGGGACCGTCACCGGCAGCATCGGGCTCGTGAACACGAGGACCTGATGCCATGACGAGGATCTGACGCAATGACACAGGGGCTCAGCATCGCCTCCTCGTCGATCGCCGCCGAGACGGCGGCCATCGACACGATCGCCCAGAACATCGCCAACGCGCAGACCCCGGGGTACGTCGCGGAGACCCCGGGCCTGAGCGCGGTGCCCACCCCCGGCGGCAACGGGGTCGGCGACGGCGTCGAGGTCACCGGCATCACGCAGGCCACGAACGCCCTGCTCTCGGCCAACAACTGGCAGGCCCAGGGGGCGCTCGCCAACGTCACCGCGCTCCAGCAGACGCTCCGGTCCGCAGAGACCCTCTTCCCGGTGGGCACCACGTCGGTCGCGACATCGGCCACAGGGGTGAGCAGCATCTCGGCCGAGCTCTCGGCCTTCTGGAACAGCTGGGACGCCATCTCGCAGAACCCGTCGTCGAGCGCCCCGCGGATCCAGACCGTCGACGACGCCCAGAGCCTGGTCGTGAGCCTCCACCAGGTCGCCTCGCAGCTCACACAGATCACCACAAACGTGAAGGCCCAGCTCTCCGAGCAGGTCACACAGGTGAACACGCTCCTCGCCAAGGTCGGGACGCTCAACGAGTCGATCGCCAAGGCGGTGACCCCGAGCGGGGCCAACGAGCTCGAGGACCAGCTGAACCAGGTGATCGGCACACTGGCCCAGCTCGCCGGCGTGAGCGCCCGGATGCAGCCGGACGGGACCGCCACGATCTCGATCGGCGGGGTCACCGTGGTCCAGGAGACGACGGTGATGCCGGTCAAGCTCGCATCGGCGGGCACACCGCCGAGCACGGTGCTCGAGCTCGCCACATCGCCGAGCGTGGAGGTCCCCGCGACGAACGGCTCGGTGGCCGGCCTGCTCGCCTCGCTCAACCGCTACCTGCCGAAGTACCACGCCGAGCTGGACGCGGTGGCCACAGCCCTGAAGACGACGGTCAACGCCCAGCTCGCCAAGGGCTACACCGCGACCGGGGCCTCCGGGGCGACATACCCGCTCCTGGTCGGCACCGGGGCCCTCGGGCTCACGGTCAACACCGCCGTCGCGCAGAACCCGGCGCTCATCGCCGCGTCCGGCACCTCGACACCGGCCGCGGCGGTCAACGACGGCGCCAACGCCCAGGCGATGGCCGAGCTCTCGACATCGCCCACAGGGCCGAGCTCCCGCTACCGCACCCTCGTCCAGGACCTCGGGACGGACGCGCAGACCGCCAACGACCAGCTCGGGGCGGCGACAGCCGTGGCCAGCCAGGCCCAGGCGGCCCTCCAGGCGGTGACGGGGGTCGACGTCACAGAGCAGATGACCCAGCTCCTCACCGACCAGCAGAACTTCGAGGCCTCCTCGAAGCTCGTCAGCATCATGTCGGCCACGATCCAGTCCCTCGAGCAGGCGATCGCATGAACGTCTCGGCCACCACCCCCATCGTCGTCACCCCGAGCGTGCTCGCGGGGACGATCGAGCGCGACCTGCGCTCGGACCAGGCCCAGATCGCCACCTACCAGACACAGGTCTCGACGGGCCGCAGCATCAACCTGCCCTCCGACGGCCCCGCGCAGGCCGCCGACATCCTCAAGCTCGGCGCGGCCGTGGCGCGCGCCCGCCAGTACGCCGCCAACGCCGCCGACGGCGTCAGCCGCCTGTCCCTCGCCAACTCGACGGTGACCTCGGCGGTGGGGGTCCTCCAGCAGGTGGCGAGCAGCCTCGTCGGCCTGAGCGGCGAGCAGCTGACCGGCACGACAGCGCCGGCCAGCGTCTCCACGGTGGTCCAGAGCGCCCGCACCCAGCTCATCGACCTCGCCAACACCCTCTACGCCGGCCAGGCGATCTTCTCGGGCACGGGGACACCCGACCGGGCCTACACGCCGACAGGCACCTACGTGGGCGCCGGCACAGCCCCCACGCGCACCGTCGCCCCGGGCACCCAGGTCGCCGTCTCGGTGACCGGCCCCACGATCTTCGGCCCGACAGGGCCCACAGGGCTCCTCGGCAAGACAGGGATCCTCGCCACGATCGCCGCCGAGCTCACATCGGGGACAGCCGCCAAGATCACCAAGGCCGCGACGACAGGGCTGTCGGCCCTCCAGGCGGCCATGTCCAAGGCCGAGGCCGAGGCGGGCAAGCTGGGCGCCGACCAGCAGGCCATCCAGGGCTTCTCGGAGCAGGCCTCGGCGACGGTCACATCCTTCGAGCAGGAGCTCGCCTCCGCGCAGAACGTGACAATGGCCCAGGCGATCACGAACCTGCAGTCCCTGCAGACCTCCTACCAGGCCGCCCTCTACATCACCTCGAAGCTGAACGCCGATTCCCTGCTCACCTACCTCTGAGCGCGACCGACCGTCACCCCAACCGAGCACAACCGCGAGGAGAACGCAATGGCCATCGAGATGCTGCTCGAGAACCTCGAAGCCGAGCTCGGCGAGCCGGTGCTCCACTTCGTGCGCCCGATCGTCGCCTTCGAGCGCTCACGGCGCTACGCGGTGCGGCCCCTCGGGATCCGCTACGAGCCCTACGCCTCGCTCGAGTCGCTCGACGAGCCGGGCCTCACCTTCGTGGTGGTGCCCCCGGGGCTGCTGTTCCCCGACTACGTCTACACGGTCCCCGAGCGCGACGTCCAGGAGCTCGCCCTGGACCGGCTGACCGACCCGGCGGACGTCCAGACGCTCGCCGTCGTGCGGCGCCGGGACGTCCCGGTCCCCGTCGTGAACCTGCGCGCGCCCATCGTCATCAACCGCACGTTGCGCCTCGCCTCCCAGGTGGTGCTCGACGACGGCTGCGGTTTCGGCTTGATGGTCCCGGTCGACGCCGGGACCGCGCGAGACAAGGAGGCACCGGCGTGCTCGTCTTGAACCGGCGCCCCGGCGAGTCCATCCTCGTCGAGGAGGGCATCGACATCTGCGTGCTCCAGGCGGGGACCGACAGCCTCTTCCTGCGGATCGCCGCACCGAGAGTCGACCCCTCGGTCGTCCTCGGCGCGACGGCGGTCTCCACACGTGAGCTGCGCCTGCAGATCGGCGCGCCGTCGAAGGCCTGGATCGACGAGGACGGCGTCCACGTCGAGGTCGCAGGCGGCGGCCACCCCGCCACCGCCGGCCACGCGACGCTGTCGTTCTCCTGCCGCTCGGGCCTCGTCGCCCGGGTGGGCGAGGGGCTCGAGCTCGGCGTCGGCCCGACCGAGCGCGGGCACCCCTGCCTCACCCTCGACGGTCCCGCCGTCGGCGTGCAGGTCCGCCTGGCCCTGATCCGCCTGTCGAAGAGCTGCGTCCGCCTCGGCGTGGACGCCCCCGGCAGGCGCGTCTACCGCAAGGAGCTTTGGGACGCCGTGGTGGCCGCCAACACCGCGGCCGCAGGGACAGGGGTGGACGTCGCCGGGCTCAGCCGGCGGCCCGGCCGCCCTCCTGCTGCCGGCGAGCGTCGTCCAGCTGCCGGCGAGCGTCTTCCAGCTGCCGTCTGACCGCCGCGTCGCGCGCCTGGCGCGCGTAGGCGTCGTAGACCCGCTCGATCACCGCACCGACGGCCCAGCACAGCGCGAGCGCGATGGCGAAGCGGACCAGCGCGCTCGCAGGGCTGATGGCACCGCTGGCGAACGCCGGCAGCATCGGCAGCGAGACCGCGATCGCCGCGGCCACCACCAGCTCCGGCCGGCGCACGCCGATCACGGCAGGCCGCCTCTCACGACCTCGCCGCGCAGACGGCGGCCCACTGCGCCGGCGTCGCCGCCTCGCCGTCGAGGCTGCGCACCGGGATCCCGGTGGAGAGCACCGCTCCGGGCGTGCAGGTCCCGCGGACCTCGACGACGGCGAGGGCGTCGGCCCCGCCGATCGCCTGGACCCAGCGAGCCACGTCCTCGGGCTTCGTGGTTGCCGACACGACGGCGACCACCGACGAGGGGCGCAGCGCCTTCAGCACCGCACGGGCCCACTCCTGGTCCTCGCCGAGCGGGGGCGCGTACACGGCGGCGACGCCCACCTTGTCCCGGCGCCAGCCCGGGGCGAACGACGCGGCTTGCCGCGGGTTGTGGGCGGACATGCCGGGGGGCGTCGAGCGGTCCGGGAGCGCCTCGCACACGAGTGCGATGTCCTCGGGCGCGCACCCGACCGTCCGGGCGATGGCACGCGCCGTCGGGCGCACCGCGCAGGCCGCCCCGAGCAGGCCCGAGAGCTTCCCCTCCCCGCGCATCGAGCAGCCGACCACCGCCACCAGCCCGCCGCTCGTGTCGGGCAGGGGCGGCGGCTCGGGCAGGCGGGAGAAGATCGCCTGGAGCCTCGGCTCCTCGCCGTCGGGGACCGAGGCGGGGATGAGCGAGCCGGGCACCCCGCAGGACCGCGCCACGTCGCAGACGACGGCCCAGCGGGCGCGCGCCTCGGCAGGTGTGGAGGGGGCAGGTGTGGAGGCCGCAGGGTCGTGGGCCTCGGCGGCCGGCGTGGAGGCCGCGGGGGCGGGGGGTGCGGGGTCGTGGGGTGCGGCGGCGGGTGCCGGTGCTGCCGGGGCGGGTGCCGGCGCGTGGACTTCGGCGGCGGGTGCCGGTGCCGCCGGGGCGGGCGAGCCGGTGCCACGGAGGTGCTCGGTGCCGGGGCGGTACTCGCCGGGCTCCTCCCCGAGCGAGCTCACCACCTCGCCGAGCACCTGGCTGAAGGTCTTCACGGTCTCGGGGAGGTCGTCGAGGGAGAGCCCCCCGAGCGAGACCTCGTCACGGGTCCCCCCGAGCGAGACCTCGTCACGGGTCCCCTCGAGCACGGCGTCGAGCGGGCGGAGCGCGACGTGGCGGGCGGGCGCCTCGGGCGGCGGCGCGGCGGTGTCGTCCACGGTGACCACGAGCGCCTCGTGCTGGAAGAAGCCGAGCACCCCGCCGACGAGCTCGGGCTTGGCCGAGAGGATCTGCTCGGGCCGGTAGTTGCGCATGAGCTCCTGGAGCGCCTTCTCCCGGTCGCGCCCCCGGCACACCACCTTCTGCACGTTGGGCACGGCGGGTCGGCCGGCCGGCCGCGGCGCACGTGCCAGCGACTCACGCGGCAGCGACTCACGCGTCAGCGACTCACGTGCCAGCGACTCACGTGTCAGCGACTCACGTGTCAGCGACTCACGCGTCAGCGACTCACGCGGCAACGACGGCGAGACCATTGACCACCCCCACACGCTCGATCTGGACGGATCTCGGGACCTCGTCGACGGACAGCACCGCCATCCGACCGAGGGCGGCGGCGAAGAGCCGCTGCAGGCCCGGTCGCAGGACGCTCGACACGAGGAGCACCGGCTCCTTGCCTTCACGGGACCCCTGGTCGTAGAGGGCGCGGACCCGCGCCACCAGGTGCTCGGCGACGGGCGGGTCGACCACGAGCTCGGTCTCGCCGCCCACGAGACGGACCCCCGAGGCGAGCTGCCGCTCGAAGGCGACGTCGATCGTCACGACCGAGAGGACCCCCCCGCGCAGGTGCTGCGCGGTGATGGCGGGGCCGAGCGCCCGGCGGGCCGCCTCGACCATCCCCTCGTGGCTCTTGCCCTCGCGTGCCCGCTCGGTCACGGACTCGATGATCCGCACCATGTCCGAGATCGGCACGCCCTGGTCCAAGAGGGCGACCAGGACCCGGTGGAGGTCCGACACGGTCACCTGGGCCGCGGTCATCTCGTCGACGGCCACCTTGTCCGACGCCTTGCAGACGTCGAGGAAGGTCTGGACCTGCTGCATGGAGAGCAGCTCGCCGGCGTGCGCCGTGGCCGCCTCCCCGAGATGGGTGACGATCGCCGACGAGCGGTCGACGACGGTCACGCCCGACAGGCCGAGCGCGTCGGTGCGCATGTCGGCGGGGATCCACTTGGCCGGCAGGTTGAACACCGGCTCGGTGGTCGCCTCGCCGGGCAGCGCGTCGAGCCCCACCCCGATGGCGAGCAGGCGTCCCGGCGGGGCCGTGCCGCGGCCCACCTCGACCCCGTTGACCCTGATGACGTAGGAACCGGGCTCGAGCCGGACGTTGTCGCGGGTGCGGACCTTGGGGACGAGGATCCCCTTCTCGTAGGCGAGCTTGCGGCGCATGCCCCGGATGCGCTTCAGGAGGTCGCCGCCCTTGGACTCGTCCACGAGCGGCGCCAGGTTCGGCGCGATCTCGAGCTCGAGGGGCTCGACCTTGATCTCTGCGGCGAGCGCGTGGGGGCTGTCCGGCTCCACGGGCTCCTCGGCCTGCGCCCGCTCGAGCCGCTCCTTCTCCTTGCGGGCCGCCACCGCCCGAAAGAGCCGTCCGGCGAAGAGGACGAGCAGGGCGCCCACCAGCATGAAGGGGATGTGGGGGAGGCCCGGGACTAGGCCCATCAGGATCATGGCGACCCCGGCGATCTGCATGGCGCGGGGCTGGTTGCCGAACTGGGTCGCCACGTCGTAGCCGAAGTCCTCGTCGGTCGTGGCGGTCCGGGTGACGATGATGCCGGTCGAGATCGACAGCAGCAGGGCGGGGATCTGGGAGACCAGCCCGTCGCCCACCGACAGGATCGAGTACGTGCGGATCGCCTGGCTCACCGAGTCGTGGTGGCCGATCACGCCGATGGCGAACCCCCCGATGAGGTTCACGAGGACGATCACGAGCGCGGCGACGGCGTCGCCCCGGACGAACTTGGACGCGCCGTCCATCGACCCGTAGAAGTCCGAGGTGTCGTCGATCTCCTTGCGGCGCCGGATGGCCTCCTCGCGGTCGATGAGGCCCGAGCCGAGGTCGCTGTCGATCGCCACGAGCTTGGGGGTCATCGCGTCCAGCGAGAACCGGGCCGCCACCTCCGACACGCGCCCGGCGCCGGCGGTCACCACGATGAACTGGATCACGATCAGGATCAGGAAGATCACGAGGCCGACGACGATCTGGCCCCCGACCACGAAGTTCCCGAAGGCGTTCACGACGGTGCCGGCGTAGCCGTGGAGGAGGACCATCCTCGTCACGCTGACGTTCAGGGCGAGCCGGAAGAGGGTCGCCACGAGCAGGAGCGACGGGAAGGTCGAGAAGTCCTTGGGCTTGCGCACGTGCATGGTGGTGAGGAGGACCACCAGGGCGGCGCTCAGGTTGAGCGTGATCATGATGTCGAGCAGCACGCTCGGGATGGGCACGACGAGCATCACCACGATGGCGATGACCATGGCGGGGACCCCGACGAGCCCCATCCGCTGTCTCAGGTTCACGAATCGCTCCGGACGACGGGAGATGTCTCTCGCCCGCTACCTCCTCGCGGGCACCTCTGCCGCCGTCCTGGCCGCACCCGTGCTATCGGCAGCGCGGCCCGGATCCTGAAGCCCGCCCGGCCTCACCGGGGCGACGCGGGCCCAGAGCGCGTCCATGCGCGGGTCGCCGAGGGCGCAGAGCGCGGCGACCACCTCGTCTGGGTCGGCGCCCGCTGCCACGAGCGCCGGGGTCCCGCAGCTGCGGGCGGTCGCGAGCCAGGGCTCGGCCCCACGGGTGGAGCAGACCAGGACGGCCCGGCTCGCCCGGACCCAGGGGAGCGGGTCGGCGGGCATCCCGAGCTCGAGCGCGCCGGGGAGGAGGCCGGCCGTCCCGGCGCCGCCGACGAGCGCGACGGGGGTCGCGCCGAGGCGCCGGGCGAGGCGGGGGAGGAGCTCCTCGTGGAGGCGGGCGAGGTCCGTGGGGGTGGCGCCGGGGAGGTCGCCCACCACGCAGACCCCCTCGCGCAGGCCGAGCGGGAGCGGGGATGCCGCCGGGGCGGGCACGGGGCGCGGGCGCGAGGCCGCAGGGGTTCCCGTCGGCGTGGCGCCGAGGGGCGCCGCGATCGGCCCGAGGGCGTCGACGAGCCGCTCGAAGTAGCCGCTGACCGAAGGTGCGAGGGACGCGAGGTCCCTCCGCACCCGCTCGCGTTCGTTCCGGGTCAGGCGCTGGACGAGGGCGGCGACGGTCATCCGTCCCCGTCGGTCCGCGAAGCGCTCGAGGGCGAGCGCCGACGCCAGGAGGGTCTCCAGCGCGTGGCCGGTGGGGCGCACCAGCGGGCAGGCGTGGGCGAGGTCCGCCGCACGCAGGCGTGTGGACCACACGGCCCTTCGCTCGAGCGGGAGGCGGTCGGCGACCGTGCTCGCCGCCGCGAGGACCGGGCGCGACGGCGCCGCGGCGTGCCAGGCCTCGAGCACCCGGTCGGCGACGCCGGCTTCGAGCTGGGGGAGCTGCCCGAGGAAGGCGACGGCACGCCCTTGCGGCACGGCCTCGGCGATCTCTGCGAGGGAGCGACCTGCCGCCTCGAGGCACCAGACCAGTGTGCCGACGTGGACGTCCATGCCCCCCTCCGACCGCAGGGTCTCAAGGAGGACGTCGGCCGCCTCGCCCGGCCTCCCCGCCCTGGCGAGGGCCGTCGCCCGCAGGGCCGCCAGGGAGCCCGCCGCGTGCTCGTTGCCGTCGTCGTCGGTCCCCGGGCGGACCCGTCCAAGGACCTCGAGGGCCTCGTGGTGGCGGCCGAGGGAGACGAGCACCCTCGCGGTCTCCACGTCCGCCGTCACCGTCCGGCGCGAGGCGGCCCGCAGCTCGCCCGCCGCCTCCAGGGCCTCTTCGGCGCGCCCGAGCGAGACGAGGGCGGCGACGACCGTGCGAAGGGCGCGGCGGCGGACGGCGGGCGCCGGGTCGGCGGCGACCGCCTCCCTCGCGGTCCGCAGGGCCTCCTCCGGCCGGCCGGCCAGGCCGTAGGAGCGGGCCAGGTCGACGAGCTTGTCCGGCGGGGTCGGGCCGTCGGAGCCGGACACCTCGAGCAGGGCGCTCCGCAGGTTGCGCGCCGCCTTGTCCTTGCGGGCGAACTCGGAGGCGAGGTAGCCCCAGTGCGTGATCCGGACGGACTTGGCGACCGCGAGCTCGAGGTCCGCCGGGCCGCTGCGTGCCACGACCTGCTCGTGGACCTTCCCGCTCCAGCAGCCGTAGGCGCGCCGGAAGAGGCGGCAGGCGGGGTGGGCGACGGTCGTCGAGGCGGCCGTCCCCCGGAGGTTGTCGATCATCACCACCATCGCCTCGACGTCGGCTCCGGCCGCCGCGAGCGCCTCGCGCTGGGCCGCGGGGTCGCCGGTCAGCGCCTCGTCGGCGTCGATCCACAGCACCCACTCGCCGCGGCAGTGCTCGAGGGCGGCGTTGCGGGCGGCCGCGAAGTCGTCGTCCCAGCGTCCCTCGACCACGACCGCCCCGGACCTGCGGGCGAGGTCCGCCGTCCCGTCGGTCGAGCCCGTGTCGTAGACGACGACCTCCTCGCAGAACCGTTCCAGGGAGGCGAGGCACCGGCCGAGGTTGTCGCGCTCGTCCTTCACGATGAGGCACGCCGTGACGAGGGGCCGCGCCCCGGCGGATCTCGAGCCCGGGCGCGGCGCCGTGCCCCCGCCGTGGTGGAGGTAGGCGCCCCCGGCGACCACGGTGCGCAGCCCGAGGCCGGCGGCCGCGGCGACGAGGGTACCGGCGGGGTCGGGCCCGCCGAGCACCTCCAGCCCGCCTGCGGCCTCGACGACCTCGCGGCGCACCGCGACGCACGGGCCGCAGAGGACCTCGGCGTCGAGCACCTCGGCCCTGCGCCGTGCGGCCAGGCTGTAGACGAGCGCCCGACGCGCCCAGGTCTCGTGCGGCCGGTAGGGGACGCCCACGAGCAGCTCGTCGCCCGCTGCGATGTTGGTCCTCGGCGCGCACGCCCCGATGGCCGGGTCCTCCAGGGCCCGGACGAGCGGGTCGATCCACCCGCCCTCGGGGACGGCGCGGACGTCGAGGGCGACCACCACCTCGCGCACCCCCGGCACGGCGGCGGGCTGGCGGAGGGTCCCCCGTGTCCCCGCGACCCGCCACGTCCCAGGAGTGGCCGGGTCGTGCCCGGGTGCAGAGACGACCACCGAGTCGCCCGGGCGCAGGCAGGCGGCGAGCTGCCCGAGGTGGGCGTCGAGCAGCTTGCTATCGGCCCCGGCGACCACGGCGACGGTGACAGGGCTCCTCGGTTCGGGGGCGTCCATCGACGGGGTGCATCGGCACCTGCGCACCCGCCCTCAAGTTTGTCCCGCCGCCGCCGATAGTCCTCTCGGTCCGCCTTCAGCGGGCCACCGAGACGGCTTCGCTCGCACACGGACGTACGGGGTTGCCGCCGTAGACAAGAACAAGGAGGAAAACGGATGTCTTCTCTTGTGGTGGACACCAACCTGTCGGCTCTCAACGCGCTCAACACGTTGAACCAGACCGACAACAGCGAGACCCAGGCGATCAGCGAGCTGTCGTCCGGTCTCAAGATCCAATCGGCTGCGACAGGTCCTGCGCAGTACGTGATCGCCCAGAGCCTCGAGGCCCAGGCCAACGGCTACACCCAGGCGATCAACAACGCGCAGAACGGCGTCTCGCTGATCCAGACGGCGTCGGGGGCGCTCTCGCAGATCTCCTCGATCCTTCAGACGATGGACCAGCTGGCCGTCAGCTCGTCGACAAGCGCGACCCAGACAGCGACCGCGCTCGCCGCGAACACATCGGAGTTCAAGGACCTCGTGACATCGATCAACGAGATCGCGAAGACCACGACCTTCGGGACGTCGCACCTGCTGATCGGAAACGTGAACACAGGCCACCCGACAGGCACACCCAACAGTGCCTACTCGGGGACCCTGCAGGTCGGCGCCTTCAACACAGCCGACCAGCGGATCACGCTGTCGGTCTCCGCGGTGACAGCCAAGGCCCTCGGCCTCACATCGGCGGGCGGCCCGGCCGTCGCCGAAGGCACCGCGGTGGCGACAGGCAAGTTCTCGCTGACCACGGCTGCGACATTCAAGTTCAAGGCGGACACAACCACCTACTCGATCGCCCTCGGCACGGGGACACACTCGCTGCAGTCCCTCGCCGACAAGATCAACCAGGTGGCGAGCGGCGTGGTCAGCGCCTCGGTCGTCACAAACAAGCTGAAGATCGAGACGACCGCGACCGGGACGTCGGCGACCTTGCACGTGACAGCGTTCGCCCAGGCGGGCTTCGCCACAGCCGTGACAAAGACCGGGACAGCGAGCTCCGGGGTCTCCCTCGCGACGGGGACAGACGCCAAGACTGCCCTGGCCAAGGTCCAGGCGGCGATCAGCACGGTGGACAAGATCGCCTCCAAGGTGGGCGCCACCCAGAACGAGCTGAACGCCATCGTCGCCAACCTGACCGTCGGCCAGCAGAACCTCTCTGCGGCCAACAGCCAGCTCGTGGACGTGAACATGGCCCAGGAGATGACCGCCTTCTCGACGGACCAGATCCTGATGCAGACCGGTGTCGCCATGCTGGCCCAGGCCCAGCAGGCGCCGTCGCTCGTGCTCAAGCTCATCTGATCACGATGAGGTCGACGGGGGCAGGGGTCGGAGGGCCCCTGCCCCTGATCGAGTTGGGCGCGGCACGGCAGGGCGGCACGGAAGCGGCCTGAGCGGGCCACGGACGCGGCCCGACCGTGCCGCGCCCAGCACCACCGGCACGGCAGACCACCAGCAGCAAGGACGACGAGCTCCACGGGGAGCCCCAGGAGGAGAAGGGTCGTGGCCCCATCCAGCACACCGTCGTTGGTCGTGAACGGTCTGATCTCCGGCATCACAACCCAGCAGGTCATCACGGCGCTCCTCGCGAGCTACCAGATCCCGATCACGAACCTCACCGACGAGCAGTTGGGCTTCAAGCAGAAGGCGGCCGACTACCGTCAGATCTCGACGGACCTCCAGTCGATGCTGAACGCCGCCAACGCCCTGAGCCAGCGGTCGTCGTGGAACCTGGCGACGGCGACGAGCTCCGATACGAGCGTGGCCACGGCGCTCGCGTCGCCCGGGGCGCAGACCGGGTCGCTCACGTTCACGGTCACACAGCTCGCACAGGCGAACGTGCTCGCCTCCTCGAGCGGGGTCAGCTCGAAGACAGCGGTCGTGACCTCCGCCTCCTCCCTGCTGCTCGCGACCGGCGCAACCGCACTCGGGTTCGCCTCCCTCAAGGCAAGCAGCGGGCTCCCCTCGGGGGTGCTCGCCATGAAGGTGACCCAGTCCTCTGCGGGCGGCACGGTCACCGGCTCCTCCGCGCTCACAGGCATCACCAAGATCACGCCCACGACCTCGAAGCTCACACTCACCGTCGACGGGACGCTCTACACCTTGAACCTGAAGCCCGGTACATACTCCCCCTCGGGGCTCGTCACCGCCATCGACACAGCCGCCAAGGGGGCGGGCGCCCCGCTTACGGCGTCGGTCACGGGCTCGGGCGTGCTCGAGCTCACGACGACCGTGCAGGGCGCAGCGGCCACGGTCACGGTGAGCGGCGGCAGCGCCCTTTCGGCGCTGAAGCTGGCGACCGGCCAGAGCGGCTCGGGGATCTCCGCCGTCGTCACAGTCGCCGGGGTGAAGACCACGCTCACAACCCTCACCGCCGGGGGCGCCGTCACCCTGAAGGCGCCAGGGACATCCACCATCACCGCCACGCTCGCCTCGTCGCCGGGCCCCGGCGGCGCGCTCGTGTCCGCCGGCACAGCCCGCATCGCGCGAGTCTCGACGGGCAACGGCAGCCTCACCCAGGTGGTGAACGAGATCAACGCGTCGGGCCTGGCGGCGACCGCGAGCGCGGTCAAGACCTCGACAGGCAGCTACATCCTCCAGGTCGCAGCCGACGACACCGGGACGGCCAACGCGGTCTCGGTGACATCCACAGCCTTCAGCGGATCCCCGCTCGGCGCCTTGAAGACCATCGAGACGGCCCAGACAGCGACCGTGACGGTGGGGAGCTCGGGCGGGTACAAGGAGACCTCTTCGACCGACTCGTTCGCCAACCTGATCGCCGGCACCACGGTCACCGTCGCCTCGACCGGCACGACGACCGTGACCGTGGCCCCCGACGCCACAGGGGAGGCGCAGAAGGTCACAGCCCTCGTGACGGCGGCCAACGCCGTCCTGGCGGACATCCAGAAGTACGCGGGCTACACAACATCGAAGAAGGTCGGCGGGCCGCTGATGGGCTCGGCCGTGCTCGGCGACATCCGCTCCCAGGTCCTCTCCACCTTCGCCACCACTGCGGGGAGCTCGAGCCTCGCCGACCTCTCCGCGGCGGGGGTGACCCTCACAAAGACAGGGAAGGTCGCCTTCACAAAGACAACGTTCGTCACCGCGTACAAGAAGGACCCCCAGGCGGTCGCCAGCCTCTTCGCGCAGGGCGGGACGTTCCAGCCGGCGACGACAGCGGACAGCGGGCTCGTCTCCTTCGCCTTCGCCGGCACACCGACGCCGGCGGGCACCTACACCGTCGACGTCTCCCACTCTGCGACCCAGGCGACCGACGTGGGTGCGACACTGGCGACACGCAAGGTCACCGCGCCCGAGACCCTGAGCGTGACCATGAACGGGACGACCGCCACCTACACCACCGCAGCGGGGGAGGCCCTCACACAGGTCGCCGCAGGCCTGAACGCCGCGCTCGCCCAAGCCGGGCTCTCGATCACCGCCGAGGTGAAGGGGGGGACCAGGCTCGAGCTCGTGAGCGCCTCCTACGGCTCGGGCGCGACCTTCACGGTGCGCTCGACGGCAACCGGCGCGGGCACCACCGGTCTCGCCGGCCCGACACCCACAACCCCGGCCGCCTTCAGCGGGAGCGACGTCGCCGGGACCATCGGGGGCGTGGCCGCCACGGGGCTCGGACAGGTCCTCACCGCTCCCGACGGGCTGGCCGTCACCGTCACGGCGACAGGGATCAGCACGACAACCACCCTCGGCACCGTCACCTACCGACCCGGCGCCGCGCAGGTCCTCGCCGGCGTGGCGAACGGCGCGGTCAAGTCGGACACCGGGTCGATCAGCGCCACGATCAAGTCGCTCACACAAGAGGCCACAGGCCTGAATGCCCAGATCTCGACCTACGAGCAGATGAAGGCGACCGAGCGGGCGGTCCTCGTGCAGCAGTTCGCCAACATGGAGTCGGTGCTCGGCAAGCTCAAGAACGAGAGCAGCCAGCTCGCCAGTGCGATCGGGCAGCTGCCATGATCGACACGCTCGAGGAGGCCAAGCGGCGGTACCTCGCCGACCAGGTGCTCACCGCCACGCCCGTCCAGCGGCTCATGATGCTCTTCGAGCATCTCCTGGCAGACCTGCGCGCGGCGGAGCAGGCCTTCGACACCGGAGCCGTCGAGCCGATCCACACGAGCCTCGTGCACGCCCAGGAGATCGTGCTCGCCCTTCACGACGGCATCGCCGCGGACGAGTGGGAGGGGGGCCAGACGCTCCGTGCGATCTACCGCTTCGTCCACCAGCGCCTCGTCTGGTGCAACGTGAAGAAGGATCGCTCCCTCCTCCCGGCCTGCACGGACATCGTGCTGCGCCTCTACGAGGCGAACCGCCAGGCCCTTCGGGCCGAGGAGTCGGCCGTTGTCGCCTAGCGCCGATACGCACGCCGCCGGCGGCGGCTGGGACGAGCTCCTCGACGCCCTCGAGGCGCGCCTGTCGGCCTGGCAGGGCGCGGTGGAGGGAAGGACGCCGGCACCGACGGGCACCTGGGCGGTGCGCGGGCCGGTGCCCGAGCGGCTCGCGCCGCGCGCGCGCGAGGTGCTCGCGCGCTACCGCGCCCTCGAGGCCGCCCTCGAGCGCCGCATGGGGGAGGTGCGCGCGGTGCTCGACGCCGAGCCGTCCGACGCGCGCGCCATCTCCACTCCGCTCTTCGTCGACCGCCGCGCCTGACGCCGCGCCCGGTCGCGACACCGGGGGAGTGAACGGCCGGGGGGCTAAAGGCCGGGGGCTGCCGTGCCGATGAGGGAGCCAGCGGTACGAGGATCACCGCGCCAGGTGGCCCATGACGGGCAGATTTCGTCATCCACGAGGGGCCATGAGCGTCATCCACGTACTCCAATTCGCCCTGGACGGGGCGAGCGCCGAGCAGGCGGCCGTCGCCGCCAACCTCGCGAACGCCCAGACCCCGGGCTACCGGGCCGAGGACGTGAGCTTCGAGCAGAGCCTGGCCAGCGCGCTCGCGAGCGGCGGCACCGCGGCCGTCACCGAGACGCCGTCCGCCGCGCCACCGGGCACCGACGGCAACAACGTCGAGCTCGCGACACAGATCGTCGAGGGCGAGCAGGCGATGCTCGAGTACGAGGCGGTGACCCACTCGCTCAACGCGCAGTTCCGGCTCGTGCAGGGCGCGGCGGGAGGGAGGTTCACATGAGCCTCTTCCCTGCGATCGGGATCTCGGGCTCGGGCGCCGAGGCGATGCAGACCTGGATCGACACGAGCGCGGGCAACGTCGCCAACATGGACGACACCGCGTCCGTGGGCACCCCCGTCTACGCGCAGCAGACCCCGGTCCTCTCGCCGGTCGCCGCCGCCAGCGTCGACGGGGTCACCGTCGAGGGCGTCGCCGCCAAGGTGGCCCTCGGCACATCCACCGGCGTCGTCACCTTCGAGCCGACAAGCCCGATGGCCAACGCCCAGGGCAACGTGGCCGTCCCGAACGTGACACTCGCCGAGCAGATGGTCGGGATGATGACCGCCGAGGAGGCCTACAAGGCCGACGTCGACGTCATGGCCAAGGCGGAGACCGCCTACAGCGCGGCCTTCTCGATCGGGAGCTGAGCGGTGATCCCCCCCATCTCGTCGCTCCCCCCGGTCGGGTCCACGACAGCGCTCCGTCCCGCGGCCGGCGCTGCGGGCGCGGCCGGGAGCACCGGGAGTCCGGGGTTCGCCACAGCGATCGGCGACGTCGTCGACTCGCTCCAGCAGGCCCAGAACACCGCGTCGGCTGCGGAGGCGAGCGCTGCGGCGGGGCAGGGGAGCCTCACCGACACCATGGTGGCGGCGACCGAGGCGTCCCTCGAGACCCAGGTGACCACCTCGGTGATCGACCGCGCCATCTCCGCGTACAACTCCATCGAGCAGATGCAGTTCTGAGCGCAGTTCTGAGGAGCCCATGTCCCTCGTCCCGAGCACCGACCTCAACAGGCTCAAGGCGGGAGTCCGCCAGTTCGCCGCGGGCTTCACGCCGGGCCAGAAGGCCGTCACCGTGGCCGCCCTCCTCGGCGCCGTGCTCGTCGCGGTGATCTTCATGACCCTGTCGGGCAAGCCCACCTACTCGGTCCTCTTCAGCGGCCTGCAGGGCCAGGACGCCGCCAAGATCACCCAGCAGCTCAGCACCGACCACGTCCCCTACCAGCTCGAGGACGGCGGCTCGACGATCCTCGTCCCGGCGAACGACGTGGCCCAGGCGCGCCTCACCGCAGCGGCGACAGGCCTGCCGAGCCAGGGAACGGTCGGGCTCTCCCTGCTCACAAAGGCCGGGCTCACCACCTCCCAGATCACCCAGCAGGCCGACTACCTCCAGGCGATCCAAGGGGAGCTCGAGCAGACCATCGACGGGATCGCCGGCGTGCAGTCCTCCCAGGTGAACGTCGCGGAGCCCGCCAACCAGACCTTCGCGCTGCAGAACACAGCACCCACGGGGGCCTCGGTCCTCGTGACCATGGAGCAGGGCAAGACACTGTCCCCGGGCCAGGTGCAGGCGATCGTGCACCTGGTCGCGTCCTCCGTCCCCGGTCTCGCCGCCTCCAACGTCACGGTCGCCGACGGCAACGGGAACCTCCTCGCCGGCCCCGGAGTGTCGGCGAGCGCCTCGTCGTCCTCGGCGACCGCCACCTACGACTCGTCGGTCCAGGCGAAGGTCGCGTCGTACCTCACCTCGGTCTTCGGGCCGGACAACTCAGACGTCCAGGTGGACGCGACGCTCAACTTCGACAAGGTGAAGTCCACGATCCACCAGCTCGCCCCCCCGGTCAAGGGGGCCAAGACAAGCTTCTGCACGCAGACAACGCAGACATCCACCACGTTCACAGGCAAGAGCCCCCAGGGCGGCGGGGCGGCGGGCGCCATCACCGCGCCGACCGGATCGGGCACATCGGGCAAGTACACCCAGACCAAGACCTCCAAGACCTGCGAGACCGGGACCGAGACGACCACAACGACACAGGCCGCCGGCTCGGTCGTGCGCCAGTCGGTCGCGGTGCTGGTCAACAAGAGCGCCGTGCCCAAGGGCACCACACTGCTCGCCATAAAGAACGGGGTCGCGGCGGCCGCCAACCTCGACACCGCGCGGGGCGACGTCCTCTCCTTCACCGTCGCGCCGTTCTCGACGGCGGCGGCCCGCCAGGCGGCGGCGGCGGCCAAGGCGGCGGCCGCGGCGGCCGGCAAGGCGAAGCTCGGCGGGATGATCCGCGACGCCGTCCCGCTCCTGGCGGTGGCCGCGCTGATCGTCCTCCTGTGGCTGAGCGCGCGCAAGCGGCGCCTCGCGCCGTCCGCGATGTTGGACACCTCCATGTTCACCCCGTACGTCCCGGCCCCCGCAGAGCTCCCGACGTCCCAGGTTCCCGCCGTGCACGCCAACGCCCCGACGGGGCTCGAGTTGGAGCACTACATCGACCAGGCGGCCGAGCCGGTCGCCCAGGTCATGCGTGGCTGGATGAACCGGAACCTCCACCCCGAGGAGCAGCGCGTATGAACCTCACGGGACCCCAGCGCGTCGCGGCGATCATCGCCCAGCTCGACAGCGAGCACGCCCAGCTTGTGCTGCGGCAGCTGAGCGAGAACGAGTCGGTCCGGGTCCTCTCCGAGCTCGCGCGCCTGCCGCCGCTGAGCGAAGAGCAGGTGCGAACGGTGATGTCGGAGTTCTCGGCGGAGCTCGGGAACTACATCCAGGTTCAGCAGGGCGGCCTCGAGGTGGCCGAGCGGTTCTTGAAGGAGCGGCTCGGGCCACAGCGCGCCGCGGAGGTGCTCGCCGAGCTCAAGGTCGTCTCCGACGACCAGCCGATGGCCTTCTTGAACACGATCGAGCCTGGCCAGATCGCGAGCTTCCTGGCAGACGAGCACCCCCAGACGATCTCGCTCGTCCTGGCGAACATCTACCCCGAGCTCGCCGCCCGCGTGCTCGAGCAGATGCCCCAGCAGGACGCGGCCGACATCGTGCGCCGGTTCGCGTCGCTCGGCACGGTCCCGCTCGAGACCCTCGCGGAGGTCGCCAACCTGCTGCACAACCGCATCGCGACCATGACCGCAGGGGCGAGGTCGGCGACCGGAGGCGGGATCCCCGCCGCCGCGGCCGTGCTGAACAACGTGGAGCGGGGCCAGGAGCAGGAGATCCTCGGCCTCATCGAGCAGCACGACCCCGAGCTCGCCGAGCAGATCAGAGAGGAGATGTTCGTCTTCGAGGACATCGTGAACCTCGACGACGCGGCGATCCAGCAGATCGTGCGCACCGTGGTGCTGCGGACACTGGCCCTCGCCCTCAAGATGGCCAGCAAGGAGTTCGTCGAGAAGATCAAGAAGAACAGCACCGAGCGCTTCCTCGCCGACCTGGAGGAGGAGAGCCACGCGCTCGGCGCCCAGCTCATGTCCAAGATCGAGGCGGCGCAGGCCAACGTGGTGAAGGCCGTGCGCGGGCTCATCGACGAGGGCGCCATCAGCGTCCAGCGGGCGGGAGACGAGCTCATTGCCTAAGACGTGGCGCACCCTGCGGCACCCAGAGAGCGTCGCCCGGGCGCTCCCGACGACCGTCGCGCCCGCCGTCCCCGCAGGGGTGGGCCCCGCGACGGCGTCCGACGACCCGGCGCGCGTGGAGCTCCTCGTCCAAGAGGCGCGGCGCGAGGCCTTCGAGGTGGGGCGCGCCGCCGGGCGCGAGGAGGCCATGGCCTCGGCGGAGGCGTCCCGGCACCAGCGGGTCGAGCGCCTCGCCGACCAGGTCGCCGAGGCCGCGCAGCGGGCCGCGTCGATGCGCACCGAGGTCGTCGAGGAGGTGGGCCGCGAGATGGTCGACCTCGTCGTCGAGCTGGCGGAGGTGCTCGTGGCGCGCGAGCTCGACGGACGCGACGCGATCGGCGACAGGATCCGGCGCGCGCTCGCGCTCGCGCCGGTGGGGCCGGACATCGTCATCCGGGTGAGCCCGCGCTGCGAGCTCACCGACGACGAGGTGATGGCGATCGCCAACCGCGCAGGCGTCGAGGTCCTGCGGGACCCCGTGGTCGACACGACAGGCTGCATGGTCACCGCCGGAGGCTGCAAGATCGACGCGCAGGTCTCGTCCGCGCTCGCCCGGGTCCGCCGCGAGCTCGAGAGCGTGCTGCGATGAGCGTCTTCGCGGTCCCCGCCGTGCGCCGGCGCCTGCTCGACGCCGCCCGTCTGCGCCGGGTGGGGCGGGTCACCCGGGTGGTCGGGCTGCGGCTCGAGATCGAGGGTGTGGAGGCCGCCGTCGGGGACGCGGTGCTCGTCGAGCGCTCGACAGGCGCGCTCCTGCCCACCGAGGTGGTTGCCCTGGAGAGCGACAGCCTCACCTGCATGCCGCTCGGGGACGCCGCGCGCGTCCGCTACGGCGACGAGGCTGTGAGCACCGGGAGGCCGCACCCGATTGCCGTGGGCCAGCAGCTGCTCGGGCGCGTCCTCGACGGCCTGGGCCGTCCGATCGACGACAAGGGGCCCCTCGGCGAGTGCGAGGAGGTCTCCATCGAGTCCCGCCCGCCCCACCCGCTGCGCCGCGAGATGGTCGACCGCCAGATCGCGCTCGGCGTCCGGGCGCTCGACACGCTCGTCCCCTGCGGGCGCGGCCAGCGCCTCGGGATCCTCGCGGGGTCCGGCGTCGGCAAGTCCACCCTGCTCGGCATGATCGCCAAGGGCACCGACGCGGACGTCTCGGTGGTGGCGCTGGTCGGCGAGCGCGGGAGGGAGGTCCAGGAGTTCATCAAGAACGACCTCGGGGACGCCCTCTCCCGCTCGGTCGTCGTCGTGGCCACCTCCGACGAACCTGCGCTCGTGCGGATCCGGGCCGCCTTCACGGCCACCCGGATCGCCGAGTGGTTCCGTGACCGCGGGACAGACGTGGTGCTGATGGCCGACAGCGTCACCCGCCTGGCGATGGCCCAGCGAGAGGTGGGGCTCGCCGCCGGCGAGCCGCCGACGACGCGGGGCTACCCGCCGTCGATGTACACGCTTCTGTCCAGGCTCCTCGAGCGTGCGGGGGCGGCAGAGCGCGGGAGCATCACCGGCATCTACACCGTCCTCGTCGAGGGCGACGACATGAACGAGCCCATCGCCGACACGGTCCGCTCGATCCTCGACGGGCACATCGTCCTGTCGAGGAGGCTCGCCACCTCGGGGCACTTCCCGAGCGTCGAGGTGCTCGAGTCGATCTCCCGCCTCGAGAGCGTGATCACGACCCCCGAGCAGCGGGCCCGGTCGCGCGAGCTGCGCGAGATCCTCGCCGCCTACCGTGACGCAAAGGACCTCGTCGAGATCGGCGCCTACGCGCGCGGGGCGAACCCGGTCGTCGACCGGGCGCTCGACCTGAAACCCCTGATCGACGCCTTCTTGCGCCAGGACGTCTCTGAGGTCTCCACATCGCAGAGCTCCTGGGCGCAGCTGCGGGCCCTGCTCGCGCCGCCCGGCCTCGCGCTCGACGGCGTGGGGCCGGGTGCGCCGGCAGCACGCTCCGATGGCGAGCCCACAGACGACGCCGCGGCGGAGCCCGTCGGGGACGCCGCAGTGGAGCCCGTCGGGACGGCGGCGCCGTGAGGTACGTCTTCCGCCTGGCGACGGTGCTGCGCGTGCGCCGCGCGGAGGAACAGCGCGCCCGCGCCGCCCTCATGGTCGCCAACGCCTCATTGGTCGGTGCCATCGAGGACCGGGACGAGGCCGACGCGCGCTACCGCGCGCAGCTCACGACGGTGAGCGACGCCGCCTCGCTCGTCCGGGAGCGCTGCGACGCCGAGCTCGCCGCCGCGACCCTGGAGCGCGCCCAGCGACGCGTCAGCCGTGCGGCGAGCGAGGCCGCCCTGGCGAGGGTGGAGTGGTCGGGCGCGGCACGGCGGGTGGCCATGCTCGAGCGCCTGGACGAGCGGCGCCGCGCGGAGCACCTCGAGTCCGAGCGCCGGCGAGAGGCCGTCGCCGTCGACGACCTGGTGGCCGGACGGCGCGCGCACGCCCGCCAGACGGCAGCGCGCCAGACCGCAGCGCGCCAGACGGCGGCGCGCCAGGCGGCACCCCGCGGCGCAGCACCGCGCGACGAGACCGGCGGGGGAACGCGCCCGTGACCGTCGCCGCCCCGCCGCTCGACCGCCTGGACACCGCCTTCCGACGCTGGGCCGACGCCCACCCGGAGCGCCCCGACGTGCTCTGCGACCAGAGCCTCGCCCTGGCGTCCCTCTTCGAGGTCCTCGCCGACCTCCTGGCGCAGCGCGCGCGCGGTGCGGTGCTCGACCTCGGGACCGGCTTCGGCGCCGTGGCGAGCCGCCTCGCCGCACGGGGGCGACGCGTCGTCGGCGTCGACGTGGACCGAGACGTGCTCGACGCGGCCCGGGAGATCGCGGCGACAGCCGGGCTCGAGACACGAGCCCGGTTCGTGCGGGCCGACGCGACCGCGCTGCCGTTCGGCGACGGCTCCTTCGGCCTCGTGGTCGCGAGCCTGCTGTTCCAGCACCTTGCCGCTCCCGAGCAGGTGGTCGCGGAGGCGTCCCGGGTGCTCGGGCCGCAGGGCACCGTCGCGGTGTTCGACGTGGACGACGGGCTCGGGGTGGTGCACCCGAGGACAGCGGCGCTCGAGCGGCTGGAGGAGGCGTTCAGCGCGTGGCAGGCCGGCGTGCGCGGCGACCGGCAGGTCGGCCGCAAGGTCCCCGCGCTCCTCGATGCCGCCGGCTTCGGCAGCATCGAGGTCTTCGTGCTCCCCGAGGCCCGCTACTCGCCCACAGCGCCCGGCAGCGAGCCCCGCCGGCTCACGACCCGGCGCCTCCGCGCCGCGCGCGAGGGCATCGTGGGAGCTGGCGTGGTGTCGGCTGCGGCGTTCGACGCGCTGGTGGCCGACGTGGAGTCGGCGCCCGCGCGCCGGGTCCTGCGCTGCGAGGGCCGGGTCCTCGTGCTCGGGCGGAAGGACGGCGCGCGGTGAGCCTCACACTCGCAGCCATCGAGAGCTGGGCGACAAGCGTGGGCTCCACCATGTCGACGCTCCCCGCCGAGCTCGAGCAGGCGGCGCCGCAGGGAGCCTTCGCCCGTGTCCTCGCCCAGGCGGCCGCGGTCCTCGACGGGATGCCGTTGACAGGGGGCGCGGGCACGACAGCGGGGCTCTCCGGCGTGCGCGCCGGGTCGATGGTCGCGGCCTCGCCGACACTCGTGGGCGTCGGGGGCGGCGCGTCGGGGATGCTCGGGGGCTGGAACGCGTCGTCGGGTGGGGGTGCCGCGGTCGTCGCCGAAGCCGAGAAGTTCCTCGGCGTCCCCTACGTGTGGGGAGGGGAGTCCCCGTCGGGGTTCGACTGCTCGGGGCTCGTCCAGTACGTCTACGCCCAGCTCGGCATCTCGCTCCCGCGCACGAGCGAGGAGCAGGCGCTCGTCGGGACCCCCGTCGCGAGCCTCGCGCAGGCGAGGCCCGGCGACCTCGTCTTCTTCGCGGGGTCCGACGGCACGCCGACAGCTCCCGGGCACGTCGGGATCTACATCGGCGGGGGCAAGATGATCGACGCCCCCTACAGCGGCACCGTCGTGCAGGTCCAGACAGTCGCCGGCACACAGCCCGTCGTCGCCATCCGAAGGGTGCTGCCGACACCGGGCGCAGGAGGCGCGGTGCGCTTCGGCGCCGCAGCGGGCGCGGCGTCGGCGACACCCACCTCCACCGGGCCGATCGCGGTGCCGGGGGGGCTCGCCCCGCTCTTCCTCTCGGCGGGAGCGAAGTACGGCGTCTCTCCCACGCTCCTCGCGGCGATCGCCCGGCAGGAGTCCGGCTTCGACGCGCACGCGGTGAGCACAGCGGGTGCCGAGGGGATGATGCAGTTCATGCCCGAGACCGCCGCGGGCCTCGGCATCACACCGTTCACACCCTCCCAGGCTGTCGACGGCGCGGCGCGGCTCATCTCGGGCTACATCCGCCAGTTCGGCTCGGTGCCCCTGGCGCTCGCCGCCTACAGCGCCGGCGCCGGTGCCGTCGAGCAGTACGGCGGCATCCCGCCGTACGCCCAGACCCAGGACTACGTCAGCGCAATCATGAAGACGATCGGAGCGACCACATGACCGCTCTCGTGTTGGCGGGCTCCGACCCGGCAGCGACGGACCTCACGACGGGCGCATCCGCGGCCCGGCCGGGGGCTGGCGAACGGCTCGCCCCCGCCGGCGCCGCGGGAGACGCCGCGGCGGGCGCGACAGCCCCGGCCTTCCCGACGCTCCTCGAGGAGGCGTCCTCGGCCCAGGGTGCGGGGACCCCGCCGCCTGCTTCGCCGGGTGCGTCGGGTGGGACAGGGGTGACGGCTGCGGCAGGTTCGCCGGCTGCGAACGGGTCTCCGGCTGCCGCAGGTTCGCCGGCCGCGAAAGGTTCGCCGGCTGCGACGGGGACGACGGGCTCGGGCCGGTCACCGGGGCGGGACCAGGGTGCCAAGGGCGACGGCGGGTCGCCGACATCGCCGCCGTCGCCGGCAGGAGCCGGGGCGACACCGGCGCTCGCGCAGCCGGCGGCCGCGGTCGCCGCCGCCCCCGCCATGACCGCTTCCGGCGCAGGCGCACAGGTGACCGTCGCAGGCGCACAGGTCTCCGGTGCAGGCGCACAGGTCTCCGGTGCTCGGGGCTCGGGGCAGGCGCACGCGTCGACCTCCTCCGGGCTCGCCGCCACCCACACCGGCACGTCCCGCTCCGCTCGTGGCGTGGCGGGCGTCGGGGCCGCCGAGGTGTTCGGCGGCACGGTCCGTCGCGCGCAGGGTGCCGTCCCGGGTTCGCCACGACCTGCCGGTGTCGAGCGCACCGTGCGTGACGCGGCGGCCGCGGACAGTGCTGGCGCGGCTCACGAGGCGCCGGCGTCAGGACGGGCGTCCACGCCGACCTCGGCGTCCGCGCCGACCTCGGCGTCCGCGCCGATCTCGGCGTCGAGGGCGACGCCCCCCTCGGGATCGACAGGGGCACCGGCGCCATCGCCGGCACCGTCATCGGGCGGAGGACGCAGCGGGCCGGAGGGCTCGGGAGGAACAGGCCAGCGCGGGCGCAGTGGCGGCACCAGCCAGCCCGACCTGGAGCCGCATGCCTCAGGCGGCGCGCCGGCGGCGCTCGGTGCGGTCGCGGCGGGGCGAAGGGCGACCCCCGTGCAGGACCGGGTCGGCGCAGATGCGTTCGGCCAGGCGCAGGGGGCTCCCCAGTTCGATGGGGCCGCGCACCCCAGCTCGGCGGCGCCCGCGTCCTCCTCCCCGCCAGCACCGCAGGGCACCGAGCCGCTCCCAGGGGTCGCAGGACAGCTCCTGCGTGTCATCGCGGCCCCCCGGCCGGTAGGGGACGGGAGCTACACCGTGACGGTCGACCTCCACCCCCCCTCGCTCGGCAGCGTGCGGGCGACCGTCGTCGCGGGGGCCGGCCAGGTGTCGGTGCAGCTCGTGCCGAGCACGCCCGAGGGCGCGAGCGCGCTGCGGCTCGCTCTTCCCGAGCTGCAGTCGAGCCTCTCGGCCAACGGGCAGCAGGCCCAGGTCACCCTCGGTGCCGTCTCTGCGGGGGCGGCGGCAGCCGGCGGAGGGTCGCCGGGAGGGGCGTCGGCCTCGGGAGGTGGCGCCTCGGGCGCCGGATCCCAATCCGGGTCGCAGCCAGGATCCGGAGCGCAGCCGGGAACCGGGTCGCAGCCGGGGGGGCCGTCGTCGGGCGCCCCCTTCGGCGCCTTCTCGGGGAGCGGGTTCGCCCCGGGCCACGGCGGCGGGACCGGCGCCCGGCCGCAGGTCAGCGGGCAGCCCCAGGCGACGACACCCGACCACGCCCAAGGTGCGCACGCGCCCGACGGGGCGGTGGCCGGTGGACGCGGGTCGGGCCGCCATCTCGTGGACATCCGAGTGTGAGGAGCAGCGCATGACCACTCCCGTCACGACAGCCACGTCGGCGAACGCCGCGCAGGCAGCCGGCGCTGCCGGCCACGGCGCGCGCACGTCGGCGACACGGCTCACGAGCCAGCTCGAGACACCGCAGCTGTTCATCAAGCTCTTCATGACCGAGCTCCAGCACCAGGACCCGACAAACCCGGCGACACCGGCGAGCATCGCCCAGCAGACCGCCGAGCTCTCGCAGATGGAGGCGTCGATGTCCCTCACGACGGCCATCAAGTCCCAGGAGCGCTACGCGGAGGACGCGGCGGCGACGGGCCTCATCGGCAAGTCGGTCACCGCGACGGTCACAGGCGCCACGGTCAGCGGGAAGGTGACCGACATCCTGCTCGCGTCGAGCGGGACACCGGTGCTGAAGGTCGGCCAGACCACAGTGCCGCTGTCGGCCGTCTCGAGCGTGGGGACATAGGAGCCCGCGCACCGGAAGAACACCACCAGGACACCAACGGAACTCAGGAAAGGACAATCGACATGGCAACACGATCGTTGATCGCGGCGGTGTCCGCGATCGCAGCCGAGCAGTCGTACCTGCAGGAGACGGGCAGCAACATCGCCAACAGCAGCACCATCGGCTACAAGCAGGGCGAGGTCCAGTTCTCCGACCTCCTCTCCGAGCAGATCACCGGCGCGACCGCGCCGACCGCGGGAGGCGGCGGCATCAACCCGGTTGCGATCGGTTCCGGCGTGCGGGTGGCCTCGGTGTCCACGGACCTCGCCGAGGGGACACTCGAGACGACCGGGATCCAGACAGACGTCGCGATCACAGGCTCCGGCTATCTCGTCGTCCAGCAGGGCGGCCAGCAGTACTACACGAGGGACGGCTCGCTCACCGTGGACGCCAACGACGAGCTCACCACCGCGTCGGGTGGGACCGTGCTCGGCTGGCAGGCCACCTCGACGGGCACGATCACCACGTCGACCGGTGTGACGCCGATCTCCATCCCCAACGGCAAGACGATCGGCGCCGTCGCGACGACATCCATCTCGCTCTCGGGCAACCTGCCGGCGTGGAAGGGCGGGACAACCACACAGCCGAGCGTGACCGTCACCGCCCTCGCGTACGACTCGCTCGGCAACTCGGTCCCGGTGCTCCTCACCTTCACCGGCGCCAAGACAGCCGACACGTGGAAGCTCACCGCCGTCGCCAAGACACCTGTGAAGGGAACAGTCAAGCTGTTCGCGACAACAGCCGCCCCGTTGGTCGTCTTCAGCACAAAGGGCGCGCTCAAGAAGGTGAACGGCGTGACACTTCCTGCAGGCGGGTACACACTGGCGGTCACCACGAAGCCGACAGGGTTCACAAAGCTCGACCTCAAGTTCCCCCCGGTGACGTCCAACACGGCGCTCACGCAGTTCGCGGGGCAGACAACGCTGCTCGCCAAGGCGAACGGGAACGCGGCGGGCACCCTCGTGTCGTACTCGATCGGGAGCGACGGCGTCATCACGGGCACCTTCTCCAACGGCGAGGCGACCCCGCTCGCCCAGATCGCCCTGGCCTCCTTCACCAACCCGTCGGGTCTGCTGAACGTGGGGGCGAACCTCCTCGGCCCGAGCGCCAACTCCGGCCAGCCGGCCATTGGGATCGCAGGGACCGGCGGGCGGGGGAAGCTGCTGAGCGGTGAGCTCGAGCAGTCCAACGTCACACTCGCCCAGCAGCTCACGAACCTGATCACCGCTGAGCAGGCCTACGTCGCCGACACCAAGGTGATCTCGACGAGCCAGGCGGTGTCCAACGCGCTCGAGCAGGCGTAGGCCGCGGCCAGTCGTCGGTCCCGGCCAGTCGTCGGTCCCGGTCAACGCGCCTTCGCACCCGCACGGTTCAAGCTGCCGCCCGATGATGCCGAAGAAGAAGGTGGCGCCAAGGAGGCGGCCGCGACGACGGGTCATGGACCGGCCCTGCGAACGACCCCTCCGGAGGAGCTGCTCGATGGGAGCTGAAGCACGATGAGCACGGTGCGCGCCATCGACGACGAGTCGCGGGTCCAGCCATACGACCCCCTCCGTCAGCACGAGGTCATCGACCGCAGCCAGCTCCGCCGGCTCCACCCTCTCCTCGAAGCCTGCGCGCACCGGATGGCGGGGACGCTCAGCACCGCGCTGCGGCGCCCGTCGCGCGTGGTCCTCGGCGAGTTCGAGCAGGGGCCGTGGGACGAGTTCAAGGCAGCGATGGAGGACCCGACCTTCGTCGCGACGGCGGTCGTCACCGAGCTCGACGAGCGCCTCCTGCTCCACGTCCCCATCACGACCGCGCTCTCGCTCGTCGAGGTCCAGCTCGGCGGCGATGGCAGGACCGAGCTGAGCCGGGCGGCGCTCACCGACCTCGAGTTCGCGATGGTCAGCACGACGGCGGCCAACGTGCTCGGCGCCCTTCGGGCGAGCCTCGACAGCGTCTTCGAGGTCAACGTCACAGCCCTGCAGCGCTACCGCAGCGCGCACTACGTGCGCATGGGGCGCCCCGGCGAGGCGGTGTTCCGGGTGGAGCTCACGGTCACGATCGGAGACGGCACCACGCGCCCGATCTGGCTGTACATGCCGCTCGGGACGGTCCACACGATGCTCGCCTCGGTCGAGCAGGAGGAGGGCGACAACACCGACGTGGAGGCGGTGCTGCCCTACGTCGAGCGGGGTGTCCAGGAGGTGCCCCTGGAGCTCCAGGTCGCCTACCCGCCGGTGCACCTGAGCGCGGCGCAGGTGCTGGCGCTGCGCCCCGACGACCCCGAGTCGATCGTGCTGCTCGGCGTGAAGACCGACGAGGTGGTCGAGCTGGACATCATCGTCGGCAGGACGCGCATCGGCAAGGGCGTCCTCGTCACAAACGGAAAGCATGCCGGATGCCTCGTCCGGAGCTGGGAGAGGAGAGAGGAATGACCGACTTCACCATGCCGGTCGGGACCGGGAACGGGAGCTCGGCGGAGCAGACGGCCGCGGCGGCGAGCCCCGTCACGGCGGCGAGCCCCGCCGACGTGACCCCCTTGCAGATCGACGCCCTCCACGACGTCGAGCTCGAGGTGGTGGCCGTGCTGGGAAAGACGCGCATGACCCTCGGCGACCTGCGCGCGGTGCGGCCCCGCACCACCATCCCGCTCGACCGCCCCCTCGGCAGCCCGCTCGAGATCATGGTGAACGGGAAGCTCTTCGCCTACGGTGAGCTCGTCGCGGTCAACGACTCCGAGCTCGGGGTCCAGATCCGGTCCGTCGTCTCCGGCCGTGACTGACCCGTTCCTCCTCGCCGCCCAGCACACCACCCAGATGGCGCCGGACGTCTCCGTCGGCCACCTGCTCGTGCAGATGGCGCTGTGGCTCGCCGTCATCGTGGGCGCGCTCTTCGGCCTGAGCAAGCTCGCGCAGCGCGCCAAGGGCGGCGCGCGCCGGACCGGCAAGGTGCCCGGAACGAGGGGCGACGGCCTGACGGTCGTCAGCCGCCAGCCGGTCGGCAAGGGACAGTGGATCGCCGTCGTCGAGGCCGAGGGCCAGCGCGTCCTCGTCGGGATCTCCGCCGCGGGCTTCACCCCGCTCGGCGAGCTGCGGTCGGACGGCGCGGCCGGGGGACCCGACGCCGAGGTGCCCGGCACGCTGACAACCTCGCTCGGTGCGTCTGCACGCTCGCTCGGTGCGTCGGCGCGCTCGCTCGGCACTCCGGACTCGTCCCTCGTATCCCTCCTCGCCGCGAGCGGCGCCAGCGCGCCGCGCAGCTGGCTCGACCGGGCGCGCGCCGCGACCGTCCGCCGCTGACCCCGCGGAGCTGAGGCGGAGGAGGAGAGGGTGCTGCACATCCTCGCGGCGAGCCAGATCACCGTCACACTCGGCAAGTCGCTGTCGAAGCCCTCCGACAGCATCCTCATCATCCTGGGCCTGGCGCTGCTCTCGCTCGCGCCGTCCCTCCTCATGATGCTCACCGGCTTCGTCCGGGTGGTGATCGTGCTCGGTCTCACGCGCCAGGCGCTCGGGCTCCAGACCACCCCGCCGAACCAGGTGCTCGTCGGCATCGCCCTGTTCATCAGCCTGTTCCTCATGGCGCCGACGCTCACCACCATCAACCACGTGGCGCTCCAGCCATACCTGCACGGGCACCTTCACTTCTCCCAGGCCTTCGGGCGCGCAGAGGTGCCCCTCAAGCAGTGGATGCTCCGACAGACCGGGGCGCAGGAGCTCGCGCTCCTCGCCAAGGCCGCGCACGTGTCGGCAGCCAACCCGATGCACGTGTCGCTGTCCGCCGTGATCCCCGCCTTCCTGCTCACCCAGTTGCGGGACGCCTTCATCATCGGCGTGGTGATCTTCGTCCCGTTCCTGATCATCGACCTCGTCGTGGCCTCGACGCTCATGGCGCTCGGCATCGTGATGCTGCCGCCCACGCTCGTCTCGCTGCCCTTCAAGCTCCTGCTCTTCGTGCTCGTCGACGGCTGGGTGCTCGTCGTCCAGTCCCTCATCACGAGCTTCAGATGACAGTCGGGCTCGTCCTGCAGCTCGCGTCCGAGACGCTCCTCACCGCGGCCAAGATCGCGGCGCCGGTGCTCCTCACCTCGCTCGTGGTCGGCGTGGTGATCTCGCTCTTCCAGTCGGTGACCCAGATCCAGGACCCCACGCTCACCTTCGTCCCCAAGCTGATCGTGATCGGGCTGGTGCTCGCCATCTTCGGGCACTGGATGCTCGACCAGTTCACCGGCTACGTGCACCAGGTGTTCGCGGAGGTCCCGCGCCTGTTGGGGAGATGACGGCGCGTGACGCTCGACGTCAACGCCCTGTGGCTGATCGCCTTCCTCCTCGTCCTGGCACGCGCGGTGGCCTGGCTGACGGTGGTCCAGCCCTTCGCGACCAGAGGAGTGGTGCCGACGATGGTGACCGTGGCGGTCGGCGCCGCCCTCGCGCTCATGGTCGTCCCCCACCTCGAGCGCTCGGCGCTCCCGGTCACCACCGCGCCGCTCATCGGTGATCTGGTCGTCCAGGTCCTGACGGGCCTCGCGATGGGTTTCGTCGTCCAGCTCATGATCTCGGCGGTCAGCGCAGCGGGCACATTCCTCGACCAGGTGGGCGGGCTCACCCTCCAGCCGGCGATGAACCCGGTCGGGGTCACAGAGCCCCCACTCCTCGGGAACTTCTACCGCCAGGTCGTGATCCTGCTCCTCTTCAGCACGAACGGCTACCTGCTCATGATCGAGGGCTTCTCGCGCAGCTTCGCAGGTCCCGCCTTCACGCTCGGCGCCACGAGGACGGTCGGCACGGTTGTCGTGACCGACCTGCAGACGTTCTTCGTGTCGGCCCTCGAGATCGCCGGTCCCATCATGGTCGTGCTGTTCGCCTCCCAGATCGTGCTCGCCCTGGTCGCGCGGGCCGCGCCCCAGGCGAACGTGTGGTTCCTCGGCCTGCCGGTCCAGGTCATGCTGGTGCTCCTGCTCGTGGCGCTGACCGTCTCGGCGGTGCCCAACGAGCTCGCCAACCTCCTCGGGCGCGGACTCGGGGACTCGGCACGGATGCTCGGGGGCCCCTGATGCCGGCCGGGGGCCCCTGATGCCGGCCGGCGACCGCTGGGCCCGGACCGAGCCACCGACCGAGAAGCGCAAGAAGGACGCGCGCGAGCGCGGCCAGGTGGCGCGCTCGCCGGAGATCAGCGCGTGGGTGGGGATCCTGGCGGGATCGCTCCTGGTGCCCTTCATCTTCTCCGAGGCGCGCGCCAAGGTGCTCGGGATCACCGCCGGCGCCATGCAGGTGGCGTCGCACCCCACGAGCGGGGGGGCGTTGCGCCTCGTCGGGTTCGCGCTCGGCCAGTTCCTCGCCTACATGGCCGTGGTGGGCGGGGCGCTGGTGGCGGTCGCGCTCGCCGCCGGCCTGGTCCAGGTCGGCAAGGCCGCGTCCTTCAAGGCGGCCCGTCCGCGCTTCTCGCGGATCAGCCTGAAGGAGGGCCTGAGGAACCGCTTCTCCCCGAAGGTCGGGTGGGAGGTGGTCAAGCAGGTCCTCAAGCTGTCGGTCCTCGGCTTCCTCGGCTACGTGTCGCTCCACGGTCTCATCCTCACCGTGGCGAGCAAGTCGCCCGCCACCTTGGCGCCGCTCATCTCGTACGCGGGCTCGTCCTTGCTCGGCTTCGTGAGGGCGGCGGCGCTCCTCGGCCTCGCCCTCGGCGCGGCCGACTACGCCATCCAGCGGCACCGTCACAGCCAGTCGCTCAAGATGACCAAGCAGGAGGTGCGCGACGAGCACAAGGAGCGCACAGGCAACCCGCACGTCCGTGGGCACCTGCGCCGGATGCAGTACCGGATCGCCCGGTCCAAGACCATCGCGGCGGTGAGGACCGCCGACGTGGTGGTGACCAACCCGACCCACTTCGCGGTCGCGCTGCAGTACGACCCCGCCCGGGCCAACGCCCCGCGGGTGGTCTCCAAGGGCGCCGACGCCCTCGCCCTGCGAATCCGGGAGGAGGCCGAGCGCTGCGGGGTCCCCGTCGTCGAGGACCCTCCGCTCGCACGGTACCTGCACGCCACCTGTGAGGTCGACCAGCTCGTGCCTGCGGAGATCTACCTCGCCGTCGCCCAGCTGCTCGCCTTCGTCTACCGCATGCCGGTGTCGTTGCGGGGCAACGGGGTCCACCGGCGGCCGCACTCGGTGGTCCCCGACGTCGAGGCGGACGGCCGGCGCGCCAAGCGGGGTCGAAGCCGTGACGCGGCCTAGCCCGAGCCCGAGGCGCTCCCGCCTGCAGCTGGTGCCGACGCCCGGCCCCGGCCGGGCGGTGAGCGAGCGCGACCGCCGGGAGGCGCGGGCTCGCCTCTCGGCCGCGCAGCGGGCCGGCTGCTTCGGGACGTCGGACCTCTACGAGGAGCGGCTCGAGGCCCTCGCCGCAGCGTCGACGGACGCCGACCTCGAGGCCATCGTGGGCGACCTGCCCGAGCTCCTCACAGACCACGCACGCGCGCAGGTGCTCGCCGTCGTGCGCGACGCCCACGTCCAGGGCAGGCTCGGCCCGGCCGACTTCGACGAGCGGACCGAGCGCTGCCTCGGGCCGCTCACCCGCGCCGACGCCGAGCTCGTCGTCTCGGACCTCGGGTACCGGGTCGAGCACCGCGTGCCGCCGCGCCGCGTGCGGCGTCTCGTGTCACGGTGCGCTCCAGCCGTGGGTGCGGGGGTGCTGTGCGGAGCCGCCGTGCTCGTGGCGCCCGCCGGCCTGGGCGTGCCCGTCGAGCCGTGGGTGCCGCTCGCGGCGGGCGTCGGGGTGTTCGCGGCGGCGTTCGCCGCGCTGCTCCGGCTCGCCGTCGGGCTCCGGGGCCGACTGGCCCGCACGCTCGTGGTGGGAGGACCGGCCGAGGCGGGGCGGGAGGCCGGGCCCCCGAGGAGGCGCCGGCGTCCGGGTCGGGTCAGCGGGCTCCCGCGGTCTTGGCGGGGATCCCCCCCGTCGTGACCGAGCGCTGCGTCACCCACAGGCGTCCCTGGTCCATCTCGACCACGAAGACCTGGTTCTGCCCGCGCTCCTTGGCGGTCGACATGGCGAGTGCCGCCTGCGCCAGGATGTCCCCGGGCCGCTTGCCCGGGAACCGGGCCGTCGCCACGCCGATGCTGGCGGTCACCTGGAATGTCCTGCCGGCGACCGACATCGGCTTGGCCACCGCGTTGCGCAGCATGTCGGCGCGGCGCTGGGACTCCGCGGGGCTGATCAACCCCTCGAAGAGCAGCACGTACTCGTCGCCGCCGATCCGGGACACGAGGTCGCCGGGGCGGACCGCGTCCACGAGCCGCCTGCCCACCTCGACCAGCACCGCGTCGCCGCAGGCGTGGCCGTAGAGGTCGTTCACGGACTTGAACCCGTCGATGTCCACGAAGATGAGGGCGAGCCCCGCAGGCTGGCGGGTGAGCCGCATGATGGCACGGTCGAGGTGGTCGACGAGCGTGGCGCGGTTGGCGAGCCCCGTGAGCGGGTCGCGCAGCACCAGCACGGCGAGACGCCGGTGCAGCGCCTCGAGCTCGGCGTCGAAGCGCTTCGCCATGTCGACGAGGCTCGCCTTGCTGCTCTTCACGACCATGTCGGTCGCCGCGCGCAGGACCCGCTCGTCGAGGTCCAGCCGGCGCGCCTCTTCGGTCAGGACCCGGCACACCGCGTCGCTCCACCAGAAGTTGAGCTTGGTGAGCATCGTGACGGTGAGCTGCACGCTCTGCTGCGCCGCGTCGTGCACCTGCGGGGCGGGGGCGGTGTCCGAGTCGAGGGACTCGAAGAGCTCGTGGGCGGCAGTCTCCTGCTGGCGGGCGGCGGCCAGGCCGACCGAGGCGATCTTCGAGCGGTCCGCCGCGCCCGCGGCGTCACCGGTGCGCAGCCACTGCACGATGGCGGCGTTGGCGAGGTGGACCATCCCCCACAGCGGGTCTCCGGCGTCGACGGTGCCGATCGACGAGCGGAAGCGCTCCTGGCACTCGCGCAGGATGTCCGTGTCGCGTGCGGCGAGCGCGTCGCCGAGCGCGGCCAGCCGGCTCGGTCTCAGCGCGCCGGTCCCGTTGTCGTACGTGGTCATCGTGAACACACATCGGCACCGGCGCGGCGCGCCTTGAGCCTGGTCGTGCGGGTCCTGGGGGCTCAGGCAGCCTGCTTGGAGGGCCGGTCGGGGACGCGCAGCACCACCGTCTCGTCAACGGGCGCCTCGGCACCGGCGCGCCTCGTCCGGCGGCGCATCGGCCAGACCAGCACGGCGAGGGTCAGCACCGCGACGACGACCGCGAGCACGACCGGGTCGTGGAGCTTGGAGAGGATGAGCGCGCCCCGCGGGATGTGGAACCACACGGCACCGATCACGTCCTTCGTCTTCGGGTGCCAGAAGTGGTCGGTGTAGGAGTTGTGGTCGCCCTTGGTGACGAACCCGGTCCTCCCGTTGCCGCCCACGATCCGGTGGATGACCTCGTCGCCGGCCCCGGGGTCGCCCTTGGGGATCCGGTAGACGATGATCTCGCCGACATGGTACGAGGCGTGCTTCTCGACGATGGCGAGGTCGCCGAGGTGCAGCGTCGGGGTCATCGAGATCCCGTTGACCCCGACGAAGGAGGCGGGGCCGCCGAGGAACTGCGGTCGGAAGTAGAGGAACCAGGTGACCAGGAAGGCGGCGAGCAGCGCGAGGGAGGCCGCGCGCAGCCCGACGCGCAGCGGGCCGGTCCGGCGGCGCGCGGGGCGCCAGGACTCGGCCGCCTCCGGACGGACCCCGTGCATCCCGAGCGAGGGGCCGGCATCATGCGGACCGGCCGCGGTGGCCCACACGGTGAGCGACGCCCACGCTGCCGACCCCCCCAGGCAGAATGCGTCGGGGCCACGCACGGCGGCCGAGCGCATCCCGACGGCCACGACGGGGGGCAGGCGGACGACCTCACCCGTCGCCGAGCACCTGTCGCTCGGCGTCGCGCCGGAATGCCACACCACGAGGGATCCCCAGGGGGGTGCAGGGTCGAGGCCGACCTTCGGCTGGCACGGTGAACAGGCGGATCGCATGTGCACGACCAGCAATGGCCGACCTCGGTGATCATGTGACGGCGAACTGTGCAGTCGGAGCCTGCGCGGGCGCCGTGGCGTCGCTCGCAGTCACAATGTAGTCACCTGGTCCGGCGTTTCCGGGGATGGTCACGGTGGCGGTGGTGGTGAAGGTGCCTCCGCTCACGCTGTAGTGGGCGGCGGACGGCGTGCATGTCGGCGTGCACGAGATCGTGACGTTTGTCGTCCCTGTCCGGAGGTGGTGGGCCGTGACGGTGACCGTCCCCCCGGGCGCGACGGTCGGCGGTGTGAGGGTGACGTAGGCGCCGGCGATGTCCTGGCCCGTCGTGATCTGCGACGAGGTGACGGTCAGCGATGCCGCCAAGGCGGCGGTCGTCCCGATGAGCAGGCTCACGACGGCGATGGCGACCAGGGTCGCGGGCCCGCGTCGGAGGTGGCGTCCCGGGCCACCGGTCACGGTGGGATGCCTGGTCACGGCGGGTTTACTGGTCACCGTGGCGTGTCCGGTCACGGCCCCGTGATCGACACGTCGTCGCCGGTCACGCTGGCGGGCGCGATGGCGGCGGCCACGTCGAACGTGCAGGTGTACGTACCACCCGACGGGGCGCAGTGCGCCGCTGTGGACCCGATCGCGCCCGACGTCGCGAAGCCGGCGGGGAGGGTGGCGCCGGTCCCAGTGAGCTCGACCTCGAGGGTCCCCGCGCCGCAGGCTGTCGCGACGTTGCCGACGACCACGCGTGCGATGTCGCCCGACGTGGCCGTGTCGTAGGTGAAGGTGACCGCCGACCCCGACATGCACTGCGTCAGGCTTGCCGCGCCCGCGCCGAGCCGGCTCGACCCGACGGTGAGGCTGGCTGCGGCCGCGTAGCCCCCGGACACGAGGCTCAGGGCGCCGGCCAGCACCGCGGCCCGCCTCAGCAGGTGCCGCCCGGCGCGGCGCGCCGACCCACGCTCCTCCGAGGATCTCCGTTGCGCTCCGGGCACGTGCTCCACGTCGAGGCCCCTCGAGACGGGGCGGGCGCTCGGACCGGGCCCGGCCGAAGCCGGACCCGGTCCTGCACCGCACCTGGTCGCGGGCGGGAGGTGCCCGCCCGAGGCGGATCAGCCGAGGCGGATCAGCTTGTGGCGGATCAGCTTGTGGCGGATCAGCCTGTCCCGACGACGGAGGCGACGATCTTGATGACTGTCTTGGCGTCGATCGCCGGGCTGAAGCTGCTGAACGTCGCCGTCGCCTTCACTGTCGTCGTGCCGCCGGCGTACTTCTCACCTGCAGGCACGAGTGTCTGGTAGGTGCCGCCAGTCTTCTCGACGGCTGCCTTGACCGTCTCTGTGTTGCATGTCGTGCCCTTTGTGTTGGCGGTTGCGATCACGGTTGTGACCTTGTAGAAGCTGTTCGTCGATGTCCATGCGGTCGTGTAGTTGAACGTCGGCGCGCACTTGGTCGTGGCCGTGACTGTCGATGTCCCGGCCCCGAGCTTCGTCGTATGGACCGTGAGGCTCGCCGCGAACGCGTAGGCCCCGCCACCGAGCGCCGCCGCGACCGCGGCGGCGACCAGGAAGCGGGTCGTGCCATGTGCGAGGTTCTTGATCTTCATGTGGCTTCTCCTATGGGTGTGGTGCTCTCCGACCAGGGCGCCGGGTCTGCCACTCGCTCCCAGAGGGCTCGCCTCTCGATCCGCCCTTCCTGCAGGGTCCTCCCGCCACGGAAGGCCCCCATTGCGTGGCGGCGTGCCGGTCCGTGCGCAGGCACCACCGGCTGGGGTACCTCGTCACCGTTCCCGACACCTGCTCCGACACATGCCCGAAATATCGGCCGTTCGTCTGCGAACTTGATCGGAAGGGCGGGGAAGTTACTCCCCGGTACAGCAGGTATCGATCGATCGCCCGCAGCTCAGGTGCACAGATCGCCGGCGCTCCGTGTCCGGGGTGTGCGAGCGCCTTTCATTGCCAGTGACAGTCGGTGGCCCCGTGGCCGCGCACGAGGACGCCCCTCGGGCTACCGCCGTCAGTCGCCGGTCGTGCCGTCGATCGCCTCGCGGAGCAGGTCGGCGTGCCCGTTGTGCCGTGCGTACTCCTCGATCATGTGCAGGTAGATCCAGCGGATGTTGCGGACCTGGTCGGCGTGGCGACCGCGGCTCGGGACCACCTCGTCGAGGGACTTGCCGCGGACGGCCGCGTCGGCGGCGGCGCACTCGCGCTCGAAGGCCTCGAGGTTCTCTGCAGCGTCGGCGCCGTCGAGGTCCTCGAAGTCCGCTGTCCGGCGCTCCTGGGAGACGTAGATGAGGTCGACGTCCTCCTGCCCGGCGTGCATGCGGAACCACCAGCGCTCGACGATCGTCATGTGCCGCACCAGGCCGAGGAGGCTGAGCGCCGAGGGAGGCACGGCCTTGCGCTTCAACTGCTCGGCGGTGAGGCCCGCGCACTTGGCACGAAGGGTCGCGCGGTGGTAGGCGAGCCACTCCACGAGCGCGCTGCGCTCGTCGGTCACGAGGCCCGGCTCGTCACGGTCGACGGGAGGGGCGGTCCAGGCTGCGGGTGCGTCGGTCACAGCGGCCGACCCTACATGCAGGGTGCTCCCTCGTCTCCGGAGCCGGCGTGCTCCGCAGAACCGCCGTTCTGCGCACCTATGGCGCTCTCAGTTGTCGGTGCTTGACGAGGACCCGTCGGCTGTGGTCGGCGTGCTCGATGTGGTCGGCGTGCTCGATGTGGTCGGCGTGGAGTCGCTCGAAGACGAGGACGTTCCAGTATCCGAGGACGACTTGTCTGTGGACCCCGATGTCGAGTCACCCGACGTGTCCAAGCTCTGCTTCGTGCTCGCCGGCTCGGTCGTGTCGGTCGGCTCGGTCGTGTCGGTCGGCTCGGTCGTGTCGGTCGGCTCGGTCGTGTCGGTCGGC
>Ga0209061_1001066_pt1 | contig 51177 bp, 36 predicted proteins | sample Coa_R1_10_FD_187157 | JGI IMG/M metagenome (GOLD analysis project Ga0209061, IMG submission 187157) | Surface soil microbial communities from Centralia Pennsylvania, which are recovering from an underground coalmine fire - Coalmine... | ecosystem: Environmental > Terrestrial > Soil >...
AGCAGGTGCGCAGCGGGAAACTGAGCATCGAGTCGGCCGTTGACCGTCTGCGCAACCTTCCTTTTGAAAACATCGGCTTTGCCCGGATTGACCACCATCGGTCGCTCCGGCAGGGATTTCCGGAGGTCATCCTTGGTCGCGGAAAATCCCCGGAGCACGTTGAAGGAATCGTCCGTGGCATGCTGCGCAACCGCCATAACATCCTGATCACACGCGGCAACGAGGAATTATACGAGCGGATCAAGAACCTTGAGCCCAGCGCACGGTTCCACGCGCTTTCAGGCGCCATCTCAATTCACCGCGACCGCAAAATTCGCGGCAAAGGCAAGCTGCTTGTGGTGAGCGCGGGCACTTCAGACATTCCCGTGGCCGAAGAGGCCCAGGTGACGGCGGAGGTGATGGGCAACCGCGTCGAATCGATTTATGACGTGGGCGTGGCCAACATCCATCGCATTCTGAGCGAAAGCCAACAACTTCGCAGCGCGCGGGTGATCATTGTGGTTGCCGGCATGGAAGGCGCGCTGCCGAGCGTCGTGGCAGGAATGGTCAGCGTGCCGGTGATCGCTGTCCCTACCAGCATTGGCTACGGAGCCAGTCTGGGAGGCATTGCGGCGCTGCTTGGGATGCTCAACAGTTGCGCCTCAAACATCGCCACGGTCAACATTGATAACGGCTTCGGCGCCGGCTACCTGGCCAGCGTAATCAACCGGCTCTGACAATGCAACCGCCTCATCCTTTGAGGCCAGTGGGTCTGCTTGCAATTTGTGAGCAAAGGAGTACGCTGAAAGTGGGTGCGGGTAAGCCTGGACTGAAGAGCGGGACACTGGGCGATGGAAGTCCCGCCGCGCGGTGAGTGCTTCGGCACCAAGAAGTCGCTTCCCCATTAGGACATCCCGCACCCCTTCTCGTCGTCAAGCGGCCACACCCCAGTTCGAAAACTCCACACGAGATTGCAATGCAGAGGCGGATATTCACGGGCGGCACGGCATCTCTTTTCTGCCGGTTCGGAACGCCGCGCCAGGTTTAGTGGTTTATGAATCGGGCAAGGATGTTGCAATTTCACCGGCCAAAAACCTGCCTGAAAATCTCATCCACGTGTTTCAAGTAGCGTTGAGTGTTAAAGACGGCGTCGACCTCTTTCGCGGACAGGCGGCTGGTGATGTCGGGGTCGCGGAGCACGAGCGATTTGAAATCTTCGCGTGTTTCCCAGACTTTCATGGCGTTGCGTTGCACCCAGCGGTAGGCTTCTTCGCGGGAAACACCCTTTTCGGTGAGGTCCAGCAGCAACTGACCGGAAAAGATCAGCCCTTTGAGCAGGCTTAGATTCTCCTGCATGCGTTCGGGATAGACGAACATTTTCTCGACCAGGTTCGCTGTCTTGTTGAGCATGTAATCGACCAGGATGGTTGAATCAGGCAGGATGATGCGCTCAACCGATGAGTGGGAAATATCACGCTCGTGCCACAGTGCTACGTTTTCAAACGCCGCCTGTGCATTGGCACGGACTACTCGCGCCAGGCCGCAAATCTGTTCGGCGGTCACCGGGTTGCGCTTGTGCGGCATGGCGGATGAGCCTTTCTGCCCGGCAGAGAAATATTCTTCGACCTCGCGGACTTCCGTCCGCTGCAACCCGCGAATTTCGAGCGCGATCTTTTCGAGCGACGCCGCAATCACAGCCAGCGTCGCAAGGTAGAACGCGTGCCGGTCACGCTGGATCACCTGTGATTCGGCGGGCGAAGCCTTCAGGCCAAGCTTCGTCAAAATCTTCTTTTCGATGGCCGGGCTCAGGTGCGAGTAGATTCCTACTGCGCCTGATATCTTTCCTACACGCATCTCTTCCGCCGCGTAAGCCATTCGCTCGCGGTTGCGTTGGCACTCGGCGTACCAGATCGCGATTTTTACCCCAAAGGTAATCGGTTCAGCATGGATACCGTGCGTGCGCCCCACCATGGGCGTGTGTTTGAACTCGAAGGCACGCTTCTTCAGCACGGCGGCGAGACGGTCCAGGTCTTCCAGAATCAGTCTAGATGCGTCACGAATCAGCAGACCCTGTGCCGTGTCCACCACGTCATTTGACGTCAGACCGAAATGCAGGTAACGGGCTTCGCGGCCGACATGCTCAGCCACGTTGGTGGTGAACGCGATCACGTCGTGCTTCACTTCTTTTTCGATTTCCAGAATGCGCTGGACATCAAAGCGGCCCTTGCGGCGAATGGCCCGCGCGGCGCTTTTCGGAATCAGGCCCGCTTCCGCTTCGGTTTCTGCGGTGGCGATTTCAACATCCAGCCACTTCTGAAACTTGTTTTCATCGCTCCAAATGGCGCTCATTTCCGGGCGCGTATAACGAGGGATCATGTTTTCTCCGTACGTTGTTCAATCCGGGTAACGTCACTGATCAGGTGTCAGTCGTGGATGCGGAACAATTCAACCACGCGATAATCCTGCGATCCTGAAGAGAATTTCGCGCATAAAGTGAAACCGCAGCGCTCTTGGGTAAATACCCCGGTGCGCTTCCCGCCTGATCTCTTCCATCATGTTTGAGCCGGATATTTTACATCGAGATTGAAATGTCGAGTTTTCCAAATCTGTCTGCACCGGATCAGAATTGAAAGACTCGGGTGGGTTCGTTCTGGCTGGCGAGGTGCAATTCGGCAGGGCGGCCATGACCTCGCTTCTCGAAGGCCTGCGTCGCGGAATGCATAACGAGGCCGGGATGATTGTTCTTGTCGCTCAGGTGTGCGAGCACAAGGACCTGCGCCGAGCCATCGTAATCCTCGGCCAAAAAACCCGCCGTAGCGTGATTGGACAAATGCCCGTGGCGGCTCATCACCCTCTGCTTGACGAACCAGGGATACGGCCCTGTCTTCAGCATATCGAGGTCGTGATTGGATTCAAACACCAGGCAATGGCAGCCGCGAGCGTGCTGCTTGACGACCTGCGGGATGTAACCCAGGTCCGTAATCACGCCGACCTTGATCCCTTCAGCCGTCAGGGTGAAAGCGACGGGATCGACGGCATCGTGCGGAATGGAAAACGGAGCAATCTCGAAATCGCCGACCGAGAATTTGTCACCGGCGGTGATCGTTTCAAAGGCCCTGATGCGCGGGTCCCACTGGATCATCTCGCGTGTAGGGCCGGTGATGTAAATGGGAACTTTCAGTTCCAGAGCCAGCGAGCGCAATCCGCTCACATGGTCCACGTGTTCATGGGAGATGATCAGCGCGTCGAAGTTGTCCGTGCGCTCACCCACTTCGGCCAGCCTTCGAAAGGTTTCCCTTTTGCTGAAGCCTGCGTCGAGCAGGAGGCGGGTGCGCTCCGTTGCCACCAGCGTTGAATTGCCCTTACTGCCGCTACCGAGTACGCAGATGCGAACGCTCAACCAGCCTCCCGGAACGATCAGATCGAAGCGGCGCCGGGCGCCGGCTTCGGCAAACCTTCCACCGATTATACGGCAGGATGGTTGAGTCGAAAATTGAAAAAGGCTTCGCTGTGCTACTTTTCAGCCCACAAGGTGTAAATCGCGCCCGCGAGCACCAGAATGAAACCAGAGAAGCTGGCAACGACAAGTGACGACAAAGGCAATGAAAGAACAAAGGCACCCTTCAAGGCGCTCGTGTGGGACACTTGTTCGGCAATCCATGGCGCAGCGAAAATCAGCAAGGCTATCAGCGCACCTGCACTCACTGCCAGCGCGGTTTTTTCAGCGATCAGGATTGGACGAAGCGCCCGCTCGGCTGTGGCCCTGCGTGCAGCCATCGTTGCTCGCCACCAGACGCGACCAGCTTCAGGCACACGAGCTGTGGCGCAAAGTTCTGCGCTGTCGTGCTGGAAAAGCTCATAGACAGAAATAAGTTCGGCACACGATGGACAGCCGGCAACGTGCAGGCGCAGCGGCGCTTCCATCGCCTCAGCTTTCAGCCCGCTTTCAAGGGCTTGCAGGACCCGAGCTTCGTTTTCACAACTGGGTAATTTCATGGTACGGTCTTCCTTGTTACAAACGATTTGCCCGCCAGTATCGCCATCAGCTTTTTTCGTGCACGAAACAGCAACGGGCGGACGCTGTTTTCCTTCATTCCCGAAATCTTCGCGATTTCCCTGTGGCTTGCGCCTTCGGCATAGGCCAGCCAGAGCATCTGGCGCTCCCGAGGGTTCAACTGCGCAAGTGCGCGGCCCAGGTCGGACCGCAAAGGGATGTTTGCGACGGCATCGTCATCCGAAGGCACGTCCGCAATTTCAATGCCCGCGGAGGTATGACGCTTCTCGGCCCGCCAGTGGTCACGCAGAAGGTTCGTCGCAATGCGGAAAAGGTAATTCTTCCGGTGGGCGTCCTCCTGCGGTGGATCTGCCAGGGAAAGGAACCGGCAATAGCACTCCTGCAAGAGGTCATCGGCAAGCGTTGGACTGCCAGAAACTCGCGCGAGGTACGCCCAAAGCGACCGGGCCGTACGCTCGTAGAGGATCCGAAAGCTCTCCTCATCCATTGCGAGCGATTGTACCTCACTCCCGGCCCGCAAGGTTTCACTGCGGGCATGAGCAACGGCGCGCGCCAGCATATTGTTGACTCGGTCCACAACGTTGTCCCGCTTATGCAGCCAGCTTGCCTGCCGGACGTTCGCGGTCGAACAGTCCAAAGGACTTTGAGAGACGATAGGACAGTCCCGCCGAAATCAAAAACCCGGCTCCCAGGGCCACGGTCAACCCGCCCAGGATATAGAACCCTTCTGCCGTGTTGGCAAAGCGTCCGCCGAGGACCAGAAAAGCGATGCCCAGAAACAGAAGAATAACGCCCGCCTGGATCGAGGCGAGTATTCGGCTGTAGGGCTCGCGGCTCGGCTGTTCAATCCCGATAGAGGCCACGAGCTTCCTGCCGGACTCGGTATCGAGGAAAGTCAAAAGTTCCTGGCTGGAGCCCACCTTGTCGATCAGTCTGGCATGGACGTCAGACTGCATCCGGGCAACTTTCAGCCTGCGAATGGTGCTGAAGACCAGCCAGAAAATCGCGACGAGTGAACTGAAAACGGTGATAATCGCGATAATGGGGATCGCCATCTGCCCTCCTTTTCCGGCCACCGCGCAGATTCATGGGTATTGCAGATTCCTTGCTAAGCATCGCCGGCTGCCGGTTGACTACTGCCTGGCGTGAACCAGGCTCGCAGCGTTTCTATCGTTGATACGCCCGGAGCAGGGCGATTGTTAACAGGCGTGTGCCATGCCGTGGGAAACCATATACTTTCACTATTGGTTTGGTCAGCAGATACGCCGGCTCAGCACTCGAGTTGGTCGCGGCGGATGCTGAAATCCTGGCGCGGCCCAAGCACGGTTACGGCAATCTTTTCCGACTGGAACAGGTCGCGGGCCACTTCGACCACATCTTCACGCGTGACGGCGTCGATTTGCGACGCCACCTCGTCGAGCGAAAAGCTTCGCCCGTAATAGAGCTCCTGCCGGGCGATATTCGCCATGCGGCTGTTGGTGGATTCAAGTCCGAGCAGCAGATTGCCCTTCAGGTAGTCCTTTGCGCGTTGCAGTTCCTCTGCGGGGATGGAGTCCTTCTTCAGGTTCCGGAATTCTTCAAGGATCAGGTTGACGACCTTCCGCGCATTGCCCGGAGCGGTCCCGGCGTAAACGCTCAGGATGCCTGCGTCGCGGTAAGCGCTGAGTCCTGAAAAGACCGCATACACCAGGCCGTATTTCTCGCGGATATTCTGGAACAGCCGCGAACTCATTCCGCCGCCGAGGATCGTATTGAGGACATAGCTGGCGAACCGTTTTTCATGCGCGTAGGGATACGCAGGAGTGCCCAGGCAGATGTGGGTTTGCTCCAGTTCTTTCTTGCGCCGGTAGCGAGCATGCGGATGAGCCACCGGGGCTGGCCCTTCAGTCGTGACTGGACCTCGCGGTACGCCGTCGAACTCTTTTCCGGCAAGGTCAACCACACGTTGGTGCGTCAAGTGTCCGGCCGCCGTGATCAACATGTTGCCCGGCACATAGTGCCGCTCGAAGAACTGGCGCAGCCGCCGGTGGGTGAACCCGCCCACTGTTGTGCGCGTCCCCAGAATGGGCCGCCCCAGCGAATGATGGGGCCAATAGCTCTTGCTGAAGATCTCATGGACGAGGTCATCCGGCGTGTCTTCGACCATCTTGATCTCTTCCTGGATCACCTGTGATTCCTTGGCGATATCGCTGGCCCGCAGGAGGGGATTTTTAACCAGGTCCGCCAGGATATCGAAAGCGCGCGGCAGGTGTTCATCAACGACCTTGATGGAAAAGCAGGTGAATTCCTTGGACGTGAAGGCATCCAAGTGGCCGCCAATCGCGTCCGCAGCCCGAGCGATTTCCTCCCCTGTACGGTTCCTGGTTGCTTTGAAGACCATGTGCTCGAGAAAATGCACGATGCCGTTTTCTTCTTCCCGCTCATGGCGCGAACCGGTCCGGAGCCAGATTCCCAATGAGACGGAACGTACAGCCGGCATGGATTCGGTCAAGATTTTAAGGCCGTTCGAAAGCGTGCTTTTTTTAACTTTTGGTTCCATGATTTTCTGAATGAAACGCTATCTTTAGTTGGAACTGCCAGCCCTGAAGCTCACGCAACCTTCCCTCAATCTAACCACAAGCTGCTGAAAAACGCCACTCATTGCAGGACGCCGTTCTGCTAAGTTAGATGCACAAAACGGCCTGATCGCCATACTTTGCGCACCCGTCATCTTCCACTTGCCAGATACTCCTGCCTTTGCCTATACTGATAACACCTCGTTGCAGAGGACGGGTTCCAGCACAGCCTGACTCGTCTTTAGCCGCAGCAAGGGCCTGTAGCTCAGGTGGCTAGAGCGCACCCCTGATAAGGGTGAGGTCGGTAGTTCAACTCTACCCAGGCCCACCATACGTCAAAGACCGCTAAGCTCTTCCAAATGCTGATCTTTCACTGTTTCTTGACAGGCCGTTTTTGCTTTGGGCCCACCGATAATACGAGTAAACGCCTGCGCGACCATAACAACGGCCGCACGCCATCGACGATGGGAAGCAGCCCGTGAGAACTGTATGATGCCGAAGACTTCCCAACCCCCGCAGAGGCCACCCGGCGGGAAAGGCAGATCAAAGGCATGAAGAATTGTTCCGTGATCGAGCATTTGGCTGGAGCGTCCCGACAGGATTTGCGGTTCAACTCGGCTGGCGAGGAGCTCAGGCCAGCATGGTTCTTGATTTGCTTGAAAACCTCAGTAACTAGCCTCGGACAAGCATCAATTTGACGTGGGCAAGATTTCTTGCCTCCGTTTATTTTCAATAAATTGGCCTGGCTCTTTCGATTGCAGTTTTCCGGTTCGTTTTTTCCACGGCCCTTTGTTTTCAACAGGTTCTCCGCTTCGTTCTCCGGTTCGTTTTGTCCCATTTTAAGATGCCGATCCTTTGTTTTCAATAACTTCTCCGGTTCGTTTTTGCAAAAAATGCATTTTTTGTCCCACTTGCGCCGATTTTCAAGCCGTATCGAGGCTATAAGTGTAGACATGGATCCCCGGCAATCGGCCTGGGTTTTGGGCTTTCATTCTCCCGCCTGCCGCTTCGGAGTTCGTGCTTCCGGCGCTAATCGGCGCAGCCATGACAGGTCGCTGAAAAGGGTTGTACCGAAAGCTTTGTCCTTCCTATCAAGGTTGAAATCATTGAACTTATCACGCATGGTTTCGTCGCTCTGCTTCCTCCAAAGTGTTTTCCGGAAATCTGGTTTCGCTTCAACCTTTAAGGTAAGATCGACCTCCCCTGTTATTTGCAGACACAAAGGGGTGGTCCCGGCGACGTCTTAGGGGCTTCGCGTCTCATGGTCGGGCCCTTCGGGCTGAGGAAACGTGTGTGACCCTCTGCTTTTGTACCCTCCGTGAAGAAAAGGCCCCCGCAACCTCCCTCCAAAAACGATAGCACAGCTTTGTAGCGTAGTCAAGTGAAAAATGCGCCCGGGAGGCGTGGCGGACCACGCCGGATCCCCGCCCTATGGCTGCTTGCTGGAAACAATCTGCCGAGCGCTACCCGCAGGCCGCACATTTTCCCGCACTTTTTCGTAGAACCAACCGCCCATAGGAGTAAGACTAACGGTCCATTGTCTCGAATCTTGACCTTCGACTACTATCACGATTGAAGGGGACATGTCGTATTCCTCAACTTCCTGCCTGCGGCTTGTCTCCCATAAAGTCCGGCGAGGCGGTTGCACCGCCGGTCGGAGCGGCTGATGCGGGGCGCTTAATGTTGACATCTCATCCTGAGCGTGGCCCAACGCCCCGCACGGCTTGCCATCGCTGAGTACTTGCAGGGAAGGACCGCTCCAAATAAAGGCTTGGCTGTCTGGAACCGGCCGGCAATCCAGGTAGCAAACCGCAGGTCTGCCTTGCGAGTGGTATCGGATGCGGTCAAGGCAATCCATCGTGAAGACACGGCTGGCGCAGGAGGAACGATGAAAGGCAGCTTTTCACTTGCCGATGAGCTTCGTGCGATCCGCAACGGCAGCAGAAACGACAAATTAGCACGACCTACGCCCAATCCCGAGAAGGACGAGAAGCCCTGGCAGCGGGACCTTGAGCGGATGCAGGAAGAGATCCGCGAGATGTTGCGGTCCGTATCGTTTTTTTCGGGAATCGACGCCGATATTGGCCACCAAAGTCCTGGTGGGTCGGTGCCGCGGCTGGACTTCAATGCTTTGAAAGACCGGATCCGCAACGACCTGGAGACTTTTTCACTGACGACAACCGAAGAGCTTACCAAACGGGCCGAAGAGGAAGCGCGCGCCAAGCTCGAAGCCATTGAGAGCGAAGTGCAGGGCAAAATCGACCAGGTTGCCGTCGAGTTGCGTGAAAAACTGCAAGGGCAGATTGTCCCCGAAGACCTCGAGGCCGGCATTACGCAGCAGACGCGGGACCGCGTTACGGAGATGGTCCGGGCCAGGACCGATGAGTTCGCGCAATGGGTCTGGGCCATGTGCAAGGGGACAGACACTCCGATCCCTGTGCAGATCGAAAGGATGCTGGAACCTTACGTCAACGAGGCGATCGCCCATTACAAAGGGTCTGTCCAGCGCCGTGTGGAAGAACTTCTCGCCGAGCAGGAAGGCTTGATTCGCGAGCGGTTGCAGAATTTATTAAGCTCCTTTCAGGGCCAGATCGCATCCCTCGAGCAGGCCTCGCTTCAGGTCTGCGAACAGAATGCCGATTCGGTCGCCAGGCAGGCTGCGGAGAGGCTGAATGCAGCGGCCGACGACGCAGCCAGGAACTTTGAAAGCAGAATTGGCGGGGAAGTCGAAGCCGCCGCCGGCCGTTTCCAGTCCCGCCTCGAGGAAATGACCGCAGGTACGCAAGAGAAATTGAAGCAGCAAGAAGACCTGCAAGCCGAAGGCTTCAGCCGGAAGCTTGATGGATTGTCGGCCACCGTTCGTGATCAACGGCTTTCAGAAATTACCGGGCGCATTGAGCAGACGGCCGCGGACATCATCGGGTCGTCTGTGCAGCACCTGCACGAGCAGGCGGGCGATGCGACGGATCACTCGAAACAGGAAATCAAGGCGTTTCTGGAACTCGAAATGGAAGAAGCGCGGCGGCAGATTGCAGACCTGGGCCGCTCGGTGCACGAATCCATTTCGAAAGACGCTGAGCGGGTGGCCAATACGCTGTGCTGCCTTGACCAGGAACTCGCGGCGATTCGTGACAGGCACATTGCGGCCTCTGAGGAGCAGCTTTCCAGCGTAATTCAACGGACCCTCAATACACTGGCCACGAGCGTCAAGCAGATTTCCGACGCGCACCTCGAAGAAATGAACCGGGCGTTGAGTGAGTTCCAGAATAAGGCGGCTGCACAGTACGAATCCAGGCTGGAAAGCGTTGCCGAAGAGCATTATCAAAAACTGCTGGAGCGCCTGAAGGCGGAAGCCGGCGAAGCAAGCTCGCGAGTGGCTGAAGAGGTTAAGGCCAGTTCGGAATCCGTGATGCGGGAACTCTCCGGCAAACTGAACGCCCAGGTTTCAGCCCTGAAAGAAGAGGCGCTTGCGGCGACATCACGTATCGACGAATTAATGAAGGCTTCGCTCGAGTCTTACCGCCAGCAGCTTGCACAGATCGCCAGCAGCGGGCTTGAAGAACAGCGCAAGACCATTGCAGAGAGCGTCACCGATCTCCACAACCGCTTGAAGCAGGCGGCGGAACTGCTGGTCCCTGTCAACCCGCAAAGTTAACTTTGCCAGTTGGCTGGCTGCCGGGCCAGCCCCCATTGCGGAAAGGCATTGAGCGTAATGGCGCGGCAAATCAGCGGGGCCCCGGAGGGCTCGCCGGACCTTCCGAATGGCCTCATTAATCCCGTTTTCGACGTCAACAAAAACGTCCTTGCTTTACAGCCGTTCGGCAATCTCCGTTCGAGAGACCATTTGCCCGCGGCGCTCCGCCAGGAGGATCAGCAAGTCCATAGGCCGCCGTTAAAGCCGCGCGGGGCGAAAATTCCAGCATCTGGAAATCGTTGGCGGGGGCCGTTTGCGGCTCCCACCTTTGTGTATGTGCCTCCCGCCGCCCGGATGCCGTGTCGGCGGGCATGTGGACCAATTAATTTGCCACGCGGATTTAAAGGGCTTAGAATGATTTGAAGTCGCCATCAGGGGCGGCAATTTGCGCACTTGGAAGCACCACTTGGTTTGCCCCATTTGTGAAAAGCGGAAGGCAAAGCGATTCTGTCCGGCGAAGGCGGAGAATATCTGCACGGTTTGCTGCGGGACTGAACGCGAAGTGACGATCGACTGCCCGTCGGACTGCCCTTATCTGGTTGAAAGCCGACGGCACGAGCACGAGCGCCGGGAGGTTGACTGGGCAAGCGTTCCTTTTGCCGATGTCCATATATCCTCATCCTTTGTCGCGCGGCATGAGCCGCTGATCCTTGCGCTTGGCTACGCCATCTGCATGTATGCGCGAGACAATGCGGCGGTTACTGACTTGGACGCGATCGCAGGGCTCAAGGCGCTGGCTGAAACCTATCAAACGCTTTCAAACGGCATTTATTATGAGAAGGTCCCGGACTTTGTGCTCCAACGCGGAATCTATGACTCCCTGAAAGCCGCAATCGAAGATTACAAGAAAGCTGGCAGCCGCGATCCGGGGTTTGAGTCGCCTCGTGACAGCGAAGTTCGCGACGCACTTACTTTTCTTACACAACTGGGGGCCACTCGCACCAACGGCCGGCCCAAGGGCCGCGCTTTCCTTGATTTGCTCCGAAGCCAGTACAAATCCGATGAGCTTCAGAAGCCTTCCTCGAGGCTGCTGGTAGTTCCATAGAAGGCTGCGCTTCAGGACTTCATTTGCGTCCGGTGTTTGGGTAAAATTGGTAAACGCGTCGAGGCGCTCGCCATTCAATTCCTCCTGAGCGCACAGAGACGTTTTCTGAAAGCCCATGAGCCAGGTGGAAGACGTTCGCGCAGCGGCTGATATCGTCAAGATCGTCGGCGAATACGTTCAGCTTCGCAAGGCCGGCGCAAACATGATGGGTCTGTGCCCGTTCCATCAGGAAAAGACCCCCTCCTTTGCAGTCCATCCCGGCAAGCAGATTTTCCATTGTTTCGGCTGCGGTGCAGGCGGCGACGTCTTCAAATTCATCATGCTCATTGATAATGTAAGCTTCCCTGAAGCCCTGGAACGCCTGGCGGAGAAAGTCGGCATCCGGCTCGTGCGGACGGGGCCGGCGGCGAATGATTCGAAGTCGCAGGAACGGTCGGCGCTTTACAAAATCCACGAAATCGCTGCGAAGTTCTATGCGGCGCAACTGACGGGCACGAGTGAAGGTCGCGCCGCCAGGGCGTATCTGCTTGATCGCGGGCTGAAGGACGAAGTGATAGGGCGGTTTCTTCTGGGTTATGCACCTCGCGACGGCCAGGCGCTCACCCGGCACCTGGGCTCCGTGGGCTTCAGCGAAGAATTGTTAGAGAAAACCGGGCTTGTCCTCCGCGATGGCGCAAGCGGCCGCCGGTTCGATCGCTTCCGGGGCAGAATCATCTTTCCTATCGCAAATGAAAGCGGAAAGGTGATCGCGTTCGGCGGCAGGACGCTCGGAGACGACCAGCCGAAGTATTTGAATTCCCCCGAGACGCCGATATACACGAAGAGCCGCGTTCTTTATCACCTGGACAGCGGCGGGAAATCGATACGGAAGCAGGATTACGCGGTCCTGGTGGAAGGGTACATGGACTGCATCGCGGTCGATTCCTGCGGGATCGAAAACGTTGTCGCCAGTTGCGGCACCAGCCTGACAGATGCCCAGATTCGGCTGCTCGCGCGCTATTCGCGCCGGGTGGTTGTAAATTACGATCCGGATTCCGCCGGCATGGCGGCCACGGAGCGGTCTCTGAACACCCTGCTGGAAGCGGGGTTTGAGGTCAAAGTGCTGGTGCTGCCGGGTGGACTCGATCCGGATTCATTTATCCGGAAACATGGCGAGGCAGAATACCGCCGGCTGCTGGGGGAAGCGCCCGGGTATATTGATTACGTGACGGACCGTGCCATCAGTGTGCATGGCCTGAACAGCCCGCAAAGTAAGCTGGCCGTGGCTAATGCGGTGCTGCCGTACCTAGCGCGACTGCCCAATAGCATCTTGCGCAGCGAAATGACGGGCCGCCTGGCCGCCCGCACTATGCTGGACGATCGGCTGCTCCGCGAAGAGCTGAAGCGCGCGGCGGTGGAGCGGCGGTCCGAAGTGGCGCGCAGACCTGTGGAATTCAAGGCTTCGCCTGCGGAACGCAAGCTGCTGCGGGCCTTCATCGAGGCGCCGGAGATTATGGATGAGCTTCTTCCCGGCCTTGTATCGGACGGCATCCTGAGCGGGCTTGTCACGGAAGAGATCTTCACCAGGCTGCTGGAAGTGAGGAAATCCGGCGAAGCGGTCGATATCCATAGCTTCAGTGAGAACCTGAGTTCCGAGGGGCGGCAACTGCTCCATGAGAGTTTGCTGGCATCAGAGGACGTCCCAAGCCGCGAGGATGCGGTAAAATTCTGTGACGCACTGCGCCGGAGGAAGATTGAGCGCGAACTGAGCGCGCTGAATCCTGCCATCGATGCAGCCGGAAAGGAACAGAACTGGGCACGGCTTGCGGCGTTGAATCAGAACAAGGTATTCTTGCTGAAAGAATTAGCGAGGATAAGGGAAACCTTAGAAATCGAGAACAAAACTCTAACGAGATAGTATAGTATTACATCTAATTGGCATGGGAAAAACTTGCCGGAAGGCTGGTTTTCCGTTATAGATTATGGCCGGAAGAAATCGTTCCCGGCGGGCAGCGGGTTTCCCGCGCAAAGGGCTTGTGGCCCAATCCCGAGATTGCTCCTGAACGGAGGCGGAAGCTTTGGCATTTGACGATAAGTACGACCAGGTCGGAAAGCTGATTACGCTCGGCAAGGAAAAAGGATACTTGCTTTACGACGAGGTAAATGACCTCCTTCCCTCAGATGTCCACTCCGCCGAAGACCTGGATGACCTTCTCTCGATGTTTGATCACGCCGGCATTGAAGTTCTGGAATCTCCCAGGGCGAAATCGGATGAGTTGCTCGAAAAGGGCGACGAGGAAGCGGGGGAAGATGTTGAGCTGGACCTGACGCCGGGCGCTCTCGACAAGACCAACGATCCTGTGCGTATGTACCTGCGCGAAATGGGTACGGTCCCGCTGCTGACGCGCGAGGGAGAAGTCGAGATTGCCAAGCGCATCGAGCGCGGGCAGCTTAAGGTGTTCAAGGCCCTGTCGCGCTCGCCGATCGTCATCCTGGAAATGTTCAAGCTGCGCGAGGAACTCAAGAAGGGACAGCGTTCGATCAAGGAAATTGTTGTTTTCGACGACGAAGAACTGACCGAAGAGCGCGTGGCCGAACGCGCCAAGGAACTGATCGCCACGATCGATGAGATGGAGCGGCTGAACAAGCGCCTGATGCAGTTGAAAGCCAAGCGCGACTCGTTCCCTCGCAGCCGCCGCGGCAAAGACTTTCGCAGGCTTACCCTGGCCATTTACCGGCACCGGATCATGATTTCAAAGTTGTTCCGGTCGATCGAGTTCACTCATGCGGAGCGCAAGCGGCTGATTGAATGCATCCGCCAGGCTGCCGAAGAAGTCCGGCCGATTGAGCGCGAGGCCCAGCGCCTTGAAAAGCGCCTGGAAAGCTCGCGAAGCAACGGAACCAAGGAGCTCAAGAAGGAGCTCCGACAGGTGCGCGATCGGCTCGAAGAAATCGAGGAAGGAAACCAGGCTTCCGCTGCGGAACTGCGCCGGACATATCAGAACATCCTGACCGGCGAGCAGGAAGCCGAACTTGCGAAGCGCGAGCTGATCGAGGCCAACCTTCGCCTGGTAGTCTCCATCGCCAAGAAATACACGAACCGCGGCCTGCAGTTTCTTGACCTGATCCAGGAAGGGAACATCGGCCTGATGAAGGCCGTGGACAAGTTTGAATACCGGCGGGGATACAAGTTTTCCACTTATGCCACGTGGTGGATCCGCCAGGCCATCACCCGCGCCATCGCTGACCAGGCCCGCACCATCCGCATCCCCGTCCACATGATCGAAACCATCAACAAGCTGATTCGCACCTCCCGCCAACTGGTGCAGGAGTACGGGCGCGAGCCGACCTCGGAAGAAATCGCCAAGCGCATGGACATCCCGGTAGCAAAAGTCCGCAAAGTGCTGAAGATCGCGCAGGAGCCGATTTCGCTTGAAACGCCGATCGGTGAAGAGGAAGATTCCCATCTCGGAGATTTCATCGAGGACCGCGGAGTCATCTCGCCCGCCGAGGCGGTGATCAACATTAATCTGAAAGAGCAGACGGAATCCGTGCTCAAGACGCTGACACCGCGCGAAGAAAAGGTAATCAAGATGAGATTCGGGCTCGACGACGGCAGCGAGCACACGCTTGAAGAAGTGGGCCAGAGCTTCGCCGTCACGCGGGAGCGCATCCGGCAGATTGAGGCGAAGGCGCTGCGAAAACTGCGCCATCCGTCACGCAGCCGGAAGCTGCGCGCCTTCCTCGACGCCGCCATCCACGATTAATCGCGTCCGCGGACGGCGCAACCACTGTGCCGGCAAGCCTTCAGTGGCGGACGGCCCGGGCGCAGGTTTCCTTCCGATTCTTGAAACAGACTCAGGCGTGCCGCCAGAGGGGCAAGGCGGATTCTTGGAATCGCGACGTGTCGTTCAGGAGGCTTTATGGCTGAGGTCGATGTCCCGCCCGATGCCCAGCAGGTCAGGCCTTCCAAATCGTTTGCAGCCCGCCTTGTGGGCGTGTTTGTCGAACCCGGTGAAACCTTTGATGATATTGCGCGCAACCCGGATTTTATCGCTCCCCTGGTGTTGCTGATCGCTGCTTCCGTGGCGGTCGTGGAGGTGATGCTGGCGAAAATCGGAATGGTCCGCATTGCCATGCACACCCTGGCCCAGAGCGGCCGGGCCGCAAACATGGATCCGGAACAGTTGAATCAGGCGATTCAAAAGGGCGCGGCAATTGGAAGTATCGCCGCGCGTGCCGCCGCCCTCGTGGGCGTGCCGTTGATTCTTCTGATCATTGCCGGATTTGGACTTCTGATCTTGAATGGCTTTTTCGGCAAGCATTCAAGTTTCAAGCAGGTGTTTTCGGCGAGTTGCTATGCGTATTTCCCTCACATCCTGGGGGCCGTCATGGCGATTGCCGTCATGCTTTTCGGCGACCCCGAAGCTTTCAATCCACAGGCTCCTTCGCCTTCCAATCTGGGATTTTTCCTGAATCCACTGACGACATCGCACGCTGCATTTGCGCTGGCGAGTTCGCTCGACATCTTCACGGTGTGGTTTCTGATTTTGCTGGCGATGGGTTTGTCCCGCGCTGTTTGGGGGAAGGTGAAAACGAGACACATCTTTATGATTTACCTGGGCGCATGGGTCCTGCTGATTGTTATCAAGGTGGGATTCGCTCTGATGGCCTGAACTGGCAGCCTGCCGGCGCCGGATTGATGAATCCGCTGATTTCTCCCAAAATTCCGCTGATGTCTCGTTTGCATGAGTGGTACCCGGGTGGCATAATTCGCCGTTGTCAATAGTTTGAAATCGTATGCTGGCGACCTGGATCTGGACGGATTCCGTCCGGCATCAGAGCGCCAACCTTATTGGGGGAAAAATGATCGAGGAAGAAATTGTGATCCGCACGCACGATGGAACGGCCGACGCTGTCCTTTACAGGCATGAAGACGGCATTCCGAGGCCGGGTGTGATCCACCTGACAGACATCGGGGGCATACGCGAGTCGCACCGGAAGATGGCACGCAGGCTCGCAGGCGAAGGATACACCGTGCTGATGCCCAATGTGTTTTACCGCACGGGCCGCCCGCCGCTGATTGACTCCGGAGCGCGCGCGGAACAGGAGCGTATGAAGATGCGCTTATCGGAACTGATGGGCCCGCTCACGCCGGAAGCCATGGAGCGCGACGCGGGCGACTACGTGGATTTTCTCGCTGCGCAGAGTTCGGTGCGTGAAGGACCGATGGGCGTGGTGGGTTACTGCTTCACGGGCGCAATGGCAATGCGCACGGCCGCCGCGCGCGCCGAAAGGATTGCAGCGGCTGCGTCATTCCACGGCGGCGGGCTTTATTCGGACGCCCCAACAAGTCCGCACCTTATTTTGCCGCGCATCAAGGCACGACTCTATTTCGGCCACGCCGTCGAGGACCGCAGCATGCCTGCTGAGGCCATCGAAAAATTCAATCAGGCCCTCAAGGATTGGGGTGGCCGCTACGAGAGCGAGGTTTATGAAGGCGCATATCATAGCTGGACCGTGCTCGACAGTCCGGTTTATAACCAGCCGCAGGCCGAGCGCGCGTGGCAAAAACTGACGGAACTGCTGGCCGACGAGTTGAAATAGAAACTTCAGGCGTTTCGGGGCGTGAATGGCGGTTGCGGAGGTCCCTGTGAAATACAAGATACTCGTTTGGGCTATGCTTTGCAGCGCGCCCGCCTTTGCCCAACAGGTGCGGGCGCCGGAACTCCCGTATAAACCCGAAGCCGATTTCCTCAGGCTCCCCCAGGGCATGTACCTGGGCGAAGCGGCAGGCGTTGCAGTGAATTCGAAGGGTGACATTTTTGTTTACAACCGCGGTGAGAAGACGCGCCTGCTGGAGTTTGATCCCGAGGGAAACTATATCCGCACGATTGGCGATGGCCTTTATGGATTTGTTTTTGCCCATAGCGTTAAGATCGATAAGAGCGATAACATCTGGTGCGTGGACGAAGGCTCGAACACCGTGATCGAGCTTGACCCTGCAGGCGCGCATGTCAAGATGGTGCTGGGCCGCCGACCGGAGCCGGTAAGCCATCTGCTTCCCGGCCAGCCCGAACCGGCCCCTCCCGACTGGCAGTTCAACCGCCCCACGGACGTGGCTTTTGACTCGAAGGGCGATATTTTTGTAACGGATGGGTACGTGAATTCGCGCGTGGTGAAGTATGACAAGTTCGGCAACAGGCTGAAGGAATGGGGAACGCGCGGCACGGCGCCCGGACAGTTTCACACGCCGCATACGATTGCTGTGGACGCGCAGGATCGGCTCTACGTAGGCGACCGGGAGAACAACCGCATCCAGGTTTTTGATGCGGACGGAAACTTCATCGCACAGTGGACAAACGTTGGCGCGCCGTGGGCGTTGTGCATAACACCGGGACCGCATCAGGTGATCTACAGTTCAGATTCGCGGCCCGGCCGCATCTACAAGCTCGATCTGAACGGAAACATTCTGGGTGTGTTCGGCAAGGCCGGCAAGCAGCCGGGTGAATTCGGTTGGGTGCATCAGATCGCGTGCCCTTCGGAAAACGTGCTGTTCGTTGGAGAATTGTTAAATTGGCGCGTGCAGAGGCTTGTCCTGAATCCGACGAAGTAGCTCGATCGCCAGGCCGGCACTTGACGATTCGTGAATTACCGGGCAGTATCAATGAAGACCGCCACAATCGGGCCTGTAGCTCAGTTGGGAGAGCACCTGGTTTGCAACCAGGGGGTCAGGGGTTCGAATCCCCTCAGGTCCACCAGCCGTGCTTTTATCGTTTCCATCCGGGGTTTCATCCGTAACTATCCGCGACCTGAAGCGACTTCTCTCACTATTTCTGCAACCGCGTAATCGCGCACGAGCGCTGATCGGAGGCCTGCATGGATGGAACGCCAGGTTGTTGAAACATTCTCGGTTGCATTCGCCGGGTTGGTGGGTGTATTTTTCCCCACGGGTCATGTAAAAAAGATTTCTGTAAATTTACCGGCGGAATTCGAGCAACTCAGGCCGTTCGGGCAGGGAACACGCTCACTGGAGGACATCGTGGCGGGCCAGGGAATGGATCGAAGGGAAGTGTTGCGCGCGATGGCGATCGCGGCGGCGGCAAGCGCGTTCCCCGGATTTTCGCGATGGGCGTTCGCCTGCGGAGAGCATGTGAACGGCGGCACGGCCGCGCCCCGGCCGGCGGAGTATTCTCCGCAATTCTTTTCTCCGCATGAATTCACGACCATCGAGCGTCTCACCGATTTGATCATTCCAAACGACGGCACGCCGGGCGCGAGAGACGCGGGCGTTGCGGAGTTCATCGATTTCATGGCGGCGCACGATGAGAGCATCCAGTATCCGTTCCGGCTTGGGGTCACGTGGCTTGACGCCGAAGCCGAGCGGATTGACGGAAGCCGTTTTCTTGATCTCGCGCCCGACAAGCAGACTGAAATGCTCGAGCACCTTGCGTACAGGGACCGCTACCGCCCTGGAGAGGAAGACGGGCGCGCTTTTTTTGAACTGGTGCGGGAGTACACCGTGATGGGATATTACACCTCCCGGGTCGGGCTTGAGGCGCTTGATTATCCGGGCCTCAAGCTTTACTCCGAATCGCCCGGCTGCCCGCATCAAGGCGACCCTGAGCACCGGCATCTTCCTCCGGCGAAGTTTTGATAACACGCTTTATCAGCGTGGGAACTGCAGGACCCTGACATGGCTAAGAAAGTTTACGACGTCATCGTAGTCGGCACGGGAGCAGGCGGCGGTACAGCCATCAAGGCCCTCACTGAGGCGGGCCTCACCGTGCTGGCGCTCAATGCGGGGCGAAGGCTCGATCCAGGGAAAGACTTCCGCAATCACCGGCAGCCCTACGACATGAAGTTCCGTGGTTTCGGCGATCCGCGAACGCGCGCGCAATCCTACGGCTACATGGACAACGAATATGTCGAGGGCGTCTGGGAGCACGGGATTACCTATACAACTGCGCCGGGCACGCAATGGATGTGGCCGCGATGTTATGCCGTGGGTGGGAAAACCAATTTCTGGGGCCGCTCCTCGGCGCGCTTCGGTGATATCGATTTCAAGGCTGCGCAAAGGGATGGCTATGACGTTGACTGGCCGGTGAGCTACGAAGAGATTGCCCCCTATTACACGCGCGCGGAAAAGCTGATTGGCGTGGCCAGCACCATCCAGAACCGGCCCTCGAATCCGGACGGCCACTATCTGCCGCCGATGAAATTCCGCTGTCTTGATTACATTCTACAAAGCGGATGTGAGAAGGTCGGTGTGCCGTACCTGCCTGACCGGATAGCGCAACTGACGGTTGCGCACGCGGGGCATCCCCCGTGCCATTACTGCGGCAATTGCACGGAAGGCTGCGACATCGGGTCGTTCTTCTCTTCTCCATACTTTTTTCTGCCACTGGCGGAGAAAACCGGGAAACTTGAAATGCGAACGAACGCGCTGGCCAGAGAAATTCTTGTGGATGAAAACGGCCGCGCGCGAGGTGTAGCGTACGTAGATCGGCTGACGCGCAGGGAAGAGGAAGTGTACGGGCGCGCGGTGGTGATGGCCGCTTCCTGCATCGAGAGCGCGCATATTATGCTGCTGTCGAAATCCCGCCATTGGCCCACGGGAATTGCCAACTCGAGCGGCCAACTCGGCCGCAACCTATGCGACCACCTTTACGGGACTTCTGCATATGGATATTTGCCGCAATTGCTCGGTCAGGCGAGTTTTCCCGACAATGTCTCCGGCAGCACGATTGCCTGGATGCCACGCTGGCAGAACCTGGAGAACCCGCATCAGGAAAGCTTTATCCGCGGCTATTCGGTTTACCCGGGCGGAGGCTGCTCGGAGTTTCCATGGTACTTTCGCCGGCTTGAAGGCTTCGGCTCAGAATTCAAACGCAACATCAAGCGTTACTACCCGACGCCCATCAGTTTCACCGTCCAGGCACCGACGCTGCGTTCTGACACAAACTACGTGGACATCGATCCTGAGGTCAAGGATGCTTACGGACGGCCGGCGGTCCGCATTCATTTCCAGTGGGATGACAATACGCTGAAAATGTGGGAGCACTCAAAGCAGGTTTGTGCGGAGGTGATTCGCGCCGCCGGTGGGGAAATCTGGGGCGCGGCGGACCATCCCGAGCTTCCCGGCTACAGCCTGCATGAAACCGGGACTTGCCGCATGGGGAATGATCCCAAAACGTCCGTCACAAACCGCTTCGGGCAGACACACGATGTTCCGAACCTTTTCGTTTGTGACGCCGGGGTTTTCCTGAACTGTACAGACAAGACCACAACGATTTCGATTATCGCATTCACTCTTCGCACGTCGGACTATATCATCGAGCAATTTCGCACCGGGGCGATTTAGAACGCCCTCGGCAACAGAGGCGCGGGATGTGTGAAGTCTATCCGGCGTGCTGCCTGAGCATTAAGACCAGGCCGGGACGGCCATCGCATCTGTCCAATCACGCCCACACCCGCCAGCCCGCCGGTTCACAACTTCAGGAGCGGAAGCAAATGTGTGATAATTGTTCCGAAAGCCAGAATGATGGGACGAATGACGATATCGGGTAAAATCACTGCACCCCTTTTCCTCTTAATCGTATTGGTTCATGCGGGCTGCTCGGGCGGCGACGCACCGGCGCAGGGATCGACCACGAGCGGGGCAATTGAGAGGCCGAAGAGTACAACGCCGGTTCCCGTTGTAGTGGCCAAAGTGACCCGTGCGACGATTCCTGTGCAATTGACTGCCATTGGCACGGGCCAGGCTTTCCAGACTGTTTCGGTGGAGTCACAGGTGGCCGGAGTCGTCAAGGAAGTCCATTACAGGCAGGGCCAGTTTGTGCAGAAAGGAGATCTGCTGGTTTCGCTCGATAAGGACCCATTCCTTGCCGCTCTCGCACAAGCAGAGGCGGCGCTTGCCAGAGACAGGGCGCAGGCGAAGCTCAGCCAGGTCGAACTTCAGCGCAGCGAGCAACTCTATAAGCAAGGCATTGTTTCACCGGAGCAGTACGATCAGGCGCTGGCGACTTCAACAGCGGCCCAGGCCACGGTACGAGCCGACGAAGCCGCGGTGCAGACGGCCAAAATCCAGCTTTCCTACTGTGACATCTACGCTCCTATCAGCGGTGTGACGGGGGCGCAACTCGTCGCCCCCGGGGCTGCAGTGAAGGCTAACGATGCCCCCGTGCTTGTCGTTATCAATCAGGTTTCGCCGATCTACGTCAGTTTTTCGGTTCCGCAGCAGTATCTCGAGCCTGTCAGAAGAGCCATGGCTGGTTCGCAGCTTCGCGTGCAAGCCAGGCCGACGGGAGACGCCGGCGTGGAGAGCGGAACTCTGACGTTCGTCAACAACGCAGTTGACACTGCTACCGGCACGATACAACTGATGGCTACGTTTGCGAACGCTCGTCATCATCTTTGGCCCGGCCAGTTTTGCAACGTTACGCTGAACCTGGGCGAGCAGCAGGACGTGCTCGTGGCCCCGTCCGAAGCCGTACAAGCCGGCCAAAACGGTGATTACGTTTTTGTCGTGAAGCCGGATATGACCGTGGATGTGCGGCAAGTCAAGCTCGGGAGTTCTGTTAACGGCCAAACGGTCGTGTTGCAGGGGCTTTCCAACGGCGAAACTGTGGTGACAGACGGTCAGGTGCGGCTTGTGCCGGGAAGCAAAGTTTATTTTACAAAGCCGCTCGGATAAGGGCGGAGTCTCATGAATCTTTGCGAACCGTTTATTCGCCGGCCGGTAATGACCAGCCTCTTGATGCTGGCCATTCTCCTGTTTGGCATTCTTGGTTATCGAGACCTGGCGGTCAGCGACCTGCCAAACGTGGATTTCCCAACGATACAGGTGTCTGCCGGCCTTCCCGGTGCGAGCCCTGAAACGATGGCTTCAACCGTCGCTACGCCGCTCGAGAAACAATTCACGACAATCGCCGGCCTGGATTCGATGACCTCGACCAGTTCGCTCGGCAACACGCAGATCACGCTTCAGTTTGACCTCAGCCGGGACCTCGATTCCGCGGCACTGGATGTTCAGACCGCCATCTCAGCTGCCAATCGCCAACTCCCGGCGAATTTACCCAACCCACCGACATTTCGAAAAGTGAACCCGGCGGACCAGCCCATCTTTCTGCTGGCAGTGACTTCGCCGACCCTTCCGCTTTACGTCGTCGATCAGTATGCGGAGGACCTGATCGCCGAGCAGCTTTCGATGGTTCCCGGTGTTGCAGAAGTTGACGTTCGCGGTGAAGCGAGGTATGCCGTGCGCGTCCATCTGAATCCCCAGGAGCTTGCCGTCCGTCAGATCGGAATCGACCAGGTTGCGCAGGCAATTCAGAACGCCAACGTCAATCTGCCCATGGGAACGCTGTTCGGCACGAACAAGGCCTACAATATCCAATCGAACGGCCAGCTTTCCGACGCCGCCTACTATCGCCCGCTTATTGTCGCGTATCGCAACGGGGCGCCGGTGCGGCTCGATCAGGTGGCGACGGTGACGGACGGCGTGCAGGATGAATACGTCGCCAACTGGATCAACAATGTTCCCGGCATCATGCTTTCGGTCTTGCGGCAGCCGGGGACCAATACGATTGATATTGTTAAGGACATCCGCAGGCTCCTTCCGCGCTTTTACACGATCTTGCCGCCCTCCATCCAGCTTTCGATTGAATACGACCGGTCGGTCCCGATCAGCAACTCGGTAAACGACGTCAAGTTCACGCTGATGCTGGCGGTGTTTCTGGTAATTCTCGTCATATTCCTTTTTCTGCGCAACGCTTCCGCCACGCTGATCCCGAGCCTTGCGCTGCCGATGGCGATTATCGGCACATTCGCCGTGATGTATCTTTTTGGCTATACCCTGGACAATTTGTCTCTGCTGGCCCTGACGCTTTCGGTGGGCTTTGTGGTGGATGATGCCATTGTCATGCTGGAAAATATCGTCCGCCACATGGAAATGGGGAAATCGCCGCTCGAAGCCGCGTTGGACGGATCAAAGGAAGTCAACTTCACGATTCTCTCCATGACCCTTTCGCTGGCTGTCGTGTTTCTCCCGGTCTTTTTCATGCCGGGTGTTTTCGGGCGATTGCTTCATGAGTTTTCCGTGGTGATCATCTCCGCGGTTCTGGTTTCCGGATTTGTTTCCGTAACGCTCAGCCCGATGCTGTGCCAGCGGTATTTGCGCCCTCAGCACGAAAAGCAGCGCGGTTGGCTGTATCGCACGCTGGAAAAGATCCTCGAGACTTCGCTCCAATGGTACGGTGCCAGCCTGCGCTGGGCGCTCAGGCATCGGGCCCTGGTGATGATCGTTGGCTTCCTGGTCCTGCTGGGGACGGCTTGGGAATTCTGGGTGATTCCGAAGGGTTTCCTTCCCCAGGATGATCTTTCCGAGATCGCAGTCTCAACCGAAGCCACGCAGGGAATCTCATTTGACGCCATGAAGGCACACCAGGAGGCCATTAACCGGATTTTCTATAATGATCCAAATGTTGTCCAGTTTTTTTCCGGCATCAGCGATTCAAATAACACCGGCCTCAACAATGGGCGGGCGTTCCTTCATTTGAAGGACCGGCCCGACCGCCCATGGACTGACAGCCCTGCATATGACCGCCTGGTGGCGCACTACGGCCACGTTCCGGTGCTTGACAGGGTCGTACGGTGGGTCCGCCCGCTCTACGAACATCATATGACCATCGATGACGTGATGCAGGAGTTGCAGCCAAAGCTGAACAGGGTCCCTGGAATCCGGGTCTTTCTTCAGAACCCCCCTGCCATTCGCATCGGCGGCCAGATTACCAAAAGCCTGTATCAATTCACTCTCTCGAGCCCGCAGACGGACCAACTCTATAAATACGCGGGATTGTTTGAAGCAAAGATGAAGGCGCTGCCAGGACTTGTTGACGTCACCAGCGACCTCCAGATCCACAATCCCCAGGCCAACGTGGTGGTTGACCGCGACAAAGCCGCAGCGCTGGGAGTGACGCCGCAGCAGGTCGAGGACGCTCTCTACAGCGCATACGGCCAGCGCCAGATTTCGCCCATCTATACCTCGAACGATGAATACTGGGTGGTCCTTCAGGTCGAGAAGCGCTTCCAGAGCGATCCGAACATGCTCTCCGAACTGTACATCCGCTCTTCCTCCGGCCAGCTTGTTCCGCTCAGCGCCGTTTCGAAATTTGTTACAAGCGTCGGTCCTTTGACGGTGAACCACGGCGGGCAGCTTCCCGCTGTAACCATGTCTTTCAACCTGGCTCCCGGTGTGGCCCTGGGCCAGGCGGTGACCGAAGTAGAAAACCTTGCCAAATCGATGCTGCCCATCTCCATAACCACCAGCTTTCAGGGCACCGCGCAGGCCTTTCAGCAATCCCTTACCGGGATGGGGATACTGCTGATTATGACGGTGGTGGTCATCTACATCGTTTTAGGGATTCTGTACGAGAGTTACATTCACCCGATCACGATTCTCACAGGATTGCCGGCGGCGGCGTTTGGCGGTTTGCTCACGCTTTCTTTGTTCCACATGGAGCTCGATATTTACGGCTTCGTCGGGCTGATCATGCTGATCGGCATCGTCAAGAAGAACGCCATCATGATGGTTGATTTCGCGCTCGAGCTTGAACGCAAGGGGAATTACTCCGCCAGCGAGTCGGCCTATCAGGGATCGATGATACGCTTCCGACCCATCATGATGACAACCGCCTGTGCTGTCATCGGGACGTTGCCGATCGCCATCGGACTTGGCGCAGACGCCGACGCCCGTCGCCCGCTCGGCCTCTGCGTCGTCGGTGGGTTACTTTTCGCCCAGCTTGTGACGCTTTATGTCACGCCCGTCTTCTACACTTACATGGACTCATTCCTGAAATGGCGTCGTGCAGACAAGTCACAAACCGTACCCGAACACGTCGTCGAGCCGCTGCTCGCCCCCGGCAGGGGGCCGGTCGCGGACAATCGAATTATGTAGCCCGTTCCGCAACGCGGCGGAACTTATTTGGGCAATGTGCCCTCCTGAAATCCGGTTCTGCGCCCGATCCACTTCCTGCTATCTGTCAACAGGCTCGCGTGAATGAGGGCAACCCACTGCAGATCTGCGGGGGGCCTGCTCGCGAAGTGCACGTGCGCCTTAAAGCGATTTGAGAAAGTTCACCAAGTCCGCCATTTCATTGGCTGTCAGGCCCATTTGGAACCGCTGATTGTAAAATGCGACTACCTGATCCAGCGTGTCTGCAGCGCCGTTCTGGAAATAAGGTGCATGCCCAGCGAGTCCGCGGAGGACGGGCCCCTTGAATTTCCCAATATCGGCACAAAGGCCGGTAATCAAGGCCCGGCCGGGGTCTGTCGTTTCAATGCTCATATTTGAAGGTGCCCCAAGGCTGGTTGAGCACGTGAGCTTATAGACCGGAGTGAGAGGTAAATTCAATTCGCCCAGCGCTGTCGCCAGAGAATCCTGGCTGTTCGTGGGGACGTCGCTGATTCCAATGTCGAGCGGGAGGGAGAGTGAGTGATCGCCCACGTTCGGAGCATCATGGCACGTCGAGCAGGTTCCAACGATCGTACTCATTCCGAGGACATCGTTCAGCCCTTTGACGTTTTGGATCATCAGAGGGGCAGAGTTGAATATCTTTTCGCCGCGTGCTACCGATGCCCGCCCCAGAGCGAAGGGATTGTTACTCATTAAGTTCTCCCATGATGTGAATAGAGTAAAGACGTTTGGATTGAACGTGGCGCCCAATGAATCGTTGATGCCGGGGTAGTACTGTACCGACGACAAGTAGGATGGCCCACCATCGGCTCCCTGGGCTGTCAATTGTCCGGCTGAATTATCAACGATTTGGGCGGTATAGGTGGACAGCTCAAAGTTAACGATTTCCTGAAGTTGCTGCTGTGTCGGCGCAGTTGTCGCCTGGGCATGGCCCAGCGTTGCGTCCAAAGCCTGGTGCGCGAGGTCGAACTCGAGATTTGATTCGAAGCTCGAAGGGTCGTTCAAGGTCTTCAGAGTTTCTCTTCCATCGAACATGACCGTACTCAAGAACCGAAGGTTGGTAGCCGGAAGCGGACGGCGATTCTTAATGGGGCGCGTTGGATACTGCCAGCATGAGCGCGCGGCGGGAATAATGACAAAGAGTATACACCGATGCGGCAACCCATGCACACAGATGAATGATAAAATTGGGACCACGAATGTGCCCGTCAACGACACGATGTGCGACTGTCTGCAGGTTCGGGCCAGAACACGGGATTTGTATGTGTTCGCTGACCCTTGGAAGTTCTCGAAAAGGAACATAGGAGGTTGATCGAAGAAATTTCTCTGTGCATAGAGAGGGATTTTGCAAATGGCCATTTCCAGACGGGTGTTTTTGGAAGTTGCAGTTTCCGTGGGCGGCGGGCTTGTGGCCCCCGGTTGTGTGAAAGCGCAGGCGGCATCTGTCGGTCAGAAAGAGAACGAGGTCGTACCAGCCCCCAGAGGCGAGTGGGTAGCCGCCACACCCGCAAGTGAGTACCGCGCCTATCGCTCGAAACCCACCAACGGACCGGACGCACCAACGTGGATCCAGATTGACCTAGGGCGCAGTTATCCGATTGAAGGCGTCAGGATTTATCCCGCCAATGAGAGGCTTTATCCTGGACGCGACGAATATTACGCGGGCGAAGGCTTTCCTTTGAGATTCAAGATTGAGGCTTCAGGCGATCCGGATTTCACGGGGTCGCAGATGATTCTGGATCACACGTCTGGAGACCTTCCTAACCCACAGGGCTTGATTCAACAATACCCAGCCCAGGGCGTGCATGGCCGTTATTTGCGCTTCACGGCGACGCGCCTGATGAATATCGCTGGCAGACGTGATCGGCCGGATTCCCCGGCCGGTTATCGCCTGGCCCTGACGAAAATCAGCGTTTATTCCGGCGGGAAGGAGATTGCCGCCGGCCGCCCCGTGACTGTGGACTCGGCTTATGGAAACAGCCGGGATGCAGCACAGGTTACCCGCAGCGAGCGCCCAGGCGGGGAGGGCGTGTTCATGAACAACCCTGGCAATGTCACTCCTGCTGTTGCATGGAGGCCGCCAGCTTACAAAGCCAGAAAACCGCGTAGCGGGGTGAGCCTGAATGGCGGCGTCTTTCAGACCGCCATGGAGCACAACATCGGTTACCTCTTGAATTCCTATACCGTTGAGGAATTACTGCGCGAATTCCGCAAGCGGGCGGGACGACCCAATCCGCCGGACTTGCCGAAACCCAAGACAAAGTTCTGGGAAGAAGACCTTGCAGGTTCCAACGCCGGCCGATTCCTGATGGGGGCCGGAAACACTCTTCGCTGGATCAATCATCCTGAATTGCGTCGTCGGCTCGATGCCGTTGTGGACGGGATCGCAGAGTGCCGCCAGCCCAACGGATACATCATGGCTTATCCTGAGGACACAATCTTTTTTTCAGAGCGTGGCGCTTACACGCGGGCCTGGCTGACGCACGGCCTTATCGATGCAGGATACGCCGGGAACCGGAAAGCCTTCGAATTGCTCCGGGGATACTACGATTGGTTCAATAGTTCACCCTATTTGCCGTACATGATGCGCTTCGCCATCCAGGGCGGGCAGGGAATGATCGCCAACACCCGGCTCTATTTCACTCCGGTGGGAAAGCCCACGGACATTCAAGTCATCCAGCAATACTTTCAGGAAAACTTCTGGCTGGATCAGCTTGCCGCACACGATGACCGCGCGATCTGGCAATATCCGTATGACCGGCCTCATTGCTATCTGCTGACGGACCTCCAGGCCTATCTCGACCTTTACTGCGCCACCGGTGACCTCCGCTATCTCAACGCCGTGAAAGGTGGCTGGGACCTTTTTCACGACAAATGGGAGAACATCGGCGGCTCGACTTCGATCATTGAGTACGTGGTGTGCCCGCCCAGGAGCTATCAACTGCACGCGAAGCTTGAGGAGCTATGCGGAAACGCGTTTTGGGCCTTTTTGAACCAGCGACTTCATGAACTCGATCCAGACGAAGAGAAATACGTTACTGAAATCGAGAAGTCGATCTACAACGTCGCTCTGGCGAACCAAGCGGGTCCGCATGGCTTCCGCTACCATGCGCTCCTGGCAGGTCGAAAAGAGCAGCCAACGCAGATCAACACCTGCTGCGAAGGGCAGGGCACACGCCTGGTCGGCTCACTGCCGGAACACATCTTTTCAATTGCAGCGGACGGAATCTACGTAAATCTTTTTGAGCCGGCGACCCTGAGATGGAAGCAAGCAGGCCATGAAGCGAGGCTGAAGGTGGCGACACGATTTCCTTTTGATCCCAACGTGCGGATGGAATTTGCAGCAAGCCGTCCCTTCCGCGCAAAAATCCGTGTTCGTGTGCCGTCCTGGGTATCGCAGGAAATGGTGGTTGACGTGAACAGCAAGCATTTCGGGAGAGGCCGCCCTGGCAGTTACGTCGTCCTGGACAGAACGTGGGACAACGGCGACACAGTTACTTTCAGGCTTCCAATCGATCTCAGGGTTCAGCAGTACACTGGCGTGGACCAGGTCCCCGGACATGATCGTTTTGCTATTCTCCACGGGCCGATTTTGCTGGCAGCCGTTGGCGCGCCGCAAGTTACTCTGGAAGGCGTTACAACAGAGCGAGCGGAAAGCCTGATTGAGTTGTTAAGAGCAAAACCGGACCAGCCGCTTCATTACACGGTGAAGGATAATCCCGGTATCGAGTTCATGCCTTACTGGCGGGTTGATAAGCAGCCATTCGATTGTTTTCCGGCAGTTGCGCGGTGTGCGTGATTGAGGATCGATTCAACGGACTTTATTTCCACTTCCGAACCGCTTTCACGGTCAAGGCAGGAAATTCACTCGGCCACGCTATTGAAAGCCTGCTGCCCGGTCCACACATAGACCGCCCTCGCACTTCCAGACTAGAATCTCATTATGGCTGACATAGCCCGGGCGCTTGGTTGGGCGCATCCGCTCGTCCGCGACTGGTTTACGGACCGATTTGGCGAACCCACGGAACCTCAGGCCGAAGGCTGGCCGCATATCGTGGCGGGAAAAGATGTGCTGATTTCCGCTCCGACGGGTTCGGGGAAGACGCTGGCGGCGTTCCTCGCCTGCATTGACCACGTGGTACGCAAGGCCCTCGATGGGGCGCTTCCCGCCCACGTGGAAGTCCTTTACGTTTCGCCACTGAAGGCGCTTGGAAACGACATCCACAAGAACCTCGAAATTCCTCTGCGCGGAATTATGGAACTCGCGGCGCGGCGCGGGATACAACTGCCCGAAATCCGGTCCGCCGTCCGCACGGGCGATACGCTTATGCCCGAACGGCGCGCCATGCTTCAGAGGCCCCCGCAAATTCTGGTGACAACTCCTGAATCGCTTTACATTCTTTTGACCGCTGAAAAAAGCCGAAGGATTCTGCAACACGTGAATACGGTGATTGTGGATGAGATCCACGCCGTCGCAGACGATAAGCGGGGCGCTCACCTGGCACTCTCGCTCGAGAGGCTGGACGCACTGATTCAGAGTGCAAATCCTGGGCGCTCTGTGCCTGTGCGGATCGGGCTTTCCGCCACGCAGAGGCCAATCGAGGAGGTCGCACGTTTCCTGGCTGGATCGGTGCGTGCAACTCCGAAAGTGGTCGATGTGGGCCATCGTCGAAAGATGGACCTTGCCGTAGAGGTCCCTGCGGGCGAACTCGGCCCCGTAGCGACCAACGAGATGTGGGAGGATGTTTACAATCGCATCGCGGAGCTTGCGCTTAAGCACCGTTCCACTCTCGTTTTTGTCAACACGCGACGGTTTGTTGAGCGTCTGGCACATCATCTCGCACAGCGCCTGGGGGAGCAAGCCGTTGCGGCCCATCATGGCAGCCTTTCGCGCAAGCTTCGGCTGGAGGCCGAGAAGAGGCTGAAGTCCGGTGAAGCGCGGCTGATGGTGGCAACGGCCTCGCTGGAACTGGGCATTGATATCGGGACCGTGGATTTGGTGTGCCAGGTCAGTTCGCCGCGTTCCATCGCCGTCGCCCTTCAGCGGATTGGCCGTGCAGGGCACTGGCGGGGTGCCGTGCCGAAGGGCCGCCTGTTCGCCATGACGCGCGATGACCTGGTGGAATGCGCGGCCGTTGTGCGAGCTATCCGGCGCGGCGAACTCGACCGGCTTGAAATTCCTTCTGCGCCGCTCGACATCCTGGCGCAGCAAATTGTTGCCATGTGCGCCTGTGAGGAGTGGAAGGAAGATGAACTCTACGGCCTGGTGCGTCGCGCGTATCCTTACCGCGAGCTTTCACGCCGTGACTTTGATGAGGTGGTCACGATGCTTTCGGAGGGGATCGCGACCCGCTGCAGCCGGCATACAGCGCTCCTTTTCCGCGATCGCGTGAACGGCCGTCTCCGCGGTCGCCGCGGCAGCCGTTTGGCGGCCATTACGAGCGGCGGAGCAATCCCAGACAGCGCCTTGTTCTCCGTGGTTTCAATGCCGGAAGGAACGGTCGTGGGGACGGTGGACGAAGACTTTGCCGTGGAGAGCATGGCGGGTGACATCATGCTGCTCGGTAACACGTCGTGGCGCATCCATCGGGTGGAGGCTGCGCGCAGCCGATTGCTGGTGGAAGATGCACACGGCGCGGCCCCCAACGTTCCTTTTTGGAGAGGCGAAGCGCCCGCTCGCACGATGGAACTTTCTGCGCAAGTGGCCGAACTGCGCGAAGCCATCAGCAGCATGATTCCGACACCGACCTGCGATGCGAGCGAGCGCGGGCGTGCCATTGAATGGCTGAAGGCAGAGTGTGGCCTCGATCAATCCGGAGCCGAGCAGTTGATCGCATACATCGTTGCGGGTCGGTCGGTCTTAGGTGCAGTCCCCTCCCAACGGAGAGTTGTCGCTGAGCGTTTTTTCGATGAGGCGGGCGGAATGCAATTGATCATCCACGCTCCGTTCGGCGGGCGGATCAATAGAGCCTGGGGGCTGGCGCTGCGCAAGCGGTTCTGCCGGTCCTTCAATTTCGAGTTGCAGGCGGCGGCCACGGACAATGGCTTGATGCTCTCGCTGGGCGAACAACACAGTTTTCCGCTTGCCGACGTATTCAACTTTCTCAGCGCCCAGTCCGTCCAGGCCGTGCTGGAACAGGCTGTCCTGGCCTCGCCTGTCTTCAGCAATCGCTGGCGATGGGATGCCAGTCGCTCGCTGGCACTGCTCCGATTTCGTCACGGCCGCAAAGTGCCGATTTATATCCAGCGAATGCAGGCGGAAGACCTTCTGGCTGCCGCATTTCCTGAAGCTGCTGCCTGCCAAGAGAATATTGTCGGCGACATTCAGATTCCTGACCATCCACTGGTGCGGGAGGTCATGAAAGACTCGCTTACTGAGGCCATGGACATCGAAGGTTTGAAGCGCGTCCTTCGAGATATTTCGAGCGGCCGTATCGAGTGCCACGCTGTGGACACCGCTGCACCGTCCGTCTTCTCGCACGAAATCTTGAACGCCAACCCTTATGCCTTCCTTGATGATGCCCCGCTTGAAGAGCGTCGCGCGCGTGCTGTCGAGCTCCGACGAGCGTTGCCGGAATCGGTATTACGCGAAGCAGGCCAGCTCGATCCGGAAGCTATCAATCAGGTGCGCACTGAGGCCTGGCCGGATGTACGCGACTCGGACGAATTGGCGGACGTTCTCCAGACCCTGATCGTGCTCCCTGAGGCTTTCGTGTTGCCGGACGGGAGACCGGTGAGAACTGCCTGGAACTCGTATTTCAGTCAGCTCGAATCCTCGCAGCGCGCGGGCCGTGCAATCTGCAATGGAACCGGCTACTGGGTTGCGGCAGAAAAAGCAAAAACTTTTGGGTCCATATTTACGGATGCGCGCTTTGAAAACAGCGTCGCCCCCGCAGAACCCTCCGCGCCTTCGAGAGAGGACGCGATTTTCAATTTGGTCCGAGGCTGGATGGGCCATGTGGGACCGACCACCGCGTTAGCCCTGGCGCAGGCTCTTGGGGTGTCCGCGGAAGAAATCCAGCAGGCGCTGTTGCGGCTGGAGGCGAACGGGGCAGTGCTGCGCGGACGGTTTACCAGTGCCGAGACCGAGGAATGGTGCGACCGGCGTTTGCTTGCGCGAATTCATCGCCTGACGCTTGGCACTTTGCGTGCGCAGATCACTCCCGTGACGCCTGCACAATTCATGGAGTGGCTCATGCGCTGGCAACATCTTGCCCCCGGAACGCAAGTGCACGGCGAGCGTGGTCTGCTGGAAGTTCTTCGGCAGTTGCAGGGTTTTGAAGCTCCCGCCAATTCCTGGGAGTCACACATTCTGGCCAGGCGCGTTGCGAAATATGACCCCGCCATGCTTGACCGCCTGTGCCTGACCGGCGCTGTTGGCTGGGGGAGGATATCGCCTCATCCGGCGGTCTTGGAATCTAGAGGTGATGAGACGGCGCGCGCGCCACGCGTTGTGCCCTCAAGTGCGGCCCCAATCACCTTCTTCGTGCGCGAGGACGCGGAATGGCTCGGCTTGTGCTGTCGAAAAGGAAGCGCCAATCGGGATAGTTTGAGCCACGCCGCGCGGCAGGTCCTTGAATTCCTTGATCGGCATGGGGCCTCATTTTTCACGGATATCGTTCGCGGCACGGGCCGTTTGAAATCGGAAGTGGAAACCGCATTGTGGGAACTGGTCGCAGCAGGAGAAGTGACGGCTGACGGATTTGACAATCTGCGGGCGCTGATCGACCCGAAACGCCGCTCTGGTCAGGGGCGAGGGCGCACAGTGCGGCCACGCCACAGCACAGGCCGCTGGTCTGTGCTCTTTCCCGGCGAGGTCCAGGACCGCCTGCGCGCCGTGGAATCGCTTTCAAGAGCGCTCCTCGAAAGGTATGGAATAGTTTTCCGCGAACTTACGGTCCGCGAGAATTTGCCTGTAAAGTGGCGCGAGCTTCTGCAAGTGTTCCGCCGCATGGAAGACCGCGGTGAGGTCCGTGGCGGGCGATTTGTAGACGGCTTCATGGGTGAGCAGTTTGGACTCCCTGTTGCCGTGGAATCTCTACGCGCGCTCCGCAACTCTGCCTCGACGGATATGACCGTGGTGATTTCACCGGCTGATCCACTCAATCTCGTGGGAATTATCATTCCCGGCAGCCGTGTGCCGGCCCTTTCAAAACAATTGGTCAATCTGAGAGGCGGGATGCCCGTGGGTACGGCCAACGATATGCACCGGGGCGATGAGCACATGCCGCACGTATTCGGCGAAGAAACGCCGTTGCGAATTGCCGGGGAATATTGATAATCTATTCAGACCAACCGGTGATGTCGTCCTGATGGCAACGCCAGAGCCGACAGTGTAAGAGCCGGGGCGAGGTTGGTTCTATCTTTCGGGTAGCAATTCAGTTTGAGGCGGCGGTGGCATTGCGGCGCTACGCGGAGAGAGGTTCTTCGCCTCGTGCGCCAGAGCATGCAGCCGCGTGCTTGCAAGAGTTCGCTTGACAGTCCGGCAGTGATGAAATAAATTCGGCAAATCGCGACCTCAATAACTCTTCATCATTGAGGCACAGCGGCAGAGGAGACGATAACTATGATGACGAAATCGCAAATTGTGGCTCACCTGGCGGAGAAAACCGGGTTGCAAAAGAAACAGGCCGCCGGCGTGCTGGAAGAACTCGCAGCACTTGCGGAAAAAGAAACGAAAACCAGCGGTCAATTTGTCATTCCTGGTCTGGGCAAGGCCGTAAAGGCGAACCGCAAGGCCCGTATGGGCCGAAACCCTCAGACCGGTGAGCCTATCAAGATTCCGGCCAGGACGGTTGTAAAGTTTCGTCTGGCCAAGGCGTTTAAAGACGCAGTCGTTCCGCCGAAGAAGAAAAAATAACAGCGCGCAGATCGTGTTTTAGAAAGTTCGCATAAGAGCGGGATGCCGTTCTCCTTGCGAGAACGGCACTCGTCCGCTTGCGGAGACCAAATACCAGGCCGGGGGATTCCTGATGGGACACAGTGTCTCCAGGGGCCTCGTCTTTTTGCAAGACAGGGTGTTCACCCTGGAGCAAGAGACTGACACTCTCAGTTTGAGTGTGGGGACGGCCTGCACATCTTAATTGGGCAGGGACGAAGGCCGCGCGTGAGTCTGGCGAACGCAGCTTGGCACGTGGAAATCGGTCACTCCCCCAGCGCGCCTGACCAGCTTTCGAATCGCCGCCCGCCTCGTTCATCATCCTTGTAAAACGCCAAATAAGTCATCAACTGGTAAGGCACAAACTGCTCATCCATGGGCCGCCGCTTTGCCAGTTGGTGGTAGGGGCGCCACGTTCCTGAATTGATGTAAACCTGATTCAGGATGCCATTGTGAGGGGCTGACACATCGAGCGGCACCAGCACGTACTGATGCGTGTGCCCGTAGACGATGCAGCGCGCACTACGGTCGAGAAACGCTGGCTCCTGCAGCGCATTCTTGTAGTTCGGATGGTCCGTTGAAGGGAATAAACTCGCAATCTTCCGAATCAGCCTGCTGACCGTATTCAGCGATAATCCGCTTGTGAGGTCCTGCGCCCATCTCATTCTGTTGACCTTCGGATGGTTCTTGACGAATGGGACCTGAAAAAACTCCGCAGCAAGCCGGTTCCATACTTTCTTCACTTCTTTTGCCACGGTCAGATCGGGGCAGGTCCGGCGAAGCAGGCCGTCAATCCACGCAGGAATGTCGGCGAGCGGCCGGATATTATCAATCTCGCGCAAGCCTTCAAGGAAGGCCGGCGGAGCTTCCGGGCCGAGCGCCGTCCGGACCGCAGGTGAAAACCTGTCGATCAGCTCAACCACTATGGCGTCGCCGATCGAAGACTTATTGCGGTCGCCGTCGAAGTTGTCGGGATCGTAGATGTCACCGTGCCGCGCGAAGACGCCGTGCTGCCTGTATGTTTCCGCAAGCCGCTTGAAAGCTTCCGATTGGCCGAATTCCACCGGGTCGTGCGGGAACGGGACGTCGGGAGAGTTGTCGAGTCCCATGGCCTGGGCGATGTCGCCGCGCAGCCGGTCATAAACCGGGCCCGGAAGATGGTAAAACCAGTCATGATTGCCAACCATATAGTAGGTATGCACATCAACCGGAACACGTCCTTCGGCATCGAGGTTCCAGCCGACGTCGGCCGGCCTACCCTGCGGAGTTGCGGGAGGAATCGTGATTGTTCGGTTGTCTTTGAAGCCTTTTACGACGGCAAGTGAATCGCTGTTGTTGGATAGGATTTTCTCTGTGATGGATGCAATCTTGCGGGTAAAGGCTTCGCTTTGAGGATCATCCCATGGTCTCACGGAACCATTAAGCCATTGTGTTGACCGGATCACATCCAGAATGTCTCCGAGCAACAGGAGGTGCAATTCCTTGATTGGCTCGTAACGGCCTCCCACGCGTTTTGAGGCGTCGTAAGCCATGTCACTCAATTCCTGCTCGAATATCTTGAACGCGCCGGAGCGGACGGTCTTGCCGGAGGAGCCATCGGAAAGATGAGTGTCGCTGATGATCACCAGCATCGGACCCTCCGCTCAATTTGAGAATCAGCCTGTCCTCTGCGAATCCGGAGCCAGGGTCGGCCAGGTCCGGAACGCACGCGCCGGATGGCAGACAGCTTACCTCATCAATCCCCGATGAACAGAAATTGCCGCCTTATTTGCATCCGTCACTGTTTTGACGAATTGCGCGTAGGGCTGGTCGTGGATGTTAACAAGGCCATAGTTTGAGTTTTCCCCGTCAAACCGCCCCTCCTTTGGCTCGTCGCACCATTCGAACCAGTGGTAGCCAACAGCCTCGGGCAGACCCTCAAGCCATTTCACGTAATTTCCGTAAGCGGCCGCTCGCGCCGCCTGATCCGGAACCTTGGGGCCTGCGCCTTTTGTATTGGGCAGGCCGGAGTCTTCGGCGCGAAAGGCAAATTCGGCGACAAGCACGGGTCGCTGGGCCAGCCTGTAAATGTGCTCGACATCAGGTCTGGGATCGAATTTGTAAATGTCAACGGAGACGACATCGGCGACGTGGGAAGCCCGCAGGACAGGATCGGGCGGAACTCCGGCAAATTTGGCGCCGAGATAAAGATGGTGGGGGTCGGCCGCATGGATTGCATTCGCGCAGACCTCAAAATAGCGTTGTGCAACCATCTCAAGAAAAACCGCGTTGTCATGCCGGAAAGCTTCTGTTTGAGCACTGGATGGAACATCTTCGAAATTGGCTGCGTGAACATCCCACGCCTGATCGAGTTTTTGTATCTCTCCGGAGTATCTCTTCTTAATGAAGTCGATAGCATGCCGCCGGCCTGGAGCATCCGCAGGCAAATTGAGATACATTGCGAGCATGTTCTGCTTTCCGCGCCAGTCAGGCCCCCAGCGTAATTCGTTGTCGCTGAAGTAGCCGATTAATTGCGGGTCGTTGGCGCGCGGTGAGCACTCGCGTTCGGCGATTTGCCGCGCTGTGTCTTCGAATCGCGTGCTGTAAACGTCAACTGGGACCCCTTTAAGCCAGTCGGCGCCGGAGCGGGCGGCGATGTCGAGAATGATTGCATAGGGCATCGCTCGCCCCCAGAGAACCGGGTCTGACCATGAGCCGATCGTATTGAATCCCCAGGATTCCAGCCGTTTGATTTCCGCCTGCGCCCAGGCTTCCTTTGATGGGAATATCTTCGAGATATTTTCGAAGTAAGGATGTTTTGAGGTTCCCTGAATTACGTCCCCACGGTACGAAACGTTGTTGACGCCGACAGAGAGCGCGAGTTTACCCGAAGGCTCCACGAACCACCAGACGCCGGATCGCTGCTCGACGCGGAAGAAGCCTTCCGCACCACAGAGAATTGATGACCCCCCAATAAGACAAGTGAAAGCCAGTATAAAGATTCCGAGTTTGCGATTCATCCAGCCGGACCTCCTGCCCAATATTTTTATTCTCGGGACCGAGTATTTCTTTTTGTCGATGTGTTGCTGGCTGTTGTAACAGCCTCAATTGCCAGCGCAGCGGCGCCCACAACCCCGGAAGGGTCGGCGACTTGTGCCTTAACCACTGGTACTCTCCGGTGCAGAAGGGTTCTGGTGCGCCAGTCCACTTCGCGCTGGAGAGGATCGAGCAGAAAATGGCCCGCCCGGGTAATTTGTCCACCGAGGATGACCACCTCGGGATCGAAGGCATGGACCAGCCCGGCGATAGCCCCGCCAAGGATTGTGACAGCCCGTTCCACTATGAGGCATGCGATTTTATCGCCTTGCCGGGCGCATTCAAAGACTTCATCACAATTCGGAGGCCGCGAGTCGCTGTCAAGGAGGCTGGTTTTAACTCCAAGATGGATCGCGGCAAACGCCTCGGCTTCAATGGCCCGCGCTGAAAAGAGGGTTTCGAGGCATCCTCGGTTACCGCAAATGCAGACCGGCCCGTCAGGCAGTACGGTGATATGGCCGAGATGACCGGCCACGCCGCCGGCTCCACGAAGAATCTTTCCGTCCGCGAGGATTGCGCCTCCGACGCCTGTGCCGAGAGTAAGCATAATGGCATTCTTCTGTCCTCGCGCCACTCCCCACCTGTACTCACCGAAAAGGGCTACCCGGGCATCGTTGTCGGCGACGACAGGGCACGGAATGGGAACCAGAGGCGCGATGAGTTCTCTCAGCTTTCGGCCTTCGAGGTAATGCAGGTCCCCAGGCAGTGCCAGGACGCCGGTTGTTTCAGGATCAATAATCCCCTTGCAGCCGATCCCTACAGCGCCGACCTCTTTGGCGTTCAACTGGAATTTCGCGATGAGCAGCCTGAGCGAGCGGCGGAGCTCCGCCAGCGTGCGCGGTGTACGACAGCGGTTCGCTGCAATGACACCCCCTTTACTGTTCACCAGAGCAGCTTTGACTTCGGTTCCGCCGATGTCCAGCCCCAAAACGCACGCTGAGAATGGTCTTTCCCGACTGCTTGACATGGTGGTACTTTCATAGTCGAATGACGGATCATTGTCAACATAGAAGCCGCGGAAAAAAGCGGCGTCTGCGAGGCCGCCTTTCATCACTTCGGACCACTTCCGGTTGACTTGATCGCAGGGCCTCTGATATATGCGGTGAACACCATGAATGCAGCGGAGAATTATTTCGATAAAGCGCTTCAGAGACTCCGGGAACTCCGGGAGGCGGAAATGCCCGCCATCCATGCCGCCGCGGAGATATGCGCCTCATCCATTGCTCAAGGCGGGCTTGTTTTCCTGTTCGGGAACGGCCATTCACGCATGATGTGCGAGGAGATGACGCCGCGTCAGGGTTGTTACCCGGGCTTCGTCGCACTGGTTGAACTCGCGCTCTCGAATCATGCCGCCATCGTCGGGGCCAACGGCCTCCGCGCTCCGCTTTATCTCGAGAAATACGAGGGCTACGCCGAGCAGATCCTGAAAGGCTTCCGCTTCGGACCGCACGATGCCTTTATTGTCATTTCCACCAGCGGCATCCGCCCTGTCGTCGTGGAGATGGCGGCGGGCGCTCGAAAACGCGGAATGCCGGTAATCGCAATCGTTTCGCGGCAGCACTCAGATCAGTCCAGCCCCGCGCACTCTTCGGGGAAGAAACTCGTCGATTTCGCGGATGTCGTTATAGACAATCACTGTCCCCCTGGCGATTGCGTTCTTGAACTTCCGGGCCTGGAGTGGCGGACGGGGCCGGTTTCGACTGTTACGGGCGCGATGATTATCAATATGCTGAGGTGCGAAGTCGCTGACCTCCTGCTTGCACGTGGAGTCAAGCCGGAGTTGCTTCCCAGCCACCAGTTTGTCGGAAACGCCAGCGCCGAGGAGCAATTGGAGAGATTTTACGAAGCTTATCGGAGGAGCCTGCGTCACCTGTATGAATAATGTCAGGATCGCCATGCTGGGCTCGGGTTTTGTGGCCGATTTTTATATGCAGGGCCTGGCCAATGTGAACCACCAGGAAGTGGTGGCGAATTTCTCGCGGACATCGCGCCGCGCCAGGGAATTCGGACGGCGGTGGTCGATTCCGGAATCCACTACGAACCTCGACGCCCTTATTTCACGGGACGACATTGACCTTTATTTGATCGCGCTTCCGAACGAAGTGCACCTTCCTGTGTCGCTAACCTTATCGCGCGCGGGAAAGAACCAGGTCTGCACGAAGCCGCTCGCCCGCAATCGGGCCGAGGCGAAAACCATGCTTGACGCCGCCAGACGTTCCGGAGCGATGCACGGATATGCGGAAACGGAAGTATTTGCGCCATGCGTGGTTCGGGCGCGGCAGACCATTGAGCAGGGCGGCATTGGCCGCGTACTTTGGGTGCGCTCGCGGGAATCGCACGGCGGGCCGCACAGTCCCCATTTCTGGGACATTGAGAAGACGGGCGGCGGGGCGATGAATGATCTCGGCTGTCACTGCATTGCGGCGGCCCGATACTTTTTCGGCAAAGAGGACCCCATTGTGGAAGTGATGGCGTGGGGTGCGCGGCTGGTCCATCAAAGGAAGACTAAAGGCGAAGACAACGCTCTTCTGGTCCTCAAGTTTGCGAGCGGCGGTATTGGGCATTGTGAACTCTCCTGGACCACGAAAGGGGGCCTCGATCTGCGCAATGAGATTCACGGGTCAGAAGGCTCGATTTTCACAGACGTAACTCGCGGAACTCCAGTCACGAGTTTTTCGACCCGCTCCGCAGGGTACGTCGTCGAGAAGGCTGAAATTGACTTTGGCTGGACTCGCCCTCTTCCGGAGGAGGCTTTTGCTTACGGGTATCAGGCCGAAATGAAACATTTTGTGGAATGCGTTCGCAAGCAGGCAGCGCCTCGCGAAACTTATGAAGACGGGTACATCGTCAATTGCGTTCTTGATGCGGGCTACCAGTCGATGCGCTCGTCGCGCTGGGTGCGCGTCAGGTACTGACGAGTGGTTTGCATGGACAAAGTGTTGCTGATCACCGGTTCGAGCGGGATTGCTGAGGCCACAGCCCTGCTCGCCGGCCGGGAAGGGTATCGAGTGTTTATCGCAGGTGTTGATGAGAGCCAGTGCGGCGATTTGAGCGCCAGAGTTGCTGGCTCTCATTTTTACGTGGGTGACCTGAGGCATCCTTCCGTTGTGGAAAACGTGCTTTCTGCCTGTCTTGAGCATTTTGGCCGTATCGATGCGCTCTTTAATGTTGCCGGAGTGAGCGGCAGGACGTTCGGCGACGGGCCTGTCCACGAATGCACAATCGAAGGTTGGGACAGGACCCTTGAGGCCAATGCGAAGCCCACTTTCCTGATGTGCCGCGGCGCTGTGCGCCACTGGCTCGAGGCCGGGCGCGCCGGATCAATTCTCAATATGTCCAGCGTTCTGGCTTTTTCGCCTGAACCACAGCATTTCGCGACCCATGCCTATGCTGCAAGCAAGGGTGCCATCATATCCATGAGCCGGGCCATGGCGGCGTGCTATGCGCCGTGCGGAATCCGGGTGAATGTCATTGCACCGGCACTCGTGAAGACCCCGATGAGCGCACGGGCGCAGGGTGACCCGGAAATTCAGGATTTTATCCGGCGCAAACAGCCTTTGAGCGGCGGCTTTCTTGAAGCTGCGGACATTGCGGAGGCCGCGCTTTTTCTGCTGAGTGACCGGTCGCGTCATATAACCGGCCAGGTCGTTACGGTTGATGGCGGATGGTCGGTAACAGGTTGAGAAATGAAAGAACGCCCCCTTCGCACCACGGTGGTCGGCAGCTATCCTTTTCCAGGATGGCTGGAGTTTGCTTCCTCTCATCTGGACCAATTCGGGCCTGATGACGTGGCTGAATTGCTGGATGACGCGGTATCCGTCGCCGTCAAGGACCAGATCGACGCTGGTCTTGATGTCATCACCGACGGTGAGCAAACGCGGCTTGATTTCAATTTGTCCTTTTACGGTTTCATCAAAGGCATTTCTGTTGAGGCTGAGCCTCTGCGGAGATTTGGGCCACCCGCTCACGATCAGCGTCCAAGGCACAGGATAACCGGAAAGATCGAGGCCCCGGAAGGACTCGGAGCCGTTCGCGACTTTGAACGCCTGAAGCGGATCGCGCCCGCTGGTGCGGCTCTCAAAGTGAGCGTGCCAGGGCCTTTTACCCTGAGTGGCCGGCTGGTCCCGAATGAGTCCTACCCCGACAGGTATTCAATTACCGAGGCGCTCATTCCAATCGTTCGGAGCGAGATCCAAGCGCTTGTGGAGGCGGGATGCCCGGAGATTTGCGTCGATGAGCCTTCGATGAGTTGCTATGCGCATCACGAAGACCCCATGCGCTTCTGCGATATTTTCCACCGAACGGTTGAAGGCGTGCGGGGCCGCGTCCGGCTTTCCACGCACTTGTGTTTTGGGAATTATAAGGGGCGCGCAGTTGCCCCGCGGCTTTACGCGCCGATGTTTCCGGCTTTTCTCGATTTGCCCGTTGATGAGGTGCATCTTGAGATGGCAAGCCGCGAGTTTGCAGAACTGGAGCTGATTTCAGCGATAGCGGAGCGAATGGACGTGGCGGTGGGGATTATCGATGTGAAGAATTATTACATCGAGACATCGGAAGATGTTGCCGCGCGTGTCCGTAATTGCCTGAGGTATGTGCCCGCAGAACGGCTTTCTCTGGCTCCGGACTGCGGACTCAGCCAGACGGCGCGCTGGGCTGCGAAGAGAAAATTAAGGGCGCTGGTGGATGGAGTGAAGGTTGTTCGGTCGGAGTTGGGGCTTGAATGATCCAACCTGTTTTGCAGGACCATGAGTTTCTGGCCGACGTTCGCTCGGCCAATGCAATGGATGAGAATTTCCGGCTCTGGTGGCTTGGGCAGAGTGGGTTCCTTTTGCAGTGGCAAGGCTCGCACATATTGCTTGATCCGTACTTGTCAGACTCGCTGACCAGGAAATATGCCAATACCGACAAGCCGCACATTCGAATGACCGCAAGGATTGTGGACCCATCCCATCTGGATTTTATTGATGTTGTCACATCCAGCCACAATCACACCGACCATCTTGACGCGGAAACGTTGTGCCCATTATTGCGAGCCAATCCCGGTATGAAAATAGTTGTGCCCGAGGCAAACAGGCAATTCGTCGCAGACCGCCTTACGATTGATCCAGATCGGCCGCTGGGGTTGAGGGACGGAGAGTCCGTTTCGGTTGGAAAATTCACAATTACAGCGGTGCCGGCGGCGCACGAAGAATTAAGCCCCAGTTATCTGGGCTACATCGTTCAATTTGGACCATGGACCGTCTATCACAGCGGCGACACGCTTCTTTATGAGGGCATTGTGGAGCGCTTGAGGCAGTTTTCCATAGATGTTGCGCTGTTGCCGATCAACGGCCGCGCCGCGGAGCGCCGCGTGCCTGGCAATCTCAATGCTCGCGAAGCTGCGGAATTGGGCAAGGCGATCGGCGCGCATCATGTGATTCCCTGCCATTATGGGATGTTCACATTCAATACCGCAGATCCGCGGGAATTTATTGAAGCGGCGAAAGCAGTGGGGCAACCATACCGAGTATTGCGATGTGGAGAACGGTGGGACAGTCGAAACTGTTGAAAAAGCCGGCCCCGCAAGGGATGTCTTTGGAGAGGTAGTCTAAATTATGAAACGTCGCGAATTTCTTCTGCTTGGACCCGCTGCTTACTTGGCCGCTCTTGCAAACAACTCAGAATCCAGTCGCCTGTCCGTGGAAGGATATATCTTCCAACAGTACGCGGAGCGCGGGCACAAAAGGCTGGCCGACGTTCTCGATGAAATCTTCCCGCTGGCTCGAAGGGCGGGCTTTAAGAACATCGAGCTAAACCAGGGATTTTTCACACCGGATATTCGAAGCCAAGTCCTGGAACTGGTTGAGGCGAACGGTCTTAGTATGCCCTCCGTGTACGTGGGCGGGCCGATGCACAGGCAGGACCTTGCGGAGCGGACGATCAACCAGGCACTGGAGATCGCCGCGTTGTGCAAAACCCGCGGTTGCCGGGCCGTCGTCAACAATCCAGACCCGAAACTGAATAATCAGCCCAAGACGGACGCTGAACTTGTGATCCAGGTGAAGATGCTTGATCGGCTGGGCCGCGAGCTTGCGAGGCGCGGCTTCCATTTATGGACGCACGCGCATGCGCCCGAAATGGCTGACCATGCCCGGGAATGGCGATATAACCTTCATCATACCGACCCAAAGTACGTGTGGATCTGTCTCGATATCGATTGGGTGTATCAGGGTGGCCAGGAGCCGATGGCACTGCTGCGTGAGGCAGGTTCCCGCGTTGCCAGTCTGCACCTCAGGAATTCGCGAGATAAAGTGTGGCTTGAGTCTTTTACTGAGGGCGACGTCGACTATCGGCAGATTGCGTCTTATATTGAACGGGAGCATCTTGAACCCTTGCTCGTGGTCGAACTTGCCTATATGAAACAGACTGTCGTTACCCGTCCTCTTGAAGAAGATCTGCGGCTCAGCAGAATTTATGCTGACCAGGTTTTCTCGCTTCACCGATAGTCAAATGCAAACATGATCGGAAACCGCTCGACAGGCGAAATAGCGGCCTCTCTCACTCAGGGCTGATTTTCTCTTGACAATTCTCTCTTGGCAGAGCAATTTAGCAAATTCTACAAAATGTCATGCGCATTCCGGGTGGGGGGCACGGAGGCGTTGATTGGGACCTATGAAAGTTCGAGTTTGTTTTCATAACCGGTGTTTTGACGGCGCCTGCTCGGCGGCGGTGTTTTCCCGTTTTTATCGGGAAGTCGTGGACCCTCATGCAGAATTTATGTATCAGGGAATGCTGCATCGCGCGGGCCAACTATTCGACGAAGACATGTTTAATGGCGATGAGAATGCCATCGTCGATTTCAAATATTCCAGTTCGCCCCGCCTGACATGGTGGTTTGACCACCACCAGAGCGCATTCCTGACGCCCGCTGACGCTGAACATTTCCGCAAAGACCGTAGCGGAAAGAAATTTTATGACCCCAATTTCCGCTCATGCACAAAATTCATCGCGCACATTGCAGCCACTCAATTCAATTTTGTGGCTCCGGACCTTGACGAAGTTGTTTACTGGGCGGACATCATCGATGGCGCCCAATATCCTGATCCGAAGACGGCGGTCGAGATGCGCGATCCCGCCACACGGATCACGTTGGTGATTGAAGGCGCGCCTTCTGACGACTTCGTCGCCCGGCTGATTCCGGAGTTGATGTCGCGCCCGCTGGAGGAGATTGCTGCGCTTCCTCATATGCGGCAGGCGTTTGAGCGGCTTTACGATCAGCATCTGAAAACGATTGATATCATCCGGAACCGCGCCGTTCTCGAAAAAGGCGTTGCCTTTATCGACCTTTCTGACCAGGGATTTGAGGGCTTTAACAAGTTTATCCCGTACTACCTTTTCCCTGACTCTGTTTATAACGTGGCCTTGAGCCGGTCAAAAGAACGTATCAAAATTGCCGTTGGAAGTAATCCGTGGAATCCCACACCGAAGGAAGCCAACTTGGCGACGATCTGTGAAAGATTTGGCGGAGGCGGTCACGCCAAGGTTGCGGCAATCTCTTTGCCGCCTGACGACCTCGACCGCGGACGCGCCGTTGCCGGCGAGATCGTTCAGGAACTTCGGGCTTCTCTCCAGTAAAATATATATGGATCTGCCGCCGAGACAATCCTGTCTTGAAGTGTCGGGATGGGCTGCGGAGCGGACCGGATTTGCTGTCGCGTAGGAATTTGATGATGCAGATTTACGTGTCGTCCGGCCGATGAAGGAGCCGCTATTGAGTCAAAAACGTGGGTTTTTCGCAGGATCGTTGACAGGACTTGTGTTTTTCTTCGTCTGCCTGCTCATGCCCTTGATTTCTGCTTGGCCTGCTCAAAGCGTCGCCCAACATCCATCGAGTGCTCCACCCACGGTCGTCGAAAGCTCGGCCGCCCACCTCATCCCCGCCGGAACCTCAATCTACCTTCGCCTTAAGACGCCCGTCAGCACGACATCATCCCATTTGGGTGAGGCGGTTGAGGCCGAAGCTGAGCGCGCAATTGAGGTCAACGGCGAGGTGGCGATTCCGGTGGGGGCGATTGTCAGCGGCCGCGTCGCAAAGCTCATTCCGAGTTCAAGCCCGACCGATCGAGCCAAGCTCTTGCTTCTATTTGACACCCTCAAATTGCCGGGGGAGGCCCCTGTTTCGCTTGCTTGCCACGTGAACGAGGTAGACAACGCCCGAGAGAAAGTCCTTTCGGACGGCACAATCCAGGGCGTGCTGGCGAGCGAATTGCCCGTTACCCTGCTGAATTCGGCCATCGAAAAGATGCAGAAGAAATCGGGCACTAATCCTCAGACCGAGCAAAACGGCGGGACGTGGTTTGGAAGTCCTGATACCTCCATCAGCTATCCCGTGGGTACAGAACTGTCCGTTGTTCTGGATGCGCCGCTCAAAGTGTCAGGCCAATTTAAAGCCGAGTTTGGAAATCGAATTCCTGATAATCTGAAAGAATCGATCATGCAACTGCTGGCGCAGGCGCCCAGGCGCGTGGTGAGCAGGAAAGGGAATTTAGGGGGGCCGGTAAATATAGTCCTGATTGGAGACAAGGACGAGATCGCAACAGCTTTTGAGAAATGCGGCTGGACCGTGGCGCAGGACGAAAACGCAAACTCCTTGTGGAAGACTTTTGAAGCTGTCATCAAGGGCAAAGGATACGATGCTGCTCCCATGTCCACGCTTTATCTGTACGGCCGCCCGGAGGACATGGCATTTGAAAAGATGCTCAATACATTTACGATGCGGCACCACCTGCGCATCTGGAGGGCGCCCGCGATGGCTCCAGATGGACGGGAAATCTGGCTGGTAGCGGCCGACCATGATAATGGCTTCGATATCCGGCCAGGCGTGATTTCCCATTCTGTGGACCCCCGTGTCGATCTGGAGAGGGCCAAAGTGGGGGCGGACCTTGGCATGACGGGGATGGTTCTGGCCGAAGAACTCGTAAGCGTTTCAAATCCTGCGCGCTCAGGTTTGACGGCGACAGGCGGGGAATGGGAGAGCGATGGGAGGCTCCTGGTGGTCGATTTAGCGCCCAAAACCGAATTTTCCACGTCGCGACTTCGGGAATGAATGGAGCTAATCCCGCAAGAACCGATAAGCCTGACAGGGCGAAGGCACAGCATAGCTCTGCATTGCGTCGACTGCATGGTGATGAGTGCTGTATTCTGCGGGCAGTGTCCGCCTTGCTTTCTATGAGGCTTGACGCACAATCGGCCTTTCGATAGTTTAGCGGGCAGAGCAAGGAATGAATACCCTGTGAAGAAGAGCCTACGACGATGGATCTGGCTGGGCATCAGCACCGCAATCCTGGCCCTGATTATCTATAATCTCCGCCACAATCCCGAATGGCGCCACTTTGATTGGGCGCGACTCTGGGCTTCGTTAGTGAGCGCACGGCCAGGGTTGCTTGCGCTTGCAGTAGCGTGCATTTTTCTGACTTACCTTATTCGGGCCCTTCGCTGGCAATTTTTGATGCACCCCATCAAGAAGGGGTCGCTTTGGGTTTTGTTTGCCGGGCAGTTGCTGGGATTCAGTTCCATCTATTTGGTAGGACGTCCGGGAGAATTTGTCCGGCCGGCTTATATTGCAAGGAAGGAATCGCTCCCGATAACTTCCATGGTGGCTGTGTGGCTGATGGAGCGTATTTTCGATTCGATTTGTCTTGTTCTTCTGTTTTCGGTGGTACTGTACTTTGCTCCAGTGGAGATGAATTCGGCCGGAGCACACGTTCTGTCGGTCATGCACAGGGCTGGAGACGGCATGCTGATCGTCACGGTTATTCTTGTGGCAGCGTTGGTGGTATTCCGGTTAAAGACCCAGGTCCTGATGGAGAGTATCCACCGTTGGACCCGATTTCTTCCTTTAATCGCTCAACGACACATCCAGCATTTTCTCCGTTCGTTTGCTGAAGGCCTCCAGGTTGTCCGCAGCATGCGTGACTTCGCCGGGAGTATTGGGCTATCGGTTGCGCTGTGGTGCACGAATGCCACGATTTTCTGGTTGATTCTTAAGAGCCTCGGCGGGGCCGTAGGAACGCTGGTTTGGCTGGCGGCAGCTCTTGTGATGTTTTGCGCATCCCTGGGGCTGGTTGTGCAGTTTCCCGGCATCGGCGGTGGCTATCAGGTGGGGATTATTCTGGCCCTTACGGAAGTGTTTGGCATCTCGGCGGATGTTTCCACTGGAGCTGCTATCTTATTGTGGCTTATGATATCAGTCCCTGTGCTGCTGGTAAGCCTGGGTCTGCTGGTTCACGAAGGGATCAGTTTCAGGCGGCTTGAGGCGATTGCAGAGGAAGTGGAAGTCCAGCGTGAAGCTGCAGTCGAGGGTGTCGATTAGAGAGTTGAGCCCTCGTTGCGTTGTTGAAGATAAAAGCCGGGGTGAGTCGCAGGGCGCAGTCTGACATATGCGTTGTCCTTTCTGTGGTCATACCGAAGACAAAGTTGTTGATTCCCGAGCCGGCAAGGTGGCGGACACTATCCGGCGCAGGCGGGAGTGCATGAAGTGCGGCCGCAGGTTCACTACTTATGAGCGAATTGATGAAATTCCTCACATGGTTGTCAAGAAGGATGGCAGCCGCGAAAAATTCGATCGGCAGAAAATCCTGAACGGCCTTTTGAAGGCCTGTGAAAAGCGGCCTGTTCCCATGAGCAAGCTCGAAGAGATCGTCGATGAGGCGGAAGCCTTTGTCGCAGAATCGCCGGACAGGGAACGTCCAAGCTCCGAACTTGGAGAGCTTGTGATGGACAGGCTGCGAAAACTGGACAAGGTGGCGTACGTTCGCTTCGCGTCGGTTTATCTTGACTTCAAAGATGTCCGCGAATTCATGGAGGAACTCCAGGACCTGCTGAAGTCGAAAACGAATTGATTTTGCGAAGACAGGTCAAGTCCGGTTCCAGACGTAGGCACCAAACTTCCGGAACGTTCTGAAGCCCAGGCGTTCATAAAGCCTGACAGCGCCACTGTTCAGAGCAGTGACCGTCAGCGACACCTCAGCAAATTGTTCTCGGGCCAGTTTTTCGAATGCGGTCCGGAGCATCATGCTGCCGAGGCCGATTCCCTGATAGCCGCTGGCAACTGCAATCTGGGGGATATGCGCGGTTCTTTCCCGCACTGCTGTGATTCCCAGGATTCCGGCCAGCCTTCCCGTTGACCTGTGGACTGCAGCGATCGAGGCCTGTTGCAGATACTCCCCGCATCCCTTGTGCCGAACAATGCTCTCTACCAGCCGGGTTGTGCCTGCTAATGTGCAATACTGGTCGTTCACCGCTGCGTCGATGTGGTGCCGGTACACTTGGTGAAGCAGTTGCGCTGCTTCACGGTCGTACCTTCGCTGCCAGGGTTCAAAAATAAAGTCGCTGGGAATTGATGACGGTTCATTAGGCGGGGCCTGGCGCAAGGATTCCGCTGGGGCCGTCCCTAAACGAAAAGTCATAAACTGGCGAAGATAAATCTGGAATGACCTGGAGCGGAAATAGGGACCAATCTGGTCAAGACTAAGATGAGGGAGTTGAGCCTCAATCCGAAGGACATCGGGCGAGCGAACCAGGGCGTTTATCGATTCTCCCAGCAGATCATCGATTCCGTTTTGCTGGGAGTTCGAGAGCCTGACAAAGAGGCTGCCGATCAACCCCTTCGGCCCTTCGCGAAAATAAAGGCAGTAACCGCGCACATGGCCCTCTTCGACCAGCGCAAATCCGGTGAGGCGTCTTTCCTCCAGGCAGGCGGCAATGACTTCCGCCGAAGCAGAGTAGTTCCAGTGCAGGTCCTCCAGCCAGGCCCGGGACTCAGCTTCCAGAAGCGGTTGGAACTGCCACGCGGGCAATTGCCGTACATCAACAATCCTGGTTCCCAACTTGTCCGGCTCCTTCTATGACCTGATGCGAAGGCTAATTCAGTATAGCCCAAATCGTGATGGATGCCGGTGCCAGGCTGGGACCTGCTTTGTTTCCGTCTGTGTATCCGGGAACATTCATGCCCCTGGCGTGGCGAGGTTGTAAAAACCATGCGAGAACGGGATCCCTGCTGTCTTTCCGAACGCGGACCGATGAGCATGCGAAAGTTCTTGGAAACCCCGAGAGCGACTATGCTACGATTCGCTTTCTTGCATCCGGTTTCGCGTACTGGTCCTTCGGAGATTGGCAAAAGCTTGTGATATGGGGTTACAAAGAGTCAAGCCGTCCGCTTTTTCGCGTAGAATTTTTACTGTTGTCCGCAGACTATTGTGGGGCGGCCTGATTGTTTGTGCGAGCATCCTGATTGTGCTCATTGGCGCCGGAGTCTTTCTTGCGTATCGCATCACGACGGCGCGTGACCCCGTTGAGAACGTAACGCCGGCCTCCTATCTGCTTTCGAACTACGAGAATGTCAGCTTCACAGACCCAGACGGCGCGGCCCATCAGGGTTGGCTGCTTATCGGATTGAAAGGTGCTCCTGCCATTATCCTTTGTCACGGATACGATTCCAACCGCTCATCGATGCTTTCGCTCGGCACTGAGTTGCAAGCCAACCACTTTAACGTTTATCTTTTCAATTTTGATGCTTCCGGGCGCGAGCGCGATTTTTCTGATCTCGGTGTTCACGAGGCCGCCATTCTCCAGTCGGCAATCTCCAGGGTACGGAGGCTTCCAGACGTCAACCCGAACCGCATCGGTCTTTACGGTTATTCACTGGGCGCTTATGCCGCCCTGGCGGCGAGCGAGCGTAGCGCTGAAATAGACGCCCTCGCCGTGGATAGTGTTTACAGCGAGCCCAGCCAGATGTTTGATGTGCAGATGGACCGCTTGCTGGGGGGCGCCGGGGCGCTCTTCAGGCTGATTTCCGGGACCGAATTCCGCATATTTACAGCGGGCACGAATTTTCCTGACGTCCGTTCCGGCCTCTCAAAGCTGGCCGGAAAGCCAAAGCTGTTTGTTGCGTCCGATGATGCGCCTGCACTCGAGGTCGCGACGCGCCGGCTCTACGAGGACGCTCCCCAGCCAAAGCGTCTGATTGTTCTGCCGCACGCGCACGCATCCGTTGAGTCGGGACCGGAAAGGAAAGAGTACGAGGACCAGATTCTCAACTTTTTCCTGTACAATCTGCCGCTGCGATCTGACTAGAAAACGGACACCCCGTCTGTGAAGCGTTCTTCCGGAATCGGGGAATAATGATGCCGGAGCGAGTGACGCCATGGTCCGGAAGTCAATTGTGGGGCCATGGCTTTGAGGAGTCCGTTGAAGCAAGTTCTTCCATCCCGTAGGATACCATTTCGTCATCGGATTGAATTTTGGGCCGCTCGATCTATTTTGTCCCTGCTCGGATGGCTTCCCCATAAGCTGGCCAGGGCTGTGTGCGCGTTTCTGGCGGCACTGAGCTATGCTTTCTGGCCCCGCCTGCGCCGCGTGGGCCTTTTCAACCTGCGAATCGCCTTTCCTGATTGGACCGACAAACAGCGTCGGCGAGTGCTTTTCGCAGAGTTTCGCAACCTGGGGCGGATGCTCGCCGATTTTGCCCACTTTCCACATTTCAACCGCGAGAATATCGAACGACTGATCATCTATGACGGATTTGAAAATTACGATGAGGCCAGGAAAAAAGGCCGGGGGATCATTTTCCTTACAGCCCATTTTGGGAATTGGGAGCTTGGCTCATTTGCGCACGGAGTCTATGGGCATCCCTGCAACTTTGTAGTTCGGAAAATGGATAATCCTCTGATCGATGAAATGATCAATCGGTATCGCTGCGCCAGCGGCGGGCGGGCAATCGAGAAGCGAGAATTCGCCCGCAAGGCGCTGCGAGCTTTTGAGCGAAACGAGGCTGTGGGCATCCTGATGGACCAGAATATGCTGCCGGGCGAGGGGACCTTTGTAGATTTTTTCGGCCTGCCAGCCTCTACAACTACAGGTCCGGCGCGTATTGCGCGCAAGACCGGTGCTCCGGTTATTCTGGGACTTGTGATATGGGATTCAAAATTAAAGAAATACCGGCT
>Ga0209061_1001068_pt1 | contig 50992 bp, 44 predicted proteins | sample Coa_R1_10_FD_187157 | JGI IMG/M metagenome (GOLD analysis project Ga0209061, IMG submission 187157) | Surface soil microbial communities from Centralia Pennsylvania, which are recovering from an underground coalmine fire - Coalmine... | ecosystem: Environmental > Terrestrial > Soil >...
CCGTGGTGGACCCCGGCGGGCAGTACGCGGCGAGCGTCGACGGCGTCCTGGCGCGGGCCCCAGACGGCGTGCACTTCCCCTTCTACGACCTGGCCGACCCGTCGAGTGCCGACCCCGACACGCACGCGCAGGTAGCGGCGTTCGGCGCCTGGATCGGGCCGTGGTTCTGGCAGGCGGTGCGCGGCTGACCGACGGTGCGGCCGGCCCGGCGCGAACGCGCCGATGGACCGGGCATGGGAGCCACCGTTCGCCTGCCGCGCTATTGCGGCGCCCCGACGAGAGCCGGCTGGCCGTGCGGCCGGGGCGTCGGTGCTCGGGACGGCGGTGCTCGTGGGCCTGGGAGCACCCGCCTGGACGGCGTTCGGCGCGCTGCGACGCCGCTTCGGCCGCCGGAGCCGCCGGGGTGGCGCCGGCGACCGGGAGCAAGGCCGTAGCCACCCACGGCACCGCTTTGCATCGGCCCGATCCAGCGCTGGCGCAGCCGGGCTGAGGGGACCTTGACGTTCTGGTCGGGGACCAGGTCGAACAGCTTCACGGGGGCGACGCGGTCGTGACGGATAGCGACTGCATGTCGATCATGGCCGAGATAGGGCCTGGATCCGTGGACGCCGTCGTCTAGCGACCCACCCTGCGGCCTGGGGCTCATGGACGCGTCGTGGGACCGCTCCGGGGATGTCTGGACGGCGACGGACGACGCGCCAGACGAGACCGAAGAGCCGAAGCGGAAAGTGGCGGCACCTTGGCAAGATCCCCAACCTGCGCTCGGTGCGCCGGGCCGCCAATCTCGGCGAGGTCCCCGACGACCCCGAGTTCCTGAGCGCCGTGGCCGGCGTGCTGCTGCAGATCACCGCCGACCAGGCGCTCGAGGCGCTGGCCGCCGGGCCGGCCCGCGGGGGCCGGTCAGGGATCTTTCGCCGCCGCGGGTAGCGGCGTCTCCGGGGTGGGCTGGCGGCAGATGAAGTCGGCCATCCCCGGGACGGTGAAGGCGACGACGCCGTGCTCGGGGGCGTAGATGAGTCCCTTGGCGATGAGATGGGCGCGTGTGGGTCCGAGGCTGGTGTTCTTGCGGTTGAGCCGGTCGGCGACGTCCCCCGACCCGCTCCCGGCGTCTCCGTCCACGGCCATCGCCCGCAGGTAGCGCTGTTCGGCGGGAGTGGCGCGGTCCCATCGAGTGCGGAAGAAGCCGGCGTCAAGGGCGGCGCGGCCTTTGGCGACGCCGACTCGGGCGTCGGCCAGGGTGATGGTCGGGCCGGCCGCTTCGTTCCAGGTCTCCTGGCCGAACTGCTGCAGGAAGTAGGGGTACCCGGCCGCTTGGCTGACGACGTGGTCGACGGCGTCGTCGTCCCAGGTGACGGACTCAGCGGCTGCGGGGACGGTGAGGACCTCAGCGGAGGCCGGGTCGGCCAGGTTGTCGATGGCGTGGAAGTCGAACAGGCGCTCGGAGTAGGACTTGGCTTCGGCCAAGATGCGCGGCAGGCTCGGCAGCCCCGCGAGCCCCAGGGCCAGCGCCCAGCCGTCCTGGCCGGCAGTGTGGGCGGCAGAGCACAGCGCGGCCAGCTCCGCTTCGGCCACGTCCTGGGCTTCGTCGACGAGAACGGCTAGGCCGTTGCCCCCTTCGGCCGCGGCGGCCGCGACGTCGTGGAGCACCTTCGTCAGGTCCGCCTCGAGGACCCCGGTGTCGGCGCCCCCGCCGCTTGCCTGCGAGAGGTCGAGACCGAAGTCCCACGTCCCGCCGGGGCCCACGCTCGCCCGGAAGCTGGCCATCGTTTTCAGGGCCCGCAGCAGCCGCCTGCCGGGGGAAGGCCGTGCCAGGTCCGCCAGCGGTCCGTGGAGGGCCTCGCTGAGGGCCTCCCGCAGCGACCTGCCGGCGCGGGCCTCGATCCGGGCGACGATCCAGTCCCGCTCCAGTGCCTTGCGGGCGAATTCCGAGAGCAGCACGGTCTTGCCGACGCCACGCAAGCCGTAGAGGCCGATGGGCTGGGCCGTCCGGCCCGCCTCGACGCGCTGGATGGCCACGTCCCACTCGGCCAGCTGGTCGTCGCGTCCCACGAGCGCTGCCGGGCGACGCCCTGCGCCCGGCGAGTAGGGGTTCCGCACGGGGTCCACATGTACCTACCTATGCGCATGTATACGGTTTTCAAACACTACCGCATACATCGGTAGACATGCCGGTCCCGATCGCGCCGACAACCAGCGTGAGACCGCCCGACCTGGACCCCAACTGGAGCCAGGGGACAGCTCGCTGCCTGGCCCAAGAGGCCCCCGAGGTGGTGGAGTGTGGCGGCGACCCCGTGCACCCAACACTACCGACCGCTAGCAGCACACCCTGTGGCGAACGCCTAGGGTGGGGCCGTGGACGAGCACGAGCTGCTGGCCGAGCTGCTGGCGATCGACGACGACGCCCGGCGGGTCGTCGCGGCCGCCGCTGCGTACCAGCGGCTCGTCTCCGCCGCCTACCAGGCGGCGGAGATCCGGCGCGAGGCGCTGCGGGCCATGCGCCGCAGCGGCCTGTCGTGGTCCGAGATCGGCCGGCGCACCGGCCTGCGGCCCGCCACCGCCGAGCACCTGGCCGCCACGCGCCGGCGCAGCCAGCCCTGGTGGGAGCGGCTGCCATCGGATGTGGTCGCCACGGCCAAGCGCGGGCCGCTGGGACGGCCGCCGGCGGCGGTGGTGCCGTCGGCGACGGTCATCGACGCCATCGAATCGGTGCTCGCCGCCCGGGCCGACAGGCCCGCCGCCGAGCGCGCGCTCACGCCGACGCAGCTCGCACCGCTGGTGCGCAAGGCGCTCGGCCAGGACGTTTCGGTCCCCGCCGTCCGCCGCGCCCTGCGGCTCGGCATGGACGCCGGCACCTTCGCCCGCTCCCCAGGCGGCCACTACGGCCTGACGCCGGCGGCGTTGCGCCGCTGGCGTCGGCGAAAGGCAGCTCGCGGCCGCTAATGCCGCGTCGGGCAAGATTGCGCGCAACGAAATGGCACGAAGCTCTCGATTGTCCTGGTTGCGGTTGCGGCAGGCGTTGGAGCGGCGGATCGTCGTGTTCTGCTCGTCGTGGCTCCGGTGATCGGTGTCGCCGACGGCGAAGGAGCGCAAGGCGGCGACGTGGCACTCGATCCGTTTGAGGAAGGAGGGGTTGGTGGGCACGGAGGCGAGCTCGACGTTCCTGGCCTCCGCCCGGTCCCCCACCCGGGGGTCCTTGGTGGTCGACAGGTGGGGACTGAAGTTGTCGGGGACGATCGCGATGCGCACCTCGCGCGGCTCCAGGCTCCGCAGGTGGCGGCAGAAGGCCAGGAACTCGGTGCGGTTCTTGGTCTTCTTGATGTTGCCGTAGATCTTGTCCCGGTTCATGTCGAGGATCCCCCGAGCAGGAGGAATCCCCCGAAGGCAAGGACGTAGCCGTCGACCACCCAGGCGAGGCTCGTCGGGGAGAACGTCAGGGCACGCTGCATGGCCGGGAGGGCGATGTTCACGATGGTGAGGTCGAGCATGACCATCAGCTGGGCCGTGGCGAGCACCACGAGGGCGAGGGCCTGACGGCGCGGGTGGGCGAGGGTGGGGCTCGGGTGCTCCTCACCGCTCGCCGGCCGCACCCGGTCCGTCGGCGAGGTGGTCCGCGCCGAGATGGTCGTCATGTTCGAGATGGTCCTCATCGCACGGTCCTCCTCCCACGGGCACGATGAACGCGACCGGGGGCGTCGGGATCAGGTGGGTGGACGGGCCGGGGTGCGCCGGGCCGATCAGGCCGGCCGCAGCGCCCAGGCGACGAGGTCGACGAGGGGAGGTTCCCCGTCGCTTCCGCCGCGAGTGCGCCGCTCGAGCACCTCGACCACCAGGTCGGCGAGCTCCTCGCGCAGACGCTCCTCGGTATAGAGGCGCTCGGGGTCGGGCGGGCCCGCCAGCCCGAGCGAGTCGAGGTGATGACCGATGACGAAAAGGTGGCCGCCCGGGCTGAGGGCCGTCTTCGCCTTCTCGACCACGCGGCGGTGCTCCGGCGGTGGCAGGTGGACGTTCGCCAGCACGACCAGCTGCGCACTGGCCGGCGGGGGCTCGTAGGCCAGCAGATCGACCTGCACGCAGGCGATCTCGACCCCCGCCTCGCGGGCGCGGGCGCGCGCCTGCTCGAGGCCGACTGCTGACGCATCGACGCCGGTCACCCGCCAGCCTCGGCTGGCAAGCCAGATCGCATTGCGCCCGGGCCCGCAGCCGAGGTCGATCGCCGTGCCGGGGACGAGATCGGCTGCCAGCTCGACCAGCGCCTCGTCGGGCTCGCTCGGCCACGGATGCGAGCCGAAGCGTTCGTCCCAGAACGCGCCGACGGTCGTGCCGGGCACGGGCGGGGTGCCATGGCCGTGCGCGGTCCTCGCGCCGTGGTCGTGGACGTGGCTGGCGTCACTCATCGTTCCTCCTCGCGTCCTGGTGCACCGTCTTCGGCATGTCGCCGCCGGCGGCGTGAGGTCGATGCCGCTGCGCCCCTGGCGGCGGAGGCCCCGTCTCCGGTGGTCGACCCGTGGCCGGTGGTCGACCCGTGTCCGGTGGTCGACCCGTGCCTGGGGAGGCCCAGCGCTGCCTCGAGCCGCACCAGGGCCTCGGCCAGTGCGGCCACGGCCTCCTCGCCGAGCGACGCCCTCAGCCACTGCTCCTGGGCGCGGGCCGCGTCGGCGGCTCGGCGGGCGAGCTCCCGGCCCCGTGCGGTCAGCTCGAGTCCCCGCAGCCGCCGGTCACCCGACACGGCAATGCTGCGCAGGAGCCCTCGGGCCTCGAGCTCGTCCGCGCAGTGCTTCACGTTCATCGGGTCCGCGGAGAGCCGGCGGGCAACGGCCCGGATCCCCACCGGCGACGACTCCCCCACGGCACGCAGGATGGCTGCCTGGGGAGGTGTCAGGCCGAGGGGCTCGAGCGTCGCCGCGACGCGCGCCTTCAGCAGGCGCGCGAGGCGCCCGATGCGGAAGCCGGTCGAACGCTCGAGGGAGTCGGGCACCTCCTGCGCGCCGTCACGGGCGGGAAGCATCGGGACCACGGAGGGCACAACCGTAGTAGGCACTACGATATTCCCAGCGTGCCAGGCCGACCGGGCCGGCCGGTCTCACGGGGTGTGCCCTCGGCCCGCCGGGCGTTGACGCGCCAGGTCGGTGTCCGTGGCCTGGCGGACGCGGGGGCAGCCACCGGGTAGGGGACGATGGTGCGCACCAGGACCCGTGGCCTGGCGGACGCAGGGGCAGCACGAAGCGGTGGCCGTGATCCTCGGGTCAGCCGAGTGGTGGCGGCGAGGCACCTCGGCAAGCACTCGACGCCAAGTCCTGCCCACCGCTCAGCGCGGTCGACGGCGAGCCTGGCCGAAAAGACCATGCTCACGGAGTACACAGACCATGCCCACGGAAGAAGCGAGGAAGCCGCGCACGAGCCTGGCAGGCGCTTCGGCACTGAGGACCGAGCCCACGTGCGGCTGAACTGCCCGACGGCCCCGTGGTTGCCGTAAAGACGCCCGTGGTTGCCGTGAGTACGACAGCGGCCGCCGAGTCCATGCCGCGTGCCCCGATGCCAGGGAACCGTTCTCCGGCTCCTGCCAGCGACCACCATGGTCGCCACCCGCCGGGCGACTCAGGCGCCTTGACACCCGTCCGGGTCCGGCAACGGCGGTGACGGCCCCGAGGTGTCCCTACCCCAACAGACGCTTGGCGATGACCACCCGCTGGATCTGGTTGGTGCCCTCGTAGATCTGGGTGATCTTGGCGTCGCGCATGTAGCGCTCGGCGGGGAAGTCAGTGGTGTAGCCGTAACCACCGAGCAGCTGGACGGCGTCGGTGGTCACCGCCATGGCCGTGTCCGAGGCGAAGCACTTGGCCATCGCCCCCACCATCGTGAGCTCGCCGTCGGGGTCTCCGGCATCGATCAGGCTGCACGCCCGGTAGACGAGGGTGCGGGCCGCCTCGATCCGCATGGCCATGTCGGCCACCATGAACCGCAGCCCCTGCAGCTCCGAGATGGGCGCGCCGAACGCCCTGCGCTGGTGCATGTAGTCCACGGCGAGGTCCAGCGCCCCCTGCGCGATGCCGACGGCCTGGGCACCGATGGTGGGCCGGCTGCGGTCCAGGGTGTGCATGGCGATGGTGAAGCCCTGACCCTCCTCGCCGATGCGGTTGGCGACCGGCACGCGCACGTCGTCGAAGACGACCTCCCCGGTGGGGCTGCCGCGCAGGCCCATCTTGTGCTCGAGCTTGGCAACCTTGACGCCCCACTCCGCCTCCACCAAGAAGCAGCTGATGCCACGGTGGCCGGCATCGGGATCGGTCTTGGCGAACACGGTGTAGGTGTCGGAGATCCCCGCGTTGGTGATCCAGTACTTGCTCCCCGACAGCACGTAGTGGTCGCCGTCGCGCACCGCCCGGCAGCGCATGGCAGCCACGTCGCTGCCGGCGTCCGCCTCCGACAGGCAGTAGCTGGCCTGGGCGGCACCGGAGGCCACCCGCGGCACGTACCGGGCCTTCAACTCCTCGGACCCCCAGTTGACCACCGGCATCATCCCGAGCTTGGAGATGAGCATGGTGACGCTGGTGGAGGCGCAGACCCGGGCGAGCTCCTCCGCCATGATCGCCTGGGTCACGTGGTCGGCTCCTGCCCCGCCATAGGCCACCGGCAGGCCCAGCGCGGGCAGCTCCATGTCGACGCAGGCCTTGAAGCTCTCCCACGGGTAGCTGGCGTCACGGTCGACGGCCGCGGCGTGCGGCGCCACCCGCTCCTCGGCCAACTGCCGCACGGCGGCACGGAATTGCTTGTGGGTGTCGGTGAGCGCGAACGGAGAGGTGTCCATGGCCCCCCAGTCTCCCACGGGCTCCGGTGGGCCTCGGGCGCCGCCGGCTCAGCGATGCGCGCCCAGGTGCTCGAGCAGCAGCCGGCTCAGGTCATCCGCCGCGGCCTCGGGGATCCAGTGGCTCACGCCCTCGAGGACCTCGAACCGGTACGGACCGTCCACCCAGCGAGCCGTGTCCTCGGCCGCGGTCCTCCCCAGCGCGACGTCCGCCGTGGACCACACATACAGCGTGGGCATCGTGATGGGGCCCAGCCCGGCCAGCATGGCCTCGGGCGTCATGGCCCGGTACCAATTCAGTGCAGCGGTGAGCGCGCCCGGCTGGGTCATGGCCTCGACGAACACCTCCACCTCGGGTGCACCCGCCGGCATGCCGCTGGCGGCGAACATGGCGCGCAGACCGTCGCCGGTGCCCTCGGGACCCAGCAACGCCTGCTCGGCCACACCTGGCTGGCGGAACACCTCGATGTAGGCCGAGCGCTGGGCCTGGTCGGCGTCGCCGCCTCGCAGCGCCGCCCCGAACGCGGCCGGGTGGGGAACCGACACGGCCGTGAGGGTCCGCACCCGCTCCGGGTGGCGTCCGGCGGTCACCCAGGCGACCATGGCGCCCCAGTCGTGGCCCACCAGGTCGAAGCGCTCCAGCCCGAGGGCCCCGGCCACCGCCAGCACGTCGCCCACCAGGTGGTCGATCCCGTAGTCGGCCACCGCCGCCGGCCGCGCCCGGGGAGCGTAGCCGCGCTGGTCGAAGGCCAGCCCCCGGTACCCGGCGTCGCCCACGGCCGCCAGCTGGTGGTGGAACGACCACGCGGTCTGGGGAAAGCCGTGCAGGAACAGCACGGGTCGCCCGTCGGCCGGGCCCGCCGCCAGCACCGGGAAGGTCAGGCCGTCCGCGTGGACCTCGAACCGTTCCATTGTCACCCGGGCCCGGTCACCCGGCCGCAGCCACCAGCTCGCGCCACTCGGCCTGCCGGCGCGACAGCTCGCCCGGGGCCAGGCGCAAGGTGGCCTCGGGCACGGCGTCGACCAGCGCCCGTCTGACGTCGTAGTCGTGGGCCGCGGCCTGGAAGCGGGGCGTGCGCCAGGCGATCAGCTCCGCCGGCGCGTCGCCGAGGAACCCGAACAGCGTGAGTGCGTGCTCGAGGTCGGCGGCCACCGGTGCCCTCCCGAACAGCGCGGCGCGTGCGGCGGCGACCGCCGCCGCACCGGCCAGGACGTCCGCGGTCGACTCGCCCGGCTGGAGGCGGATCCTCCCCGAGAAGAGGCGCTCGGCCAGCAGCAGCGCGTACCCCTGGTCCGGTCCGGGGGTCCCGAAGCCCCGGCCCCGGGGGCGGGCCGGCCCCGTGAGCTCGGCCACCCGGGACTGGCGCCAGTCGGGCGGGGGGGCCAGGCGGCGGGCCGGACGGACCTGGTCGGCCTCGGCGATGGGCACGTAGCTGGGCTGGGTCATCGCTCCTCCGTGCTGTCGGCTGGGTTCGCTGTCGGCTGGGTTCCCGTCGCGAGGCTCACCCCGGCCGGCGGCCGGTGCTGGCGCGCAGCAACCCGTAGACGACGGAGTCGAACAGCGCCTGCCAGGAAGCCTCGATGATGTTCTCCGACACCCCGATGGTGGTCCACACCGCGTCGCCGTCGGTGGTGTCGATGAGCACGCGCGTGACGGCCGCCGTGCCCTTGCCGGTGTCGAGCACGCGCACCCGGTAATCGGTCAGGTGGATGGTGGCCAGCGCCGGGTAGTGGGAACCGATGGCGTGGCGCAGGGCGGAGTCGAGGGCGTTGACCGGGCCGTTGCCCTCGGCGGTGGCCACGACCCGGCTGCCGTCGATGACGACCTTCACGGTGGCCTCGGTGGTGTGCCGACCGTCGTGGTCCGAGATGACCCGGAACGACTCGAGCTCGAAGAACTCCGGCTCCCACCCCGCTGCCCGCCGCAGGAGCAGCTCCAGCGAGCCGTCGGCGACCTCGAAGTGGTAGCCGCGGTGCTCGAGGGTCTTGAGGGTGTCGAGCACCGAGCCCAGGGCCTCCGAATCCAGGTCGAGGCCCATCTGGCGAGCCTTCATGGCCAGTGTGGACCGCCCGGCCATCTCCGACACCACCACGCGCGTGCCGTTGCCCACGGCGTCGGGCGGCACGTGCTCGTACGCGTCGGCCCGACGCGCCATGGCACTGGTGTGGAGGCCGGCCTTGTGGGCGAAGGCGGCAGCGCCCACGTAGGGCTGCTGGGGATTGGGGGCCACGTTGACGACCTCGGCGATGTGGTGGGACACGGCGGTCAGCCGCTCCAGGCGCTCGGGGGGGATGGTGCGCACGTTCAGCTTGAGCGTCAGGTTCGGGATGGCCACCGCCAGGTCCGCGTTGCCGGTGCGCTCGCCATAGCCGTTGATGCAACCCTGCACGTGGACTGCCCCGGCCCGCACGGCCGCGATGGAATTGGCCACCGCGCACCCTGAGTCGTTGTGGAAGTGGACGCCGACCTCGCAGTCGAACTCCGAGACCACCCGGGCGACGATGCGCTCCACGTCGTGCGGCAGGGAACCGCCATTGGTGTCGCACAGCACCAGCGTGTGCGCACCTGCCGCTGCCGCCACTCGCAGCACCTGCATGGCGAATTCCTCGTTGACCCGGTAGCCGTCGAAGAAGTGCTCGGCGTCGAAGAAGACCCGCAGGCCGTGACTGCGCAGGAAGGCCACCGAGTCGGCGGCCATGGCGAGGGCCTCGTCGAGCGTGGTGCGCAGCGCGTCGACGACGTGGACCTCGGAGGCCTTGGCCACGATGCACACCGCCTCGGTGTTCGCCTTCACCAGGTGGCGCAGCACCTCGTCGTCCTCGGCGCGCACCCCGGCGCGCCGGGTCGAACCGAAAGCGACCAGTTTGGCGGTCGACAACTGCAGCTCGGAGGGGGCGCGGGCGAAGAACTCCTCGTCCTTGGGATTGGCACCGGGCCAGCCGCCTTCGATCCAGGCGACGCCCAGGTGGTCGAGCTGCTCGGCCACCCGGAGCTTGTCGTCGACGGTGAGCGACAGCCCCTCCTGCTGGGAACCGTCGCGCAGGGTGGTGTCGAAGATCTCGACCGCCTCCGGCAGCGGGGGCAGCGCCACGTCGTGCGCCGCTGCGTGCCGGCGTGCTGCGTGGCGGCCCGCCGCAGCCGGATTCGAGCCACCCGGCGCCGGCGGGTGGTGCCTACTCGACATGCTCGAGCCAGTCCTTGTACCGGTCCACCTCGCCGCGCACCGCCGCGAAGTAGGTCTGCTGGATCTGCCGGGTGATCGGACCGGGCCTGCCGTCGCCGACGACCCGGTCGTCCACCTCGCGGATGGGCACCACCTCGGCCGCCGTGCCGGTCAGGAAGGCCTCGTCCGCGGTGTAGAGATCGGTGCGCACCAGGGCCTCGTGCGCCACCTCGATGCCCAGGTCCGCGGCGATGGCCTGCACCGAGTCCTGGGTGATGCCGCCCAGCGCGCCCGACTCGGAGGTCGGCGGGGTGATGATCCGTCCACGCTTGACCACGAAGATGTTCTCGCCCGTGCACTCCGACACCCGCCCGTCGGGCGCCAGCAGCACTGCCTCGTCGTAGCCCGCCTTGAGCGCCTCCACCTTGGCCAGGGACGAATTCACGTACATACCCGTGCCCTTGGCGGCGGTGGGGACCGCGTTGGGGTCGTGGCGCTGCCACGAGGAGACCTTCAACCGCACCCCGTTGGCCACGCCCTCGTCACCGAGGTAGGTGCCCCACGGCCAGGCGGCGATGGCCACCGACACGGGGCACGGCAGCGGGTTGAGACCCATCTCGCCGTACCCGAGGAAGACGAGGGGCCGGATGTAGCACCCCTGGTCCAGCCGGTTGGCCCGCACCACCTCCTTGGTGGCAGCCACCAGGTCCGCGGCGCTGAAGGGCACGTCGATGAGCAGGACCTTGGCCGAGGCCAGGAGCCGGTTGACGTGGTCGGTCAGGCGGAACACGGCCACGCCGTTGGGGGTCGGGTAGGCGCGGATGCCCTCGAAGACGCCCGAGCCGTAGTGCAGCGAGTGGGTCAGCACGTGCACCTTGGCGTCGTCCCAGGCGACGAGCTCGCCGTCGAGCCAGATCGTGTCGGTCGGGGTGATTGGCACGGGCTACAGCCTTTCTGCGACAGCGTCGCCCACGGCGACGGTGGAGGGGAACGGCTCGCCGGCGGGGTGCTCCGCCAGGTAGGCGGCGACGGCCTTGGTGACCCGGTCGGCCGCCTCGGTCTCGCCGAGATGGTCGAGCATGAGGGCGGCCGAGCGGATGGCCGCCAGCGGATTGGCCCGGCCGGTGCCGGCGATGTCGTGCGCGGCCCCGTGCACCGGCTCGAACAGCGACGGCCCGGTGCGGGCCGGGTTGAGGTTGGCTGACGCCGCGAAGCCGATGCCGCCGGATATCGCCCCGGCCAGGTCCGTGAGGATGTCGCCGAAGAGGTTGTCGGTCACGATCACGTCGTAGCGCGTGGGCTGCTCGACCAGGTAGATGCAGGCCGCGTCCACGTGGTGGTAGTCGCGGCCGACCCCGGGGAATTCGCCGGCGACTTCGTCGACCGTCCGCTGCCACAGGTCGCCGGCGTAGGTGAGGACGTTGGTCTTGTGCACCAGGGTGAGGTGCCGGCGCTGCCGCCGGGCCGCCAGCTCGAAGGCGAACCGTGCGCATCGCTCGACCCCCATGCGCGTGTTGACCGAGCCCTGCGTGGCCACCTCGTGGGGGGTGCCCTTGCGCAGCACGCCGCCCTCGCCCGCATAGGCGCCTTCGGTGTTCTCGCGCACCACGACGAAGTCGCAGTCCGGCGCCAGCGCGCCCGGCGTGCCCGTGAAGGGCCGCAGGTTGACGTAGAGGTCGAGCTCGAAGCGCAAGCGCAGCAGCAGGCCGCGCTCGAGCAGACCCGGTGGCACCTCGCTCGAGCCCACGGGCGGGCCCACCGCGCCGAGCAGGATGGCGTCGAAGCCCCGCAGCTCCTCCAGCGTGGCATCGGGGAGGACCTCGCCGGTGCGCAGGTAGTGCGCCGCTCCCAGCTCGAAGTCGGTGGTCTGGAGGTCCACGCCGGCGGCACGCACCACCTTGAGGGCCTCGGCCAGCACCTCGGGCCCGATGCCGTCCCCGCCGATGACGGCGACCCGATGGCTCGTGGGGTCCTTCACTGTTGCTCCTGGTGCTCCTGTCCGGTCGTATCGATTGGTCGCCGTGCCCGTTGGTCGTCGTATCGATTGGTCGCCGTGCCCGTTGGTCGCCGTGCCGGTGGCTGCGGCCGTCGGAAAATGAAAAACCGCCCACTACTGTGGACGGTCGACGAGGCGCACACCAGCTGGCGTGCGCCTATCCGATGATGACTACCGCTGCGCCCGGTGCGGTGACGAACGTCATAGGGGTGCCATTCTCGCCGGTGGCGGGCGGGGCGTCAACCTCGCGCCCTTGGCGTGGACGTGGTCCTCGCCCGGACCCCTCCCGGAGCAGGACGGCGCCACCGCCCGGGGGAGCCGGCTCCCCCGGCGCCCGCCACCGGGCCTGCCCTGGTGGGCCTGGTCTGGCGGCCGGTCGGTTCCGGGGACCGGACCACGCCAGCGCGCAGCCCGCGGCCGCCTGAGGAACCCCGGCGCGGCGCCAGCCGGGGCGCGCTGCAGCGAGGAACCACCCGGGTGCGGGCCGGTAGTCTCGTGGGGGTGACCGAGGACACCGTCCACCTCACGCGCAGCACCTACGAGCGCCTGCAGGCCGAGCTCGAGGACCTCACCACCCGCGGGCGGGTCGAGATCGCCCGGGCGATCGAGGCGGCCCGGGCGTTGGGTGACCTGTCCGAGAACGGCGACTACCACGCGGCCAAGGACACCCAGGGCAAGATGGAGTCGCGCATCCGCCAGCTGCAGGCCACGCTCAAGAAGGCCATCGTCGTCGACGACGACCACGTGGCGGGGTCGGGCACCGTCACCAACGGCTCCGTGGTCGCCATCCGCTACGAGGGCGACGACGAGGTCCAGCGCTTCCTGCTCGGCTCGATCGAGGAGCGCCACGGCGGCATCGAGGTGGTCTCGCCGGGCTCGCCCCTGGGGCAAGCCCTCATGGGGAAGGCACCGGGCGAGGTCGTCGAGTACGAGGCGCCCGGCGGCACGCTGCGGGTCGAGATCGTCGAGATCGGTGGCTGACGCCGTGGTGCCCGCCGGCTCCGGTCCCCGCACCCTCGCCGACAAGGTGTGGGAGCGCCACGTCGTGCGGTGCGCGCCGGGCGAGCCCGACCTGCTGTTCATCGACCTGCACCTGGTCCACGAGGTCACCTCCCCGCAGGCCTTCGACGGGCTGCGCCTGGCCGGGCGCCGGGTCCGCCACCCCGAGCTGACGGTGGCCACCGCGGACCACAACGTCCCCACCACCGACGTCGACCGGCCGGTGGCCGACCCGGTGTCGGCCAGGCAGCTCGAGGTGCTGGCCGCCAATTGCGCCGAGTTCGGGATCACCTACTTCCCCATGGGCCATCCCAACCAGGGCATCGTGCACGTCATCGGCCCCGAACTGGGCCTGACCTTGCCCGGGATGACCATCGTCTGCGGCGACAGCCACACCTCCACCCACGGGGCCTTCGGGGCGCTGGCGTTCGGCATCGGGACCTCCGAGGTCGAGCACGTGCTCGCCACCCAGACCCTCCCCCAGCAGCGGCCGGCCACCATGGCCATCGAGGTCGAGGGCGCCCTCCCGCCGGGGGTGACAGCCAAGGACATCGTGCTGGCCGTGATCGGCCGGATCGGCACCGGCGGTGGGGCGGGCCACATCGTCGAGTACCGCGGCTCGGCCATCCGGGCACTGTCGATGGAGGGCCGCATGACCGTGTGCAACATGTCGATCGAGGCCGGTGCCCGCGCCGGCATGGTCGCCCCCGACGACACCACCTTCGCCTACCTCCAGGGCCGGCCGTATGCCCCCAAGGGGTCGGCGTGGGAGGAGGCACTGGAGGACTGGCGGTCCCTCGCCACCGACGACGGGGCGGTGTTCGACACCACGGTTGCCATCGACGCCGCCACACTCCAGCCCCATGTGACCTGGGGCACCAACCCCTCACAGGTCGTCCCCCTCGACGCCACTGTGCCCGACCCCGACCAGTTCACCGACCCGGCCGAGCGCGAGGCCGCCGCACGTGCCCTCGAGTACATGGGGCTGCGGGCCGGCACCGCGCTGCGCGACGTCACCGTCGACACCGTGTTCATCGGGTCGTGCACCAACTCACGGATCGAGGACCTGCGGGCGGCGGCAGCGGTCCTCCAGGGCCGCCACGTCCGTCCCGGGCTGCGTGCACTGGTCGTGCCCGGCTCCCATCGGGTGAAGGCCCAGGCCGAGGCGGAGGGTCTCGACACGGTGTTCGTCGAGGCGGGCTTCGAGTGGCGCGAACCGGGGTGCTCCATGTGCCTCGCCATGAACCCCGACAAGCTCGCGCCCGGCGAGCGGTGCGCGTCGACCTCCAACCGCAATTTCGAGGGTCGCCAGGGCCGTGGGGGCCGCACGCACCTGGTCTCGCCCGAAGTGGCGGCCGCCACTGCCGTCGCCGGGCACTTCGCCGCGCCGGGGGACCTGTCGTGAAGCCGGTGCACGTGGTGACCGGGCGGGCGGTGCCTCTCGATCGCTCGGACGTGGACACCGACCAGATCATCCCCTCGGACTGGCTCAAGCGCGTGGAGCGCACCGGGTTCGGGGCGGGGCTGTTCTCCGAGTGGCGCGACGATCGCGACTTCGTGCTCAACCAGCCCCAGTACGCCGGCGCCACCATCCTGGTGGCCGGTCCCAACTTCGGCACCGGATCCTCACGGGAGCACGCCGTGTGGGCACTGATGGACTACGGCTTCGAAGCCGTCGTCTCCCCCCGCTTCGGCGACATCTTCCGCAACAACTGCACGAAGCAGGGCCTGGTGCCGGTGCAGGTCGACGCCACGTTCGGCCGGCGGCTCCTGGCGGCGGTCGAGGAGGACCCGTCGCTCGAGCTCACGATCGACGTGGCCAAGGGCACCATCGAGGCACCGGCCGCCGGCCTGGCGTCCACCTTCCCGCTCGATGACTTCACCCGCGAGCGGCTGCTCAACGGCTGGGACGACATCGGCCTCACCATGCGGCACGAGGACGCCATCCGTGCCTTCGAGGCACGACGCCCGTCCTGGATGCCGGCGACCACCGGCTCCTGAGCGCACGCTGCTCCCAGGACCGCGCCCCTCGCGTCAGCTGGCCACGGGACCACCGGATCGGGCGGCTCCTGCGGCCACCCGACCACCGGCCCCGAGCGGCAGGTGCACCCGCGCGCCGCCCGTCGTGTCACTCGGTTGCCACCGGACCCGCCGGTAGCGTTGGGGACGCCCGCCGGGTCGTACCGGCACAGAGCGCGGAGGTGACGAGGTGCGCGACCTGCTGAGGGAGTTCAAGGAGTTCGTCCTCCGGGGCAGCGTCGTCGACCTGGCCGTCGGCATCATCATCGGAGCGGCCTTCACGGCCGTGGTGAACGGGTTCGTGGCGGATCTGCTCACCCCCCTGGTGTCGATCCCCGGCGCGCACACCTTCGCCGACCTGTCGTTCACCGTCCGCCACAGCCGCTTCGCCTACGGGACGTTCCTCAACCAGGTGATCTCGTTCCTCCTGGTGGCGGCCACCGTGTTCTTCCTCGTCGTGAAGCCGGTCAACCACCTCGTTGCACGCCGGCGGCTGGGCGAGGAGACCGCACCCGGCACCCGCGACTGTCCTGAGTGCCTGAGCGAGATCCCCGCCGCAGCCACCCGGTGCCGCTTCTGCACGGCAGCGGTCGAGCCCACTGCGCCGGCGACCACCGTCGCCTGAGCGGCACCGGGCCGCCCGCCGCCGGTGGCGGGCCCACGCCGGTCAGGGACCGATCTCGACCTGGCGCTGCTCGTTGCGGGCCCGGATGCGCACGAGACGGTTGACCGCCGCCAGGTACGCACGGGCCGAGGCCTCCACCACGTCCGTGGACACGCCGCGGCCGGACACCTTCACGCCGTCCGCCTCGAGCTGGACCACCACGTCGCCCAGGGCGTCGATGCCACCGGTCACCGACGAGACGGTGAAGCCGGTCAGCGTCGCCTCCACCCCGGTGGCCTGGCGGATGGCCAGGCAGGCGGCGTCGATCATGCCGTTGCCCTCGGCGGCCGCCTCGGTCTTGTCACCTCCGCGGCTCACCACCACCCGGGCACGGGGGACGCCGACCGTGCCCCCGGAGACCTCGAGGGCCTCGAACTGGAAGCGGTCCACCATGTCCTGGCCGAGCTCCTCGGCCACGATGGCCTCGAGGTCCGCCTCGGTGATCTCCACCTTGCGGTCGGCGAGCTCCTTGAACCTCGTGAACGCGGCGTTGAGCGCGTCGCCCTGGACGTGGATGCCCATCTTCTCGAGCGTGTCGGCGAAGGCGTGGCGGCCGGAGTGCTTGCCGAGGACGATCTGGCTCCCCACCTGGCCCACCGAGGCGGCATCGATGATCTCGTAGGTCGAGCGGTCGGCCAGCACGCCGTGCTGGTGGATGCCCGACTCGTGGGCGAAGGCGTTGCGGCCCACGACGGCCTTGTTGTACTGCACCGGGTAGCCCGTCAGGCGCGACACCAGCCTCGAAGCCCGGGCCAGCTCCTCCGTACGGATCGTGGTGGTCACACCCGGGAACTGGTCAGGGCGGATCCGCACCGCCATCACGACCTCCTCGAGCGCGGCATTGCCGGCGCGCTCGCCCAGGCCGTTGATGCACACCTCGACCTGGCGTGCCCCCGCCTGCACGCCGGCCAAGGTGTTGGCGGTGGCGAGGCCCAGGTCGTTGTGGCAGTGGGTCGACAGGATGTAGTCCCCTGGCACCTCGCGCCGGATGTACTGGATGAGGGCGCCGAAGTCCCAGGGGATCCCGTAGCCCACGGTGTCGGGGATGTTGAGGGTGGTGGCCCCGGCCTCCACCGCGGCGCGCAGCACCTCGAGCATGAACTCCAGCGGCGTCCGGGTGGCGTCCTGCGGGCTGAACTCGACGTCGTCGGTGTGCTCCCGGGCCCGCGCCACGCCTGCCCGCGTCTCGGCCAGGACCTGCTGGCGGGTCATCTTGAGCATGTGCTCCATGTGCTGCGGGCTGGTCGAGATGAACACGTGGATCCGGGCACGGGCGGCGTCTTTCAGCGCGTCCCAGCAACGGTCCACGTCCGACAGGTGGGTGCGGGACAGGCCGCAGATGGCCGGTGCGCCGGGGAGGTTGCCCACCGTCCGGGCGATGGCCTGCACCGCCTCGAAGTCCCCCTGGCTGGCGACGGGGAAGCCTGCCTCGATGTAGTCGACGCCGACCCGGGCCAGCTGCTCGGCGATCTCGAGCTTCTCAGCGGCATCCAGCGAGATGCCCGGGGACTGCTCACCGTCGCGCAGCGTGGTGTCGAAGACGATCAGGTGGTCACCGCCGGCCGCCCCCCCGGCGCCGGTGACACCCTCGGTGATGTGCGGCTGGTCGGTCATCGCTCCATCCCTTCGCTGTGGTCCTGTGCGGGTCGAACACCCGGCCCGCTGATGCCGTCGGCCCGGTCGCCTCACCGCCCCTGTGCGTGCTGCCGGGTGTCGCCAGCGGTCGCCAGCCAACAAGAAACCCCCTGGCCATTCGGCGCAGGGGGCAGGTCGGCGAGCGCGATGTGGCGCTCGCCGTCAGGTAAGCAGCAGGCCCGAGACGTGGTGGTCCAGACGCATCGCCCGTCTATGCTCGCAGAACGAGGCGTCGCGGTCAAGGACCGACAGCACGGGAGGTCGAGGTGGGACCCACGAGGCGGCGGCTGGCGCGGATCGCGGGGGCGGCGGTGACCGTCGCCGTCACCGGTGCCGTGCTGCGCGCCGCGCTCGGTCGCCTGGCAGGCGAACCGGGCATCGCCTCGGTACGCGGCGGCAGTCCCGACACCTGGCCCCCGGTCCCCCTGGCGCCGAGCGGTCCCGGCCCGGCCAGCCAACCGGCAGGGACGGCCTCGAGCGCTCCGGGCCGAAGCGGCGAGCCGGCGCCAGAGGCCTCGAGCGCTCCGGGCCGAAGCGGCGAGCCGGCGCCAGAGGCCTCGAGCGCTCCGGGCCGAAGCGGCGAGCCGGCGCCAGAGGCCTCGAGCGCTCCGGGCCGAAGCGGCGAGCCGGCGTCGGAGGCCCCGAGCGCCGACGCGCCGACCGATCGCGCGGGGAGAGCGGAGCCTCCGGCTACACCGACGTGATCCTGTGGATGTCGAGGATGCCGTCCGCTCCCTGCAGGCGGGCGAAGGTGGCGTCGTCGACGGGCCGGTCGGTCGACAGCACCATCAAGGCGGTGTGCCCGGAGCGCGACGGGCCCACGGCCATGGAGGAGATCGAGATGCCGGCCTCACCGAGCACCGTCCCCACCACACCGATCATGCCGGGGCGGTCGTCGTTGCGCACGACCAGCATGTGCGCTGCCGGGGGGACCTCGACCGCGTGATCGTCGACCATCACGATCCGCGGCTCCGAACGCGGGCCTGACAGCGTGCCGGCCAGCGCGTGGGTGGGGGAGCGCAGAGTGATGAGGTTGACGAAGTCGCGGGTCACCGAGGTGGAGACCTCCCGCACCTGCAGACCGCGCTCGTCGGCCAGCTGGGGGGCGTTCACGTACGACACGGGCTCCTCCGTACCGGCTGCGAACACGCCCTTCAGCACGGCGAGGGTCAGGATGGCGGTGTTCGCCTGGGCGAGGTTGCCGGCGTACTCGACCTCGAGCCCGTCGGGCAGGCCGTCGTTGAGGCAGGCGAAGCACCGGCCCAGCTGCTCGGCCAGCGGCAGGAACGGGCGCACCGTCTCCGACACCTCGGCCGCGGCCACGTTGACCGCGTAGGGCACGAAGTCGCCCGCCAGGGCCAGGTTGATCTGCTCGGCGATGGTGATCCCCGCCTTGTCCTGGGCCTCGACCGTGGACGCCCCCAGGTGCGGGGTCACGACCACGTTGGGCATGGCGAACAGCGGTGAGTCGGTGCACGGCTCGCGGGCGAAGACGTCGAGGGCGGCCCCACCCACCTGTCCCGACCGCAACGCGTCCGCCAGGGCCTCCTCGTCCACGATGCCGCCGCGGGCCGCGTTGACGATCCGCAGGCCCGGCTTGGCCTTGGCCAGCAGGTCGCGGCCGATCAGCCCGGCGGTCTCCGGGGTCTTGGGGAGGTGGATCGTGAGGAAGTCGGCCTGGGCGACCAGCTCGTCGAGGGCCAGGAGCTCCACGCCCATGGTGCGGGCGCGCTCGGGTGCCACGTAGGGGTCGTACGCGCACAGGCGCATCCCGAACGCCAAGGCGCGCTGGGCGACCAGGGCTCCGATGCGGCCCAGCCCCACCACGCCCAGGGTCTTGCCGTGCAGCTCCACGCCCTCCCAGCGCGAACGTTCCCAGCGGCCCGCCACCAGCGCAGCATGCGCCTGCGGGATGTTGCGGGCCTGGGCCAGCAGCAGCGCCATGGTGTGCTCGGCGGCGGAGAGGATGTTGGACTGCGGTGCGTTGACCACCATGACGCCGCGGCGGGTGGCCGCGTCGACGTCCACGTTGTCCAAGCCGATGCCCGCCCGGCCCACCACCACCAGGTCGCGGCCCGCCGCCAGCACCTCGTCGGTGACCTGCGTGGCGGAGCGGATCACCAGGGCGTGGGCCCCCGCCACCGCACGCAGCAGCTCGTCGGGACCGAGCCCGAGCTGCACGTCCACCTCGTGTCCGGCGCGGGCCATCAACTCGAGGCCCCGCTCGGCCAGCTTCTCGGTCACGAGCACGCGTGCCATGGTCCGTCGTCTCCCTGCGGGCCGGTGCCCGCCGTCGTGATCCACCGCCTGGGCCCCGACGGCTGCAGGCGGTTGCGCCCTGCCTACTCGGCGGTGGCGAACAGCGTGCCGAGCCGGGTCACCCCTTCGACCAGCTGGTCGTCGCTCAGCGCGTACGACAGGCGCAGGTAGCCCGGCGCGCCGAACGCCTCGCCCGGCACCACGGCCACCTTGGCCTCCTCGATGGCGAGCTCGGCCAGCTCGGCCGAGCTGCCCACCGGCCGCCCTGCCAGCTTCCTGCCCAGCAGCCCGTGCACGGAGGGAAAGGCGTAGAAGGCGCCCTCCGGCTCCACACAGCTGACGCCGGGGCACTCGCTGAGCATGCGGTGCATGGTCCGCCGGCGCCGGTCGAACGCCTGGCGCATCGCCGCCACTGCCGACAGGTCGCCCGACACGGCCGCCAGGGCGGCCCGCTGCGAGACGTTGGCGACGTTGGACGTCGTCTGCGACTGGTAGTTGGTGGCGGCCTCGACCACGTCGGGCGGGCCGACGAGCCACCCGACGCGCCAGCCGGTCATGGCATAGGTCTTGGCCACGCCGTTCACGACCACCCAGCGGTCCCCCAGCTCGGGCACCACCGCCGGCAGCGAGGTGAAGCGGTGCTCGCCGTAGGTGAGGTGCTCGTAGATCTCGTCGCACAGCACCCAGATGCCCTGCTCGGCCGCCCAGCGGCCCACCGCCTCGACCTCAGGACGCGACAGCACCGCCCCGGTGGGGTTCGAGGGCGACACGAACACCAGCACCTTGGTGGCCGGGGTGCGGGCAGCCTCGAGGGCCTCGACGCCGATGTGGAAGCCGGTCGCCTCCTCGGTGGGCACCGCAACGGGCACCCCGCCGGCCAGCGCGGCCGCCTCGGGGTAGGTCGTCCAGTACGGCGCCGGGATCAGTACCTCGTCACCGGGGTCGAGCAGGGCAGCGAAGGCGTTGGCGATGGCGTGCTTGGCGCCGTTGGTGATCAGCACCTGCGACGCCCGGACCTCGAGGCCCGAGTCGCGCGCCGTCTTGCGGGCCACCGCCTCCCGCAGCTCGGGCAGGCCCGCCGTGGGCGTGTAGCGGTGGTTGGCGCTGTCGCGGCAGGCCGCCGCCGCCGCCTCGACGACATGCGGCGGGGTCGGGAAGTCGGGCTCGCCCGCGCCGAAGCCGATGACGTCCTCGCCCGCGGCGCGCAAGGCCTTGGCCCGGGCGTCCACCGCCAGGGTGGCCGAGGGTGCCAGGGTGGCCAGGCGGCCCGCCACCCGGCGCCCGCCGGCTGCGTTCCGGGCCGGTGCTGCGGGTTCGTGCGCGGGCGCCATGGCTGCCATGCTTGCACACGTGGCAACCCCCTCTGGCACCAGCGGCATCCCCGACATCTCGATCCCCGACGCCCTCAAACCCGCCGACGGGCGCTTCGGCAGCGGACCGTCGAAGGTCCGGGCCGCCCAGGTGGAGGCGCTGGCGGCGGCGGCACCCACGTACCTCGGCACCAGCCACCGCCAGGCGGCGGTGAAGTCGGTGGTGGGGCGGCTGCGCAGCGGGCTGCGCCAGCTGTTCTCCCTGCCCGAGGGGTACGAGGTGGTCCTCGGCAACGGCGGGACCACCTGCTTCTGGGACATCGCCACCTTCTGCCTGATCGAGCAGCGCAGCCAGCACCTGTCCTTCGGCGAGTTCTCCTCGAAGTTCGCGGCGGCGGTGCGCGCCGCACCCCACCTGGCGGACCCCGAGGTCATCGAGTCCAACGCCGGCACCCACCCCGAGCCGGTGGCCAATCCGGGGGTCGACCTGTACGCGCTGACCCACAACGAGACCTCGACCGGCGTGGCCATGGAGATCCGCCGGCCGGCCGGCGTGCCCCGGCCCGAGGACGGCGGGGGGCTGGTGGCCGTCGACGCCACCTCGGCCGCCGGTGGCCTGCGGGTCGACCCGGCGGCGTTCGACGTCTATTACTTCGCGCCCCAGAAGTGCTTCGGCTCCGACGGCGGGCTGTGGGTGGCACTGCTGTCCCCCGCCGCCCTCGAGCGGGTGCACCGGATCGCCGGGTCGGGTCGCTGGGTGCCGGCGTTCCTCGACCTCACCATCGCCCTCGACAACGCCCGCCAGGACCAGACCTACAACACGCCGGCGCTGGCCACCATCCTGCTGTTCGCCGAGCAGGTCGACTGGATGCTCGAGCACGGGGGGCTCGAATGGGCCGCCGGGCGCTGCGACCGCTCGGCCGAGATCCTCTACACGTGGGCCGAGCAGTCCCCCTTCGCCACGCCCTTCGTGGGCAAGCCGGCCGAGCGGAGCCACGTCGTGGGCACGATCGACTTCACCGACGGGGTGGACGCCGCCCTCGTGGCCCGGATCCTGCGGGCGAATGGCATCGTGGACACCGAGCCCTACCGCAAGCTCGGGCGCAACCAGCTGCGGGTGGCGATGTTCCCGGCCATCGACCCCGAGGACGTCGCCGCCCTGTGCGCCTGCATCAACCATGTGGTCGGCGCACTTTCCTGATCGCCCCTGATCGGCACGGGCCCCACCGGTGCCGGCGGCCGGAGGCGTAGGCTGGACGCGCGCCTGTGCGGGGCGCAGCGGGCGAACCGGCGGGGGGAGGTGATCCGTGGCGAAGGTCTGCCCCAAGTGCCTCGAGACCATCGACGACGACGACGCCGTGTCGTGCCCCGAGTGCGGTGCCATCGTCGGGGTCCCGCGCCTGCTCCGCCAGCAGCTGGCGAGCTGGGACGCCGCCGATCCGGCACCGAGGGGTGGCCGTGGTGGGCCAGCCGCCGTGTCGGCACCCGTACCGCCCGCCGGCAACGGCGCGCCGGGTGGGATGGCGGGCCGGGCCGCCGTGGAAGACGCTGCTCGCCTGGCGGGTGCCGCCACCGGGCTGGGCGACGTGCCGCCACCGCCCGGTCGGTTCCGCCAGCCACCGGCCCACCCCGGGCCGGGAGCACCCGGCGGTACGGCGGTGGGCCCGCCCTTGGGCAACGGCCGGTACGCCACCCCGGTGGGTGCGCGACCCGGAGGTCCCCGGCCTGTCCCTGCGGCAGGCCGCGCCGGAGGGGCCGGCCGCACCGGCCGCGGACGGCCGCGGCGCGCCCTGCGCATCGGGCGAGGAGGGCTGGCGGCGCAGATCGTGATCTACGTCCTGCTGGCGGCGGTGGTGATCGGCCTGGTGCTCGCCATGGTGCTGCTCACGTCCTCGGCCACCGGCAGCGGCGGCGGCCCGTCGAGCGGTTCGGCCGTGGCACACGTCGTGCCCGCTGGAGCACGCTGACCGCAGCGCAGCTGGGCAACGGTGTGCCCGCGCCCGCGGCCCAGGGTGTTCAGCCCCCCGACACGTCCTGCACTCGCCGGCGGCCGGCAGTGATGAACGGCATCATGGCCCGCAGCTCGGCACCGACCTTCTCGATCGGGTGCTCGGCGCCTGCAGCCCGCAGCTGCTCGAAGCGGGTCCGCCCGGAGCGGTTCTCGGCGATCCACTCCTCGGCGAACGCACCGGAGCGGATCTCGTCGAGGATCTGGCGCATCGTGGCGCGCACGTGGTCGTCGATCACCCGGGGACCCCGAGTGAGATCGCCGTACTCGGCGGTGTCCGAGATCGAGTAGCGCATCCCGGCGATGCCCTGCTCGTACATCAGGTCGACGATCAGCTTGAGCTCGTGCAGGCACTCGAAGTAGGCGGACTCGGGCTGGTAGCCCGCCTCGACCAGGGTGTCGAACCCGGCCTGCACCAGGGCGGTCAGCCCGCCGCACAGCACGACCTGCTCACCGAACAGGTCTGTCTCGGTCTCCTCCTCGAACGTCGTGTCCAGCACCCCGGCGCGCGTGGCGCCCAGGGCGTGCGCGTAGGAGAGGGCCAGGTCGTGCGCCTTGCCCGAGGCGTCCTGGGCGACGGCCACCAGTGAGGGCACCCCGCCCCCCTCGGTGTAGGTGCGGCGCACCAGGTGCCCGGGGCCCTTGGGGGCGACCATGGCCACGTCCACACCAGGTGGCGGCACGATCTGCCCGAAGCGGATGTTGAAGCCGTGGGCGAAGAACAAGGCGTCGCCCTGGCGCAGGTTCGGCGCGATGTCGGCCTCGTACACCGCGGCCTGCTGGGTGTCGGGCAACAGGACCATGACGAGATCGGCCTCGGCCACGGCGTCGGCCGTGGACAGCACGCGGAGGCCCGCTTCGGTCGCCTTGGGCACCGAGGCAGATCCGGGACGCAGCCCGACGCGCACGTCGACCCCGGACTCCGCCAGGTTGAGCGCGTGCGCGTGACCCTGCGACCCGTAGCCCAAGATGGCGACCTTGCGCCCCTGCACCAGGCTCGGGTCGACGTCGGACTCGTAGTACAGCTTGGCCATCTCACCTTGCCTCGTGGATCGTGCGGCGGTCGCCCGCCGGGTCGCCGGCACCTCCGGCGACGCTGTGCAACTGCGACGTGGCGTGGCGCTCGAGCCTGGGCAGCGCGACGCGCCCGGTCCGCTGGAGCTCCACGATGCCATACGGCCTGATCAGGTGCTCGAAGTCGTCGATCTTGCCCGGCGTGCCCGCCAGCATGACCGTGAGCGACGACCGCCCGACGTCGACGATCTTGCCCTCGAACACCCCTACCAGCTGGATCACCTGCCCCCGCTCCGCCGGGCCGGCCGCCACGGTCAGGAGCAACAGCTCGCCCTCGGTGGCGTGCTCGGGCGCGAGCTCGGTGATGCTCACCACGTTGACGAGCTTGTCGAGCTGGCGGACGATCTGCTCGAGCGGTGCCGACTCCACGTCGACGACGATGGTGATCCGGCTGAAGCGCTCGTCGTCGGTGGGCGCCACCGCCAGCGAGAAGATGTTGTAGCCGCGCCGCGAGAACAAGCTGGCCACCCGGGCCAGCACGCCCGACTTGTTCTCGACCAGCACCGACAGGATGTGGTGCCGGACGCCGGCTGCGTCCGCCGGCACGACCATCACCGTCCCCCCTGTCCCTGGGCGGGGCCCACGATGATGTCGTCGTTGGAGGCGCCGGCCGGCACCATCGGGTACACCTTCTCGAAGGCGTCCGTGCGGAAGTCGATGACCACCGGCCGGTCGTCGACGGCGTTGGCCTTGTCGATGGCGGGCGCCACCTCCTCCGGCGTCTCCACCCGCAGGCCCACGCATCCCATCGCCTCGGCCCACTTGACGTAGTCGGGGAGGTCGGGCGAGAGGTAGACCTCCGAGTAGCGCTCCTCGTAGAACAGCTCCTGCCACTGGCGCACCATACCCAGGTAGGCGTTGTTGAGGATTGCCACCTTCACCGGGATGCGCTCGGCCGAGGCCGTCACGAGCTCCTGGGCCGTCATCTGGAAGCAGCCGTCGCCGTCGATGGCCCACACCATCGCGTCGGGGCGGCCCACCTTGGCGCCGATCGACGCCGGCACCGCGAACCCCATGGTCCCCGAACCACCGGAGTTCACCCAGGTGTAGGGGTGGTCGAACTTCCAGTACTGCGACGCCCACATCTGGTGCTGCCCCACGCCCGCCACCACGATGGTGTCGTCGGGGGTCATGTCCCGCAGCGTCTCCACCACGAACTGGGGCTTGAGCGGGCCACCGCTGTCCTGGTCGTAGGTGAGGGGGAACTGCTCCTGCCAGGCACGCAGCTGGGCCAGCCACGGGGCGAGGTCGGGGCGGGCCGCGGCCGGGCTGCCCGGGGCGGGCTCCGTGCCCGGCGCCCCCAGTCCCAGCTCGTGGAGGGCCTCGAGCAGCGCCTCGATCACCACCTTGCAATCCCCGGCGATGGCGACGTCGGGCCGGCGCACCTTGCCGAGCTCGGCTGGATCGATGTCGACGTGGACGACCTTGGCACCGGGAGCGAACGCCGCCACCTTGCCGGTGACGCGGTCGTCGAACCGGCTGCCGAGCGCGAGCAGCAGGTCGGCGCGCTGCATGGCGGTGACGGCCGTGTAGTTGCCGTGCATGCCCGGCATGCCCAGGGCGAGGGGATGGCGGTCGGGGAAGGCACCCCGAGCCATCAAGGTGGTGACCACGGGGATGCCGGTACGCTCCACCAGCTGCCGCAGCACGCCGGCTGCCCGGGCCTTGAGGATGCCCCCGCCCGCGTACACCACGGGGCGCTGCGCCTGCAGGATGAGCTCGGCCGCCTGCCGGACCAGCACCGGGTCACCCGTGGTGCTCGGGTGGTAGCCGGGCAGGTCGAGCTCGTCGAGCGACTGGGGCCAGTACCAGTCCATCTCGGCGTTGGAGACGTCCTTGGGGACGTCGATGAGCACCGGGCCGGGCCGGCCCGTGGTGGCCACGTGGAACGCCTCGGCCACCACACGGGGGATGTCAGCGGCGTTGGTCACCAGCCAGTTGTGCTTGGTGATCCCCATCGTGATGGTGGTGATGGCCGTCTCCTGGAAGGCGTCGGTGCCGATGGCGGCCGTGGGCACCTGGCCGCTCACCACCACCAGGGGGATCGAGTCCATCATGGCGTCCATGAGCGGGGTGACGATGTTGGTCGCCCCCGGGCCGCTGGTCACCATGGCCACCCCTGGCCGGCCGGTGACGTGGGCGTAGCCCTCGGCGGCGTGCCCCGCCCCCTGCTCGTGGCGCACCAGGATGTGGCGGATGGTCGAGTCCAAGATGGGGTCGTACACGGGCAGGATGGCCCCGCCGGGCAGGCCGAAGACGACCTCGACCCCCTGCATCTCGAGGCTCTTGATGAGGGCTTGCGCTCCGGTGATTCGCATGTGGCTGTCCTTGGCTGGGCCGCTGCCGCTCGGGCTGGCGGGTCAACGGGTTCGGTGTCGGCTGGTTCGGTGTCGGCTGGTTCGGTGTCGGCTGGTTCGGTGTCGGCTGGTTCGGTCGTCCGGGGTGGACGGGGCTGGAAATGAAACGACCTCCCGTGCGGGAGGTCGTGAGGCGCACGTGGCCGCGAGGGCGCGACGACGTGCGCTAGGTCAGCAGTACGACGACGGCGCAGATGGTGTGCTGGCGCATGACGGCGTGGTCGCGCATGATCGGCCAAGTGTGCCACGGCGACGGCCCCCGACGCAAGGCGCAGGGGCACGGCGCCGGCCCGCTGGCTCCACGCCGCGCTGCCTAGGGCTCGGTGATCGCCCCCCGTTCGGCACCGGTGACCAGCCGGGCGTACTTGGCCAGCACGCCGCTGGTGTAGCGGGGCTCGGGCAGCTTCCACTGCCGCCGGCGCCGCTCGAGCTCGGCGTCGTCGACGAGGAGGTCGATCGACCGGGTGGTGACATCGATGACGATGCGGTCGCCGTCGGCCACCAGGGCGATGGGTCCCCCGTCGACGGCCTCGGGTGCCACGTGCCCGACGCAAAAGCCGTGCGTGCCACCGGAGAACCGCCCATCGGTGACCAGCGCGCAGTCGCTCCCACGCCCGGCCCCCTTCATGGCACCGGTGACAGCCAGCATCTCGCGCATGCCGGGACCGCCCTTGGGCCCTTCGTAGCGGATGACCACTACGGTGCCCGGCTCGATGGCGCCGGCCAGGATGGCGTCGAGCGCACCCTGCTCGCCGTCGAAGACCCGGGCCGTTCCCTCGAACCGGTCGGTGTCGATGCCGGCCACCTTGACCACCGAGCCGTTGGGTGCGAGCGAACCGCGCAAGACGGCGATGCCGCCGCCTGCGTGGATGGGGTTGGAGAGCCGGTGGACCACGGCGCCGTCGGGGGCCGGCGGGTCCAGCGCCGCGAGGTTCTCCGCCACGGTCCGTCCCGTGACCGTCAGGCAGTCCCCGTGCAGCAGGCCGGCATCGAGCAGCTCGCGCATGACGACCGGTATCCCGCCGACGCGGTCGATGTCGCTCATGTGGTAGGTGCCGTGCGGCTTGGTGTCGGCGATGTGGGGCACCGCCGCGCCCACCCGGTTGAAGTCGTCGAGGGTCAGCTCGACGCGGGCCTCGTTGGCGATGGCCAACAGGTGCAGCACGGCGTTGGTGGAGCCTCCCAGTGCCATCACCACCGCGATGGCGTTCTCGAAGGCCTCCTTGGTCATGATCTGGCGGGGACGGATCCCCTTGGCCAGCAGGTCGACCACCGCCTCCCCCGAGGCGTAGGCGAACTCGTCGCGGCGGCGGTCCACGGCGGGTGGGGAGGCCGAGCCGGGCAGCGACATCCCCAGCGCCTCGGCGGCCGACGCCATGGTGTTGGCCGTGAACATGCCGGCGCAGGAGCCAGCAGTGGGGCAGGCATTGTGCTCGATCAGCGACAGCTCGGCATCCGACAGGCTGCCGGCGGCATGCGCACCCACTGCTTCGAAGACGCTCACGATGTCAAGCGCCTGATCGCGCAGCCGTCCCGGGAGGATGGTCCCCCCGTAGAGGAACACCGACGGCAGGTTGAGGCGCGCCGCGGCCATCAGCATGCCGGGGAGCGACTTGTCGCACCCGGCGAAGGTCACCAGCGCGTCGAAGCGCTCGGCGTGCATCACCGTCTCGATCGAGTCGGCGATGACCTCGCGCGACACGAGCGAGGCGCGCATCCCCTCGTGGCCCATGGAGATCCCGTCGGAGACGGCGATGGTCACGAACTCCACCGGGAACCCGCCAGCGGCGCGGATGCCGTCCTTGGCCCGCCGGGCCAGGCGGTCGAGGGGCAGATTGCAGGGCGTGACCTCGTTCCACGACGACGCCACGCCGATCTGGGGCTTGTCCCAGTCCTCGTCGGTCATGCCGATGGCCCGCAGCATGGCCCGGGCCGGGGCCCGGGTCGGCCCGTCGGTGACCTCGTAGCTTCGCAGCTTCATCCCGTGGGGACCCGTCAGGTGCGTGCTGCCGGGACGCGTGGGCTCACCGGCAGCCGCCGTGGTGTCGTCGGCCATGGGCAAGAGGTTAGGGCGCCGAGGGCGCTGGCGGTGCGGGTCGGCCGGCGCGCAGCTCGCTGGCTTCGTCGACGGCGTCGACGTCGATCACCGTCCCGGGGCCCGGGCCCTCACCGTGGGCCCCACCGGCACGCCGCGCCCCCCACTGGGGCGGGGCACTGAAATCCACCACCCGCCACTGCCCGACGGTGCGGATCCCCACCCACCGGTCACCGGCACCGATCGCCGCCCGGTGGCTCAGCAGCACGGCCGATGCGAGCAGACCCAGTGGCGGCAGGGCGAAGACGGCGCCCAGCACGCTCCACAGCAGCGGGTGGCCGAAGGCGGTGACGAAGCCGGCGGTGACCAGCGCGATCACCCCCAGCGACGCCGCGGCGGCCGCCACGATCCCGAGCAGGACGGCCCGGATAGGGGCGGCCCGACGCAGCGGCCACAGGAGCCGGGGATCGCCCGGAGCGCCACCGTGGAGCACCTTCACCATGCCGAGGTTAGGGCGAGCACGGCCGGCGCCGTACGCGCGCCCGGCGACGGTTGCCGCCCGCCGGCGTTGGTGCGCCGGGATCAGCCCCGCAGCCGCTGCAGCTCGGCCACGACTGCTTTGCCGTTGGCCTTGCCCTGGGACGCCTTCATCACCTTGCCGATGAAGAACTGGGCCAGCTTCTCCTCGCCCTCGCGGTAGCGGTCCCATTCGCCGGGATGAGCGGCGACGACCTGGGACACCAACTCGGCCACCGACTCGGCACCCAGGGTCTCGAAGCCCAGGCGTGAGGCAATGGCGCGGGGGTCGCCCCCGTGGCGCAGCAGTTCGGCGAGGACCTGCTTGGACTGGGTGGCCGACAGTTTCCCCTCCTGCTCCATGGCCAGCAGGGCCATGTACGCGCCCGGGTCGAGCGTGCGGGCCTGCTCCGGCGCGGCAGCCGCCTCGTTGGCGGTGCGGGCGAGCGCCAGGGAGGCCTCGACGCCGCCCTGCACGGCGGCGTGCACCAGGTGGTCGAGGCCGTGCTCGACCACGGTGGCCACCTGGTCGAGGCGGGCGCCGGCAAGCGGCTCGTCCCCGAACAGGCCCGCCAGCTGGTGGCGCCGGTCGGCAGGCATCGGGCCGAGCGACGCCGCCACGTCCCTCCGCCACTCGTCGTCGGGGACCACCGGCACCAGGTCCGGCTCGGGGAAGTAGCGGTAGTCGAAGGCCTCCTCCTTGGACCGCAACGCCACCGTGCGCCCGGCGTCCTCGTCCCAGTGGCGGGTCTGCTGGACCACGGCCTCGCCCGCCTCGAGCAGCTGCACCTGGCGCTCGACCTCGTACTCGATGGCCCGCCCCAGCGAGCGCAGCGAGTTGAGGTTCTTGATCTCGCACCGGGTCCCGAAGCCCGTGTCCCCCACGCGGCGCACCGAGACGTTGGCGTCCACGCGCAGCGACCCCTCCTCCATGCGCCCGTCGGAGGCCCCGGTCGCCACCAGGATGGAACGCAGCTCCGTCACATAGAGCCGGGCCTGGGCTGCGGAGCGGATGTCGGGAGCGGAGACGATCTCCACCAGCGGGACGCCCGCCCGGTTGTAGTCGACCAGGGCATGGGCGGCGTCGTGGATCCGCCCGCCACCACCGACATGGGTCGTCTTGCCCGTGTCCTCCTCGAGATGCGCGCGCACGATCCCCACCCGGCTGCCGTCGGGCAGCTCCAGCCAGCCGTCGACATTGATCGGCTCGTCGTACTGGCTGATCTGGTAGTCCTTGGGCATGTCCGGATAGAAGTAGTTCTTCCGGTGGAACAGCGACGGCCGGATGTCGCAGTGCAGCGCGGTCCCGATGCGCATGGCCAGCTCGACCGCCTGCCGGTTGAGCACCGGCAGGGAGCCGGGAAGCCCGAGGCACACCGGGCAGACGTTGGTGTTCGGATCGGCGCCGAAGGCGTTGCGGCAGCCGCAGAACAGCTTGGTGGCCGTCGCGAGCTCGCAGTGCACCTCGAGCCCGACGACCGGCTCCCAGCCGCCAGGGGCGTTCACCGCCCGCCTCCTGCCTCCGGCACCGCCGTCGCCAGCGTGGGTGCGGCGACACGGGGAGCCGCCAGGGGCGGTGCGGCGTCCTCGAGCACGGCACCGGCCCGCAGCAGCGTCGGCTCGTCGAGCTCACGCGCCAGCAGCTGCACGCCCACCGGCAGGCCGTCGTCGCCGGTGCCGAAGGGCACGCTCAGGGCCGGATGGCCCGCCAGGTTCGAGGGAATGGTGCACACGTCGGACAGGTACATCGCCAGGGGGTCGTCGACCTTGGCGCCGAGGGGGAAGGCCGTGGTGGGCGAGGTGGCCCCAAGCAGGACGTCCACGTGGTCATAGGCGCGCCGGAAGGCCTCGATCACCACGGTGCGCACCTTCTGGGCCTGGCCGTAGTAGGCGTCGTAGTAGCCCGCGGACAGCGCATAGGTGCCCAGCATGATGCGCCGCTTGACCTCGGACCCGAATCCCGCTGCCCGGGTGGCGGCGTTCATGGCGGCGACGTCGTCCGCGTCGACGCGCAGCCCGTAGCGCACCCCGTCGTACCGGGCCAGGTTGGAGGAGGCCTCGGCCGGTGCCAGCAGGTAGTACGCCGGCAGCGAGTAGGCCAGCTCCGGGATGGACACGTCGCGCACCGACGCCCCGGCGGCCGCCAGGGCGTCGGCCGCCTGGCGCACCCGGGCGGCGATAGGCCCGTCGACCTGGTCCACCAGCTCCGCCACCACCCCGACCCGCAGGCCCTCGGCACCGGTGTCGAAGGTGTCCGCAAGCCGCGGAGCAGGTCGGGACAGCGAGGTGGAGTCGGCCGGGTCGTGTCCTGCGATCACCTCGAAGAGCAGCGCCGCGTCCGCCACGGTGCGGGCGAAGGGCCCGACCTGGTCGAGGGAGCTGGCAAAGGCCACCAGCCCGTAGCGCGACACCGAGCCGTACGTCGGCTTCAGCCCCACGACGCCGCACAGCGCCGCCGGCTGACGGATCGATCCACCGGTGTCCGAGCCCAGCGCCAGCGGCACCAGGCCGGCGGCCACGGCCGCGGCCGACCCCCCGCTCGACCCGCCCGGTACCCGGGAGGGGTCGTGGGGGTTGCGCGTGGGGCCGAAGGCCGAGTTCTCGGTGGAGGAACCCATGGCGAACTCGTCGAGGTTGGTCTTGCCCACGACCACCGCGCCCGCCGCGCGCACGCGGGCCACCACGGTCGCGTCATAGGGCGGCCGCCACCCGTCGAGGATCCGCGAAGCGCAGGTCGTGGGCACGCCGCGGGTGCACAGGTTGTCCTTGACGGCAACCGGCACCCCGGCCAGGGGACCGGGGTCGCGCCCGGCGGCCACGGCCTCGTCGACGGCGGCGGCGTCCCGCAACGCCTCGTCGGCCAGAACGGTGACGAAGGCGTGCAGCTCGGGATCGAGCTCGGCGATGGCGGCCAGGTGGCGCTCGACCACCGACACCGCCCGCAGCTGGCCGGTGCGCACCGCCCGTGCGATCTCGGCGGCGGGCGAGGCCCGGCCGGTCGGCCGGGACATGATCACGGCTCCTCCCCCAGGATCCGCGGCACGCGAAAGCGGTGGTCCTCCACTGCCGGGGCCTGGCCCAGAACCTCGTCACGGTCGAGGGAGGGCGCCGGTTCGTCCGGGCGCAGCACGTTCTGCAGCGGCAGGGGATGGGCGGTGGGCGCCACCCCGGCGGTGTCCAGGGCAGCGACGCGCCCCGCGTGCTCGAGCACGGCGGCGAGCTGCTGCGCGTACCGGTCGAGCTCGTCGTCGGTGAGCGCCAGGCGGGCCAGGCGGGCGACGTACGCGGCGTCCTGGCGGGTCAGCCGGCGACCGTCGCCGGCCGTCATGCGCCCTTGCCCTCGTTGACCACCCCGGCCACGAAGTCGACCGTCCGGGCGATGATCTCGTCGGCATCGTGATCGAGGGTGGCAACGTGGTAGCTGCGCTCGAGCCACACGCGCTCCACCGGCCCCGCCACGCCGGCCACCAGCAGGTCGCCCGACGACGGTGGCACGACGTGGTCCTGGCGGCTCGAGAGCAGCAGGACCGGGCAGGTGATGCGGTGCAGGTCGGCGGCGACGGCGTCCACGCCCTCGAAGAGCGACAGGGCGGCAGCCAGGGGCGTGGCTTCGTAGGCGAGCTCGGTGACCCCCTCCTTGGCGATGTCCGAACCCACGCCCGGCGCCAGCTCGGAGCCGGCGTCGAGCATCTGGCGCATGAGATCGCGCAGGGACTCGGCCGGCGGTTCCACCAGTGGATTGACCAGCACCATGCCCCGGACCTCGGGATGGTGCTCGGCCAGCCAGCATGCCAGGGTGCCGCCCATCGACAGGCCGACCAGCGTGACCGAGTCGCAGCGGCCCGCCAGCCCGCCGAAGGCTGCCTCGGCCGCCGCCGTCCAGTCGGACCACCGGGCGGGGACCAGGTCCTCGACGGCGGTGCCGTGCCCGGGCCACAGCGGCAGCTCCACCGTGTACCCCGCGTCGGCCAGTGCGTCGGCCACGGGCCGCAGCGAGTGGGGGCTGCCGGTGAAACCGTGGAGCACCAGCACGCCGTCGGGTCCGCCGTCGTGGGAGAACGGCTCGGCACCGCGCAGGACGGGGGCGGTCATCGCCGGCCGCCGGGAACCTGGGACTGGGGAGAGATCGACACCGACCGGGCATGCTACCGGTCGCCTGCGAGGCCCCTGGCCCATGCGCCCGCGCCCGGCCGGCCTCCCCGGGACCGTGCCCGGATCCTCAGACGACTCCCGGACGACTCCCGGGCCCTCAGATGACTGACGTGCCAGTCAACAATGGCCGAGGCCGGTGACCGCCGGGTAAGGTGCCCTCCGGCATCGTCCAGCGGGCCGGACCCCCCGGGGGCGGCCGCATCGAGCACCAAGGAGCACGCAGCGATGGGATACCCCTTCCTGAGCGACGAGTGGGTGGCCGAGGCCCGGAAGATCCGGGCGGAGTACGAGGGCAAGGGGTCGCCGGTCCCCCACCAGGTCCGCATGAACCTGGTCATCACCGAGGTGCCCTTCGGCGACGGCCCGATCGACGCTCACATGGACACCACTGGCGGCTCGATGAAGCTCGACATCGGCCACATCGACCCTGCGGACCTGAAAGTCACCGTCGACTACGGCACGGCCAAGGCGATCCTGGTCGAGGGCAATCCGCAAGCGGGCATGCAGGCGTTCATGGCCGGCAAGATCCGGGTCGAGGGGGACATGGCCAAGCTCATGGCCCTGCAGGCGGCGCCCCCCGATGCCACCGCGCAGGAGATCGCCAAGCGCCTCCAGGAGATCACCGAGTAGTCGTTCCGCCCACGGCGTCCGAGCCGCGTCGGCAACGCCTGGGCGACGAGCCGGACCGCGGGTGCACGCGTATCGGCGCAGCCTCCCCTGGCGGCGCTTGGTGGTACCGGCTCGGCCGGCGGAGCCCGGCACCGAACCCGGGCCCCTGGCGAGCACCAGCCCGTGGACGAGCCCTGGAGGCGGCGGCGCTACGAGGATCCGAGGCGCAGCTCGCCCCCCACGACGTCGCCGATCTCACCCTCGACGACCGGTGGGCGCTCAGTGGCGTCGAGAGCCTCGAAGACGTCCAGCGCCGGGACGGCGCGCACCGTCGAGCGCAGCAGGGCGGCCGCCGCCACCCCGACCAGCGCGACCACCCCGCCCACCACGTAGGCCAGGTGGAACGAAGAGAGCAGGCCCCACCCCCGCTGGCCGTGGGCGGCCGCCGCCTGGACCGTCTGCATGACCTGGATGCCGGCCACGGTGCCGACCTGGTTCACGAGCTGCTGCGCCGCGCTGGCCGTGCCCAGCTCCTCGGCGGAGAACTCGTTGGCGATGGTGGCCGACAGCGACGGTGAGGAGACGCCCAGACCCACGCCCGACAGCACGAAGGCCACCTCGACGGCTGCCACGCCCGTGTGCGGGCCGGCCAGGGCGAAGACGACCATGGACGCCACCACTGCCGCCGTCCCCACCACCGCCGAGGTGCGTTCACCGATGCGCACCGCCACATAGCCGGCAACCGGCGCGATGGCCGAGAACACCACCGGCCGCGGCAGGGACAGGAACCCGGCGGCGCCCTCGCCGTACCCGAAGACGTTCTCGAGCAAAAGCGGCGCCAGGAAGAACGCCCCCAGGTAGGCGAAGTTCGCGCACGCCTGCGCGGTCAGGGGGAACACGACGTTGCGCCGCCGCAGGTAGTGCAGCGGGAACACCGGGTCACCGGCCCGGCGCTCCACGGCACTGAAGATCCCCGTCCCGACCACCGCCACCGCGAAGCACCCGACGACGCCGGGGCTCGTCCACCCCCACTCCGGCCCGCGGTTGAGCGCCAGCAGGAACGCCCCCACGGCGACGCCCACCGTGCCTGCGCCGGCCCAGTCCATCCGCGCGCTGCGCCTCCCCTGCGCGACGGGCGCGGCCCGGCCCGCCGCCCGGGGAGGCAGGACGGCGGCGGCCAGGGCCAGCGCCGCCACCAGCACCGGGACCTGCATCACGAACAGCCAGCGCCAGCCGAAGTGCTCGATGAGCGGCCCGCCGACCGCCACCCCCAGCACCGGCCCGCCGGCGCCGACCAGGGACCACCACCCGAGGGCCGTGACGCGGTCCTCGCGGGAGAACGCGCCCAGCACCAGGGCCATGGACGCCGCACCGATCGAGGCGCCCAGCAGCCCGCCCAGGGTCCGGGCCACGATGAGCACCCCCACGTCGGGGGCGGCGGCCGAGGCCACCGCCACGACGATCTCGAGCACCAGGCCGGCCAGGTACAGCCGGCGGTGACCCCACAGGTCGCTCGCCCTCCCCGCCAGCGGGGCGATCACGCCGAAGGCCAGCATGGGGCCGGTGACGACCCAGGTGACCGCCGACACGTTCACGTTCTGCCCGGTGCGGCAGTGCAGGTGGCCGAGATCGCAGGCCACCTGCGGCAGGGCCACGACGAACACCGTGAACAAGATGTTGGTGCCCAGCAGCCCGGCGAGCACCACCCACAGGACCCACCAGCGGTACGCGGGGCTCGCCTCGGCGCGAGCCCGCAGGCGTTGCCGCCAGCCGGGTCCCCTCACTCCACCAGCCCGGGCACCTTGCCGGCCAGCTCGGCCACCGTCCAGCGGCCGTCCTTCTGGAGGGTGTCGGTCATGCTCCACGGTTCGAACAGGCGGATCGTCCCCCCCTGCACGAAGAGCACCTTGCCGGTGACAGGACAGTCCTCGGTGGCCAGGTAGGCCACCAGGGGCGAGACATTGGCCGGGTTCCACACGTCGAACGCTCCCGCTTCGGTCGGTGCCTTGACGATCTCGCCCAGCCCAGGGGTCTGCTCGGTCATGCGGGTGCGCGCAGCGGGCGCGATGGCGTTCACCCGTACGCCGTAGCGGCCCAGCTCCTGGGCGGCGATGATCGTGAACGCCGCGATGCCCGCCTTGGCCGCCCCGTAGTTGGTCTGCCCCGGATTGCCGAGCAGCCCGGAGGTGGATGACGTGTTGACGACCGAGGCGCGGACCTGGTGGCCGGCCTTCGCCCGCTCACGCCAGTAGGCGGCGGCGTGGCGGGTGGGGACGAAGTGACCCTTCAGGTGGACGTGGATGACCGCGTCCCACTCCTGCTCGGTCATGTTGACGAGCATCTTGTCCCGCAGGATGCCGGCGTTGTTCACGAGGACGTGGAGGTCGCCGAAGGTGGCCACAGCCTCGTCGATCAGGCGCTTGCCCCCTTCCCAGTCGGTGATGTCCTCGGCGTTGGCGATGGCCTCGCCGCCGGCGGCCCGGATCTCGTCGACCACCTGCTCTGCAGGCGTCCGGTCGCCGCCGGTGCCGTCGACGGCACCACCCAGGTCGTTCACCACGACCTTGGCGCCCTCGGCTGCGAACAGCAGGGCGTGCTCGCGGCCGATGCCGCGGCCGGCCCCGGTGATGATGGCCACCCGACCGTCGAGCGCTCCCACGTCTCCCTCCCCTGTGGCCGTCCGGCTCCGGCCCGCTGCCGGCGGGCCACCGCGGCCGCCCACGTTGGCAGGGGGCGGCGAGCCCGGTCAAGGCCGGCGGGTCGCCCCGCACGCGGGATGGCTCGCGACCGCCCCCAGCGGCGCCGGCCCGGACAGCGGGGGCGGAGGGATCACGACCGCCCGCCGGCGCTGGCCCCGTCGACGGCGGCACCCAGCGCCACGCGAGCGTGGCGCCAGGGTGCGACGGCGTGCTCCACCTCGGCCCACTCCCCCGCCACCACCAGGTACTCGAGGTTGCGCAGCCGGCCCACGGTCCCCACCCGTTCGCCCGCGGGGTTGTGGATGCCGATACGGGCGCCGACGTAGCGGTCGGAGGCGAAGGCCAGCACCGCCACGTGCCCGCGAGGCCGGCACAACGCCACGAGCTGGTCCAGGCTGACCCACGACTCGTCGTTGTACGACAGCACGACCATCCGGGCCTGCACCGACCGCAGCACCCGGTCGAGGGCGGCGAGGATCGTCCGGCGTGAGTTGAAGGCGCTGCGCGGGCTCGAGCGCAGGTCCACCCGCTTGCACGCCACGCCGTAGTGCTCCGGGGCGTCCCAGGCGACCAGGGTCTCCCAGATGTGGTAGTTCGCCTCGTAGCGGTGCTGGTTGTAGGGCGGGTCGAGGTACGCCAGGTCGAACGCGCCCAGCGACCCCGCCAGCTCGCACGCATCCCCCTGCACCGCCCTCCCCTCTCCCGGCAGCAGCACCGGCACGCGCAGCTGCAGCGGCCGGTAGGAGCGGGGCGCCCAGCGCTTGACGTAGGCCATCTGCACGCCGGTCGTGGAGTCGACCCGGTCCGCTGCCTCGAGCAGGCTGGTGAGCAGCACCGGCTCGAGGGGGGACCCGCGGTAGTGCCGGTCGATGGCGTCGCGCACCGCGTCGATGCGGGCACCGTTGTGGGGCTGGAAGAACCGGGACCGGTGGCAGAACGTGTCGGTCACGTACCCCGGCCGGCCCGGCAGGGCGTCGAGGGCCGCCACGGCCTCCTCGAGCTCGCCCCGGTCGAGGGTCGTGGCGTCGGTGGCCACGTAGCAGGCGGCCAGCACCGCCGCGTAGCTGGCGCGGTCCACGGCGGTGACGTGCGCACCGGCCGCCTTGAACGCCTGGGCCACCCGGGTGGTCCCGGTGAACAGGTCGAGCGCACGGCGAGCGCCGGCCCGGCGGGCGATGGTCCCCAGCACGGGAACCAGGCGCCGCTTGGACCCGAGGTACTTGATCACGGTCGGGGTCGGAGCCGGTTCCCCTCCACGCCGACACGTCGCGCCAGGCGCCGGAACCACCAGTCGGGGTCCCGTGCATGGGCGTGGAAGTGGTCGGGGATCTGGCGCATGACCCGGTCGACCGACCAGCTCCCCGGGCCGAGCACACGGTCGGCCACGCGGCCGAGGACGGCCAGCATGTGGTCGAGCTGCGCCCCCGGGGGGTCGGTGCCGTGGTGGCGCCACACCACCATGGGCACGGCGCACACCTCGCAGTCCGCCACCCAGCACACCTCGTCCTCGTGGTGCCAGGTGGTCACCCGGGCCGCCTGGCACAGCTCGCAACCGTCGCTCACGCGCCACTGCACGTCACTCGACTGCGCCGCGTCACCCGACTGCGGCACGTCACCCGGCTGCGGCACGTCACCCGGCTGCTGCACGTCACTCCGTGTAGATGTTGACGGTCGAGCCCGCCGGGACCTGCTGGCCTCCGGCGGGGTTGGTGAACACCACCCGGCCCCCGCCGGGCCCGTAGATGTTGCCCACCACCAGACCGGCTCCCTGGATGGTGGCGATGGCTTGGGACACCGACGTCCCGGGCGGGATGGCCGGCACGGTGACCGGCGGCGGGCCCTTGGACAGCACCACGGTCACCGTGGCCCCTTCCGGTGCCGATCCCGAGGGGCTGACCGACACGACGGCGCCAGCCGGCACGCCCGTCTCGTAGGACGTCGAGCACGCGGGCTGGAACCCCGCCGCCTTCAAGGCGTTGTCCACCCCTGCGCAGGTCGTGATGCCCGACAGGTCCGGGATCGCCACCACCGGCGGGCCCGACGACAGCACCACGTCGACGGCTGCCCCCTCCGGTGCGCTGCCCTTGGGGCTGTAGTCGACGACCGCCCCCGCCGGGACCGCCGCGCTGGCCTGCTCGGTGCAGCTGCCCTCGCTCAGGTGGGCAGCGGCCAGCTGCTGGGCGACGGTGGCGCACGTACCGCCGGCGGGCAGCCGGGTGAGGTCGGGAACCGGCACGGGCGGTGGGCCCGTGGACAGCACGACCTCGACCGTGCCGCCCTCTTTCATGGCCGACCCCGGCCGGGGCCGCTGGCTCATGACCGCGCCGGCGGGAACGGTCAGGGAGCTGCGCCGGCCGCTCACGCGCAGGGCCAGGTGCTCCGGGCGCAGCCGGGCCTTCGCGGCGCCGACCGGGAGGTCCACCACTGAGGGCACCCGGTGGCTCGGCACGAACAGCGCAGTGGTCGCCGCCGCCGCCGACAGCCCGCCGGCCAGGGCCGCGGCGGCCGCAGTGACGGTGACCGCGAGGCGCAGGCGCCGGTGAGCACGCCGCTGGCGCCCGGTGCGCCGAACCGCCGTGGCCCCCGGAGCGGCGACGGGCGGACCACCGGCAGCGACGCCCGGCATGGCCGGGTCCGGGGCGGGCACCATCGCCTGCGCCCCGTGCACCGTGGGGTCGTCGGTGACCTCGGAGCGCCCCCGGTCCCCCGCGCCGGCCAGCGGCAACGGCCCGGGATCGGGGAGGCGGGTGGCCAGCTGGCGCAGCGACCGGGCCAGCGAGGCAGCGTCCGGCCGGCCCGCGGGTTCGGGATCGGCGGCCGCCTCCAGCACGCCGGCCAGCGGACCGAGGGCGTCATGGCCGGGGAGGCGCTGACCGACGCGTGCCATGAGCGTCCCCACGGTGGTGTCCGCCCCGAAGGGCACCACGCCGGTGACCGCCTCGTAGAGCACCAGGGCCAGCGAGTACACGTCCGACCTGGCGTCGACCCGCCGGCCCTGGGCCGCCTCGGGCGAGGCGTAGCGGGCCGTCCCCACGGTGGCACCGATCGGCTCGGTCCACGCCGCTTCCGCCAGGGCACGCGCCAGGCCGAAGTCCGCCACCCGCAGCCGCCCGTCCTCGCCGAAGAGCAGGTTGGCCGGCTTGACGTCGCGGTGGACGAACCCCCGCCCGTGGGCGTACGCGAGGCCCTCGGCTGCCTGCACTCCCACCGACACGGCCTGGGCCACGTCGAGGCGCGCTCCGCTGTCGAGCAGGGCGCGCAGCGAACCTCCCGCCAGGTACTCGAGCACCAGGTACGGGCCGTCGGCGTCCTCGCCCCAGTCGAAGACGGCCAGCACGTTGGGGTGCGCCAGGGAGGCCGCCGCCTGGGCCTCGGCCCGGAAGCGCCGGACGAAGCCGCCGTCGCCTGACAGTGCGGGATGCAGCACCTTCACGGCCACCTGTCGGCCCAGGGTGAGGTCGCGCGCCCGGTAGACGTGGGCGGACGCGCCCGTCCCGACGGCGGCCTGCAGCAGGTAGCGCCCGGACAGGACCCGCCCGATGGAGTCGGTGATGGTCGACATGGGCCCAGGCAAGGCTACCGACCACGGCAGCGCCCCCGGTGGAGCCCCCGAGGCGCCACCGGAATCAGGAACCGGGCAGCGCCCCCGTCTCGAGCAGCACCTCGAATCCGGCTTCGTCCACGACCGGGATGCCCAGCTCCTCGGCCCGGCGGAGCTTGGTGGTCCCCGGATCGGCGCCCGCCACCACAGCGAACGTCTTGGCGGACACGCTGCCGGGGGACTTGCCGCCGCGGGCCTCGATGGCCGCCTCGGCCTCCTCGCGGGTGTACCCCCCGAGCGTGCCGGTCACCACCACGGACTTGCCCGCCAGGGTCTGGGGCAGCGAGGTGCCAGCAGCCGCACCACCACCGGCAGGGCCGGGTCGGGCCGTGGCCCCCGCCCGTCGGGCCCCGATGCCCCGAGCCCCGGGCTCCTCGAGCCGCAGCCCCGCGGCACGCAGCTTGGCGACCACCGCCCGGTTGGCAGGTGACGCCAGGAACTGCACCACGGCGTCGGCGATGACCGGGCCGATGCCCTCGACGGCGGCCAGCTCGTCGATCCCCGCCGCCTCGATGCGCGACAGCGTGCCGAACGCCCGTGCAAGCGCCCGTGCCCCGGCGGGTCCCAGGTGCCGGATGCCCAGGCCGACCAGCACGCGGCTCAGCGGACGCTGCTTCGACGCCTCCACCGCTCGCAGGAGGTTGGCCACGGACTGCTCGCCCAGCCGTTCGAGCTGCACCAGCTGCTCGGCGCGCAGGGCGTAGACGTCGCCCGGGTCCATCAGCAGCCCCGCCTCGACCAGCTGGACCACCCGCTTCTCCCCCAGTCCCTCGATGTCCATGGCACCGCGCGACGCGAAGTGCACGATGCGCTGGACCCGCTGGGCCGGGCAGTCGAGGTTGGTGCAGTAGGTGTCGCTCTCGCCGGGCAGGCGGACGAGCGGCCCGCCACAGCTCGGGCACCTGGTGGGGAACCGCCACGGGCGCAGGCCGGGCGGGCGGGCGGAGAGCACCGGCCCCACCACCTCGGGGATGACGTCGCCCGCCTTGCGCACGAGCACCGTGTCGCCCGGCCGCACGTCCTTGAGCTTCACCTGGTCCTCGTTGTGCAGCGTTGCCAGGCTGACGGTCGACCCGCCGACGTACACCGGCTCGAGCACGGCGAAGGGCGTGGCGCGTCCGGTGCGTCCGATGGACACCTCGATGCGCAGCAGCCTGGTGGTGCGCTCCTCGGGAGGGAACTTGAAGGCCACGGCCCAGCGCGGCGCGTGCGACGTGGCACCCAGGCGTTCCTGCAGGGCCAAGTCGTCCACCTTCACCACCACGCCGTCGATCTCGTAGTCGAGGTCGTGGCGGTGCTCCTCCCACCGCTGGCAGAAGCCGAAGACGTCGTCCACGCCGCGCACCACGGTGGTGGTGGGGTTGACCGGCAGCCCGCAGCGCCGCAGCAGCTCCAGCGCGTCACGGTGGCGACGGGGCTCCGGCGTCCCCTCCAGCGCACCGATCTGATAGGCCCACAGCGACAGGTCCCGGCTGGCGGTGATCGTGGCGTCCTTCTGGCGCAGCGAACCGGCCGCCGAGTTCCGCGGGTTGGCGAAGGGCTTCAGTCCTGCCTCGATCTGACGCCGGTTGAGCTCCTGGAAGGAGGACACCGGCATGTAGACCTCGCCGCGCACTTCCATGAGCTCGGGCACCGGAGCGCGCTCGTCGGGCCACGACAGCCGTTTGGGCACGGCCGTGATGGTCGCCACGTTCGGCGTGACGTCCTCGCCGGTGACACCGTCGCCGCGGGTGGCCGCTTGCACGTAGCGGCCGCGCTCGTAGGTGATGGAGATCGCCAGCCCGTCGATCTTGAGCTCGCACACGAACTCGGCGTCGAGGACCTCGGGAGCGATCCGGGCGATGCGGTCCACCCATGCTCGCAGCTCGTCGAGGTCGAACGCGTTGTCGAGGCTCATCATGGGCACGCGGTGGCGAACCGGGGCGAATCGCGCCGTGGGAGCGCCCCCGACCCGCTGGGTGGGCGAATCGGGGGTGACCAGCTCGGGGTGGGCCGCCTCGAGCTCCCGCAGCTCGCGCATCAGCGCGTCGTAGTCGGCGTCGGAGATCTCGGGAGCGTCGAGCTCGTAGTACAGGCGGTCGTGGTAGGCGATCTGCGCCCGGAGCTCCTCGACGCGCTGCTCGGCGGCAGCCGCGTCCTGCGCGCCAGGGGACATGGCCCGAAGCGTAGGCCCGGTCAGCTCGCCACGGCCGCGCCCAGCACGGCGTCGGGATCGTCGAGGTCGTAGAAGGCCACGGTCTGGCCAGGCGCAACCAGGCGGTGCGGTTCGTCGAACACCACCATCCCGTTGCGCACCGTGCAGGGTGCGGCCGGACCGTGCGCGGAGGTCTGGGCCAGTGCCCGCCCGGTGGCCGGCAGCGACCTCGACCACACCTCGTCACCGACTCTGACCTCCCGGGTCGCCGCGGCCGCACGGTCGCCCACCACCACCCGCCGGCGCGCCACGTCGACGGCCAGGGCGTAGCGCCGCCCGACCTGCGCCGATCCCAGGCCCCGGCGCTGGCCCACGGTCACGAGCTCGATGGCGGAGACCGTGCCCAGCTCGGCCCCGGTGGCGCCGTCGACGATGGTGCCGGGATGCAGTGCGACGCGTTGGCCCACGAAGCCGGCGCGGCCCTCACCGGAGTGGATGAAGCACACCTCGTAGCTGTCGGGCTTGTCCGCCGTCGCCAGCCCCAGCCGGAGCGCCTCGGCTCGGACCTGCGCCTTGGTCAGCTCACCCACGGGAAGCGTCAGGCAGCGGAGCTGGTCGGGCCGCAGCGGCGCCAGCACGTAGGACTGGTCCTTGGCGCGGTCGGCGCCCCGGCGCAGCCGGCGGGCGTCGGTGCCGAGCGGGCCGCTGACACGGGCGTGGTGCCCGGTGGCGAGCGCGTCGAAGCCCAGGCGGACGGCGCGCTCGAGCAGCAGCCCGAACTTGAGGTGGCGGTTGCACTCGATGCAGGGGTTCGGGGTCCGCCCGGCGGCATGCGCGGCCACGTAGGGCGCGACCACGCGTGCCTCGAAATCCTCGGCGTAATTCCACACCCGGTGGGGGATCCCGAGCCGGTCGGCGACCCGCCGGGCGTCGTCGACGTCGGCCACCGAGCAGCACCCGGAGTCCCCCGGCCCGCCCCACAGCTTGAGCGTGGCGCCGGTCACCTCGTGACCCTGCGCCACCAGGAGGGCGGCGGCCACCGAGGAGTCGACGCCACCCGACATCGCCACCAGGACCCGCACGACCCTTCACGCTACGCCCACGGGGACGGCACCTCCGCCCGCCAGGGCGCGCCACCGACAGCGCCCGGGCACCATCCATCCACGATCTGCGTCAACGACGAGACAAAGCGTGTCGATCACGACCTCGAGCCGTGACACCGGCCCCACAGGGGTGGAACCATGGTGTGAGACGGCCGGTTGCCGTCCCACGACTCCCCCGGCAGCTCCCCCGGCAAGGAGACGACCCGCCCATGGCCTCCGAAGCGCCCGACAGCCGCATGTGGCTCCTCCACCAGTGGGCGGGCAGGTGCGCAGCCCGCGGCACCCCTGCCGACACCTGCCGGGGACCCGAGGCGCTGCACCTGGTGACGGCGGTGCAGCATGCGCTGGCCCGGGGCGCCGGCACCGGCGACCTCGGCCGGGCGGCGCGCAGCTTCGGCGCCCGGTTCGCCTCACCGGCTCAGGTGATCGCCGTGCTGTCCGCCCTGCGCGAGGCGCTGGTCGCCGACGCGGGCATCCTGGGGCTGGCCGACCGCGCAGACGCCCTGCACCGGGTCCTCGACCAGCTCATGGCCGAGGCGGTCGACGCCGCGTCGAGCCAGCTGCGCCACGCGGCACGCTCCGACCCGCTGACCGGTTGCGCCAACCGGCGCGCCTTCCATGAAGACCTGGTGCGGGCGCTGGGCACCGCCCGGTCGTCGGGCCTGGACCTCGCCGTGGCGGCGGTGGACCTCGACGGCCTCAAGCGCATCAACGACACCGACGGGCACGCTGCGGGCGACGCCGCCCTGCTCGGCCTCGTGGCCACCCTCCAGGCGTCTTTGCGCGAGGCGGACGGCCTCTACCGCATCGGCGGCGACGAATTCGCCGTCCTGGCGCCGTTCACCGATGCGCCCGGCGCGGCCGAGCTGATGCGGCGAGCCGAGCGCAGCGGCGGACCGGCGTTCAGCTGGGGCGTGGCCAGCACAGCCTCGCTGGCGCTGGCACGTGACGACCCCGAGGCGCTGCTGCGCGCAGCCGACGCCGACCTCTACGCCCGTCGCCGGGCGGCCCGCCGGGCCCGCCTCCTGGCCGAGCACCGCCAGCGCGCCCGCACCGTGGCGTCGGTGGCAGCCATGGTGGCGACCACGGTGATGGGAGCGGTCGGCATCCGCGCCGGCTTCGGGCACTCCGGGGTGGGCCCGGCGGGTGCCGGCCACCTGGCAGCGGGCATCTGGCCACCCGACCGCGGGTCGGGGCGGGCTCCCGGTGGTCTGGAGATCCCACCCGACGAGGCAGCCACAGGGCCCACCCAGCCCTCGGGGAGCGCGGCCAGCGCCAGCACGACGGTGGCGCGGGCCGTGCTCACGAGCAGCGAGCGAACCACCGGTACCGTCGGCGGGTCCCGGCCAGCCGGCGGACCGCTCGCCGGACCACCCATCCCCTCCGCGACGGCGGGCACCGCGCCGGCGCTCGCGGGGCCGGCCCTGGCCATCGGCCACCCCGCGGCCCGTCACGGCGCGGGCGCACCGGGGCGCGGACGCACCGCTGGCCACCGGGCCGGACCGGGTGCTGCGGCTGCGGTGGACGCCGCGGGCACTGCCCCTCGTGGTGGTCCTGCCAGCGGCCGAGGCAGCCGGGGGAACGGCGACCCGACCACGTCCCAGGCCGAGGCGGGCTCCCAGGACGAGGAGGGCGCCGCCGGCGGCTGAGGGGCGTGGATCGGCGGGAGCCGGCCGACCACCGCGACCTTCAGGTACAGCACCACGCGCCCTGACGCCGGCCAGGTGCACCGTGGCTGTCGCGTACGGGGACGGGAGCGCACTGCGGCTGTCGCGCACCGTGACGGGAGCGCCCTGCGGGTGCAGCGCCACTCAGCGACGGAGCTGCTCGATCACCTTGGGGACGATCTCGAGCGCGGCGTCGACCTCGTCCTCGGTGGTCGACGCGCCCAGCGAGAACCGCAACGCCCCACGTGCGAGCTCCGGAGCGATCCCCATGGCCAGCAGCACGTGGCTGGGCTCCAGCGCACCGCTGGCGCACGACGAGCCGGCCGACACGCAGATGCCGGCCTCGTCGAGGAGCGCGACCAGCTCCTCGCGTTCGACACCCTCGACGCAGACGTGCCAGATGTTCGGCAGTGTCAGGCTCCGGTCGCCCACCGTCTCGACCAGTCCCGACACCGCGTCGAGCAGACCGTCCGCCAACCGGTCGCGCAGCGCTCGCACCCGGGCAGCCGCCTCGCCGGCTTCGGCCACCGTGCTCGCCAACGCCGCGGCCATGCCGACGGCGCCCGGCGTGTTGGGCGTGCCTGGGCGCCGGCCACGCTCTTGGGGGCCACCGCGCAGGACCGGTACCAGCGAGGTGCCGTGGCGCACCACCAGGGCGCCGGCACCCTGGGGTCCGCCGAACTTGTGGGCGCTGACGGAGACCAAGGCCGCGCCGGCAGTCGCCGAGGCGACGTCGAGCCAGCCCACCCCCTGCACGGCGTCGGTGTGCAGCACCGCGCCCGGCGCGCGCTCGCGCACCAGCTCGGCCACCTCCGGGACGGGCTGGAGGGTGCCGACCTCGTTGTTGGCCAGCATGACCGACACCACCGCCACCGCCGGGTGCAGGGCAGCGGCCAGTGCGTCCAGATCGACCCGCCCGAAGCGGTCGACCGGCACGCTCGTCGCGCCCGACGACCGTGCCGGCTCCAGCACGGCCGGATGCTCCACGGCGCTGCACACCACCGCACCGGACCGCCCGGTACGGGACGCACCGAGGATGGCCAGGTTGGCGGCCTCGGTCCCGCCCGAGGTGAACACCACCTCGCCGGGCAGGCAACCCAGCGCCGCGGCCACGGCGTCGCGGGCGTCGTCGAGCGCCCTGCGGGCATCGTCGGCCACCCGATGCGCACCGGAGGGATTGCCGAAACGCTCGGACAGCATGGGCACCATGGCAGCACGCGCTTCAGGCCGCAGGGGGCTGGTCGCCGCGTGATCGAGATAGGCGCGCACCGCTCCCAGGCTACGGCTTGACGATCATGACGATCATCGCCGCCGCGACGCAGGCACCGACAGACGCGGCGGCGCGCACCACGTGGCGCAGGTCCCGGTCGAGCGCGGCGGACGGTACCCAGCCGGCGTCCACCGCCCGGCGGACCCGCCGCTCCGCGGGCCACAGCACCGCCTCGGCCCCGAGCATCGCCGCCGCCCACAGCCCCAACCCGGCGACGACGAAGCCGTCGCCTGCCGAGAACGCTCCCCGGCTCATCCCCACGAGGGCGAAGCCGAGCACCGGCACGGCGTAGAGGACCCGGCCTGCCACCACCGGTCCAGGCCGGAAGTAGCGGCGCACCGCGCCCGCCGACGGTGCCCGCGGTCCCCGGCGGGCCAGCACCCCGACGACGCCGCTGGCGACGACCGACCCCAGACCCACCAGCGCGGCCGCCACGTGCGCGAGCAGCACGACGGTGTAGGCAGGCGTCCCGGGCGCAAGCGCGCGACCCCCGTCGGCGAACGGCAGCGGTGAGCCGGCAGGCGGCATGGCGAGCACGCCGCCCATGGTGCAGCCAGCGCCCGGCCGGTGCCATTCAGGTCGAATCACAACACGTGCACAACGTCCAGGCCGCAAGCTTCCCGGCACGGGGCGCGGTGCCGACACCATCGTGCGGTGACGACACCGGTCGGCCTGCGGCGAGGGGTACGGTGGGAGTGGTGCCGCTCCACGGCGGAGCGGGCCACACGACCATCGATTGGACGACGCGAGCGCAGGCAGTACGGCACGGTGACGGGCACGAGGCACAGGGGGGACGGGCAGTGAACCAGCTGCGCCTCGACCCGCTCACGGGCCGCTGGGTCGTGGTGAGCGTGGACCGGGCCGAGCGACCGGCCGCCTTCGCCCCCCGCCTGGCCCCGGTGCAGGCGGACACCTCACGGCCGTGCCCGTTCTGCCCGGGCAACGAGGAGGCGACGCCTCCGGCACTCGAGACCTACGGCGCCACCGGCGGCTGGTTGGTGCGCGTGGTGCCGAACCGGTACCCGGCGTTCGAAGGCGACCAGCCCTTCGTCGTCGAGCACCGCGGCCCGGTGTTCACCCAGGCCACCGCAGGGGGCATCCACGAGGTGCTGATCCTCTCCCCCGATCACGATCAAGGGTGGGACGCCATCTCCGAAGAGCAGGCCGGTCTGGTGATGGCTGCCATCCGCGACCGCATCGAGGAGCACGCCGCCGTTCCCGGGCTGCGCTACAGCCAGGCCATCGTGAACGCCGGGCGCGAGGCCGGTGCCTCCATCGACCACCCCCACGGCCAGCTGCTGGGCATGTCCTTCGTGCCGCGGGAGCTGGCCGAGGAGCAGGCGGGCTTCGCCCGCTTCGCCGGGCGGTGCCTGTTGTGCACCACCGTGGATGCCGAGGAAGGTGCGGGACACCGCGTCGTCTACGCCGACGAACGCGTGGTGGTGGTGTGTCCGTTCTGGAGCGGCGTGCCCTACGAGATGATGGTCATCCCTCGCGCCCACTGCCCGCACCTGCACCGCAGCACTCCCGCCGACCTGGTGGCCGTGGGTCGATCGCTGCGCCTGGCCCTTGGCCGCCTGCGCGAACTGCTCGGCGACATCGCCTACAACATCGCCTTCCACTCCGCGCCCTACCGGGCGGCGGAGCCCTATCACTGGCACGTGCACGTGTGGCCCAAGCTCACCACCCTGGCCGGCTTCGAGCTGGGCACCGGCGTCCTCATCAACATCGTCCCGCCCGAGCAGGCAGCCGAGGACCTGCGCGTCGGCGTCCCGGTGTTGTCGGGCTCCGAAACCAGCTGACAGAGCGACACCACGGCCAGCTGAACCTGGCTCCCTTCGCCAGGACTCACCCTCCCGGTGCCCATCCCCAGCCGACCTCCACGCCGGCTGGTGCGTCCGTTCAGCCCGATCCCTCCAGGCGAGCCTCGGCATCGATCCGGCGGAACCGCTCCTCAACGGGACGACGGCCACCAGCGCGAAGAGGCCGGTCCGGCCCTTGCGCCACGCCTTGTCGCTGAAGGAGGCCCTGAGCAGGACGATGGTGCGGACCGCCAGGGCGCCGACGCGCCGGGCCACGCCGGCGAGGGTCCCGGTGCCGAGCTGACCGATGGACGGCGCCGAGCCGGGCCAGGGGCCGGGGGACCCTCAGTACCGGAACACGCCGGCCACGCGCCGGTAGAGGTCGAGGTCCACGGTCTTCGGGTTGCCCACCGCGTCGGCGATGGGGATGCGCACGATGCGGCCGGCCTGCAACGCCACCATCACCCCGAAGTCCCCGTCGTGGACGGCGCCGACGGCCTCGACGCCAAAGCGCGTGGCGAGCACGCGGTCGAAGGCCGTGGGCGTCCCCCCGCGTTGGATGTGGCCCAGGGTGGTAAACCGCGTCTCCATGCCGGTGCGGGCCTCGATCTCGTTGGCCAGCCAGGCGCCGATGCCACCCAGGCGCACGTGGCCGAACTGGTCGACGGCCGTGGACGCCGTGGCGGCGCGCGCCGCGTCGGCATCGGGGCCCTCGGCCGGCATAGCGCCCTCCGCCACCACCACGATGGAGGAGAACCGTCCCTCGGCGTGCTGGCGCCGCAGGCGGTTGCAGATGTCGTCCAGGTCGAAGGGGACCTCGGGCACCAAGATGTCCTCGGCGCCGCCTGCGATGCCGGCGTGGGTGGCGATCCACCCCACGTGGCGCCCCATCACCTCGCACACGATGACCCGGTGGTGGGACTCGGCCGTCGTGCGAAGCCGGTCGATGGCCTCGGTGGCGATCTGCACGGCGGTGTCGAACCCGAAGGTGACCTCGGTCCCCGACAGGTCGTTGTCGATGGTCTTGGGCACCCCCACGACCCGCACGCCGAAGGCCCCCAGCCGAAGCCCCACGCCCAAGGTGTCGTCGCCGCCCACCACGACCACGGCGTCCACTGCGTGCTCCTCGAGCGTGGCGACCACCTTCTCACCACCGCCCTCCGTCGCGAACGGGTTGGTGCGCGACGTCCCGAGGATCGTGCCACCCAGCGGGAGGATGTCCCGGCACCGCTCCACCTCCAGCGGCACCACCGCACCTTCCATGGCGCCGCGCCAGCCGTCGAGGAAGCCAACCACGTCGTCGCCGTGCTCGATGCGGGCCGTCATGACCACGGCTCGGATCACGGCGTTGAGCCCGGGGCAGTCGCCCCCACCCGTCAGGATGCCGATGCGCACGGATCCATCGTAGAAAGCCCCGGGCGCCACCGGGGCGGACGGCATCCCTCAGGTCGCCGTGGTGCCGGCCAGGAGCCCCGCCGAGCGCCGCAGCTCGAACAGGGCCGCCAGCTTGCGCACGACGTCGCGCGAGGCAGGCACGAGCCCGGCGATACCCGGCATCCCCAGGTATCCCGCCAGGTAGGCCCGCCGGTTGCGCGTCTGCCACGCCCCGGCCAGGGCGGCAAGCCCCTCGGTGCCGGAGGGATCCCGCTCGGCCGCGGTTGCGGTGGCGATGTGGCCGAGCGCCCAGAGCATGTCGGCCACGTCCTCCAGGGGCGAGCAGAACGCTGGCGAGCCAAAGGCGGGCGAGCCGTTGCCGGCACGACCCGGCACCCCCGCCACCCCCGGATGCCCTCCGGGTGCCACGTCGGTGACGAACCACCCCAGCTCGGTCCGGCACACCCGGCCGAGATGGAAGTCCCCGTGCGTCCGGATGGCCGGGCACGGCATGTCGAGGCCGCGCAGCTCCGCCAGCAGTTCCGTGACCTCGGCGCGCGCGAGTGCCTCGGGCGCGCCTGCCGCCAGGGCCGACTCGGCCGCGGCCACCCAGGCGCCGACGTCCCCCCGCCGGCGTCCGAAGGCCTGGTCGAGCGCGAGGTGCATGCGGGCGGTCATCTGGCCGAGACGGTGCGCCTCGGACCCGAAGTCCCCGCCAGCGTCGGCGGGGTCGCCACCGGTGGCGTACAGGTCGCGCACCGAGGTGAGCGCCAGGGCCCAGCCGCTCGAGCACCCGGCCAGGTACTCCTGCACGAGGCCCAGGTCGCGCCCTCCCCGGCGCCAGACGGCCACGGGCGCAGGCAGGTGGTTGAACCCCGCGTCGTCGAGGGCGAGCAGTGTCTCGACGCCCGGCTGGGCCGCGACGCTCACGTCGTCGAACACCGTCAACGCCAGCCGGTCGTCGAACGCCAAGGTGAGCGACACGTCGTCGGAGCGGATCTGGCGCACTCGCAGGGGGTCGGCCGTCTCGCCGCACACCGCCTCCAGGAGGGCCACCGCGACCTCGCCGTCGCGGCTGGCGCACACGGCCACCGCCAGCCCCTCCCCGTCGTCGAACAGGCCCAGCACGGGGTCGTGGTCGTCGCCGTCGGGAAGGAAGCGGACCTCGTCACCCGGGGCTCGCAGACCCATCGGCACGTGCACCGTGCGCTCGCCGGCCCGAGCCACCACGTCGACCAGACCCGGGCGGCCGCGCCGGAGGACCTCGGCATCGAGGACCTCGACAGGCCGGGCCGCCTCCGGCCAACCGCTGCGTCGGGCGAGGTACGCGTGCACCAGCTCGGCCAGGGCGGCCCGGGGGTCCCGGCCCGATGTGGGGGTCCCGCCGGCGCCGGTCATGCCCGATGGCCCCCGCGGTCGGCCCCCGGCGGCGGCTCCCCGTCGGCGGGCTCGGCTCGCTCGAGCAGCTCGAACCAGTAGAACCCGTAGGGGCCGAGGGTCACCCGGTACGTCGCGCCACCCACGGGCGGGAACGGTACCCGCCCGAGCAGCTCCACCGGCACCCGGCCGGCCCACCGGCCCAGGTCCAGCTCCGCCGGCTGGGCGAACCGGCTCAGGTTGTGGACGCACAGCACCGGGTGCTCCCCCGTCGGGGCCTGGTCCGGCTGGGGGTGGGGGCCCGTCGGGGCCTGGTCCGGCTGGGGGTTGGGGTCCGTCGGGGCCTGGTCCGGCTGGGGGTGGGGG